>Ga0126377_10002638_pt1 | contig 12418 bp, 8 predicted proteins | sample PanSoiMetPlot_22_FD_92647 | JGI IMG/M metagenome (GOLD analysis project Ga0126377, IMG submission 92647) | Tropical forest soil microbial communities from Panama - MetaG Plot_22 | ecosystem: Environmental > Terrestrial > Soil > Tropical forest > Bulk soil | place: Panama | collected 2016-02-17
GTCGACGCGACCGAGCCGGGCACGCTGCTCGGCACCTCGGGCTACCTCTCGCCCGAGCAGGCGCGCGGCGAGCCGGCCGACGCGCGCAGCGATCTGTTCGCCGTGGGCGCGATCCTCTACGAGCTGCTCGCCGCCCGGCGCGCGTTCCCGGGGGCCACGTTCGCCGAGCGGCTGTCGGCCGTGCTGCGCGACACGCCCGAGCCGCTCGACGATCCGGCCGGGCCGATCGTCGAGCGCTGCCTGGAGAAGGATCCGCGCCGGCGGTTCCAGTCGGCCGGCGACCTGGCCTGGGTTGTCGAGGCCCAGCTGCGCGGCGACCTGGCCGCCGCCGCCGCCGCGTCCGCTTCCGCCGCCGCGGCGTCGTCCGCGGTGTCGTCTGCGGCGTCGTCCGCGGCGTCGTCTGCGGCGTCGTCTGCGCCGTCGTCCGCGCAGCCGGCGCGGCGGCAGGTCTCGCGGCGCACGTTCCTCGTCGGGGCCGCCGCCGCCGGAGCCGCAGGCGCGGCCGCGGGGCGGCTGCTCGCCCCGGCCCGCCGGGCCTTCGTCCCCGCCTACCGGCAGCTCACCTTCCGCCAGGGCCGGGTGGCGAGCGCGCGCTTCTCGGGCGACGGCGGCACCATGATCTACTCCGCCGCGTGGGAGGACCTGCCGACCGCGATCTACATCGCTCGGCTGGGCGGCGGAGGGACGCGGCCGCTGGAGCTCCCCTCGGGTCAGCTCCTCGCCGTGTCGTCGCGCGGCCAGCTCGCCCTCTCGCTCGACCACCGCTTCATCGAGGGCTTTCACCAGCGCGGGCGGCTCGCGGTGGCGCCGCTCGAGGGCGGCGCGCCGCGCGAGCTCGGCCTCGAGGTCCAGGACGCGGACTTCACCCCTGACGGCGCCGACCTCGCGATCGTCCGCCGGGTCGACGGGCGTTTTCGCCTCGAGCTGCCGGCGGGCAGGGTGCTGCTCGAGGGCGGGTGGCTCTCGTGCCCCCGCATCTCCCCCGGCGGCGACCTGGTGGCCTGCCTGGTCCACGACGGCCCCGACGACGACCGCGGCGCGCTGGTGCTGGTGCCGCGCTCCGGCGGCGAGCCGCGCGCCATCGCCAGCGGCTGGAGCAGCGTCGACGGGATCGCCTGGGCGCCGGGCGGGCGCGCGGTCTGGATCAGCGCCTCGCGCGAGGGCGGCAACAACTCCGTCCGCGCGATCGCACTCGACGGCCGCGAGGTGGCCCGCGCGCCCTCGGCCGGGCGGCTGCGCGTCCACGACGTCGCGCCCGACGGCCGCATGGCGGTCACCCACGTCAGCGCGCGGATGCGTCTCATGGTCAGGGCGCCGGGGGCCACCCAGGAGGTCGATCTGTCGCTGTCGGACGTCTCACTGGTCGCGGACCTCTCGGCCGACGGGCGCGCGCTGGTGTTCGCCGAGTTCGGCGACGTCGACACCGCCAACGGCTGCTACATCCGCAGTACCGGCGGCGGACCGGCGCTGCGGCTGGGCGAGGGCATCCCGGCCGACCTGGCCGACGACGGCCGCGGGGTCCTGGCCTTCCTCTACGCCGAGCCTCCGGCCGTGGCGATCTTCCCGGTCACCGAGGGGCAGCCGAGGCCGGTCGCGCTGCCGGGCCTGCGCAACGTGCGGTGGCCGCGCTGGTGCGCGGGCGGCATCCTCGTCGGGGGCAGCGCCGCCGGGCGGCCGCCGCGGCTGTGGCGGCTCGATCCGGACGGGAGGCTGCGGCCGATCACCGACGAGGGCGTCGCCGGCTTCCCCGGCGTGAGCCCCGACGGGCGGCAGGTCGCGCTCATCGATGACGACCGCCTGCTGGTGGCCGACGTGGCCGGGGCCGCGCCGCTGCGAACCGTGCCCGGCCGCTTCACCGACCAGCGCGTGGTCGGCTGGCACGCCGGTGGCAGCGACATCCACCTGCGCAGCAAGTCGCCGCCGATCCGGGTCTGGCGGGTGGACGCCTCGACCGGGGCCGCGGCGGCGCTCCTCGAGATCGCACCGCCGGCGGTGGGCAGGCGCGGCGTGGACTCGGTGGTGGTGAGCCCCGGCGGGGACGCGTACGCCTACAGCTATGGCCAGGAGCTCTCGCGGCTCTACACGATGACGACCGACGATCCAGGCCCGTGAAAGCTCATGGTTCGGCCGGTCGCGCGGTTCCCTCCACTCGCCGAATTCGATTGGACAATGGGTCGCCTGCTCGGTAAGTACGGGGCCGGATGTGGCTGGTCCGGATCGCGCTTCGCCGCCCCTACACGTTCATCGTCATGGCGATGCTCATCGTCGTGCTGGGCGTCCTCTCCATCAGGCGAACGCCGACCGACATCTTCCCCAGCATCGACATCCCGGTCCTCTCGGTCATCTGGAACTACGGCGGGCTGCCCCCCGAGCAGATGGAGAAGCGGATCGTCAACAACTTCGAGCGCTTCCTCACCACCATCGTCAGCGACGTCGACCACGTCGAGAGCCAGTCGCTGACCGGCATCGCGGTCATCAAGGTCTACCTCCAGCCAGACGCCGACATCGATCAGGCGATCTCGCAGACCACCGCGATCGCCCAGACGGCGGTCAGGTCGATGCCGCCCGGCACCGTGCCGCCGCTCATCATGCGCTACAGCGCCACCAGCGTGCCGATCATGCAGGTGGCGCTGCAGAGCGACTCGCTGTCCGAGCAGCAGCTGTTCGACTACGGCATCAACTTCATCCGGGCCGACCTCGCCGTCATCCGCGGGGTGCAGGCGCCCTATCCCTACGGCGGCCGCCAGCGCCAGATCATGATCGACATCGACCCGGGGCGGATGCACGCGGCCGGGCTGTCGCCGCGCGACGTGCAGGCAGCGCTGGGCCTGCAGAACGTCACCCTGCCGTCGGGCACCGTCAAGATGGGGTTCAACGAGTACCCGGTGGTCATCAACGCGAGCCCGGAGGCGGTGGACGAGCTGGGCGCGCTCCCGATCAAGTCGGTCGGCGGCAAGACGGTGTACGTGCGCGACGTGGCCGACGTCCGCGACGGCAACCCGCCCCAGACCAGCATGGTGCACGTCGAGGGGCGCCGCTCGGTGCTGATGTCGATCCTCAAGAACGGCGACGCGTCGACGCTCGATGTGAACGCTCGCATCAAGGACACGCTGCCGCGCTCGGTCCTGCGCCTGCCGAAAGAGGCGCAGGGGCACATGCAGGTCAAGATGCTGTTCGATCAGTCGGTGTTCGTGCGCGCGTCCATCGACGGCGTCGTGCGCGAGGCGCTGATCGCGGCCGGCCTCACCGCGCTCATGATCCTCCTCTTCCTGGGCAGCTGGCGCTCCACGTTGATCGTGGTGATCAGCATCCCGCTGTCGATCCTGTCCTCGATCGTGGTGCTCCACGCCCTGGGGCAGACCCTCAACGTTATGACGCTTGGCGGCATGGCGCTCGCGGTCGGCATCCTGGTCGACGACGCCACCGTCGCGATCGAGAACATCCACCGCAACCTGGCCCAGCGCAAACCCTTCATCCAGGCCATCGTCGACGGCGCGCAGCAGATCGCGGTGCCGGCGTTCGTGTCCACGCTCTGCATCTGCATCGTCTTCGTGCCGATCGGCTTCCTCACCGGCGCGGCCCGCTCGCTGTTCGTGCCGCTGGCGCTGGCGGTCGTGTTCGCGATGCTGATGTCGTACCTGCTGTCGCGGACGCTGGTGCCGACCCTGGTCCGCTACCTCCTGGCCCGCGAGGTCGCCGAGGCCCCTTCGGGGGCCCCGCAGGCAGAGCTCTCGGGTCGCCGCCTGGGGGAAGTGGCGGGGCATCGGCGGCCCAACCGCTTCTTCGCGGCCCTCGATCGCGCGTTCGAGCGCTTTCGCGCCGGCTACGGTCGCTACCTGGCCTGGTCGCTGCAGAACCGGGCGCTGGTGGTGGGCTCGTTCGTCCTGTTCGTGGTCGCCTCGGTCTCGCTGGTGCCGCTGGTCGGGCGCGACTTCTTCCCCACCGTCGACGCCGGGCTCATGAAGCTGCACGTGCGCGGCGTGCCGGGCACGCGCCTGGAGGAGAGCGAGAAGCGGGTCGCGGCCATCGAGCGCACCATCCGCGGCGTCATCGGCGAGGACCTGGGCTCGATGCTCGACGTCATGGGCATCCCGTCGTCGGGCATCAACCTGTCGCTCAGCGAGGGGGCGCTCATCTCGCCGGCCGACGCTCAGATCTTCATCGCGCTCAAACCGGGCCACCGCCCCACCGCCGAGCACATGAGCGCGCTGCGCCGGTCTCTGCGCCAGGTCTACCCCGACACCACGTTCTTCTTCCTGGCCCCGGACATCTCGACGCAGGTGCTCAACTTCGGCCTGGCCGCGCCGATCGACGTGCAGGTGGTCGGCCCGGTCGGAGGCGAGGCGGCGTCGCTGGCACTGGCCGAGAAGCTGGCCGCGCGCATCGCGACGGTCCCGGGCGCGGCCGACGTGCACCTGGCCCAGGTGCAGAGGGTCCCCTCGCTCGAGGTCGACATCGACCGCACGGCGGCGGCGCAGGCCGGCTTGACCGAGCGCGACGTCGCCAGCGACCTCCTCATCTCGCTGTCGTCGAGCGGGCAGGTGGCGCCGTCGTTCTGGCTCGACAAGCGGGGCGTGCAGTACTCGGTGTCCGTGCAGACGCCGCAGTACGCGCTCAACTCGGTCGACGCGCTGCGCGACACGCCGCTGTCGACCGAGGCCGGGACCCAGACGCTCGGCAACCTGGCGTCGATCACGCGCGGTGTCGCGCCGGCCAACATCACCCACCACGACATCCGGCGCACCTACGACGTGCAGGCCAACGTCGAGGGCACCGACCTGGGCACCGTGGCCGACGCGGTCAACCAGATCGTCGCCGAGACCAGGCAGGACCTGCCGCGGGGGACCACCATCGCGGTGCGCGGGCAGGTCGAGAGCATGGACTCGTCGTTCCGCGGTCTGGGCTACGGGCTGCTCTTCGCCATCCTGCTGGTCTACCTGCTCATGGTGGTCAACTTCCAGTCGTGGCTGGACCCGATCGTCATCCTGATGGCGCTGCCGGGCGCGATGGCCGGGATCGCCTGGATCCTGTTCCTCTCGCACACGACCCTGAGCGTGCCGGCGCTCATGGGATCGATCATGAGCGTCGGCGTGGCCACCGCGAACAGCATCCTCATCGTCACCTTCGCCAACGACCAGCGCGGGATCGGGCGCGGCGCCCGCGACGCGGCGCTCGCCGCCGGCATGACGCGGCTCCGCCCCGTGCTGATGACGGCGGCGGCCATGATCATCGGCATGTTGCCGATGGCGCTTGGTCTGGGCGAGGGCGGCGAGCAGAACGCGCCGCTCGGCCGGGCCGTCATCGGCGGCCTCGTGCTCGCCACCGTCACCACGCTGTTCTTCGTGCCGGTGATGTACAGCCTGCTCCGGCGGCGGCCGCCGAAATCGCAGGTCCTGGAGATCGCGGAATGAGCCAGAGCCCGCAGCACCGTCACCAGCACCCTCAGGAGGAGGACCTCGGCTTCGACATGCCGGAGCCGGCGACCCTGTCGCGGCGGCGGGTGGGGGTGATCCTCGCCGTGGTCGCGGTGGCCGGCGCCGCCGCCTTCGCGATCGGCTACTGGCCGCGCGTGGACGCGCAGGCCGGGCTCGCCAGCGAGACGGCGGCGACCGCAGAGGCCAGGCCGCGCGTCGAGGTCATCACCGCGACCGCGGTCACCAGCGACCACGCGCTCAGCCTGTCGGGCACCGTGGCGCCGCTCGAGCAGGCGACGCTCTACCCGCGCGTCTCCGGCTACGTGAAGCGCTGGCTGGTCGACATGGGCGAGAAGGTGACCGAGGGGCAGCTCCTGGCCGAGATCGACGTGCCGGAGACCGACGCTGCGCTCCTGCAGGGGCGCGCGCAGCTGGCCCAGGCGAGCGCCGCGCTGGTCGACGCGAAGGCGGCGAGCACGCTGTCGCACACCAACCTCGGCCGCTACGAGCACCTCGGCGAGGCCAAGCTGGTGGCCAAGGCCGACGTCGATCAGTGGCGCGCACAGGCGTCGCAGGACGACGCGAAGGTGAAGGTGGCCGAGGCCAACGTGGCGGCTCAGCAGGCCAACGTGCGCCGCCTGGCCGACACGCGCGGCTTCGCGCGGGTGACCGCACCCTTCGGCGGCATGGTGACCGCGCGCCTCATCGACCGCGGCGCGCTGGTGACCGACGGCAACACCACGCCGCTCTTCCGGCTGAGCGCCATCGATCCGGTGCGCGTCATGGTCCAGGTGCCGCAGAACGTGGCGCCGAGCGTGCGGGTGAACCAGGCGGCCCGCGTCACCGCGCGCGAGTACGGCGCCCGCGTCTTCGAGGGCAAGGTCACCCGCACGGCGGGCGAGCTGGACCCCTCGCTCCGCACCATGACCACCGAGATCCGCGTGCCCAACCCCGACGCCGCGCTCATGCCCGGCATGTACGTCACGACGTCGATCATGCTGCCGACGCCCCACCGCGTCCTCGAGGTCCCGGCCACGGCGCTCGTCAACGACGCCCACGGCGTGCGGGTCGCGGTGGTGACCGCGGCGGGCAAGATCCACTTCGTCCCGATCACCATCGAGCGCGACACCGGCGCGACCATCCAGGTGGCCGGCGGCCTCGACGGCGACGAGCGCATCGTGAAGGTGGCCAGCGCCGCGCTCACCGAGGGCGCCGACGTGGTGCTGGCCCGGTAACGCGGCGAGTCGTCGCCGCGGTGCTCGCGCCGGGCCGCGGTCCGGGCGATGATGGGCGCCGATGTCGCCGCCCTGGGCCCTCGTCCGCGCCGTCCCGAGCAGCTTCGCCAGCGCGCTGTGCTCGGCGCCGCCCGACCCGCCCATCGACGTGGCGCGGGCGCGGGTCCAGCACGCGGCCTATGTCGCGGCGCTCGCGGCCGCCGGGGCACGGGTGGTGGAGATCGCGGCCGACGACGCATGTCCCGACTGCTGCTTCGTCGAGGACACGGCGGTCGTGGTCGGCGACGCCGCGCTGGTCACCCGGCCGGGCGCGCCGGAGCGGCGCGGCGAGGTGGATGCCGTGGCTCGCGCGCTGGACGGGCGGGTCGACGTGGTCCGCATGGAGGCGCCCGCCACCCTCGACGGCGGCGACTGCATGCGCCTGGGCCGCACGATCTACGTGGGCCGCTCCGCGCGGACCAGCGGCGCCGGCATCGGCGTGCTGGCCGCGTTCGCGGCGCGGCACGGCGTGGCAGTGTTTCCGGTCGACCTGCCCGCCGGCGTGCTGCACCTGAAGAGCGTGTGCTCGCCGCTCGCGGCGGATCTGGTGCTGGTCGCCGAGGCGAGCATCCCGCCCGCGACGTTCGCCGGCGCGCGGTCGCTGGTGGTGCCGGCGCGCGAGGCGCACGCCTCCAACGCGGTCGCGCTCGGCGGGTTCGCGCTGGTCGCCGCGGGCGCGCCGGCCGCGCGGGCGCTGGTCGAGAGCGCCGGCCTGCGCGTCCTCGAGGTCGACACCTCCGAGACGGCCAAGGCCGACGGCGCGCTGACCTGCCTCTCGATCGTGGGCTGATCGCGTGGCCGCCGGGCGGGTGGGACGCCGCCGCCCGGGCGAGCGGGCAGTCCCCGCACGCACCGGGCGGCCACCGGGCGGCCACAGATGGCCACGGCCACCGGCCACCGGCCACGCGGCTCAGCAGGTCATCTGGAAGGCGATGACCATGACGAGCAGGAGGCCGCTGACCACGGCGATCATCGTGCCTCCGTGCCGTTCGGACCAGGCTCGGCGGGCGGCCGCCCGCTCGTCGCTGTCGTCGTCGTCCGTGTCGTGGTCGTCGGTGTCGACCTCGTCGGCCTCGACCTCGTTCCTCTCGTACTGGTCCTTGTCGCCCTGGTTCCGGTCATTCTGGTTCCGGTCGTTCTCGTTCCGGTCGCGGTTCTTCACGCAGGATCTCCTCGCCAGGCGCCGTGCAGCGCCGGTCAGTCACTCGTCACACACTCTCGGATCAGGCGGTGTGGCGAGGAGGAGGCCCGCGGGCCCCGTGCGCGCGCGTGAAGACGAACCGCGGGCGCGGCCCCGGCGATCGAACCTGGTAGCAAGCGAACAGCTCGCGGCACGCCAGCGACGGCGCGCAGCCGGGCAGGGCAGGAGCGACGCGCCGGCCGGGCGGCCGCGTCGCGGGTCGCGCGCGCCCCCCGTCGAGGCGCGGGTGGAGGTCGCGGTCCAGCGCACCCGGGGCGAGCAGCGCCTCGCCGGCGCCGCCGCCCGCACACGCGGCCGCGACCGGATCGACCGGGCCGGCCGCGACCGCCGCCGCCGCCGGAGCGCCAGGGCTGGCCGCCGCGATCCAGACCAGCAGCGCGGCGCCGCGCGCCAGGCCGAGCGCGCTCATGGGTCGAAGGGTCCTGTGCATGGTCGTCCGCCGGGCCAGCCCTGAAGCATGACCCCACCCGGCGTCGGCCGCCCGGTCGACCTCGATCTTTCCGCCCCCGGGGCGCGAAAGAGCCTCCGGGGGCGGGCCGCGCCCGGAAAGACCGGCCTTGCCCGGGCCTCAGCCCGGGACTCAGCCGCGCAGCCGCTCGACCAGGAGCCCGGTCACCCGGTCGATCGCGACCCGCTCCTGCTGGCCGGTGTCGCGATCTCGCAGGGTGACGGTCTGGCCGGTCAGCGTCTCGCCGTCGACCGTGATGCAGAATGGGCAGCCCGCCTCGTCCATGCGCGCGTAGCGCTTGCCGATGGTCGCCTTGACGTCGTGCTCGACGAAGCCGACGTGGCGGAGCTCGCCGGCCAGCTCGCGGTGCAGGCGCTCGCTCACCTCCGGCATGCCCTGCTTGTTGACCAGCGGAAACACGGCGGCCTTGATCGGCGCGAGCCGCGGGTGGAGGCGCAGGAGCTCGGGGCTCGGGCGCGACGGGTCCTCGGTGTAGGCCTCGCACAGGACGGCCAGCACACCGCGGTCGAGCCCGGCCGACGGCTCGATCACGTGCGGCAGGTAGCGCTCGCCCTTGCGCGTGCCGTCGGCCAGGAGCTCGCCGCGCGCCGGATCGAACACGTCGAGCTTGGCCCTGGAGTGGCGCTGGTGGGTCGCCAGGTCGAAGTCGGCCCGGTGGGCGACGCCCTCGATCTCGCCGAAGTCGGGATCGGTGAACGGGAAGCGATACTCGATGTCGCTGGTGCCCGCGCCGTCCTTGGCGTAGTGGGCCAGCTCGTCGGCGGCCTGCTCGCGCAGGCGCAGGTTCTCGCCGGCCAGCCCGATGCTGCGCCACCAGGCCATCCGCCAGTCGCGCCAGAACCCGTACCAGGCGCGCGCCTCGTCCGCGTGGCAGAAGAACTCGATCTCCATCTGCTCGAACTCGCGCGTGCGGAACGTGAAGTTGCGCGGCGTGACCTCGTTGCGAAACGCCTTGCCGGTCTGGGCGATGCCGAACGGCATGCGCACGCGCGTGGAGTCGACCACGTTGCGGAACTGGACGAACATGCCCTGCGCGGTCTCGGGCCGGAGATAGGCCACGTCGTCCTCGGTCGCGGTCGCTCCCACGTAGGTGCGGAACATGAGGTTGAAGGCGCGCGGCTCGGTCAGCGAGCCGACCTTGTCCGCCTCGGGCGCCAGCACCCGGGTCCAGCGCTCGCGCGGCACCGCGGCCAGCGGCACCGCCTTCACCTCGCCGAACGCCTTCTCCGCCTTCTTGCGCTGCTTGCCCTCGGCCGGCGTGTCGGCCACGAACGCGAAGAGCGGCTTGTCGGTGTCCCGGTCGTCGGCCGGCGCGTAGACCTGGACGTGGTCGAAGCGGTAGCGCGCCTTGGTCTCGCGGCAGTCGACCATCGGATCGTTGAACGTCTCCGCGTGCCCGCTCGCGACCCACACCGACGGGTGCTGGATGATGCAGGTGTCGAGCGGGACGATGGCGACCGGCTCTCCGTCGGGGCCCGGCAGGCCGGTGCACGGGTCGAGCACCACGTCCTGCCACCAGGCGTCGCGCAGGTTCTTCTTGAGCTGGGCGCCGAGCGGTCCGTAGTCCCAGAAGCCGTTGATGCCGCCGTAGATCTCGGACGCCTGGAAGACGAAGCCCCGGCGCTTGCAGAGCGCCATGATGCGATCCATCGATTTCACCGGCGCAACGTCCTCCATCGGCGAGGCGCTGTCCACCCCAACCCGCCGCGCCGCGATCAGAAGCGCAGGGTCGCGCTCAGCTTCACGCCCTCGAACGGGGGCAGCACGCGGCACACCCCGGAGATGCACTTGAGGCCGCCGCGCATCGAGCCGACCAGGAGGCCCAGGCTGGACGAGGGCGTGAGGTCCCAGCCGACGGTGGCGCTCCAGTAGTCGCGCCTGGGCTGGGTCGGCTCGGTCGTGTAGTCGTAGCCTCCCGCCACGGTCAGGGACGGCTGGAACCGGAACCCTGCCGTGATCGTGCCCTGGCGGAACGACTCGTCGAGGATCTGCGACTCGTGCTTGCCCACCTGCTCGTGCAGGCCGTGCAGCGTGAGGCTCCAGCGCGCCCCCAGCGCCTGCGACGCGTCGAGCTCGACGTGGCCGTCGCGCCTGACCAGCTCGCCCGAGCCGTCGAGCGCCACGACCCGCCAGCCGGCCGAGAAGAGCGCCCACGAGCGCGCCTCGTCCCAGCGCGCCTCGACCCCGGCGTAGGGGTCGTGGATGGTGCCGGCCACGATCTCTCCCGACGCCGGATCGGCGTAGCCGTGCCAGTCGCGGAAGCCGCCGTAGTTGGCGTAGACCAGCAGCGCGGGCGAGAAGCTCCAGTCGGCGCGCAGCCTGCCGCCGGCGATCTCGGTGGCCGGGTTCTCGATGGTCTGGAGCACGCGCTCCACCGTCGGCGGGCTGCTGTAGGCGACGGCGTCGAACGCCGGATCGCCGAGGTCGGGCTGGAGCGGCGTGAGCTCGCCGTAGGCCTTGCCCTCGAACAGGATGGTGGCCTTGCCCGCGTAGGCGGCCGCGGTGCCGTAGAGACCGAAGCCGCGCGGATGCTCAGCCTCCGGCTCGGTCATGAGCTCCTGGCCCATCGCCTCCAGGTAGAAGCCGGCGTGCGGGGTCGCGCGCGGCGCGTCGATGATGACGCCGGCCTGGACCGAGCGGTCGGTGTAGCGGTCGTTCGGGACCAGCCCGAGGCTGTCGTGAAAGGCGATCGCTGCGGCGTAGGCGCCGAGCGTCACCCGGTCGGCGACGGCGAGCTGCGCCTGGCCGCCGGCGATGAGGTCGTAGGGGTCGTCGACGCTGGCCCCGGTCGCCTCGTCGACGTTGTTGATGTTGGCGTACCCGGCCACTACGGTGCCGGCCAGCGGACCGCGGTGGACGAGCAGCTTGGCGCCGCGCAGCGTCGTGTCGATGCCGAGCTCGTCGAGCTTGCGCAGCGAGAGGCCCAGCCCGCGGCCGAACGAGACGTAGGCGTCGCCGGCGGTGACCTCGAGCGAGCGGTCGCCCCACCCGATCGACGCCTTCTCGACCGTGTAGCGGTCGTCGGTCTCGGGCCCGGGCGGATCGACGAAGGTCGAGGTGTCGAGCCGGACCGCGGCGTGCCACCCGCCCCACAGCCGGGCGAGGTTGATGCGGCCGAACAGGTCGCCGTAGTCGCGGTCGTCGTGCCAGGCCGCGCTCATGCTCGCGGTCACGTCGACCGGGAGGTCCAGGGCGGGGGCCGGGGGCTGGGCGGCGGCCGGTCGCACCGTGACGGCGGCGGCCGCGAGCGCCGCGATGGCGGGCGCCACGAGCGTCGCCGGCGTCATCGCCCGGCCGCGACCAGCGAGCTCACCTGGGACTCGACCGCGACCTCGTCCCCGGCGTGGTAACCCTCGCGCGTGCCGACCACGTGGCCGGCGCGATCGATGAAGACCGAGAACGGCGCCGTGCGCTTCGGGTTGTAGACCCCGACCACGCGCGTCTCCTCGTCGAGCAGGACCGGGAAGGTGAGGCCGTAGCGCCGCGCGCGCGGATCGACCTCGGCCGCGCTCTCCGGCCCGTCCATCGAGATGGCGAGCACGACGAAGCCGCGGTCGCGGTACCTGTCGTACAGGCGCTGGAGATGGGGCAGCTCCGCCGCGCAGGGCACGCACCAGGTCGCCCAGAAGTTGACCAGCACGACCTTGCCCCGCTGATCCGAGAGCCGCACCGTCCGGCCGGCGAGGTCGCGGAGCGCGAAGTCGGGCGCGCCGTCCCCGGCGGCGGCCGCGGGCGCCGATGTGGACGTCGACATGGATGCCGATGAGGCCGACGCCGGCGAGTCGGGCGCGCCGCCGCACGCCGCCGCGCCGAGCGCCACGAGTGCGGCGCAGACGGCCAGCCGGAGCGCGCCGGGCCGACGATCCTCACCGCTCGAGATAGAAATCGAGCAGCTCACGGTATTCCTGCATCGGATCGTCGCCGGTGGCCGCCCCGCGGGCGATCTCGAGGATCTCGCCGGTCGCGGCGTCGGCGAAGATGTTGGTCGGCATGACGTTGACGTCGACGTAGGCGCCGATCTGGAAGGACTCGTCGATGAGCGCTGGCACCGCGAGGCCGA
>Ga0126377_10002639_pt1 | contig 12416 bp, 10 predicted proteins | sample PanSoiMetPlot_22_FD_92647 | JGI IMG/M metagenome (GOLD analysis project Ga0126377, IMG submission 92647) | Tropical forest soil microbial communities from Panama - MetaG Plot_22 | ecosystem: Environmental > Terrestrial > Soil > Tropical forest > Bulk soil | place: Panama | collected 2016-02-17
CGACCAGCACCAGCGGCCGGTTGGCCGCCGCGCTGTGCTTGCGGCCGGCCGCGACCGCGAGGACCTGCTCGACGTAGCTCGTGTGCGCGATCAGCATGTGCTCGCGGTCGAGGAACGCCCACGCGGTGTCGCCGGCCACGTAGTAGGTGACCGCGCCGGTCCTCCGCTCGGCCAGGTCGCGGCCGCGCTGGTGGCGCAGCCACTTGACGAACCGCTCCTGATCGATGGTCAGGCGCGCGAGGAAGGCGACCTGGTCGCCGCCGTCGAGCGCGGCCGACGGCATCGCCAGCCACACGCGCTCGAGGTCGCGACGGTAGTCGAAGCCGACCTGCTTGCGCAGATCGGCCGCCACCTCCTCGATGGCGCGGTCGCGCTCGAGCGCCGCCAGCACCCGGCGGCCGATCGGCGTCTGGCGCGCGTCGGCCACGTGGATGGACGCGACCAGCGCGGTGTCGAACGGGAGGTGCGCGAGGGCGGTGCGGCTGGCCGGGTCGAGCACCGGCTCGGGGGCGGGCGGCGCGATGGGCCGCGCGCCCGCCGGCGCGCCCGCGGCGACAGCGGCGGCCAGGGCCAGGGCCGAGGCGAGCATAGAGGGTCGGGTCATGGCGATAGGTTGGTGGACGCTAGCACCGGTGGCGTTCGGTCAGGCCACCGGAAACCGGGCGAAACGCGAGGCTCAGACGGACTCGCCGTTCCGGCCGCGGACCAGGTAGCGGCGCTCGGCGTAGGCCGCGTCGTCGCGCCACAGGCGGTGCGCGGCGCGCTCGATGAGCGGGCGCAGCAGGCGCGAGGACCGGCGCGCCAACCAGAAGCCGGGCCGGCTCGATGTCGCCAGGGTCGCCTCGATGATCGCGGTGCGGCCGGGGCCCAGCGGGGTGGCGTGGGTCTCGACCACGGAGCCGGCCCCCTCGCCGTCGACGATCGTCATCGCGATGGTGCGGCGGTCGGGGCAGTGGAAGCGCGCGTCGACCTCGACGCCGATGCGGCCGAGCACGCGGTAGACCACGCGCACGGTGATCGACTCGTCGTCCTGCTCGAGCACGCGCAGGCGTCCGAACGAGTAGGGATGGAAGTGGACCCCGTGCCACGGGTCGAGCCGGTTGGCCAGCACGTCCTCCGGCGCGCAGGTCGCCTCGACCCGGATGCAGCCGTCGACCGCGGAGGGCGGGCGCGTGGCGACGATCGGCGCGTCGGTGGGCGCCTCGTCGCCGCCCTCGTCGCGCGACAGCCTGACCCAGGCCAGGACGCCGTCGTCGATCGCGGGGAGCGGGCGCCACCGGCCGTGCGGGCGGTCGCCGAGGGCGAGCCCGTGCCAGGGGCACACCACGCAGCCGCCCTGGTCCACGCGGCCGCGCGAGAGCGACGCGCCCATGTGCGGGCACAGGTCGGGCCCGACCCGCAGCTCGCCCGAGGCCGCGCGCCAGGCGACCAGCGCGCGCCCCGCGATGGTGTAGAGGCGCGGGCCGTCGCCGATCGCGCGCGCGCCGTCGAGCGCGTGCCACCCGCCGGCCGGCCGCTCGAGGGCGCGGGCCAGGGCGCGATCGATCCACGCCGGTCGGCACTGCGCCCAGTCCGGAGATCCGTCTCCGTCGGGGAGCGGCGCCTGCGGCTTCTGGCCGACGGTCCACAGGGCGCGGCTCACGCGCGCACCTCCTGCGACGCGCGCCGCGGCCGTCGCGAGAACAGGCCGCGCGCCTGCAGGCACTCGATCGGCTCGGGCGCGTCCCAGGTGCCGGCCAGGACCAGGTTGGCCGCCATCATGCCGGAGGTCGCGGCCCGCTCCATGAGCGCGCACGGAACCGGCAGCCGGGTGAAGTCTCCCGCCAGCGCGACGCCGGCGTGCGGCGTGGCGACGCCGACCCGGTCGGCGTGCGTCCCCGGCGGAAAGCCGGCGCAGTCCTGCCGCCAGAGGAAGCGCTCATCGCGCACCCGGGCGGCGCGGGTCTCGGGGTAGAGGGCGTGCAGCCCGGCCAGGAGCTCGGCGCGCAGGACGGCCGGGTCGGCCTCCGCGTCGACCGCGTAGGCGTGGAGCTCGACCACCGCGCCGCGGTGCGCCTCGGCCCACTCGCGCGACTCGCCCTGGAAGCGATCGTAGACCGAGATGTTGTCGAGCCGGCCGAACCCGGTCGTGCCGGCGAACGGCGCGCGCGAGGGCTCGACCGGGCGGTCGAGCCACAGCCGCCACACCGCGAAGGGGCGCGTGAGGGGCAGCGCGCGCACTCGCGCGCTCCAGGCCGGGTCGCGCGCGAGATCGGGCGAGTCGGCGACCAGGCGCTGGAGCGCGGACACCGTCGTGGCCAGGACGACCGCGTCGCCCGTCACCGCGCCGCCGCCGGCGAGCTCGACCCGCCACGCGCCGTCGGCGAGCGCCACCCGCGCGGCCCTCGCGCCCAGCCGGAGCTCGGCGCCGAGCCCGGCCAGGCGGTCGCCGAGCGGGCGCCAGAACGCGGCCGACATCGGCCGCCGGGCGACGTCGAAGATCAGCCCCTCGCGGTTGGCCACGAAGTACCAGTGAAACATCATGAGCAGCTCGGCGGCCGACAGCTCCTCCTCCGCGCTGAAGAAGGAGTGGGCGAAGACATCGAACAGCATGCGGCGCGCGCGCTGCGGGAAGCCGAGCGAGTCGAGGTAGTCGCGCGCGCTGGTCCCGTCCCAGCGCCGGTAGGTCGCCTCGGGATCGAAGGCGAGCATGGCCAGCGCCGGCCGCGGGCGGATGCCGAGCAGATCGCGCGCGCGCAGGGTCGGCGTGCGCAGCGCCAGCGCGGCCAGGTTCCACGGCGCGCGGCGGGGCAGGCCGGCGAACGACTCGACCTGACCATCCGGCCCCAGGATCGGGTAGTCGCCGGCCGGCGCCAGGCTGGCGAGGTCGGGGTCGACGCGGCGCAGGAGGCGGCGGAGGTTGTAGTACTGGCGGAAGAAGCCGTGGAAGCCCCGCTCCATCTCGAAGCGCTCGCCGGTCGCGAGCTGGTCGGGCCACGAGCCGGCGCGCCCGCCCAGGAACGCCTCCTGCTCGAGCAGCCACACGCGCACGCCGCGCTCCGACAGCACGGTGGCGGCGGCCAGCCCGGCGATGCCGCCGCCCACCACGACCGCGCGCCCGGGCCGCGCGCTCACGCCCGCCTCCGGGCCAGGAACGAGTGCACGATGCCGCGCTGCCACCCGTCCATGGGCAGGGTGGTCACGCCGTCGAAGCCGGCCCGCCGGAGCCGCGCCTCGAACGCGCGCACGCCGTCGAAGGCGAGCACGCTCCTGCGCAGGTAGCGGAAGAGCTCGCCCGAGCCGGTCGCCGCGGCGCCGAGCGGGACGATCACGCCGGCCGCGACCGCGTTCCACACCGCGCGGGCCGCGCGCGAGTCGGCCACCGAGTACTCGTGGAAGCAGGCCACGCCGCCCGGGGCGAGCAGCGCGCGCACGCGGGCCAGGCACAGGTCCGGGTCGGGCACATTGCGGATGCCGTAGGCCATCAGCACGCCGTCGAACGGGCCGGCGGCGCCGGCGGCCGCCGGGTCCATGGCGTCGCCGACCAGGAAGCGGGCCGCGCCCAGCTCCGGCTTGCGCGCGGCCAGCGCGATCATCTCGCGCGACGCGTCGAGCGCGACCACCTCGGCCTCGGGGTAGGCGCGCACCAGCGCGCGCGTGGACAGCCCGGTCCCGCAGCACAGGTCGAGCGCGCGCGCGCGGGCCGGCAGCTCCAGGCGGCGCGCGCTCAGCGCCAGGTGCTTCGCATAGCCGGGGTTGAGCGCGCACAGCAGATCGTATCGCCTCGCCACCCGGTCGAACTCGCCGGGGACGCGCTGCTTGCGGTCGGCCAGCGGCTCTGCAGACGTCTCGCGCATCGGATGGGGCTCCTCGCTCAGGGGTACGTCATGTGGATCGGCGCCACCAGGGTCTGGCCCGGGCGCAGGGTCAGGCGCGCGTCGTCGAACCTCGGCGGGCCCATGCGGCCGCGCGCGTCGCGCGACGCGCCGTAGCCCTCCAGCGGCCGCCCGAACAGCCCCGTCTTCATCCGGTGGTCGCCGTCCTCGTCGTGCAGGACGCCGATGGCGTAGGTGCCGGCCGGCAGCGCGCGCAGCACGGCCCGCGCCTTGCGCTCGCGGATGGCGACCGGGACGCGCCGCAGGGCCAGCTTCGTGCGGTCGGGAAAGCCGCGCGGCGAGCTGAAGACGGCGATCAGGGCCTGGCCCTTGTCGCTGTGGAAGCCGCTCATCTCGACGGCGATCGTGCAGTGCCGGGCCCGAGCGGCACTCGATGCGTCGGGCTCGGCCTCCGGCCCGGCGGCGGCCCGTTCGCCGGCGCCGAGCATGGTGACCAGCAGGGCGGGGCCGAGCCACGCCGCCCAGCTCGCCGCCCGGGTGCGCGTCGCCGCCGCCGTCCTCGCCGTCACGGGAGGCATGTCACCTCCGGGCCGAACTCGAGCTGGCGGCGCGGGATGCGCGCGCCGGCCGGGTGGGCGGCGCGGGCGGGCAGCTCTCCGATGGCGGCCGCGCCGGCCCGACCGGCCAGGGCCAGCTTGGCCAGCCCCGGCACCACCGCGCGGCCGGCGATGGCGTCGAAGCCGCGCTCGGCCAGCCGGCCGCCGATGGCCGCGTAGACCAGGCGCGCGGTTCGCACCGCCAGGCTGGCCCGCCAGGGCAGGGCCGCCATCCCCCGATCGGCCGATCGGTAGTAGCGGTCGGCGTGGGCGAGGATCTCCTCGACGGCGACGGCGACCGCCCGCCGGGCGCCGGCCGGAAACGGCCGCGCGCCGCCCCCGTCGCCGGCCAGCTCCTCGGCCAGATTTCTGGCCCCGGCCCGCGCCAGCACGTCGGCCGGCAGGTACAGGCGGCCGAGCAGCCAGTCCTCGTGCACGTCGCGGCAGATGTTGGTGAGCTGCATGGCCAGGCCGAGGTGGACGGCCGGCACCAGCGCCCGCTCGTCGCGCAGCCCGAGCACGTGGCACATCATGAGCCCGACCGTGCCGGCCACGCGGTAGCAGTAGTGGAGGAGCTGGTCCATGTCGCGATAGCGCTCGCCGCGCGCGTCCATGTCCATGCCGGCGATGAGCTCGGACGGGTAGTGGCGCGGGATGCGGCACGCGGCCGCCACCTCGGCGAAGGCGTCGAGCACCGGGTCGCCGGTCACCACGCCGCGGTAGATGGCGTCGAGCTCGCCGCGCAGGCGCTCCACCGCGCCGGCGCGCGCGTCCGGCCCCACGCCGTCGACCGCGTCGTCGGTGCGCCTGCACCAGGCGTAGACCACCGCGGCGCGGTCGCGCTGCCCGGACGGCAGGAGCCGCGCGGCCAGGGCGAAGCTCTTCGACCTGGCCGCCAGCACCTGGCGCGCCGCGCGCACCGCGCCGCCCCTCACCGCGGCGCCCCCGCGGGCGCCCCGCCGCGCATCTCCCGCGCCTCGGCCCGCGCATCGACCCGCCCGGCGCGGCCGAAGTCCTCGAGCACCAGCCGCGCGGTCGCCTTGGCCGAGTTGATGACCCCCGGCACGCCGGCGCCCGGGTGCGTGCCCGCCCCCACCAGGTACAGGCCGGGGATGCTCCGGTCGCGGTTGTGGGGCCGGAAGTAGGCGCTCTGGCCCAGGCGCGGCGCGCACGAGAAGGCTGAGCCCAGATACGAGCGCAGCTCGCCGCGGAAGTCGACCGGCGTGAAGTGGCGGCGCACCACCACGTGGCGGCGCAGGTCGGGCAAGAGGCGCTCGAGCGCGGCCAGGATGCGGTCGCCGTACGGCCCGGCCAGCTTGTCCCAGTCGAGCGGCGCGTGGCCCAGGTGCGGCACCGGCGACAGCACGTAGAAGCTGCCGCACCCGGGCGGCGCCATCGACGGATCGGTGACCGTCGGCGCGTGCAGGTACAGGCTGAAGTCGTCGGGCAGGCGCGAGCCGGAGAAGATGTCGCGCAGGAGACCCTCGTAGCGCGGGCCGAACACGACGGTGTGGTGCGCCACCTCGTCCCGGTAGTCGCGGTCGGTGCCGAAATAGAGCACGAACAGCGACATCGACCAGTCCATGCGCTCGAGCCGCCGGCGCATCGCGCGCGCGGCCGGCTCGCGCCGGTAGAGGGACGCGTAGGTGTGGTGCAGGTCGGCGTTCGACACCACCAGGTCGAACGGCTCGCTCGGCCGCGCCGCGCTGGTCACCCGGTGGACCGGGCGGCCGGCCCGCTCGCCGACGTCGATGCGCTCGACCGGGCACGACAGGCGCAGCTCGCCGCCCAGCTCCTCGAACAGGCGCACCAGGCCGGCCACCAGCGCCCCGGTGCCGCCGCGCGGGAAGAAGACGCCCCACCGGCGCTCGAGGTAGTGGATGAGCGTGTAGATGGAGCTGGTCTCGAGCGGATTGCCGCCGACCAGGAGCGAGTGGAACGACAGCGCCTGGCGCGTGCGCTCGTCGCGCACGAACCGGCTGACGGTGGCGAAGACGGGGCGATCCGCGCGCAGCCGCACCAGGTCGGGCGCCACCCGCACCATGTCCGCGAAGCGCAGAAACGGCGTCGCCGCCAGGTCGGTGTAACCGGTCTCGAACACGCGGCGGCTGTACTCGAGGAAGCGGCGGTAGCCGTCGCCGTCGGGCGCGTGCCGCCGCGCGATCTCGGCCGCCATGCGCTCCGCGTCGCCCGCATAGTCGAAGCTGTCGCCGTCGGGCCAGACCAGGCGATAGAACGGGTCGACCGGCAGGAGCTCGGCGTAGTCGGCCAGCCGGCGCCCGGCCGCCGCCGCCAGCTCCTCCAGACAGTCGGGCGCGGTGATGACGGTGGGCCCGGCATCGAAGGTGAAGCCCTGATCGCGGTAGACGTAGGCCCGCCCGCCCGCGAGGTCGCGCGCCTCGAACAGCACGGTCGACAGGCCGGCCGCCTGCAGGCGGATGGCCGCCGCCAGCCCGCCGAAGCCGCTGCCGACCACCGCGGCGCGCGCGCCCTCAGCCATAGCTCCGCTCCACGCGGGCGAGGTCGGCGGCGATCTCGTCGCGCGCGCGCGACGGCGGGAACCGGTCCGACAGGCGCGCCCACGCCCGGCGCAGCGCCGCCCGCGCCCGCTCGCGCCCCATGCCCTCGACGGAGCCGGCCAGGCGCGCCCGCAGCGGCTCCGGCTCGCCGCCGGCGACCACGCGCCGCGACAGGGCGCGCAGCGCGTCGTAGTCGGCCGGCGCCTCGCGCTCCGACGCCCACGCCCAGGCCCAGGTCGGACGCCCCTGGCGCAGGTCCTCCATGCCCTTGCCCCGGCGCTCGCTCGAGACCAGCCCGCCGAGATCGTCGAGCATCTGGAGCGCGCGCCCGAGCTCGCGGCCGAGGTCGGCCAGCGCGTCGACCACCGGCGGCTCGGCGCCGGCCGCGAGCCCGCCCAGCACCGCGGCCAGCTCGGTCAAGCTGGCGGTGCGGAGCAGCGTGCTCATCGCCACCACGCCGGCCACCTCGCTCTGCTCGAGATCGCCGATGGGCAGGAGGTCGAGCGCCTGTCCCTGGTGGCAGCTGACCAGCGTGGCGGCCACGCGGTCGCACGCGGCGCGCGCCCGCGCCTCGGGCAGATCGATCTGGCCGAGCAGGTGGATGGGGAGCAGCACCATCCAGTTGCCGGTGTTGAGCGCGACCGCGGTCCCGTGGGTGTGGTGCAGCGCCGGCGCGCCGCGCCGCTCGTCGGAGCCGTCCTGGATGTCGTCGATGATGAGCGAGCCGGCGTGGAGCAGCTCGACCAGGCCCGGCAGCTCGGCCGGTGGGCCCTCCGGTCCGCCGCCGGCCAGCGCCCAGCCCGACTCGACCAGCCGCCCGCGCAGCCCCTTGCCCGGGCGGCGCAGGAACTCGCACGCCGGCCCGAGCAGCGCGCGCTCCCACAGGCGGCGGGGCAGGACCGGCTCGCCGTCCATCGCTCCCAGGTCCGGATCGGCGCTGTCGCCGTCGCCGGGCCGCTCGCGGAAGCGGTGCGCGATGAGCTCGAGGACGTTCACGGCGCGCCCCCGCCCGACGAGTGGGCCAGGCGCGCGCGCAACGACAGCCCGCGCGGCGGCCGGCCGACCAGGATGCGCGCCCGGTCGAGCGCGCCCAGGTCGAGGGCGTAGAAGCGCCGGATGGTCGGCTCGGGCAGCTGGTAGAAGCGGGCGAACACCTGCCAGCGCTCGGCGGGCGCGAACCAGCGGAACAGGAGCCGGTTGAGCTGGCAGAAGAAGCTGGCCTGGCGGCGCACGCGCTCGGCCAGCCGGGCCAGCGCGCCGCCGAACAGCGCCTCGGCCGGCAGCGCGCCGACCAGCGAGGCCAGCCGGACCGCGACCGGCAGCGAGTAGCCGGTGGCCGGGTGAAACCAGCCGCCCTGGTAGCCGGCCACCAGCGGGCTCGCGCCCGGGCGGGGCGCGCCGCTCGCCTGCCACGGCATGGGCAGGACTCCGGTCTCCTCGCGCACCGCGGCCACCGGCTCGAGGCCGCTGGCGCGCGCGTACTCCATCACCCGCTCGCGCAGCGCATCGCGGTCGAGCGCGGGCGAGTCGGAGAAGTAGGTGTCCTCGACCAGCGCGCGGGTCGGCGCCAGCGGCAGGACGTAGACGAAGCGGTAGCCGTCGAGCTGCGGCACGGTGGCGTCCATCAGGATCGGCTCGCGCAGCCCGTGCGGGCGGGCGAGGTCGAGCTCGAGGCCGAGGAACTTCTGGAAGCCGGCGCCGCGCGGCGCGCTTCCGGCGTCGGGCCCGCGCGCGTCGATGACCACGCGCGCCGCGATCTCCTCGCCGCCGTCCAGAGCCACCCGGTGCGCCTCGACCGCGCGCGCGCCCTGACCGAGGAAGAGGGCGGCGCCCGGCAAGGCCTCGACGCGCGCTCGCACCACCTGGTCGAGGCGGTCGGACGGGATCACCGAGTAGGCTCCGCCCAGCCGGCGCGTGAGGGTCGGGAACCTCACCTCGTGGCCGGGCCAGCTGGCGGCGACCAGCGGCGCGACCAGGCCGCGGTCGGCCGGCGCGACGTCGTCCTCGTGGAAGCACCAGGTGTGGTTGCCGCCCAGCCGGCCGGCGCGCTCGATGAGCGCGATCCGCGGGGGTCGCTCGCGTGCGGCGAGGGCCAGCGCGATGAGCGCATTCTGCAGTCCCCCGCCCACGAGGGCGTAGTCGAACTCGCGTGCGCGCATGGCAGACGCACGGATACCATGGACCGCGCGACATCCGGATGCCCGCGCGCGCACTCGGAGGGCGAAGCCACTGCCAGAATGTGCCGGATGAGAACGATTTCGTGAGGTGTGCGCTCCGCAGGCGCCCATCGGGGGCTGCAGATTCTTGCCGACGAGCGCGCCCGAGGTGGGGGCCAAGAAGCTGAAAAGCCACGGCCGGCGACCTGCCTCCGCAGCGAGCGCCGCTGGCACACCCCCTGCCTACAAGCTGCACGCCGACGCGGCGGAGGCTTCGATGACGTGCCCCACTCTCGCAAGGACGCCGGCGCTGGCCCTGGCGCTGACCCTGCTGGCCGCGTCGCTCCTCCCTGCATGCGGCCCGTCCAGCACGTGGGGCGACGGCGACGGAGATGACGATGGCGGCGGCCCCGACGCCGGCCCGCGGGTCGAGCTGGCGCCCCTTCGCATGCGCCGGCTTCTCGACCGGCAGTACGTCAACTCGGTGCGCGCGCTCCTCGGCGACGAGGTGGCGGGCGCCGCCGAGCCGCCCGAGAACCTGGTCTCGCGCGGCTTCGAGTCGATCGGCGCGGCCGAGGTGGCGGCGCCCGCGGTCGCGATCAAGCGCTACGAGGACTCGGCCCGCGCCATCGCCGAGCGGGCCATCGTCGACCTGGGCGTGCTCTCGCCCTACCTCGACTGCGAGCCGAGCGGGCCGGGCGACGCCGCATGCATGGAGACGTTCGTCGAGCGCTTCGGCCGGCGCGCGCTCCGCCGCCCGCTCGATCAGGACGAGGTGGCCCGCTACGCGGCGCTGGGCGCGGCCACCGCGGCCGACTTCGACAGCTTCTACACCGGCGCCTCGTACGTCATCTCGGCGCTCTTGCAGTCGCCCAGCTTCCTCTACCAGATCGAGACCGGCGAGCCGGATCCCGACGACCCGTCGCGCGTGCGCCTGACCGGCTACGAGATGGCGTCGCGCCTGTCCTTCTTCCTGCTCGACACGGCGCCGTCCGAGGAGCTCCTCGACCTGGCCGAGAAGGGCGCGCTGGCCGACGCCGGCGGGGTGCGGGCCGCGGCCGAGGCGATGCTCGACGGCGGGCAGGGGCGGGGCGCGCTGGAGGCGTTCTACGAGGAGCGCTTCCGGCTGCGCGAGCTGACCGGGCTGTCCAAGGACCCGGGCAAGTACCCGGCGTTCGACTCCCACCTGGCGGCGTCGATGCGCCAGGAGGCGCTCGAGCTGCTCGACCACATCGTGTGGGACGAGGACTCCGACTACCACGAGCTCTTGACCGCCCGCTACGCCTACGTCGACGCCGACCTGGCCGCGCTCTACGGGGTCGCGCCGCCCGACGACCCGGAGGCGTTCGAGCGCCGCGACCTGCCGGCCGACGGCGGCCGGATCGGGATCCTCGGCCAGGCCGGATTTCTGGCCGTGCACGCCCACCCGGGGCAGACCTCGCCCACCCGGCGCGGCCGATTCGTCATCGAGCGGCTCCTGTGCCGCGAGGTGCCGCCGCCGCCGCCCGATGTCGTTCCCAAGCTGCCGGCCGACCCGGGCCAGCCGGAGACCATGCGCCAGAAGCTCGGGCGTCACATGAAGGACGAGGCCTGCGCCGGCTGCCACGCGCTCATGGATCCCATCGGCCTGGGCCTCGAGCACTTCGACGCGATCGGCGGGTGGCGGGACGAGGACCGCGGCATGGCGCTCGACGTGACCGGCGAGGTCGAGGACGTGGGCACGTTCGACGGGCTGGCCGGCCTGGCCGAGCTGCTGGTCGGGGTCGACGAGGTCAACCGCTGCTGGGTCGAGAACCTCTACCGCCACGCCACCGCCCACGTGGAGGGCCCCTACGAGCTGCCGCTGGTCGACGACCTGACGGGGTCGTTCGCCGCGTCGGGCTACCGGGTGCGCCAGCTGCTGCTCGACCTGGTGGCCAGCCCGGGCTTCCGCTACGCGGCCCCGCAGGAGGAGGAGGAGGAGTGACATGCCCTTCGTGCTGAATCGACGCGCGCTCCTGCGCGGGCTGGCCGGGGGCGCGCTCTGCTCGGTGGCGCTGCCGCCGCTCGAGGCGATGCTGAACACGCACGGCGACGCGCTGTCGGGCGGCGCGCCGCTGCCGGTCCGCTTCGCCACCTTCTTCTTCGGCAACGGCGTCCTGTGGGACCAGTGGATCCCGGCCACCCAGGGGCCCGGGTGGCAGCCCACACCGCAGCTGCAGCCGCTGTTCGACGCCGAGGTGGCCGACTACTGCAGCGTGCTGACCGGGTTCGAGAACAAGCTCGAGTTCAAGATCACGCACCACGAGGGCGCCGCCGGCATGCTGTCGGGCTACCCGTTCGAGTACCTGGGCGGGCTCGAGTCCAGGTTCGGCGGGCCCTCGATCGACCAGGTGATCGCCGGCGCGCTCGACACCGGCCACGTGCCGCCCTCGATCCAGCTCGGCGTGTCGAAGCGGGTGTCCACCGACGAGGACACCACGATGCGCTACATCTCGCACAAGTCGACCACCGAGCCGCTGCCGCCGACCTACAGCCCGGCCCGGGTGTGGAACGACCTGTTCGGCTCGTTCGTGCCGCCGGAGGACCCGCGCGGCCCGGCCCGCATCCGCGTGCTGGACGCGGTGCGCGAGGACGCGCGCGCGCTGGAGCGCAAGCTGGGCGCGGCCGACCGACAGCGCCTGGCCGCCCACCTCGAGGGCGTGGACGAGCTCCAGACGCTGATCGAGCGGGAGCCGCCGCTGTGCGCGACGCCGGAGCAGGAGACCGAGGACAACGCCGACGTCGACGGTCTGGAGCCGATGGAGCAGGCGTCGCAGGCGATGAGCCGCCTCCTGGTCTACGCCTGGTCCTGCGACCTGACGCGCGTGGCCAGCTACATGCTGACCGGCGGCGTCGGCCACACGGTGTACGGCCACCTGGGTCAGACCGACGAGCAGCACGTCATGAGCCACGACCCGGACACCTTCCGGGACCAGCTCGGCCAGACCATCGTGTGGAACGTGCAGCAGTTCGCGAACCTGTGCCGGATGCTGCGCGACACCGAGGAGGGCGCCGGCAACCTCCTGGCCAGCTCGATGCTGCTCCTGTGCAGCGACTGCGGCGAGGGCTGGAGCCACAGCACGTTCGATCAGCCGATCGTCGTGGCGGGCTCGGGCGGCGGGCAGCTCGTCCATCCGGGCATCCACTTCCGCTCGGCGACCAGGCAGAACACGAGCGACATCCTCCTCATGCTGGCCCAGGCCATGGTCCCGTCGATCGTCCCTCGGCGCCGCCGATCTCGCTGATCGACGGGACCATGGCCTGGGCCAGCATGAGGAGGATGTCGCTCGTGTTCTGCCTGGTCGCCGA
>Ga0126377_10002640_pt1 | contig 12411 bp, 9 predicted proteins | sample PanSoiMetPlot_22_FD_92647 | JGI IMG/M metagenome (GOLD analysis project Ga0126377, IMG submission 92647) | Tropical forest soil microbial communities from Panama - MetaG Plot_22 | ecosystem: Environmental > Terrestrial > Soil > Tropical forest > Bulk soil | place: Panama | collected 2016-02-17
ACGAGGATCCGCCTTCGCCCTCGGCTTCGGCGAGACCGCTTCGCGGTCCGTCACAACGAATTGTTTTGTCGGTATGTCGATCTCGAAGGGGCTGGATCGACAATACAGTAAAAGGGGACCGCCAAGCGGTCGCGCACATTAGAGGGGGACCGCGAAGCGGTCTCGCCGTAGCCGGAGGCGAAGGCGGATGAGCAGCGTACGCGTACTCGTTGGTACTAAGAAGGGCGCATTTGTCCTCAACTCGGATGGCAGACGCCAGAAATGGGACGTCAGCGGCCCGTTTTTCGCCGGGTGGGAGATGTATCACCTCAAGGGATCGCCGGCCGACCCGAGTCGTCTCTATGCGTCGCAGAGCAGCGGGTGGTTCGGACAGCTCATCCAGCGTTCGAACGATGGGGGCAAGACGTGGGACGCGGTGGACAACAAGTTCGTCTACGACGGCGTGCCGGGCACGCATCAGTGGTACGACGGCACACCGCATCCGTGGGAGTTCAAGCGCGTCTGGCACGTCGAACCCTCGCTGACCGATCCCGACACCGTGTACGCGGGCGTCGAGGACGCCGCCCTGTTCCGTACGACGGACGGCGGCAAGTCGTGGCACGAGATGGCGGGCCTGCGTGGTCACGGATCGGGGCCGAAGTGGTCGCCGGGGGCGGGTGGATTGGGGCTTCACACGATCCTGCTCGACTCCAAGAACCCGGGGCGCATGTACATCGCCATCTCGGCGGCCGGGGCATTCCGTACTGACGATGCCGGCACGACGTGGAAGCCGATCAATCAGGGGCTGCGATCGCAGTACATCCCCGATCCCACTGCGGAGGTCGGGCACTGCGTCCACCGGATCGCGATGCATCCGTCGCGGCCGAACGTGCTCTTCATGCAGAAGCACTGGGACGTGATGCGCACCGACGATTGCGGCGAGTCGTGGCAGGAAGTCAGCGGCAACCTGCCGACCGACTTCGGGTTTCCGATCGACGTGCACGCACACGAGCCCAATACCGTCTATGTCGTGCCGATCAAGAGCGACTCCGAGCATTTCCCGCTCGATGGAAAGCTGCAGGTGTATCGCAGCCGGTCGGGCGGCAACGAGTGGGAGGCGCTGACGAACGGCCTGCCCCAGCGCGACTGCTACGTGAACGTGCTGCGCGAGGCGATGGCCGTGGACAAGCTCGATAAGTGCGGCATCTACTTCGGCACGACCGGAGGTCAGGTGTACGCGTCGAGTGATGCGGGCGACAGCTGGGCACCGATCGTACGCGATCTGCCCGCCGTGTTGTCCGTGGAGGTGCAGACGCTTTCATGATCCGCGTGGAGCTTCCGTATCACCTGCGCAACCTCGCGCGCGTCGGCGCCGAAGTGCAGGTCGACGTGTCGGGAGAAGTGACGCAGCGCGCAGTGCTCGACGCGCTCGAAGCGAGTTACCCCGTGCTGCGCGGCACGATTCGCGATCACGTCACGCTGCAGCGGCGGCCCTTCCTGCGCTTCTTCGCGTGCGAGCAGGATCTCTCCCACGACCCGCCCGACACACTGCTCCCAGAGTCCGTTGCGCGAGGAAAGGATCCGTTCATGGTTGTGGGAGCTATTGCCGGCGGGTAGGTAACGGAGATTGCGGAGGGAACGGATTAGCAGGAGGAACGGAGTAACGAAGATCGGAGCTTCTCCTCCGTGACCTCCGTTCCCTCCAGCGCTCACGTCAATCGCACGTCCCCTCTGAAAATGACGAAAACCAGCGCGATATCGAGGACAGCGACGTAAGACGCGAACGGTGCGTAGGAAGGAAGCTGCCTGAAGACGGCGTATCCGGCGATCCAGAGCGCCAGGGCGATGGTGCATCCGCGCCCGCCCAGTTCGCCGCCAGCGTAGCCGCGCACCAGCAGGATCCAGAACGCCAGATACGCCACCCAGGCGCCGATGGCGGCGGAACCCACCATCGACTAACTGGCCGGCGGAAGGTGATCGAGGAAATACCGCGCGATCAAGTGATACAGGTGCGTCGTCGTGCCCGGCCCTTCCGAGATCGAGTGGGAGCGATTCGGATACGCCATCATGTCGAACGGCTTTCCGAGCTCGATGAGGCGATTGATCAACCGCTCCGTTCCCTGGTAGTGCACGTTGTCGTCGCCGGTGCCGTGGATGATCAGCAGCTTGCCTTTGAGCCCCTGCGCGAAGTTGATCGGTGAGCCGAGCCGATAGCCCTCGGCATTGTCCTTGGGCAGGCCCATGTAGCGTTCCTCGTAGATCGTGTCGTAGAGCTGCTGATCGGGCATGGGTGCCACAGCGACGCCGACCTTGTACACATCGGGGAATCTGAACATCGCATTCAGCGTGTTCGACCCGCCGCCACTCCAGCCCCAGATGCCGACGTGGGCGGCGTCGACGTACGAGTACTTCGCGGCCAGCGCGCGCATCGCCGCGGCATGTTCCTTCGACGACAGATCACCGACCGATCCGTAGACCACGTGCCGCCAGGCGGCGCCTTTGGGCGCCGGCGTACCGCGGTTGTCGACCGAGACGACGATGTAGCCCGCGTCGGCGAGTGCGCGATGGAAGAGCTGTTGCCCGGAGGACCAGCGATCCCTGACGGTTTGAGACGCGACCTCGCCGTAGATGAAGGCGATCACAGGGTACTTGCGCGTTGCGTCGAACGACGAGGGCTTCACCATCCATCCGTCCAGTGTCACGCCGTTGCCGATGTCGACGGTGAAGAACTCCGTGGGCATCTTCAGTACCGGCGCCAGCTTCGCAGTGAGCGCCGCCGTGTCCGTGAGCGTCCGCAGCGAGCGATGCGACGGGAGCGCGACGACGTCGGTCACCGGCGGGCGATCGATGCGCGAATAGGTATGGAACGCGAGATGTCCGCCGGGAGCGAGATCGTAGGTATGCCAGCCGGGTTGATCGGCAGGCGTGACACGCTCGGGCGTGCCGCTGCCATCGAGCTTCGATCGATAGAGATACTGCTGCGTCGCGTTGGTGGGTGAGGCGAGGAAATAGACCCATCCACCCCCTTCATCGAGGCCGGTGACATCGATCACATCTGCCTGGAAGTTGGTGATGAGCTGTGCGCTCCCGTTCGTGCCTCCGTTCGTGCTGGTGCCACGCGGCACGCGATAGATGTGCCGCCACCCATCACGCTCGCTGACCCACAGAAACGACGTTCCGTTGTTGATCCAGCGGACCTCGTCGACGACATCGACCCATGTCTGCGACTCGTCTCGATACGCGCGCGTCACCGAACCGCGACTCGCATCGGCGAGCAGATAGTCGTTCCGGTTCTGAAGGCGATTGAGCTGTTGGATCGCGACGGTCCCTGGATCGGCCCACTCGACTCGCGCGACATAGTTGTCGCGTGGATCGCCGGGCGCCTGCATCCACTGCGTGTCGCCGCCGTCGACGGTGACCACCCCGATCCGCACGGCTGAATTCGTCGTGCCCGCTTTCGGATACGGAATCGTGGTGATCGTCGGGTAGCGTCCCGCGGTGTTGTTGACGAGCGGATAGCTGCCGACGCCGGTGGTGTCGAACTGCCAGTACGCGATGCGTCGACCGTCGGGGCTCCAGCGGAACCCGTCGCGAAGATCGAGCTCTTCTTCGTACACCCAATCAGATGTGCCGTTGACCGTCGTCGCGGAGCCGTCGTGCGTCAACTGCACGCGCCGGCCATCGCTCAACTGCTCGACGTAGAGGTTGTTCCCACGAACGTAGGCAACGCGATCGCTCTTCGGCGAGAACTTCGCAAACATCGTCGACGCTTCGGGGGCATCGCCGCCGAGCTGCTTCAGAGCGCCGGTTGTCGTGTCGAGCACCCAGTAGTCACCGCGGGTGTTCTGCCGCCACACCCGTCTGGTGTTGGTGAAGATGAGCATGCGCTTCCCGTCGGGAGACCAGGCGTAGTCTTCGATGTCGAGCGGCGTCTTCGTCGCGCTCGGCACGAGCTTCGAGGCAGGCACGAGGACGGTGCGCGCGCCGGTTGCGGCATCGTAGCGCGCAATCTCGGATCCCTCGACGATGGCGTAGGCAGTGCCGTCGGGCAGCCAGCGGGCCGGCCCGAACCGCGGCGTCTCGTACATGCGAGCGCCGAAGATCCGATCGATCTGGTCGTTCAGCGCGCCGGCCGCACTGCCCGCGCGGTCGATCTGTTGCGCCCGAACCGGGGAGATCGCCGCAACGAGGGCGACGAGAATCAGGCGGCGGATCGGGAGTGCTGTCGTCATGATCTGACGATACCATCCTCGCGAGCGCTGCCACCGATGATCGAGCACGCGAGCCTCGCGGGGATGACGGCATCGCTTTGCCCTGCTTTGCGGGCCGAGTCGTCTTGACCGGGCAAACTGGGCTCATTTTTCACGAAACCAGCGGTCAAGACGGCTGGCGGAGACAGGCGAGCCGTTTGCTATCATGCGCCCGTGACAAGCGCTCTCGGGACCCCGATCTTTCATGCCGAGGAGCGGCAGGAGAGTTGATGGAGCGGATCACGTTCGCTCACGCGATCGTTCCCACTCGTGTCTCGATACCCTATCGCATCGGGCTCGTGGTCGTGGCCCTGGCGATGCTGCTCTTGCCGGCTGTCTACCTCGCGCTCATCGTTGGCACGATCTGGTTTTCGTACTGGTATCTGACGACTGTTAGCCCTTCGGCGATGAGCACCGGGTTGGGCTTCCGGGGGCTTACGGTTGCTGGGCCACCGTTTGCCGGCGGCGTGCTGGCCTTCTTCCTGATCAAACCCGTCCTCGCGCGAAGGGCCACCGCGCGATCGTCTATTCCGCTCGAACCTCACGAGGAACCCGAGTTCTTCGCGTTCATCGAACAGATCTGCCTGCAGGTGGGCGCGCCGGTGCCGCGGCGTGTCCAGGTCGATTGTCAGGTCAATGCGTCGGCGAGCTTCGTGGCGGAGCCGCTCTCGCTCGTGAGACGCGACCTGGTGCTCACCGTGGGACTGCCGCTCGTGGTGGGTTTGTCGGCACGAGAGCTCGGCGGCGTGCTTGCGCATGAGTTCGGCCATTTCGCGCAAGGCGGAGCCCTTCGGCTCACATGGATCGTGCGCAGCATCAACTCGTGGTTCTATCGCGTGGTCTACGAGCGCGATCGTTGGGATGTCGCGCTCGAAGAGCGGAGCAAGGGTGCCAACAGATTTGGTCTCTTCATCCTGCTGGCCGGCCTGTTTGTCTGGCTCTCGCGGCGCGCACTCGCCGGTCTCATGATGGCCGGACACGCGGTCAGCTGCTTTCTGATGCGCCAGATGGAGTACGACGCAGACAGCTACGAGATCAAGGTCGCCGGGACGGAGTCGTTCACCCGGACGATGGCCCGTCTTCGGGAACTGAACGCGGGCGTCCAGTACGGGTATCACGAGCTCAGGCAGGCGCGCGTGTTGCCGGCGAATCTGCCTCACTACTTCGTCGAGCAGTGCCGGCACATGCCCGCCGGCGTGCGTGAAAAGGAGCGGCCTCCCGATGCGGCGAGGGGCGCGTTCGATACGCACCCGTCGGATGCCGATCGAATTCGTGTCGCCGAACGCGCTGCGAATGAGGGAGCCATGGTTGGGGGCGACGAGCCGGCGACGGAGCTCTTTCGGGACTTCGAGTCGACTGCGGTCGCAGCTACTCGTCATCACTACGAACACAACCTCGGACTCACGCTCGATGCCAAGATGCTCGTCGGGACTGCCGATGCGATCAAGGAGAGCAGCGCCCGTCAAGAACGTTCGAGTGGGGTCAAGCGCTACTTTGGCGAGTGCGTGAGCGTCTACCGCCCTCTGCGCGTTCCGTTCACGGATGTGGAATCCCTCTCTCTCGACGATGTGCATGGGAAATTAGCAGCGGCACGAGAGGCGATGCCAACGTCCGAGGCGCTGCGCGACGCGTATCGTCAGTACGAACGGCTCACCGTTCGCGCCGACAAGGCGTTCGTCGCAGAGGAACTCTGTGTGGCCGGTGCAAGCGTCAGCTGCGAGGAATACGAGCTCGACAAGGGTACGCTCGACGGTGCCGAGGCGACACAGCGATGGGCGGCGAACGAGCTGACAACGCTGACGCCGGCATTGGAGCGGTTCGAACAGGCGGCATCGCTGCGCCTGGCGTGCGCGCTTTCGTTGGCGCTCCGCGGGCCCGAAGCCGCAGATGTGCGGCCGCTCATCGACGCGTTCCACGCGGTGGGGCGCGCCGTGCCCCAGGTGTTTGCCACGACGCGCTTTCTCAATGCCTACTTCGTGCTGTCGGCGGCGAGCAACAGCATTGACCCTCCGCCGGCGGTCTCGTCGCGCGTTGCGACGATGAACGCGAAGATCGGTCGGGCATGTGGCGAGATTGTGCAGACGCTCGGCACCGTCCCGTATCCAACGCCGCCTTCGGACGAACCGTCCACTGTTGCGGCGTGGTGCGGCATCGCGCCAGATGTCGCGACGTTCGATCCGACGGAGGTCCTGCCCCGGATCATGTCCTCGTACTGGACGCTTCTCGGTCACCTTGTGAGCATCGCCCAGAACGCCGAGGACCGGATGCGTACTGGATCTGTTCTGGGATAATCGACAGCAGATGAACACAGGGTCCAGCGGTTCCATTTCGACGCTCTCTCCAAGTTCCCCCGGTCTTCCCGACATCACCGTTTCGGCGCGTGAGCTGTTCACGATCGACAGCGACCTCCAGGTTCCCGCCTTCTCGTACGTGGACGAGCACGTCCCGCCGCGCGACCTCGACTACGTCTTCGACCGCGATACGACGCTGGCGCTGCTCGCGGGATTCCTCCACAACCGCCGTGTGATGGTGCAAGGCCGGCACGGGACCGGCAAATCGAGTCACGTCGAGCAGGTCGCCTCGCGGCTCAACTGGCCATGCGTTCGCGTGAATCTCGATGGTCACGTGAGCCGCATGGATCTCATCGGCAAGGATGCGATCGTGGTGCGCGACGGCAAGCAGGTCACCGAGTTTCAGCCGGGCATGCTGACGTGGGCGCTGCAGCGGCCATGCGCGCTGGTGTTCGATGAGTACGACGCCGGGCGTGCCGACGTGATGTTCGTGATCCAGCGTGTCCTCGAGGTCGAGGGACGTCTGACGCTGCTGGATCAGAGCCGTGTGATCGAGCCGCATCCCGCGTTCCGTCTGTTCGCGACGGCGAACACCGTCGGATTGGGCGATGCGAGCGGCCTGTATCACGGCACCCAGCCGCTCAATCAGGGTCAGATGGATCGCTGGAACATCGTCGTCACGTTGAACTACCTGGCGCACGATCGCGAGGTCGACGTCGTCTTGGCGCGGTGTCCTGAATATCGCAACGCGGACGGGCGTGCCACTGCGAGCGCCATGGTGGCTTTGGCAAATCTCACGCGCCGCGGGTTTGCCGACGGCGACCTGTCGACCGTGATGTCGCCGCGCACGGTGGTGACCTGGGCCGAGAACACGACGCTTTTCAAGGACGCGGGGCTCGCATTCAAGCTGTCGTTCCTCAACCGGTGCGATGAGGACGAACGCGCGCTGGTGGCCGAGTACTACCAGCGGTGCATGGGCGAGGATCTCGCCGACGAGCGTTCGGCTCCTGGCCGTCGCTGACTGATGCCCGGTCCCTTTTCGGATCGCACGGTCGAAGCCGTGGGCGCGTGCACGCGCGCGCTGGCGGGGGCCGAGGACGCCGACGCGATGATCGGTCGTGCCAATGCGGCGACCCTCGAGAGCCTGCGTGCCTTCGGCGATCGGCTCGCGGTGCGGCGTCGATTTCATGTCGGCGCGATTCATCGTCGTCATCAACCGGCGGATGCGCCTGCCTCGGATCTGTTCGCCGCTCTCGAACTGGCGCGCCTCGACGCACTCGGGGCGCGATGGTTGATCGGGATCGCGAAGAACCTCATCGCGCACCCGGGGGCCGAAGAGGACGGTCCGCGATGGTTCGCGTTCGAGATGCTGAGCGGTCGTGCGGCACCGAGTGAGAAGGCCCCACTTATCGCCCGCGTGCGTGGCGTCCTTCCGTCTTCGCTGGTCGAGGAGTTGAAGCGGCTGTCTGCGCTCCTCGACGATCAGGAACGCTTTGCCGCATCGGCTGCGTCATGGGCGCGGAAGGCGGGCGAGCACGTGCCGTCCGATACGACCGCGGGCGCCGGCGCCCGACAGCTGTCTCTCGGAATGCGCGAGGTCGTTCGCGCGCTTCCCAAACGTGGTGATCCTGGGGGCACCTCGGCGCCGCTGAAGAAGGCAGATGCGCCCCAAGACGGATCGGAGAACACCCCGGGCGGAAGCGCCAGCGTGCGGTCGGGCGGAGCGCTGAAGGAGGGATATCAGGCGTACACGACGGCGTACGATCGCGTCATCAACGCCGCGGCGCTCGCGAGCCGTGATGAGCTCGCGACCCTTCATCAGAAGCTCGGCTCCGAGTTGAGCGCGCTGCAGCCGATCGTCGCGCGCCTGGCCAAGCGCCTGATGCGCGTGCTGATGGCGCGGCAGACGCGCGAGTGGCGTTTCGATCTCGACGAGGGCGTCGTCGATGCGTCGCGGCTGGCCGCATTCGTCGCGAGCGGCGGGCGGGCCCGGCCATTCAAACAGGAGAGCGAATCGCCGTTCCCGAGCACGGTCGTCAGCCTGCTCATCGATCACTCGGGATCGATGCGCGGACGCCCGATGCTGATCGCGGCGCTGACGGTCGAGATCTTCGCGCGCGTGCTGGAACGCTGCGGTGTGAAATGCGAAGTGCTCGGGTTCACGACGCGCGACTGGGATGGGGGGGAACCCGCACGGCAATGGGCCGCGGATGGCTATCCTGCACGTCCGGGGCGGCTCAACGCGCTCGAACACATCGTGATCAAGAGCGCCGACGTGCCATGGCGACGCGCGCGGATCGCACTGGGTCTGTTCCTGCGCGATGAGATGCTGAAGGAGAACATCGACGGCGAGGCCGTGAGCTGGGCGCATGCCCGCCTGCGCGCGCGCAGCGAAGTGCGCCGCATTCTCGTCGTCGTGTCAGACGGCACGCCGATGGACGAGGCGACGATGGCCGCCAATGGTCACGAGTACCTCGAAGGGCACCTTCAGGAGGTCGTGGAAGACATCGAAGCGCGCTCGGCTGTGCAGCTCGCGGCGATTGGGATCGGCCACGATGTGTCGATGTTCTATCGCAACGCGACGACGATCGCGCGGATCGAGCAGCTCGGTCCGGCCCTCAGCACAAAGCTGATTGCGCTCTTGAGTCAGCAGTAGAGATCGTTCGCAGGCCACGTCCCATGGGACGTGCCCTACGACTCATTGCAACCGACCAGCGTCAAAACGATCGCACCGACGTCGTCAGCCCGATTGCACCGACACAGACCAGGATCGCACCCCTAGGGTATCCGTCCGTCCATCGTGAGCGACGCCACCGACAGGCCCGCCCGCGTCGCCGCCATCGAGAGGCCGCCAGGGCTGCCCGAGGCCCCATTCGGACGCGCTACCGTGATTCGGAACTGGTGGCTCTGGCCCTCCTGACTCTTGGCGACCTGAGCACCGAATTCCTGGAGGAGCGTGGCCAGGCGAGTTCCGGCGTTGATCGACTCGAACCGGCCGCCCATGAACTTCGTGACGTTGATGCCGACCTCGGTCTGCACGGCGCCCGCGCTGGCAGAGGTGTTGGCACCCTTCGAGAACAGCGCGACGTGCACTGTCGTCGGCTTCTGCTCGAGCCGCTTCAGCAACTGCTTGTATGCGTTCTCGAGGTTGTTGGTGTCGCCGCTGGTGGTTGCCGCGGCAATGATGACCGGAAAGAAATCGGTCTTGTCCTTCTCGAACCGTTGCATCGCCTCGTTCAGCGATTCGACGAAACGGCCGCTGCCGCCGTCCGGCGTGAGGAGATCGACGCCTTTCAACTGCGCCATCCGATCGGTCGTCGCTTTCACGACGATTCGCGCCTGAGGTGCGGTCGTCACGAGCGTCAGCTCGGTGGCCTCGGGCAGCGCTTCAATCAACCCTCGTACGCCGGTGCGAAGGTTGGAGAGGTTGTCGTTGCCGAGGCCGGCGCCGTTGTCGACCAGCACCTGCACCTTGAGCGGCCAGTTGACCGGCTCGATCTTCACAACCTTCACTTCGACGTTGTTCTCCTTGATCGACACGTCGCCCGGTTCGAGGGTCGCCACGGGCGCACCCTTACCGTCGACAATCCGGGCAAACACCGTCAGCTGCTGCTGCGCCTCGATGGAGAGGATACTGACACCAAAGACCAGACCCGCGATCGCAAGAAGGCGTTTCCGCATGCGCACCCCCGTTGAAGGCGTTAGACGCCCTGCACGGACATTTGGATTGTGGTGTCCTCCGGGGAACACACTCAATGGCGGCTGCCGGCGGCGCGTTCTTCCGCGCGCGCCGCCGACAGGATGTGTTCCAGCCCCAGGTTCCCTTCGTGACACCCGTATTCGAACACCGGCTGACTGTCGTCCCTCGTCAGCGGCATCGTGAACGTCCATGGCCTGGTCCACGTCTCCGGATCGTCGATCGTGACCTGCCACCGAAGTCTGTTTGCCGCGACGGGGGTGAAACGTTCCACGAGTTTGTACTTCTCGCTGTTATAGCGATTGTTGTAGCCCATGTGGGTCTTGTTCGTGAAGTTGGTCGTCTCCACGACGAGCGTATTGCCGTCCCACCGGCCGCGTGCATCACCGAGGTATTCGCGGATCCCCTGGCTGACGTGAGGGCGGTTGTCGATCGGGATGACGCGCGTCTCGTGAATCATCTCGTAGCGGATGGCGACCGAGTCGGGCGTCTGCAGGATCTGATAGGAATTGCCGTAGATCGCCGGCATCATCGAACCCGGCAGCCCGCGCGTGATGCAGCGATCGTAGAGGCTGCGGTCGAGCCATGAATCGGCGCGGCCTTCTCCATTGCGTGCGTTGTTGAGCGCAGCATACGCTGCCTCACGCGTCACCGCCTGCGGCGTCATCGCTGGCAGCTTTCCGTCAGGCGGATCGACGATGAGCCAGGCGCGGCTGCTGTTTCCCTTCAGATGCTCGTACCAATGGGTCGGGCCGGCCCCCGTTTCGGCGCCCCCGATGCCGCCCGCGATCTTCGCCGCGAACGCCTGCCGCTCCTTGGTGAGCTTGTCCAGATCGGCAGCGGTAAAGTCTTCGGCGCTCCGGCCCTTCAACTCGTCGGGCCGCTCGAGCGGCGTGTTGGCTTCGTCCTTGTTCGTATAAGTGCCCGAGATGTCGGGATGCCCCCACGCGGTGCGTGGCGGTGTCCACGAAGGCGCCGCACCCGGATGGCTTTGCGCGGTCGTGAGGATCTCAGCCAGGATGCTGGCTGCGAGTACACAGGCGGCGACGGTGACGCGTGCGCTTGTGTTCATGACTCCCTCCGTGAAGTCGGCCCGAAGTACAACCCAGATTTTGTGCCACAAAGGACACAAAGATCCAAGGAGTCAGCTGCAACGCAGACAGCGCCCGCTACACGTGAGCGGCCACCGCCGGCTGGCGTGTGACACGTGCAAGGAAAAGACAGAGGAGGAGCGCCGGAATGCCCAGCGAACCAGCGACGATGAAGAACAGGGCATAACCTTCGAGCAACGTTCGTCCGGACGCGAACTGTTCGACCATGACACCGGAGAATCCCTTCGCGATCTTGCCGACGTACGTGTACGCGGAGCTCAGAAGCGCGTACTGCGTTGCGGTGTAGCCGAGACTGGTCAGGCTCGACATGTACGTCACCAGCGCGACGGCCGCGAAGCTGACACCGAAATTGTCGAACACCATGATGGCGCCGAAGACGCGAACGTCCGGACCGGTGTACGCGAGGATCGCAAAGACGGCAACGACGACGCTCTGGAGGACGATACCGACAATCAGCGTCTTGATGTACCCGAACCGCAATGCGCTGAAGCCGCCGGCCGCTATACCGAGTAATGATCCAACGAGGCCGACCGATGCGCGCACCGTCCCCACGACGTCCTTCGACAGCCCGAGGTCGTGGTAGAAGGGGTTGGCCATCGGGCCCATCATGAACTCGGGCAGCCGGTAGAGGCTGATCATCGTCAACATCAGCAGTGCCATCCAGCCGTAGACGCGGAAGAACTCCGTAAACGGGCCGATGACCGCGTCGAAAAACCCTCGAGCACTCCAGAGCGGCGCAACCTGCGATTGGTCGTTGAAAACCGCGGTCGCTCGCGCCGGCTCGATGGCGGCAAAACTGGCGCAGACGCCGATGCCCATCAACACAGCCATGAAGGTATACGAGATGTTCCAGCCGAGATGGCTCGCCGCGATCAGGATCAGGGCCTCGGACGCGATCAGCGCGGCCCGATAACCAAGTTGATACGCGGCCGAGAGGAGACCCAACTCGTCGGCGTTGCTGGCGGCTTCGATGCGCCACGCGTCCACGACGATGTCCTGGGTGGAGGAAGCAAAGGCTACGAGCAGGGCGAGCGCGCCGAGCGTCGCGAGGCCCGCGTTCAGTCCAATCGCCGACAGCGCAA
>Ga0126377_10002641_pt1 | contig 12409 bp, 11 predicted proteins | sample PanSoiMetPlot_22_FD_92647 | JGI IMG/M metagenome (GOLD analysis project Ga0126377, IMG submission 92647) | Tropical forest soil microbial communities from Panama - MetaG Plot_22 | ecosystem: Environmental > Terrestrial > Soil > Tropical forest > Bulk soil | place: Panama | collected 2016-02-17
CCGGAGGCGCCGCCGGTCACAACTGCGCACGCGTCTTGGATCTTCATGTAAACCTCTGAATTCTCATGTGTTAAGCATCGGGGGTGCTTGAGCGGCGCCGCATGATGCCCAGCGGTGCGATCGACCGTCAAAAAAAGTTCGGTGTTCGTGACAATTTCACGAGGGTTTTCTCGCTATACCTATGGGGATCCCATGTTGCACGGCAGAGGATGCCGACCACCAAGGAGAGGCCGACGGAGCAGGACATGGCTGGGCATGGACGCCCACCTTCCCCCAACCCCTCCAATCCGCCTCAACTGTCGCGTACCCAGCGCGCAGCGCGCTTCTCAAGGAAGGCGCTGAGTCCTTCCTGTCCTTCTTCCGAAGCACGCAATCGTGCCAGTCGCTGTGCGATCGCCAGACGCGCTTCGCGATCCGGCGCGCGCGCCGCTGCCGAAACCTCCCTGACGAGTTCCTTCGCTTCGAGCTGTGCCGCCGGTCCGCCCTTGAGCAGCGCACCCAGAATCTTCTCCACCGCGGCACCGAGTGATTCCGGCGGCGCCGTCTCGTGCACCAGGCCGATGCGCCGCGCGTCGTCCGCACCGATGGGCTCGCCGGTGAGAATGTAGCGGCGAGCCTGGCGTGCCTCGATGGCGGCGATGACGTAGGGCGAAATCATCGCCGGCAGAATTCCCAGCCGAATCTCGCTCAGCGTGAAGCGTGCTTCGCTGCTCGCGATCGCGATGTCGCAGCAGGCGACCAGGCCCACGCCGCCGCCGAACGCATTGCCGTTGATCCTCGCGACCGTGGGCTTCGACAAACCGTTCAATGCCGCGAGCAGCTCGCTCAGGCGCAATGCGTCATCGAGATTTGCGCCGGCACTCGCGCGCGCCGAAGCGCGCATCGCATCGATGTCGGCCCCGGCACAGAACGTGGCCCCAGCGCCGGTCAGCACGACGACGCGCACCGCCGCATCACGCTCGAGCGTGGCGAGGGTCGACCCCAGTTCCGCGATGGTCGCGGCGTCGAGGGCGTTGTGCTTCTCCGGACGATTGAGGGTGACGGTGGCAATGCCGCGTGCGTCGACTGAACTCAGGACGGGTGAAGTCACGATGCCCTACAGCACTTCGATGGCGAGCGCCGTCGCTTCGCCGCCGCCGATGCACAGTGAAGCGATGCCGCGCTTCAGCCCGCGCTTGCGTAACGCGTGTATCAGCGTCGCCGTGATGCGCGCGCCCGTGGCGCCGATCGGATGTCCGAGGGCGCAGGCGCCGCCGTTCACGTTGACGCGCGCGTGCTCGAGATCGACGTCGTGCATTGCGGCCATGCTCACGCACGCGAATGCTTCATTGATCTCGTACAGATCCACCTGCCCGATCTTCCAGTTCACCTGTTCGAGCACTTTCTTGATGGCGCCGCCGGGCGCCGTCGTGAACCACTCCGGGGCCTGCGCGAAACTGGCATAGCCGACGATGCGGGCCAGCGGCTTGAGACCGCGAGCCTGTGCCGCAGACTCGCTCATCAGCACCACCGCGGCCGCGCCGTCGGAGATCGACGACGAGCTCGCAGCGGTGACCGTGCCGTCCTTGTTGAACGCGGGCTTGAGCGTCGGAATCTTGTCGATGTCACAAGTGAAAGGCGTTTCGTCCCGTTCGACGAGCGTCTCTCCCTTGCGGCTCTTCACGGTGACGGGTGCGATCTCGGCGGCAAAGTCGCCACTCTGCACCGCGCGCAGGGCGCGGCGCACGGATTCCGCCGCGAATGCATCCTGCTGCGCGCGCGTGAACCCGTACTTGGCGGCGGTCGCATCGGCGAAGTGTCCCATCAGCTTGCCGTCGAAGGGACTCTGCAGGCCGTCGCGGAACATGTGATCGATCACTTCGCCGTGACCCATGCGATAGCCGGAACGCGCCTTCGGCAGCAGGTACGGGGCGTTCGACATCGATTCAAGACCGCCGGCGACCGCGATATCGACCTCGCCGGTGCGGATCTGGTCCGCGGCCATCATGATGGCCTTCATCCCCGAGCCGCACATCTTGTTGATCGTGGTGGCGGGAATCGAGGCGGGGATGCCTGCGCCGAGCGCCGCTTGCCGCGCGGGCGCCTGGCCGAGATTCGCCGGCAGGACACATCCCATGACGACTTCGCGCACGTCGGCGGGCGAGAGGCCGGAGTCCTTGAGCGCTGCGGCAATCGCGGTGGCACCGAGCTCGATCGCTGTAGCGCCATTGAAGGCGCCCAGGAACGCGCCGATCGGCGTGCGACGTGCTGCAAGAATCACGACGGATGAATTCGGCACTGGATCTCCTGCGACTCGCTGAGTCATGGGTTACGCAAGCCTCGAACGCGCAACGCGGGACGCGAATTATAGGCTGCCGGGGCGCGGCTCGCGGATGCGTCGGCGTGCCCGGACTGATAGAATCCAGCTCTGTTTCTTAGCGCGTAAGTATTGATTTCCAATGGGTATTCCTGCTGCTGAGCTCGACCAGGGGCGCGCTGCCGAGCGTGCCCCGCTGCGCTTCGTGAGCGCGGCGTCGCTGTTCGACGGCCACGACGCCGCGATCAACATCATCCGACGCATCCTGCAGGCGCACGGTGCCGAGGTCATTCACCTCGGCCACAACCGCAGCGTCGCCGACATCGTGCGTGCGGCGATCCAGGAGGATGCGGACGGGATCGCGGTGAGTTCCTACCAGGGCGGGCACAACGAGTACTTCCGCTACATGGTGGACATGCTGCGCGAACTCAAGGCTGAGCACATTCGCGTGGTCGTGGGCGGCGGCGGCACGATTTCGCCGGACGAAATCGCGGCGCTCGAAGCGTACGGCATCGAGAAGATCTACAGCCCGGAAGACGGCCGGCAGATGGGACTCGACGGCATGATCGAGGATGTCTTCCGGCGCATCCGCGGCTACGAGAAGCCGCAGTATGAGTTCGGTCCCTTCGGTCCGCGCGATCATCAGCAGATCGCACGCGCGATCTCGGTGCTCGAGGGCTCGAGCGACGGCGAGCACGCGCACGACCAGATTCGGCGCGCCATCGGCAAGACACAGCATCGCGCACCGGTTGTCGGCGTCACGGGAACCGGTGGTGCGGGCAAGAGCTCGCTCAACGACGAGCTCCTCAACCGCTTCGTGCGTCACTTTCCCGATCGCCAGATCGCCGTGGTCGCGATGGACCCCACGCGGCGCCGCTCGGGTGGAGCGCTGCTGGGTGATCGCATCCGCATGAACAGCCTGAGCAGCGAGCGCATCTTCATGCGCTCGCTCGCCACTCGGCGTCAGCACCTGGCGACCAGCGCGGTGCTGGCTGACACTATCGCGCTCCTCAAGTTTGCCGGCTTCGACCTGATCGTGGTCGAGACCGCGGGCATCGGGCAGAGCGACAGCGAGATCGTGGATCTCGCGGAAGTGTCGATGTACGTGATGACCAGTGAATACGGCGCGCCGAGCCAGCTCGAGAAGATCGACATGCTCGACTACGCCGACTTCGTGGTCATCAACAAGTTCGAGAAGCGCGGCGCGCAGGATGCGCTGCGCGATGTGCGCAAGCAGTGGCGGCGCAATCACCCGCAGGAGCGCGTCGCCGACGACGCAATACCCGTGTTCCCGACGATCGCGAGCCAGTTCAACGACGCGGGCGTGAACCGGCTGTTCGCCGCGCTCTGCCAGCGCCTGGATGCGGAGGCGGTCGGCGGCAAGCCCTGGAAACTCGCCGGTCATCATCTCGACGAGCTGCCGCGCCGCGACCCGGTCATTCCGGGTGAGCGCGTGCGCTATCTCGCCGAGATTGCCGCCGACGGCCGCAAGGTCGGCAGGACGATCGAGCAGTGCGCACGTGCCGCGAGCCGTGCGCAGAGCCTGCACGAATCGCTGGCGGCACTCAGCGATCCGGCGCTGCCCGAGGCACTGGAGCCGTTCACCGACGCGGCTGCGCATGAACAGCAGGATGCGTCACGCGCGGCGCTGCGTCGCGCCTACAACCAGGCGCTCACGGAAGCCGGCCCCGAAGCCATCGAGCTTCTCAAGCGCTGGCCACCACGCGCGCAGGCGGCGACCGACGAGCACTACAGCTACCAGGTGCGTGGACGCGAGATCACCGGTGAGAACTACACCGAGACCCTGAGCCACCAGAAGATCCCGAAGATCGCGGTGCCCAGGCTCCAGGACTGGGGCGATCTGCTCACGTTCCTGATGAAAGAGAACCTGCCCGGCTCCTATCCGTACACGGCGGGCGTGTATCCGTACCGACGTGAAGAGGAAGATCCGACGCGCATGTTCGCGGGCGAGGGCACGCCCGAGCGCACCAACCGTCGCTTCCACTATCTGGCCGGCGGACACGAAGCGACGCGCCTCTCGACCGCGTTCGATTCCACGACACTCTACGGCGAGGATCCCGACGAGCGACCGGATATCTACGGCCGCACCGGCAACTCCGGCGTGTCGATCGCGACGCTCGACGACATGAAGCGCCTCTACTCGGGCTTCGACCTGTGTGCGCCGAGCACATCGGTGTCGATGACCATCAACGGCCCGGCGCCGATGATCCTCGCGATGTTCATGAACACCGCGATCGACCAGCGCGTCGAGCGCCACCTGCGCGAGACGGGCGGCTGGGCTGAAGCCGAGCGCAAGATCGCGGCGCTCGCCAAGGATCAGCCGCGCTATCGTGAGGAGCTGCCGGCGGGCCATGACGGCTCCGGCCTCGCGTTGCTGGGCGTGTCCGGCGATCAGCTGCTGGATCGTGAAACCTACGAGAAGATCCGCGCGCAGGCGCTGTCGCAGGTCCGGGGCACGGTGCAGGCGGACATCCTGAAAGAGGACCAGGCGCAGAACACCTGCATTTTCTCCACCGAGTTCGCGCTGCGCATGATGGGTGACGTGCAGGCGTACTTCATCGAGCGCGGCGTGCGCAACTTCTATTCGGTCTCGATCTCCGGTTACCACATTGCGGAAGCGGGCGCGAACCCGGTTTCGCAGCTGGCGTTCACGCTCGCCAACGGCTTCACGATCGCCGAGTACTACCTGAGCCGCGGCATGAAGATCGACGAGTTCGCGCCGAACCTCTCGTTCTTCTTCTCCAACGGGATGGACCCGGAGTACGCCGTCATCGGGCGCGTGGCGCGGCGCATCTGGGCGCGGGCGATGCGCGATCTGTACGCGGGCGGGCCGCGCAGCCAGATGCTCAAGTACCACATCCAGACTTCCGGCCGGAGCCTGCACGCGCGCGAAATCCAGTTCAACGACATCCGCACGACGCTGCAGGCGCTCTACGCGCTCTTCGACAACTGCAACAGCCTGCACACCAATGCCTACGACGAGGCGCTGACGACACCGACGGAAGAGAGTGTGCGTCGCGCCGTGGCGATCCAGCTCATCATCAATCGCGAGCTCGGGCTCAACAAGAATCAGAATCCGTGGCAGGGGTCGTTCCTCGTCGACCAGCTCACGGACCTGGTGGAGGAGGCGGTCTACCAGGAGTTCGATCGCATCTCGGAGCGCGGTGGCGTACTCGGCGCGATGGAGACCATGTACCAGCGGGGACGCATCCAGGAGGAGAGCCTCTATTACGAATCACGCAAGCACGATGGCTCGCTTCCCCTGATCGGCGTCAATACTTTCCTGGCGAGCGGCGATGCGGTCGAGGAAGTGCGTGGCGCGGAGCTCATCCGCTCCACCGAGCAGGAGAAGCAGTGGCAGGTCGCCGGCGTGCGTGACTTCCAGCGGCAGCATGCGGCCGGGACGCGGACCGCGCTGGAGCGCCTGCAGTCGGTGGCGGCGAGTCGCGGCAACGTGTTCGCGGAGCTGATGGAGACGGTCAAGGTCTGCTCGCTGGGGCAGATCTCGCGCGCCCTCTACGAAGTCGGTGGGCAGTACCGTCGCAGCGTGTGACAGGCTTCATCCCGCCGCGCGGGACTTTTCCAATTCCAACGCGTGCGACTCGGCGACATCGAGATCGGGCTCCCCGAGATTGGCGAGCATGAGAGAACGCGAGGTATCGCGCAGCTGCGCGGCGGCTTCGGGATTCTCCGGCTGGGGAACGAGGGTCGCCAGCACGTCGATCACGATCCGCGCCGGCGTGGGAATGATCGCGTGCGAGGACAACACCTGGCGCGTGCCGCGGATCACCACTGGCACCACGCTGCACCGGGCGCGCACCGCGGTGGCAAACGCGCCGGTGTGAAAACGCAGCAGCCCCGGACGCGTCGAGAAGGTGCCCTCGGGGAAGAAGACCAGCGATTGTCCCTCGCTCGCCCGGCGGAGCACCCGTCGGGCATCCATCGCGCCCTTGTGGCGGTTGTGCCGGTCCACGAACTCCGAGCCGATCCGGCGCAGCAACAGGCTGGCGAGCGGCACGCGATCCATTTCCTTCTTGATCACGAAGGCGAAGCGCGGCGGCAGCGCCGCGGTCAGCACCAGCCCATCCAGATAGCTGGCGTGATTGCCGACCACGATGCATCGTTCAGCCGGCAGTCGCTCCGTGCCGCAGATGCTCAGCCGCACGCCCCAGGCGACAAAGACCGCGCGGGCGGTCACGCGGGCGATCCAGCGCCGGCGGCCGAGGCCCGGCATCACCAACAACAGGTTCAGGCAGACGAGGGCCATGACCAGGAACACCAGCCAGCAGTAGATCCCGTAGAGCAGGCGAAACGGCCATTTGAGAAGCTTCACCAGCACGATTATTCAGGTCCCGTGGGGGTGTGACGCAGACAGAAGGTTAAGCGGCGGGGGGTGTGAACTGCTTCTCTTTATGTTAATGGACGCCGCATTCTGTGAATGTAATCACGCCTGTGGGGGTACCCCGTCCGCATACTGCCCCGGCATTTTGCGTGATGGTGCAGGCGCTTGCATACGCTCGCTCGCATCCACCGCAAAGGACACAACCGGGCAGCATGAGTTCGGCAGTCAAGAGAACGGTATTCGTGAAGTCTGCATCGCAGCAGGCTGAGCGGACGGCGGAAGAGCCGGATCCGGTCGTCAACCGCTTCCTCGAGGCGGTGTGGATGGAGCGCGGCCTGTCCGCGAACACCCTGGCCGCGTATCGCGCGGACCTGACGGCGCTCAATCGCTGGCTCGAGCAGCGAGACATCCCGATCATCAAGACCGCGCGCAACGACCTGCTCGGTTTCATCGCCTGGCGCGTCGAAGCCGGCGCCCGACCCCGTTCTACCGCGCGGCAGCTCTCGAGCTTCCGGCGCTTTTTCCGTTACCTCGCCCGCGAAGGCATGATCCGCGAGGATCCGACCGCGCAGATCGCGATGCCGAAGATTGGTCGCTCACTGCCCAAGTCGCTCACCGAAGATGAAGTCGAGTCGCTGCTGATGGCGCCGGTGGTCACCGACCCGCTCGGCCACCGCGACCGGACCATGCTCGAAGTGCTGTACGCCACGGGCCTGCGCGTCTCGGAGCTCGTCAATCTCAAGCACAACCAGGTGAACCTGAACCAGGGTGTGCTCAGGATCATCGGCAAGGGCAATCGCGAGCGGCTCATCCCGCTCGGTGAAGAAGCGGTGCGTTGGCTGCAGCAGTTCGTGCAGGGACCGCGCGCCGAGATCCTGCTCGAGCGTCAGACGGATTATCTGTTCCCCACGCGCCGCGGCGACAAGATGACCCGCCAAGCGTTCTGGCACATCATCAAGCGCTACGCACGCAAGGCCGGCGTTCAGAAGGAACTGTCGCCGCACACGCTGCGTCACGCGTTTGCGACGCACCTGCTCAACCACGGCGCAGACCTGCGCGTGGTGCAGATGCTGCTCGGTCACAGCGACCTCTCCACGACGCAGATCTACACGCACGTGGCCCGCGAACGCATGAAAGAACTGCACTCACAGCATCACCCGCGCGGCTGAAGACCGCGGGGCGGCCGCCGGTACTTTCTTGCGTCCGCCCTGCTAGACTGCGCGCCGCCATGGGCGTGAACCATCCTTCCAACCCCCGGTCGAAGAGCGGCAGTCGCACTGGAGTCTCCCGCATGCCAGGCCTGAAGAGCCTTCCACGCTGTTCATTGCTCGCCCTGCTGGGTTGCCTGGCCACGGCGGTCGCGCTGGGCGGCGACGCGCCAGTCGATCCGCGCGTCGACATCGCGAAGAAAATCCCGGGCGCCAAGGCGGAAATGCTCAAGCCGACGCCGATTCCCGGCATGTATGAATTTGCCCGCGGCACCGACATCGGTTATGTCACGAGCGACGGACGATATTTCTTCGGCGGCGATCTCTACGACATCAAGGAAGGCGTCAATCTCACCGACCAGCGGCGCAACGACGCGCGGCGCGTGCTGCTCGATACGCTCTCCGACAGCGAGATGATCGTGTTCTCGCCGAAGGATCCCAAGTACACAATCACGGTCTTCACCGACGTCGACTGCGCCTATTGTCGCAAGCTTCACAGCGAGATCGCCGATCTCAACCGGCGCGGCGTGCGCGTGCGCTACGCGTTCTATCCACGCGAAGGCCCGGGCAGCGACTCATGGAAGGTCGCCGACGCGGTCTGGTGCTCGGCCAACCGCCAGGATGCGCTGACGCGCGCCAAGCGGGGCGAAGACATCAAGGCGAAGGATTGCGGTGCGACGCCCGTGAAGCGCGAGTACCAGATGGCGCTCGACCTCAACATCCATGGCACGCCGGGAATCTTCACGCCGGAAGGCGATTACATCTCGGGCTACCTGCCGCCTGCGCAGCTGGTCGCGCACCTCAAGTCGCTCAAGGAAGAAAACCAGAAACTGGCGGAAAAGAAGTAGGCGGGTCAGCGCTCGAGCAGCTTCAGCTTGTCGGGCTTGCCTTCCCACTCCTTGGCATCCGGCGGAGCTTCTCCCTTCTCGGTGATCACCGGCCACTTGCGGGCCAGCTCCTTGTTGAGCGCGGTGAACTGCTCCTGGCCTGCAGGCAATTCCTCTTCGGAAAAGATCGCCTCGACCGGGCATTCCGGCTCGCACAACGTGCAGTCGATGCATTCGTCCGGATCGATGACGAGGAAGTTCGGCCCCTCGTGAAAGCAGTCGACCGGGCAGACCTCCACGCAGTCCATGTACTTGCACTTGATGCAGTTTTCGGTGACGACGAATGTCATTGGCGCGGGACCCGGTAATTCAGCGGCGGCTCATTCTGCCACATTCGCCCGGACCCTTCGGAGGGCTCTCAGCGCACGGGCACCGAGCTGTCAGCGAAGTGAACGCTGTCGCGGCCCGCGGCGCGATCCTCGAAATACCGGCGCAGCGCGAACACGCCGCTCGGGAAGGCGATCTCCTCCCAGGGCATGCCTCCCTCGTCGACCAACTTGACCTCGAGGCTCTCGGGGCCGACCCCGAACTTGGGTTCGAGCAGGCGTGCGCGGAAGAAGACGTGCACCTGGTGCGCGCGCAGGGCATGGAAGATGGCGAGGAGCGAGCCGATCTCGACGTGCGCTTCGGCTTCTTCGACGGCTTCGCGCGCGGCTGCCGCCATGAGCGTCTCATTGTTCTCCATGAAGCCGGCGGGCGTGGTCCAGAAACCGCGGCGCGGTTCGATGGCGCGCCGGCAGATCAGGATCTTCCCCTCCCACTCCGGAATGCAGCCGGCGACCAGCTTGGGATTCTGGTAGTGGATGGTTCCACATCCATCGCAGACGTAGCGTGGCAGGTGATCGCCGGGTGGAACCCTCAGGGTGACCGGCTGTCCGCAGTGACTGCAGAAATTCATGCGTGAAGTTCGTGTGGGGGCGGCAGTGGTGCCGGGAACAGGAATCGAACCTGCACGGGGTTGCCCCCGGTGGATTTTGAGTCCACTGCGTCTACCAGTTCCGCCATCCCGGCGTGGGGCGTGCAGTATAGAGATTCGATACCCCCCATGCGACGGTTTGGCCGGCTGGTGCATCCACTGAAGGCAATGACGCGGCTGATCGACATCGAGATCGACCGGGACGTCCTGGTCCGGGCCCAATGGGGCGAGCCCGAGGCCCAGGCGCATCTGTATCTCGCCTTCGCGGGCGCCACCTACGCGCTGATCCGCCGCATGATGCCGCGACGCGCGGTGGCGGATGACCTGTTTCAGGACACCTTCGTTGAAGTCCTGCAGAGCCTGTCCCGGTTCCGCGGCGAGGCGCCGCTCGGCGCCTGGATTCGACGCGTCGCGATCAGCAAGTGCCTCATGCACCTGCGCTCGCCGTGGCACCGGAGCCTGTTGTGGCTGGACCAGTTCGCGGGCGAGGGCGGCGACGCGCTCGAGCCCGCGATTGCCCCGGCCGAAGCGCAGGCCAACCTATCGCTGCAGCAGGATCTCGAGGCCGCTCTCGCGAAGTTGCCAGCGCGCACGCGCGCCGTCGTCTGGCTGCACGACGTAGAGGGCCTGACCCACGAGGAGATCGCCTCGCAGTTCGGACTCAGTGTCAGCTTTTCGAAATCGCAGCTGATGCGCGGGCACTTGCGCCTGCGCGAGCTGTTGCAGGAACACGCGGAGAGTTCGCCATGCATCCCAGTCTCGACCAGCTTCTGACGTTGCGCGAGCGCGTGACGGCGGACAACGAGGACGTGGCTGCACACGTGCGCGAGTGCGCGGCATGCCACGCGACCGTGGAAAACGCGCGCGCTCTCGCCGCGCGACTGCGCGAACTGCCGGTGCATACCACGCCGCCGGATCGCTGGCTCGCGATCCGCACGGCACTTCTCGCCCGCTCCGAACGACGCTGGACAGCGCCGGCGCGCCGCCCCGGCTGGATCCTGCCTGCGGCGAGCGCCGCAGTGGTATTGGTTGCGGTACTGCTGACGGTAGGCAGTCGCGGGCCCCAGGCACCGCGTCTTGCGCCGGAGGCGACGGATGTGAGCCCGGTCGGACGGCCCCTGCTCATCGCGGAGTCGCAGCGCCTCGAAGCGGTGCTCGCTTCATTGCCGGGAGATGCGCAACTCACGCGCGCGGGAACCGCGCTCACGGTCGCGGGCCTCGAGGACCGCATCCGCTGGGTCGACTACCGACTGAGCCTCGCGAACGAGGCGGGGATCGATCGCAGCCAGGCGGACCTGTTGTGGCGCGAGCGCGTGGATCTGCTGAATTCACTGGTCGCGGTGCGTTACGCGGATGCGCGCACGCGCGCGTTCTGATTTCAATCGGAAACTGGAGGAGACGATGCTGCTGTTCAAACGAGTCCGGGCGCTGCGCTTCGCAATCGTCTGCGCCGCGCTGCTGCCACTGTGGACGCCGGCGCAGGCTGCGGAGGAAAAGAGCCCCGGGAAAAGCCAGGCGGATATCGAAGCGCAGCTCGCGGCCGCGCGTACGCGCCTGGAAGCCGCGGCGCGTGAAGTGGCCGAGCTCAGCGGCCAGCTCACCGGGCCGATCATGCAGGACTTCATGATTGCGGGGGCGGCCGGGATGCCGCAGCGAGCAATGCTCGGAATCAATCTCGGGGACCAGGCCTCCACGGACGGCGTCCGTGTGCAGAGCGTGACGCCGGGCGGACCGGCGAGCGACGCGGGGCTGCGCGCGGGCGATGTGCTCGTGTCGGCCGACGGCGTGAACCTGCGCAGCAAGGACAAGCCTTCCAGTGCGGTGCTGGTCGAGCACATGCACAACGTCAAGGCGGGCGACAAGGTGAAAGTGGAATACCTGCGCGATGGCAAGAGCCACAGCGCCGAGATCACAACGGAGGCGTTCGGACCCGGCCGCCTAGTCATGGGCGGGATGCCGGATCGATTCTTCACCATGCGGGTGCCCGGGCCGATGGAAGCGGTGACCGGCGTTCCGGCTGTACCCGGTGTGCCGTTCACGATGGCCTTTCCCGGAGCCAACGTGCTCGACATGGAGCTGGTGGCGATGACGCCGAAGCTCGGCAAGTATTTCGGCACCGACAAGGGCGTGCTGGTCGTGCGCGCGCCGGGCGATGCGGATCTGAAGCTCGAGGACGGTGACGTGATCCTCGACATCGACGGTCGCGTGCCGCAGAACGGCGCGCACGCGCTGCGGATCCTCAGCTCGTATCAACCGGGCGAGAAGCTCAACATCAATGTGCTGCGCGATCGCAAGCAGACCAAGCTCGCGGTCACGGTGCCGACGCACGATCACGAGCACATGCCGGGCGGTGCTGGCGCAATGTGGTACGGCCCTGGACCGATGACAAAGCCGTTCCAGGGCGTGCAGGCGCCTCCGTTGCCACCACTGCCGCCACTGCCGGACAGCGACGGACCTACCTGAGCGTGGAGCCGTTGCGGCGTGGCCATTGGGTGACTGCGAAGAGCCATCACGGCGTGGCCATTGGGTGACAAACCCCGTGAATGCCATCACGGCGTGGCCATTGGGTGACAAACCTGTCGCCGGCGCCGGGGTCACGCTCAGTACCGCAGAACTTGAAGCGTCGCACCCGCAAACACTGGTACGGCGCCGTCGAGCAGGTGTCACCCAATGTCCATCCGCTCCGGCATTCACTACTGAAGAGAGTTGTGCGGCGGACGCCTGAAGAGCCAGCAATCA
>Ga0126377_10002642_pt1 | contig 12408 bp, 11 predicted proteins | sample PanSoiMetPlot_22_FD_92647 | JGI IMG/M metagenome (GOLD analysis project Ga0126377, IMG submission 92647) | Tropical forest soil microbial communities from Panama - MetaG Plot_22 | ecosystem: Environmental > Terrestrial > Soil > Tropical forest > Bulk soil | place: Panama | collected 2016-02-17
GCTGCGCTCGTGCAGCGCCCGCGCGAGCGTTTCCTTGCCGGTGCCGGGCTCGCCGTGGATCAGCACCCAGGTGTCGTGCGCGGCGATGCGCTCGACCTGCTCGCGCAGCGCCTGCATGCCGCGGCCGGTGCCGATGACTTCGATCGGCGCGGGGAGCTGGCGGCGGAGGCCTTCGTTCTCGCGTTTCAAACGGCTTGCTTCAAGCGCGCGCTGGATGACGAGCAACAGTTTCGCGAGCGAAATGGGCTTTTCGATGAAGTCCCACGCGCCGAGCCGCGTCGCCTCGACCGCGGTTTCGACGGTCCCGTGGCCGCTGATCATGATCACGGGGCACGGCAATCCGCCGCGCTCGTTCCATTCGCGCAGGAGGCTGATGCCGTCGAGATCGGGCATCCAGATGTCCAGCAGCACGAGATCGGGCCGCTGCTGCCGGCGCGCCTCGCGGGCCGCGGCGGCCGATTCGGCGGTGTCGACGACGTAGCCCTCGTCCTCGAGGATGTCCCTGACGGTCTGCCGGATGTCAGGCTCGTCGTCGACGACGAGCACGCGGGCGTTCGTCATGGCGGTCACCGGTTGCAAAAAAACGACACCGGAGCATAGCGCAGCCGGCGGACCGGTGGATGACCGGATTTCAGGCCGACTGGGACCCGAACTTGCGCAACCGCGAGCGCATCTGGAGGCGTCGCCAGACGTTGGCGGGCTTGCGCGCGAGCTCGCCGAAGCGGCCGGCGACGAAGTCGCGCGCGGCGCCGAGCACGCGCTCGCTGGAACGGCCGTCGCGCCACGGATGGATGAGGTCGCCGTACGCCGCGAGCTCGGCGCGGAGCACGTCGGTCGGCGCGAACGCGCGCTGCAGCGCCGTTTCGAGATCGGCGGGCTCGGCGATGTCGATCATGTGCGGCTTCGGCGCGCGGTTGCGGAACGTGACGACGGGCTTGCGCTGCACGACGAACTCCGAGACCACCGACGACGTGTCGCAGACCAGCACGTGCGCGGCGCGCAGCGCAGGCACGAGCGCATCCGGCTCGATGAAGCGCGCGTTCGGCCCGGCAAGGCGGCGATACGCATCGACCAGCGCAGGATCGGTCTTCGGATGCAGCGTGAGCAGCCAGTAGCGATCGCCGCGCGCGACCTGCGCGGTGATTTCGTCGAGCAGCGCGCGCGCGGAGCTCAGCGTTTCGGTGAAGGTCGCGGCATAGAGAACGACCGGCCGCCCATCAGACGGACGCAGCGCCGCCGCGCTGCCGTCGTCCGGCGCGAACAGCGGATCGAGCTTCGGCCAGCCCGTTTCGGCGACGGCGAAATGCCCGTGCTCGCGCGCGAGCTTCTGGAACGGCTGCGTCGTCGCGGGACCCTGCGTGCAGTAGAGATCGAACAGCCCGCGGATGCGGAAATGGCCGCGCTCCGGCGAGCGCTTGTCGACGCTGAAGCCGTGGAACACCTGCACCTTGGCGCCCGGAAAGAACTGCGGCACCCAGTTGCTCGCGGCGAACACGGCTTCGGGCTGCCACGCGCCGACCGAGGCGATGTCGGGCAGCAGGCGCTCGGGTCCGTGCAGGTGCTCCTTGAACGTCGCGGGCGCGAACCACGCGGCCTCCCCGCCCATCGCGCGGATCGCGGCATCGATCGGCCGCAGCACCGGCAGCGCGTAGAGTTCCGTGGCAAACAACAGGTAATGCGCCATGCCGTCCTGTCCAGTCCTTCGGGATTCACCGGCGGCGCGATCGCCCGCACGCGGCCCGCTTCTCGGTGGGGGCACGCTCGCAGGAATAAAGACCCGGACCCGCCTCCCCGTGCGCGAGCATACGACGCCGCGCGTGTACGGCCGCAAGATTCGCGCGTGCGACCGGGCGCGTGCTCCGGGCGCACGAGTCCGCTAACCTTGCCGTCTTGAGCCAGCCGCCTCCCATGCCTCAACGTTCCGGCCTGTCGGCCTGCATCATCACCCTCAACGAGGCAGACCGCATCGACGCTTGCCTCGAATCGCTCGCGTTCTGCGACGAGGCCATCGTGGTCGATTCCGGATCGACCGACGACACGCGCGAGCGGGCCGCGGCGCACGGCGCGCGCGTCGTCGTGCGGCCGTTCGACGGCTACCGGACGCAGAAAGCATACGCCGTCGGCCTCGCGAACAACGACTGGGTGCTCTGCCTCGACGCCGACGAGCGCGTGACGCCCGCCTTGCGCGCCGAGATCGAGCGCGAGCGCGACGCGGGCTTCGTCCGCGCGTCGGGGTATCGCTTCCCGCGCATGACCGAATATTTCGGCGCGTACCTTCGCCACGGCAACGCGTATCCCGATCGCGTGATGCGCCTGTTCGACCGCCGACGCGGCGGCTGGCGCGGCGATCGCGAGATCCACGAGCATGCGAGCGTCGACGGCACGGTCATCGATCTCCGCGGCGATCTCGAGCATCACGCGTACCGTTCGCTCAGCGATCACCTGACGCGCATGGAGCGCTACGCGCGCATGATGGCCGAGCACATGCACGCGCAGGGCCGCCGCGCGCACGTGTTCAACTTCTTCGCCAATCCGTTCTGGCGCTTCGCGCGCGGCTACGTGCTCCGCGCCGGCTTCCTCGACGGCTGGCGCGGACTCATCTACGCGTGCATCAAGTCGAACTACGTGCGCCAGAAATTCATCAAGCTGTGGCTGCTCAATCGCGGCTATCCGATCTGACCGGCCGCGCCGCATGCGCATCAGCCTGGTGCTCCTGACCTACAACTGGCCGACGGCGCTCGAGCGCGTGCTCGACAGCGCCGCGCGCCAGTCGATGCTTGCGGACGAAGTGATCGTCACCGACGACGGTTCGAGCGAAGCGACGCGCGACACGATCGCCCGCAGCGCGCGCGGCTTTCCGTGCCGCATCGCGCACGTCTGGCAGGACGATCTCGGCTTTCGCGCGGCACGCGCGCGCAACCGCGGCATCGCGGCGTCGCGCGGCGACTACGTCGTGCTGATCGACGGCGACATGGTCCTGCACCGCGACTTCATCGCCGACCATGCCGCGCTCGCGCTGCCCGGACATTCCCTGCAAGGCAGCCGCCTCAACGCGAGCCCCGCGGAAACGAAACGCCTGCTCGAAGGCGGCGCGCCGCGCTTCAGCCCGCTGATGCCGGGCCGCTTTCCGCCGCATCGCGCGCTCCGAATGCCGTGGCTCGCGCGCATCAAGGCGTGCTCGAAATCCGGCGGGCGCATCTTCAGCTGCAACATGAGCGCGTGGCGCGAGGATCTCCTGCGCGTCAACGGCTTCGACGAGCGCTTCGAAGGCTACGGCGGCGAGGACCAGGAGCTCGCCAAGCGCATGCGCCACGCCGGCGTGCGGCGGCGCCAGCTCAAGTTCGCCGGCCTCGCGATCCATCTGTTCCACACGTCGCGCGCGCCGGACGATCCGAACGACATGAGCCTCCCGGCGAACCGCATGATCGCCGAGACGCTGCGCACGCATGCCGTCCGCTGCGAGCGCGGCGTCGACGGTCACCTCGCCGAGTTCGCCGAGCCGCCGCGCGATCTGCGCGGGCCCGGAGCGTCCGCATGATCCGCGTCCATCTCGTCGCACGCGACAACGGCGCGGGCCTTTCGCGCGATCTCGAGATCCTGCGCGTCGCCATCGGCGAAGCCGGCTTCGATCTCACGATCAGCGCGATCGGCGCCGGCGGGTTGCGCCGCCAGCTCCAGTTCGCGCGCGTCAGGGCGAAGCTCGCGTGGCGCGGCTTCCGCGAAGGCCGCGCGCACGCGCGCTTCGACGTCAACCTGATGGACGAGCGCCTGCGCCCGAAATACGTGCCGCTCGCGCGCCGCAACGTGCTGATGCCGCACCCGGAATGGTTCGACGTCGCGTGGACGAAGGACCTCGGCCTCATCGACTCTGTGTTTGCGAAAACGCGCCACGCCGTGCCGCTCTTCGAAGCGCTCGGCTGCCGCGCCGATTTCGTCGGCTTCACGAGCATCGACCGGCGCCTCGCCGACGTCCCGCGCGAGCCGACGTTCTTCCACCTCGGCGGCCGCAGCGGCAACAAGGGCACGCAGGCGACCGTCGACGCGTGGCTGCGGCATCCGGAATGGCCGCTCGTCACGATCATCCAGCGCAAGCCGCTGAAGCTTCCGCCGACGCTGCCCTCGAACATCAGGCTCATCACCGACTACATCGACGACGCCGACCTGCGCACGCTGCAGAACCGCAACCTGTTCCATCTCTGCCCGTCCGAAACCGAAGGCTTCGGCCATCACCTCGTCGAAGGCATGAGCGTCGGCGCGATCACGCTCGCGACCGACGCGCCGCCGATGAACGAGATGGTCACGAACGAGCGCGGCGTGCTCGTGCCCTATGTGCGCACCGGCACGCAGCAGCTCGCGACCACGTATTTCGTCGACGGCGCGGCGATCGAAGCCGGCGTCGCGCGCATGCTCGCGCTCGATGCCGCGCAGCGGCGCTCGCTCAGCGACGCGGCGCGGGAGTGGTGGGAGCAGAACGATCGCGCGTTCCGGCAGCGGCTCGCGACGGCCATACGGTCGCTCGCCGGGCGCTAGCCGTCCTCCTGATCGAGATCGTAGTTCCACGTCCCGTCGTACCAGCGGTTGAGAGCATGCGCCGCCGCGAACGCCGTGAGGCCATCGCCCTCGGCTTCCTCTTCGAGCACGACGATCGCATCCTCCGTGCGATGCCGCAGCAGGTACGCCGCGGCCATCACGCGCACGCCCGGGCGGAGATCCGCCAGCAGACACGCGAGCGCGTTGCGTCCGCGATTGCCGTAGGTGCGCAGTCGACTGAACACCGCGACGCGCTGTTTCGCGCAGTGCGTCGCCTTCGCGGGATCGTTGCGCTGGATCGCCTCGTTCTGCGCGACGACGAGGTCCGCGAACTCGGTCACCAGCGCATCGATGTCCGTCAATGCCGGGTCCGTCATGGCCGAATTGCCGTTGTCGCCGCACGCAGGCCGACGCTAGCGGGATCGCGCGGACGCCGGGCCCGACGAACTTGCGTGAGTGCTTGGCAATTCTTTCGCGATTGCGCGGCGCGTCAGCGCACCGCGGCGGCGGCCGGCTTCGACGTGCCGGGCACCGCATCGATCGGCAGGCGCAGCGTGAACACGGCGCCGCCCTGCGCACGATTCTCAGCGCGGATGTTGCCGCCGTGCTCTTCGGCGATCTTCTTGACGACGGCGAGACCGAGGCCGGTGCCCTTGCTCTTGCTCGTCGTGTACGGCTCGAACCAGCGGTCGCCGAATCCGCTCGGGAGGCCGGGGCCGTTGTCGGCGACGGCGAGCTCGACGAAATCCTGCTCGTCGTCGCGCACGATGCGCGTCGACACGAGGATCTGCGGCTTGCGCGCATCGCCGATCGCTTCGAGCGCGTTCTTGATGAGGTTGTGCAGCGCCTGCCTGAGGCGCACCGCGTCCGCGCGCACCAGCGGCTCGCCTTCGGCGAGGTCACGGGCGAGGCCGATGCGCTGATCGTTCTCGTAGAGATCGAGCACGTCGTCGAGCAGCGCATGCAGCGCGATCGGCCGCAGCGCCGCCGCCTGCGGGCGCGCGTAGTCGCCGAACGCGTTGACCATCGTCTTTAGCGCCTCGACCTGGCTCACGATCGTATGCGTCGCGCGATCGATCAGCTCGCCCTCCTCCGCCGAAAGCCGGCCGAGGAAACGCCGGCGCAGGCGCTCGGCCGCGAGCTGGATCGGCGTCAGCGGATTGCGCACTTCGTGGGCGAGACGCCGCGCGACTTCGCCCCACGCCGCGTCGCGCTGCGCACGATTCAGCACGGTGAGATCGTCGAACACCGCGACGTAGCCGGCGTCGTCCGGAAGCTCCGTGCCGCGCAGCATCAGCACGCGTCGGCCGTCGGCGGTGTCGACGACGAGCTCCTCGCGCCACTCGCGCAGGCCGCCGCGCAGATGCTGCGCGAGCGGCTCGGTGAACGTCGCGAGCTGCGGATGCTCGCGCTCGAGATCGGCGAGCGGCCGGCCGAGATAGCTCGCCGTGCTGACGCCGAGGATCGCCTCGGCCGCGCGGTTGGCGATGCGCAGCCGCCCCGACTGATCGAAGCCGAGCACGCCCGCGGACAGCCGCTCGAGCAGCGCGACGAGCCATTCGCGCTGGCGCTCGGTCTCCTGCGCGCTCTTCTGCGCGCGCGCGCTCGCGAACTCGATCTCGCGCGTCATCGTCGCGAACGAATTGACGAGGAAGCCGACTTCGTCGTTGCTCGCGATCGGCAGCGGCGTGTCGTAGCGGCCGGCGCCGACGGCGCGCGTCGCCGAGATCAGGCGGCCGAGCGGCGCGACGAGCCGGCGCGCGACGCTGAACGCCGCCAGCGTCACCAGCAGCGCGGACAGCAGCAGCGCGAACGTCAGGATCAGCGCGAACGTCAGCTTCAGCGAGCCGCGCAGGAACTTGAGCCGCTGGAAATCGAAGCTTGCATTCTCGATGCCGCGCGTCAGCGTCTGCAGGCGCGTCGGCAACGGAAACAGGCCCTGCAGCAGACGCTTCGTGCCGGGCACTTCGCCGGTGACCGGCACCGCGACGCGCAGCATCAGGAGATCGCCGATCGGTTCGGCCGCGGCGTAGCGGCCGTTGCCTTCGATGCGCATCGACATCGTGGCGTCCGGCAGCGGCGGATCGAGATAGCGCGGATCGGAGCTCGCCGTCGCGATCACGCGGCCGTCGCCGAACACGGTGAGCTGCGTCGCGCCGAGCGCGTCGATCTCGTTGTCGAGCACGCCCTGCAATTCGGTGGCGGTGAGCCCTTGCAGGCGCGCCGCGAGGCCGACGCTCGACTGCTCGGCGACGCGCAGGCGCTCGTCGATGACGATGCGGCCGATCTCCAGCGCGTTGTCGAGCGCCTGCTCGAGCTTGACGTTGAACCAGTTGTCGACGGTCGCGTCGAGGAAGCGCAGCGCGAAGCCGTACACGACGACGACCGGCGGCACCGCGAGCAGCACGAGCATCAGCAGCAGTCGTCGCCCGAGCCGCGCACCGGGCGCGCCGCGCACGAGATCGACGCGCAGGCGCCACAAGCGCTGCGCGATGACGAGCGCGAGCAGCGCGAGCGCCGCCGCGGCCGCGCCGAGAATCCAGCGGTAGTAGAGACCGACACCGCCGCCGCCGGCCGCGTCCTCGGCGAGCTTCAGCGACGCGAGCAGGAGCGCCAGTACCGCCAGCGCCGGCAGCGCGCGACGCAGCGCGAACTTCAGCCAGCCGCGGGTTGCCATGTGTACTCCGCGGCCGAGAGCTGCCACGCCGGCTCGAACTGCGCCGGCAGGCGCAGCGCGCCGGGCAGGGCCGCCGTTTCGAGGCCCGCGCCGACGCGCAGCGGCGTGCCGCGCGGCAGCGATCCGAACGTCGCCGGCAGCGGCAGGCGCAGCGAGTTGAGGCCGGCGAACAGATAGCCCGGCGTCGGGAACGTGCGCACGTCGGCATTCGCGTCGAGATCGCGCACCTGGTAGCGGCGCGACAGCGGGAAGTAGCGCAGCTCGATGCGATGCTCGGAGAGCGCCGGCGACGTGAAGCGCCAGCGGCCCGCCGCGACGCTGACCTTGATCGTCAGCGGAATGCCGTGGTCGAGCGCATCCTGCATCGGGCCGCTCAACCGGCAGTCGAGACCGAGCTCGAGCACCGGCGCGTCGGCCGTGCCGGCGATGCGCGCCGCGCGGATCGTCAACGAGCCCGGGTGCTGCTGCGCGAGCGCGCCGCAGCCCGCGAGGAGGCACGCGACGAGCGCGAGCGCGCTAGCGAGGCTTGTCGAGAATCGCATAGAAGAAACCGTCCATGCCGCCCGCACCCGGCAGGTTCTGCCGGCCGCCGCCGGCGGCGCGGCCGTACGTTTCGGGCGCGGGCGTCGCCGTCGCATCGGCGTGCGTCGCGAGGAAGTCGGCCAGCACGGCGTCGTTCTCGGCCTTGAGCACGGAACAGGTTGCATAGACTAGTCGCCCGCCCGCCGCCAGCAAAGGCCAGAGCGCGGCGAGGAGCCGGCCCTGCGTCGCGGCGAGCCCGGCGATGTCGCCGGCGCGGCGGTGCAGCTTGATGTCCGGCTGGCGGCGGATGATGCCGGTCGCCGAGCACGGCGCATCGATCAGGATCCGATCGAACGGACGACCGTCCCACCAGCTGTCGGGCGCCGCGGCATCGCCGGCGCGCACGTCGGCGGCAAGTCCGAGCCGCGCGAGGTTGTCGGCGACGCGCGGCAGGCGCGCCGCGTCGCGATCGAGCGCGACGAGATCGAGCGATGCGCGCTCGAGCATGTGCGCCGACTTTCCGCCCGGCGCGGCGCACGCGTCGAGCACGCGCTGCCCGTCCGCGAGATCGAGGAGATCGGCGACGCGCTGCGCGGCGCCGTCCTGCACCGAGAACGAACCTTCGGCGTAGCCCGGAAGCTGCGTCACGTCGCTGCTGCGCTCGAGCACGATCGCGTCGGCGAGCTCGGCGTGCGGATCGGCGGCGATGCCGGCGGCGAGGAAGCGCTCGATCAGCGCGTCGCGTTTCGCGCGGCGGCGGTTGACGCGCAACGTCAGCGGCGCTTCGCGGTTGTTCGCTTCGAAGATCGCGCCGGCATCGTCGGGCCAGTCGCGGCGGAGCGCGTCGATCAGCCAGCGCGGATGCGCGGTGCGGGTGACGTCGTCGCGGTCGAGCTTCGCGGCGACGGCGTCGCGCTCGCGTCCGAAGCGGCGCAGCAGCGCGTTGACGAGACCGCTGTAGCGCGGCTCGCCGAGCGTGCGCGCGGCGTCGACCGACGAGGCGACGACGGCATAGTCCGGCATCTCGAGCACGGCGATCTGCGCGAACGCGAGCACGAGCAGCGCGCGGATCTCGCGCGCCTTCGGCGGCAAAGGTTTTTCGAGGAATTCGGCGAGCGCGGCGTCGAGGCGCAGCCACCAGCGCGTCGCCGCGAACAGCGATGCCGACAGCAACGCGCGGTCGCGCGGATCGGCAAAGCGCGGCGCGGTTTCGGCGACGGCCGTGCGCAGCGACACGCCGTCGAACACGACGCGCGCCAGCGCCCGCGCCGCTTCCGCGCGCAGCGCGGCGCCGGGATTCATCCGTGCGCCCCGCGCTCGCGGCGCGCGTTCTGCCAGTCGCGCACGCGGATGCGGCGGCCGCCTTCGCGCTGCACTTCGACGATGCGCAGCACGCCGTTGCCGGTCGCGACGTCGATGGCGTCGCGCGTCGTGGCGACGATCGTGCCGGGCGTCGCGTTCGCGTGCGTCGCGACGGCGTGCGCCGACCAGATGCGCAGGCGCTCGCCCTCGAGCTCGGCTTCCGCGACGGGCCACGGATCGAACGCGCGCACCTTGCGCTCGAGCGCGATCGCGGGTTCGTTCCAGTCGAGCCGCGCCTCGGATTTTTCGAGCTTGTGCGCGTACGCGACGCCGGTGTCCGACTGCGGGTGCGCGACCAGCGTCTCCGCGCGCGCGACGCGCGCAAGGCCTTCGGCGAGCGCGTCGGCGCCGAGCGCGGCAAGCCGGTCGTGCAGCGAGCCGCCGGTTTCGTCGCTCGCGATCGGCGTGCGGCGCTCGATCAGCACCGGTCCCGTATCGAGCCCCGCTTCCATCTGCATGAGATCGACGCCGGTCTCGGCGTCGCCCGCGAGGATCGCGCGCTGGATAGGCGCGGCGCCGCGCCAGCGCGGCAGCAGCGACGCGTGTACGTTCCAGCAGCCGAGTCGCGGTATCGCGAGCACGCGCTTGGGCAGGATCAGGCCGTACGCGACGACGATCATCAGATCGGGCGCATATGCCGCGAGCGTCTGCTGCGCATCGGGATTCTTCAGCGTTTCAGGCTGCTCGACCGCGATGCCAGCAGCGAGCGCACGCTGCTTGACCGGGCTCGCCGCCAGCTTGCGCCCGCGGCCCGCGGGACGGTCGGGCTGCGTGTAGACCGCGACGACGTCGACCGGCGCCGCGAGGCACGCGTCGAGGCACGGCAGCGCGAACTCCGGTGTCCCCGCGAACACCAGGCGCAGTCGTGGATTCATGGGAAAGGCTTCGTGCTAAAGCGCGACCGCCGCGGGCTCGGCGGCGTGCTTGCGCTGCTTCTCGAGCTTCTTGCGCACGAGCTCGCGCTTGAGCGGCGAGAGGTAGTCGACGAAGAGCTTGCCGACGAGGTGATCCATCTCGTGCTGGATGCACACGGCGAGGAGACCATCGGCGTCGATCATGATGGGCTTGCCGTCGACGTCCTGCGCCTCGACGCGGATGCGGTCGGCGCGGTCGACATCGGCGAAGATGCCCGGCACCGAGAGGCAGCCTTCCTGGTAGGTCTGGCTGCCTTCGCGCGAGACGATCTTCGGGTTTGCGATCACCATCGGCTGGTTCTTGTCCTCGGACACGTCGAGCACGAGCAGGCGCTTGTGGACGTTGACCTGCGTCGCGGCGAGACCAATCCCCGGCGCCGCATACATGGTCTCCAGCATGTCGGCCGCCAGCTGCTTCAGCGCGGCGTCGAAATGGGTGACCGGTTGCGCCTGGGTGCGCAGGCGCTTGTCGGGGAACTCGAGGATCGTGAGCTTGGCCATGGCTTCCAGATGCGGGCCGCAGCAACGTGCCGCAAGCCTTTGATGGGCGAAGTTTAGTGGAGTTTGGGCGGAACGGCTGTGGCACCCGCCGCCGGCCGTCGACCGGGCGAGCGCCGGGACCGCCGAAAGGTGTGATAGGCCCGAGAGTTTCCGCCCTTCGCAGTGCCTTAGCCTCGCGTTTCGCGGGTCTGCAGAGGCGGTTCCCAGCCCTTCATTTTTGGGAAGTCCGTCGTTTTCTCCTGTTAAAGTTTCGGATAGACTCGCCAAGCCATTGGGGAATCAGGGAATTGGCAGCCATGCTTAAAAAACTACTTGCGGTTTCGGCTGGACTGCTTTTCACCCTCACGGTTTTTGCCGCCACCGTCGAGTGGGCAGACAACCATCCGGACCGCTATGTCGTCAGGAAGGGCGACACGCTGTGGGACATCTCGGCGCGCTTCCTGAAGAAGCCGTGGCTCTGGCCTGAGATCTGGCAGGACAACCCGCAGGTCCGCAACCCGCACCTCAACTATCCCGGCGACGAGCTCGTCCTTTCGGGCGGCCACCTGCGCCACGGCGCGGGCTCGATCGAGCCGCATGCCCGCGTCACCTCGCTCGAGGACGCGGTCAAGCCGATCCCGCTGTCGGCGCTGAAGCAGTTCCTGAAGCACGCGCGCATCTTGACCGAGGACGAGTTCGAGCACGCGCCGCACGTCGTCGGCCTCGAAGAGAACCAGCTCCGCGGCAGCGCCGGCCAGCTCGCGTTCGTGCGCGGCCTCAACGCGCCGCTCGGCACCAAGCTCGCGCTCGTGCGCGCCAGCGGCCGCTACTACGACATGCCGCCGCGCGGCGAAGGCGAGCCGCGCGAGGTCTACCGCCAGACCAGCGACTGGTTCGACGGCCGCCCCGGCATGCTCTGGCACCACGGCCCGAACGAATTCACGATGAGCGGCAACGTGCGCTTCCTCGGCTACGAAGTGCTCGAGTACGGCACGGTCGAGGTCACGCGCGTCGGCGATCCGTCGTCCGCGCTGATCGTCTACTCCGATTTCGAAGTGCGTCCCGGCGACTTCGTGCTGCCGCTCGACGAGAAGCCGTACGACGACCAGTACGTGCCGCATGCGCCGACGCGCGTGCCGGACAACATGCGCGTCGTCGCGTTCGCCGATGCGATGAACGCGATCGGGCCGCGCCAGGTCGTCGCGCTCTCGCGCGGCTTCGAGGACGGCATCGAGAACGGCCAGACCTTCAGCGTCTATCACGACGGCGAGGAAGTCCTCGACCAGACCGACTACACCGAAGGCAGCGCGAACAAGTTCTTCCATCCGGGCGACGCGCACGTCGTGCTGCCGCCCGAGTTCGTCGGCCACGTCATGATCTTCCGCACGTTCAACCGCGTGAGCTACGGCCTCGTCATGGACGCGGTGAAGCCGATCCACCTCGGCGATTTCCTCTGGGATCCCGATCACACGCCCTGACGCAGGGCTCCACTGATTTCCTACGCGGCGCGCTGGCAACATCGCGCCGCGTTCTTTTTGGGCGCGGCTAGACTCGTTCGCGATGGACATCGCAACGCGTCGCGACGAGCTCGAAGCCTGGCTGATCCTCCTGCGTGCACCGGGACTCGGCGCGTCGCGCCTGCGCGAGCTGATCGAGCGCTGCGGCGACGTGCGGGGCGCGCTGAGAGCCGCGCAATGCAGCGCGGACGCGAAACGCATCGCCGACGATCTCGACTGGCTCGCCGCACCGGCGCATCACCTGATCGTCTCCGGCAGCGAGGATTTTCCGCCGCTGCTGCGCGACGTGCCGGGCGCACCGGCCGCGCTGTTCGTCGTCGGCGATCCCGACCTGCTCTGGCAGCCGCAGGTCGCGATCGTCGGCAGTCGCAACGCGAGCCACGCGGGACTCGACAACGCGCGCAAC
>Ga0126377_10002643_pt1 | contig 12408 bp, 8 predicted proteins | sample PanSoiMetPlot_22_FD_92647 | JGI IMG/M metagenome (GOLD analysis project Ga0126377, IMG submission 92647) | Tropical forest soil microbial communities from Panama - MetaG Plot_22 | ecosystem: Environmental > Terrestrial > Soil > Tropical forest > Bulk soil | place: Panama | collected 2016-02-17
GTCTCATTGATCGCGGCGCAGAGAGTGATCGGGCCTGCCGTACCTCCCGCCGTATTGACCTTGACGGACTCCGGATTCGAATCAGACGCGGTCACGATGGCGTCCTCTTTAGAGACCGTCAGCGCGCCGGAACCGACGCTGCCCGTGCCCGGAGACGAGCTGGAGTAGGTGGCAACGATCGGGTAGCTACCCTGGGCCAACGAGATGGTGTAAGGCAGAGTCGCCAAACCACTGACGACCGGAGCCGATCCGACGACGGAACCGTTGACCTTGAATTCGACCGCTCCGCCTGGACAGTTCGCGTTCGTCACGTTCGCCTTCAACGTAACAGCGTCGCTGTACTGTCCGGCGACCGCGGGAACGGTCGTGGTGGTCGGCGCGTTGACAGTCACCGTAAACGAGCTGACGGTCATCGTGCCGTCCTGTCTGGTCCCCTTGACCGTGACGGTCGTGGTCCCGACCGGGAAGAGCGAGCCTGAAGGAGGATCGCTGGTCACCACGCCGCAACTTCCCGAGAAGGTAGGCGCGGGGTAATTGACGACCGCGCCGCACACTCCCGGATCGTTGTTCACGACGATGTTGGACGGCACGTTCAGCGTACAGGCCGAGCTGCAGCAAGCCGGATCCGTGTTAGTGATGTTGATCCGCCACCCGCCGTTGAAATTTCCGACGTCGGTCGCGGCGTCATCAACCACATACAGGCTCCAGGTCCCATTGGGATTCACGCCGTTGAAGACCGAGAGCAGCTGCGGATCGGGATAAGGCCCTGGCGGGGCCGGAGCCGGAAAGAGATCGCCCGCCCCGATGTTGGTCGGGCTGAATGTGCCGGAGACAACGCTCGCGCCGATGGCCGGCGCCGCGTCATTGAGCGTCAAATTGACGTTGACGGCGTCGGCGCCGCCTCCGACGTCGGACATCAGGAGCAGTTTCTGCCCTCCCGGTCCGACGAGCAGAACATCGACGTCGCCGGGGAAGGTGTGGTTGAAATTGAAGAGATCCACCGTCACCTTACTGACCGTCCCAGTAATTCCGGAGACATTGATGTTCGACGGGTAAGGGGTGGACGGCGCTCCGGTCGAAGCCCCTGTGCCTGTCGCCGGAATGATGATCGCGGTCGAGTTCGAGAACGACGACGTGGCGGAAATTGTCGCCCCGACCCTGATCGTGAAGGTCGCGGTACCGAGATTGGTCGCGCCGTCTTGCAGCGCAAAGGTCGCCATGAGATCCCCGCCGCAGAATCCGGCGACGGTGAACGTGAAGGGCCTGGCGACCGTCGGGCCGCCCGGAACAAGGACGCCGTATGTTTGCGGGCCGCTCGGCGCCAGGACTCCGCCGCCGGGTAGCAGCGTGGCGACCAAGTTGGCGGTATTGTCCGTGCCGATGTTCCGCAGCGGGAAGTTGACCGTCACGGTCTCGTCCGGATCGGGCGCGCCGTTGCCGGGAGGGCAACTCTCGCTCGTCAATGTGACGGGCGGCGCGGCCTGTATCTCGGGCGTTCCCGGCACGCCGCAGCAGGCGAACCGCTGGCGAGCGATCTCGAGCGTGACGCAGCCAACCGTCCCGACATCTAATGCTCCAGTGTCGGATACCCTCAATATCCAGGTTCCGTTGACCGCCTTGCCGTTGAACGCCGATAAAGGCGAGTCGGGTCTGAACGCGCCCGCGAACGGCGCCGAGCCCGAGCCGATTGCTATGGGAGCAGAATCGTCAAAGACTGTCGGGACGCCCGAACAATCGTTCGCCCCTGTCCCGAAGTTGTCGCCGCCTCCGCCGCGGTTATTGGCTAGCGTGACCAACGTCCCATCCGGCGCGATCAGCGTTATCACAAGGTCGGCGTCGAAGGTGTGGTTCAAACGAATCTTGGCGTTGACGTCAGCCACCGCGCCGACGTCGGTCACGTTGATGGGTATGTCCACCGAACTGACGTCGGGAATCGGGGCCGCGATATTTCCGCTTCCGTAACTGGCGGTGATTGTAACTACCGGCCTGCCGATCTGCAGGTTAAACGTCCTGGTCACCGTCCCAAGACTGCTGGTAATAACCACGCTCAGTGGCAACTGGCTTCCGCAGACCGCCGCCGACGGAACGGTGAAAGGAATGCCATGCGATACCGTCGCCCCGGCGGGAATGTCTCCGTAACTGACGGGGGCGCCGCCGTCCACAGAGACTGTCACTCCGTTAGCAGGCGTGGCGCAGAACGGGTTGCTGAGCGGGATGGTCAATGTCAGCGTCTCGCCAGGATCGGCGAATCCGTCGGGCGGCGGGCAGGAATCGTCTGAGATCGTCACCGCGCCGAGATTGAGATTCGGAGTGTCGAAGGCTTCGGTCACGGATGTGGCCGAATTGTATCTGGCGCTGAAGCCCATTCCGCGCGCCGCGAATCCGGCCCAGATCTCCAGTTCGTCACTGCCTCCGAAGCCCGCGCAATCGGCCGTGAGAATAGAGTCGCGGGCCTGAAGCATATTTGGATTGATCGGGTCTAGCTTCATTCCGTCGGTGACCAGTTGGAGGGCGCGCTGGTTGCCCGTCGCGAATCCCAGATGGGTGATCAGTCTCGCCCGCATTTCGAGCAGAGTCATGCACCAGATTTCGCCCAGGTTGTGAACCTCCGTCGCCCCATTGCCCGAAAAACCGAGCGGGGTTTCGGGAAATGCGCCGTCCGTCGTGTTCAACTGCGCCGGATCAGTGTCCGCGAAGGTCAAAGGATTATGCGGCTTCCCGTTAGGCCCGACCGTCGTCTTCACCGCATACGGAAACCGGCGGATGCCGTAATAGGAATTGTCAGTCCCGAGCGGGCCGAGCTGCAGCGTCGCATACGCCCCCGACGCGTAGAGGCCGTTTACGTCTTCGTCAGCCGTCGAGAGCAGGGCGCGCGCGTAAAAATCCGACCAGCCTTCGCCCATTCCCCCGGACACGTTGCTGCCCAATCCTGTGGCGTTCGCGTGCAAGCGGTTGGACACGCCGTGCGTCAACTCGTGCAGAACGACCTCCAGGTCCAGGTCCCCGTCACGATCCGGATTTGGCCCCGTGAAGATGTACATCTGCATACGCCCTGATGTCCCGTCAGGCGGAGTGCTAAAATTGGCGTTGTTTGTCCCGGAGAAATCCTGCGCCTGCGCCAGAACGCGGTCATTGCCCAGCCCCCCACGGCCGAAATTATCCTGCTGGAAGTTTCTGGCCGCCTCGGTGAAGCCGAGTTCGTAAAGCCGGTCGTGGTAACGGTTCGACCAGAAGAAGAGATGCGTCACGATTCCCATACGATAATTGGCGAGCGTCGGCGCGTCGCCAGGCGGCGGAATTCCCGGAGAGGGATTGTAGGGGAAGTCGAAAACCCTGAATGGACTGCCGACGGGCCGTCCGTCAACGTCAATGCCGTCCGGAGAGACTATGTCCAACCCGGCGTCGACATTATTGCCAGTGGTCGTGTTCACTCCGTCCGTGATCCATCCGAGATTGTCGAACGACGGAAGCTCGCTGATCAATGTAAAGAGAGTGCGCTGGATGGGCGCGCCCTGAATGCCGGAGCCGGGAAACGCGTTTGTCGGAGAGAGCGGCGCCGGGCTGTCGTCGTTGTAGACGCTGTATGTAGCGGGCTGCGTCTGGTCGCAGGTGATGTTCTTGCGAACCAAAACGCCTGTTTCTGGGTCTTCGGCGTCGACCAGGGCATAGAAAGCTGGCGAATGCCAAAACACCATCGACCAGGCCAGGGTCGCGACACTGGCGTCCAGAGGGACGTACATCAATTTGAGTTCGATGTCATCCGAGAAAGGCCCCGCGGGATAAAAGACAACCGTCCTGCCGTCCGGCGATGACGATTTAACGGCCAATTCGTTCACGTCCAAATTCACGTCGATAGAAGCCGCCGCAGCCACCACTGCCGCGGCCGGGTCCACCTTGGGCGTGATCTCAAGCGCCGACTCTTCAGTCCCGGTCAGTCCGCCCACCATCCGAGCAAGGGCGCCGTCGCTGGTGAAGGCCGCCACCGTCTCACCTTGGAAGACCTGCATCCCATTCCAACGTTGCTCCATCGTCAACCACGAAAGCTTGCCGTTTGGATTTGTGTAATCGGCGGTCTTCATAAGTCTCGCCACTTGTCGAGGATTCATCCCGAACACGCCAGCGTTTTCGTTGATGAAGCTTCTGAGGACGCTCTCGTGCGGTTGCTTAGAGGGCGGCGTCAAAAATTTGCGCCCCTTGCCTCTCACCTCGACGACGCCGGGGGAGTTGGTCAGGTCGCAGAAGGCCACATCCAGCTCCGGAACGCTCCTGGCCTTCATCTCTCTAGCGCCTTTCATCGCCAGCTTGAAGTTTTCGCTCTTCTCCTTCTGCTTCGAGGAGAGTTTTTCCATGCGGCGTTCGAACTTTGAGACCGCGTCTTTAGAGTCTTTGTTCCGGATGTCGAAATAACCTTTTTCGGAATTGCTGGCGTCATTGCGGCCCTTTGCCCCTCGACCGGCGGGGCCAGCCGCCTGCATCGAGAAACTCCAAAATAACGATGAGGCCAACAATGCGACAATTATGGCGGCCAAAATCCATACGGGCTTTCTCTTCATATCAAGGTGTCTCCTTTTTGGTTGAGGATGGAAGCGACTTGCTCAATGGGATAGTTACGCCGGGAAGTTGCGCTCGCGCGAGGCTCACCCGACCTCGCCAAAATAGCGAGCGAGAGACCGGATGCGCCCGGCGAACAGAGTGGCGATACTGGTTTTCTGAAAAAGAGCCTGCCTAAAGCTCAGGCGCTGATGATCACTACTGAAGACGCGTAGTATTGGACTACTGAATTACTATCAGACAGTATGATTTGCGGGTTATAGTTAAAATTGCTGGTGATGTTTCCGCGAGTTACCAAGAAGTTGACGCGAGCGCAATCTAAGGTAGCGCTATGGACTTGTCAATGGCTTACATCGAAAGGATTTGATTTTTTTCCAATTAAGCTGAGTAGCATTCCCACGACCACCACGACCACACACCCGATCACGTTGTACCAGAGATAGCTGATCCCCGTAAGACTGCTGAATACCGGCGCCGAGGCCAGAAATCTGAACTTCGCGAGATTACTGACTACCGCGACCGAGGCCAGTCCGCACAACATCCCCCAGAACGCGCCGCGCCCCGTCGCGCGCTTCGTCCCGATCGCCAGTATGAATACGCCGAGCATGGAGCCGTAGAAGTACGAGCCGAATTTGTTGACGACCTCGATGAGCGAACCCTGTCGGGCGGCGAAGAGCGCCACGACACAAGCGAACAGCCCCCAGAAGCCGGTCGCCAGCTTGGCCACCTTGAGATAGTGCGAGTCGGAAGCCCCTTGGCGAATGTGGCGGCGATAGACGTCCATCACCGTCGTCGTCGCCAGCGCGTTCAACTCCCCCGAACTGGCGGTCATCGCCGCCGCAAAGATCGCGGCGATGAGCAATCCCACCACGCCGATCGGCGCGTAAGTCGTGATGAAGGTCGGGAAGACGTAGTTCGTGTCGTTAAACGTCTTGCCTGTCGCGCTCTGGACCAGATCGCCCGCGCGTTTGCGGACGGCGCCTATTTCCTTATTCGCCGCTACGAAGCTCTGTTTTGCGGCGGCGGAAATATCGCCTTGCTCTCCGGCGTTGGCGAAAGTAATGGCGGCTTGCTGTCTGGAAGCGAACGCGCGCTGGAACTCGGCGTCCAACCGCTGATACTCGGCGCTCTGCTCGACCCTGGCCCTGTCATCCGCCTTGAAGATCATCGGCGGCTGCACGAACTGATAAAAGACAAAGACCATCACTCCGATGAAGAGAATCAGGAACTGCATCGGGATTTTGATGAAGGCGCTCATCAGCAGCGACGTGCGCCCTTCCGACACCGATCTCGCCGTCAGGAAACGCTGCACCTGGCTCTGGTCGCAGCCGAAATACGAGAGCATCAGAAACAGACCGCCGATCAGCCCCGACCAGAAAGTATAGGTCTCGTTGAGACTGAAGCTCATGTCAACCGTCTTAACGCGCCCCACGGACCCGGCCAGGTTGAGCGCGTCGCCCACGGACACGCCCGGCGGAAATTTGCTGACGATGACGAACAGTACGATGAAAAGTCCGATGAAGACGACGACCATCTGCTTCACATCGGTCCAGGTCACCGCCTGCACGCCGCCGAACATCGTGTAAAAAGTCATAATCAACCCGATCGCCAGCACCGTCTGCCAGTCGCTCCATCCCAGCGCGATGGACAGGACGACCGCCGGCGCCGCGATGATCACGCCACACGAAAGGCCGCGCTGGAACAGAAAGCAGGCGCTGGCCAGCGCCCTCGTCTTCGCGTCGAAGCGCCTTTCGAGATATTCGTAAGCCGTGAAAACCTTCGCGCGGTAAAAGAACGGCACTACCGTTACGCAAAGAATGACCATCGCGATCGGTAACCCGAAATAGAATTGAATGAAACGCATCCCGTCGGCGTAAGCCTGCCCCGTCGTGCCTACGAGCGTGATCGCGCTCATTTGCGTCGCCATCACCGACAACCCGACAGCCCACCAAGGCAGGCTGCGGTTGGCCAGAAAATAACCCTCGACCTCGTTGCTCTTTTTCGTCAACCGCAGACCGTCGTAAACGATGTAGATCAGATAAGCCGCGACAATCGCCCAATCGAGCCAATGCATCCTGTGATCCTTATTGTTGAAACCCTGTCAGAAGCCCGACCGTTAGGGAGGGCCGGATGGTTAGACGCAAGCCCTTGCTGACGCGCGGGCTACTGAAACATCCGCGAGAAGAGCCAAAGCCCGACGATCAGGCAAATGGTGTATATGACGACTGTGAGGTAGACGCGGTTCCAGTGCGGATACTCGCGTTCTTCGTTGCGCCGCGTTGATTCATTCATTGGCCGTCTCTCTTTCGCAAATTCCGCTCAAAACTCCAATATCCGACCCCGATCCAGCCGAGCAGCGTGACGGTCAGCGCGAGTATTTGTCCGCCAGAAAAAACATCCAGGCTGAGAACGGAAAGAATGATCACGGCTTCGAAAAGGAGAAGGACAATAAACACCGACAGGCGCGAATCACCGCTCTGCTGGCGCCGCTCAGGCGGCGCCCCGGTCTTGAAATTGCGGATGCTTTCGCTCATGCCCCTGGCCATGTCCGGCAAACGACTCGCGCCCAAAAGGATCAGCGCGATAATCAGAATAATGATCATCTCCCACGCTCCTGGACTCCAATTCTGTGAAGCCAGAGTGATCATCACAATGACGGTTGGAATGATTGTCAGTTCCATAACGCCTCCTTGTCTCAACCGCTTCGGCGCTACTGACGGCTGGCCACTGATGACTGACGGCTGAGGGCAATACACCCGCCCATCAGGCAGATTGTTTATTTGTCCTCAGTAATCAGCCGTCAGTCACCAGTCGTCAGTTACCGCGAACTTCTCAAATGCTCCGAATGACAATGTCTCAACCGCGGGAAAGCGCGGCCAACACTCTTTCATGCAACACCGGAGCGTATTCCAACTGTTCCGGTCTCATCAGGACGCTGCGAAACACGGTCATCAGCGGCGCGTCCCAGATCAAGTCGGAATGCTTCGCCAACAGATTCGGCTTCGCGTTGAACTTCGCCAGATAGACGGGATGGGCAGCGTCGTTCATCAACTCTTCGAAGACCCGCTGAGTCACCGTGGTGATCTGCGACGCCTTCAACCCTTTCGTTGTCGCGTAAAAATTGATGATGTCGAGCGAGGGTTGGAGAATGAGCCGCAACTCGTCGCTGGCTTCGATCAATCTCGCCCATTCGAGCGCGGCCTTGCGCGTCTTTCGCAGGATCGCGCCCAGCCCCGTTTCCGATTCGAGCGGGAAGCATTTCAACGTCGCCCACAGGGCCGCCGCGGCCGCGCCCGCGCGCGAGCATTCCAGGCTGATCTCGCCCAGGTGCAGGTCGCTTGAAGTGAAGTAGGTGAACGGCGAATCGTGCTTGTAAAACCGCCCTACGGCGGGGTCGCGGAAGATCACGGAGCCGCACCCGTATGGCTGCAAGCCATGTTTGTGCGGGTCGACGACCACGCTGTCGGTTTGCGCGATGGCGCGAAACGCTGATGCCGCGCCCTCGCCCAGAGTCTCGTCTTCACCGGCGAGCAGCTTGAAAAAACCGCCGTAGGCCGCGTCGACGTGTATGCGGAATCCGAATTCGCGCCGCAGTTCCAGAGCCTCGTCAATGGGATCGACCGCGCCCAGTCCCGTCGTGCCCGAAGTCATTACCACAGTGCCGATCCCGCCCGACTTCAATTTCGCGCGCAGGTCGTCGAGGTCCATTCGCCCGCGCTCGTCGACGGCGATCTCGACCCCGCGCGCGCCGATCACCTCGCACATTCGCGGATGCGTGTAATGCGATTCCGCTGAAAACGCTATCGCCTTGTCGGGATGCAGGGAACGCGCGATCCAGAGCGCTTCCAAATTGGCTATCGTGCCGCTCGAAGTCAGATGGCCCAGATGGGTTTCGTAGCCGAACATCCGCGCCAGTTCGGCGACCACTTCCGTCTCCATCCTGGCGGTGGCGGGGCCGCCGTCCAGCGCGTGGTTGTTCGGGTTAATCTGCATCGCCAGAAAATAGGCCAGCGCGGCTATCGGGTGCGGCGGCTTCAACATTTGCCCGGCGTAGCTCGGATGGAAGAACGGATAGTTGTCGCGCAGCCGCTCGATCAATTCGTCCAGCGTCTCGCGGGCCTTGTCTTGCGGCAATCGCAAAGTCTCGTCCAGGTCGTAAGCGTGCCAGCGCGAGACCATCTCCGTGAGTTTGACGAGCGATTCGGGAAGTAGTTCGAGGATAGCCGACGCCGCCGGCGCGAGATGAAATGGTTGATCGTTTTCCTTCATAGCGTTTCAAGCAGACCCGATTGCAGCGTCTTCAACGCCCTGTAGACTTGCTCTTCGACCTCTCGGGCTTCGACCTCGAACGGGATGCTGCGATAAGCCCTCAGGTGATTCATCCCGCGCAGGCGGTTTTTGAAATAAGCCGCGAGGTAGCGCGCGCGAAAACGCCACGCGCCGTGCCTCTGGTATTGCAGACAGTGCGCGACCTCGTGCGCGATGAGCGCCAGGCCTTCGATGGTGTCGACGCGATAGACGCCAGGCGCGAAGTAGATTCTGTAGCGGTCGGCGTACCCGACCGGGCCGCCGACGACGTAGCGCGGAATGCCTTCGCAGATGCGAATCCGGCTCAAATCCAGCTCCGGGAAGAACGGCGTGAGCAGCGCCACGACCTCTTCCGGCAAACATTCATTCTCTCGTTTCATCGTTCGGCGCCCATGCCGATCCGCATCGCGCGCGTCAGCATCTCGGCGAAGAGTTCGACCAGCGGCTGCGTCAGCATTCTGAAGGCGGCTTCAAGCGCGCGCGCATATCGCGCCTGAGTCAGGTCATCGGCGAAGATCAGGAGCGGAGGCATCCCCTCGCGCTCGGTGTAGAAGCCTGCGGCCAGCGTCGCCGTGGTCTCGGTGTGTGAAGGAAACGGGTGAAGGTCGAGCAGCCGCAGGTAGACAACCGCCGCGCGCTCGACCGGACGCAAATCCCTGAAGCTTTCCGTGTCGAACCAGTCGAAGGCGTTGTCCAGCATCCGCGGCAGAATTAGGACCGGCGTCGGTTCATGCGTCGCGCTGACCGGGGCCGCCTCGGTCTTTCGCAAAACGTCCGCGCCAGGCGCAGTTCCGGTCACAGTCCGATGAAGTTCGAGCAGTCGTTCGACGCCGAACTTCGCTTGGGGATCGGCGGCCCACGCCGAAACCTGCTCGGCGGCTTCGAGCAGACATTGTCCGTTAATTCCCCGCCCCGCGCGCCGCAGCGCCTGCTCTACCTGCTCCCGCCGAGTTCGCGCTTCGATTTGAACACGGGCGTCGGTTGATTGGCGCGCCCTGACCCAAGACTCCCGCTCGGTCGCCAACCGATCGGCCCACGAAGCCGAAGATTTCAGGTTGTCATTGAAGACCGGTAGATTCATAGATTAGATGGTGAAGTGTAGTTGCCTGCGTTTGATCGCCGTCGCTATAATGCCCGCTTGATTCTAGGTCGTGCAAGAGACAATCAACAAATGATGTGAGGAGTGATGCTTTACGGCTCCGCCGGGGCTGTAATCCTTAAACCTGCTCTTAGTTTCGCTGATCAGGGAGGCCATATGCGAAAGAAAAGACTGTTTGCGTTTTCGCTGATGATCGGGCTGGCGGCTTCATTCATCACACTGCAAGTCGATTCGGCCCGTGTCGCATCGGCCCAGGACGCAAAGGTAAAGCAGGGCGGCTTTATCACCGGGTGTTCGGAAACGGTGATCGACGCCTTGGATGAATGTATACAAAAAAGATTCAGCAAGGCCGACAATCGTTTTGGCTTCGACAGAGTGAGGCCATCTATGCTTCACATGGACTACTTTCTGGCGGAAACACAGAGTGAACGCGAGGCGATATCCGAACTGGAGAAAGGCGGATGGCAAGTCGCTTTCTATCTTGCCGGGCGTCGAATTCTCTCGGCGAAGCAGGACTTAACCAACGCCTCGACGTACTACTTCCCCGCCCCGTCTATCAAAGGCCCGATGGCGGTCACACCCTCAATCGTTTTCGACGAGCGCGGCCGCGCCTGGGATTATGAGAAGGATCGGAATGCAATCAATTCCTCTATAGTTATCGACAATAGAAAGCTGATGGAACAGTTCGAACTTCCTGAACCGTCAAAAATGTGGGATGACGCGCGGAAGGCCCTGCTGGAGTTCGAGAAAAGGGATCAATACGACTTCTCCTTCGGAAATTGGAGTGTGGCGGCGCGTCCCATCCGCGCCAATGAGTCTTGTTTGAAGTGCCACACCAGCGATGTCGGCACTCTTCCGGGCCAGATCGACTTGGAGGCAGCCATGCGCAAATTAGGCGGCGCCGCCTTAACACCGCCAAAAGTCGGTGATGCGCTCGGCGTGGCGATGTACGCTTACGCTCGCCAACAAAAAGGCGCCTCTACTCTTATTCGATAATGCGTCTCTCACTTACTTTTCAAACCCGGAGGCGATTATGAACAAAAGGATCGTAATAGCGTTTTTGCTCTTGTTTGGAGGGATGTTTGCGTTTGAAGGAACGCGAGACGGTTTATCTTTGCGAGCGGTAGCGCAGGAAAAGTCATCGCCGGTGTCGAGACCTCCAGCTCTGCTCGGTTGCTCTTTCATTGATGCGCTGGATGATTGCGTTCAAACTCGTTTCGCTCAGACCAATCGTGTTTTCGGGCTAGCGCGAGTCTACGTGCCTTATCACGAGCGCAATACAAGACTGCCTTTCTATTCGCAACGGAATACGATAGGTTTGTTCGTCCCAGAGAACGATCAGGAGAAAGAGGCGGTGGCTGAAATTGAGCGATCTGGTATGAAGATGGTTATTTATCTTGCCAGCCGCTTCGTTTTGGAATCCGGGCCGGATGAGTCTCAGGACAAAGACCGTATATTCTCGCATGCGCCCATTTTAGGTCCCGTGGCTCTCACTCAAAGTTCGCAAAAAACAGATTGGCCTGAAGCGTTGAGCCTCTGGAAACAAACCCGAAAGGCGATGCAAAAGTTCGGCGCCAAGGAATCTGCGTACCACTACGAATTTTCTGTTGGAGCCAAAGACTTCATTGCGCGTCCAGTGCGCGCCCAGGAATCGTGTCTGAAATGCCATACGCCTCAAGCCTATAAGGCATATTTAAAATACGCCGTTAATAGTGACGGCGCGCGTCTTCGCGAGTTGAGCGTAAGCGATCAAGTTCGTCAACTAGGCGTAGGCGATCCGATCGGCGTACTGCTCTACGCGTACACCAATTCCACGAAATCAACAATCGTAAAGATTCCGTAAATTTCACTGTAATCTATGTCACTCAATCTCAACGGTATCATAGCCGCGTTGCCCACGCCGTTCGGACACGACGGCGAGGTCGACCACGATAAATTGAAAAGCAATCTCGAACATTGGAATCAGACCGACCTGAAGGGCTATCTGATTCTGGGTTCGACTGGGGAGTTCTCGCACCTGACCACGGACGAGAAGCTGGCGGTGATCGAGACCGTTCGCAATTCAATGTCGTCCGAAAAGCTGCTACTGGTGGGCACTGGCGAGCTGTCGACGCGCCAGACCATCGAGATGACGCGGCGCGCGCACGAACTGGGCGCTGACTGCGGGGTCGTCGTCACGCCCTTCTATTATAAGAAGGTGCTGGACGACGAGCATCACGAGGCCCATTACATGCGCGTCGCCGATAATTCGCCGATGCCGATCATGATTTATCTGATTCCGCAATTCTCCGGTGTCTACTTGATGCAGGAGACCGTGGCGCGATTGGCCGAACATCAAAACATCATCGGGCTGAAGGAAAGCTCGGGCGACCTGACGGCGTTGAAAGACCTGTTCCGCGAATTGAAGAACAGCGACTTCAGGGTGATGGTCGGCTCGCCGGCGATCCTGA
>Ga0126377_10002644_pt1 | contig 12407 bp, 13 predicted proteins | sample PanSoiMetPlot_22_FD_92647 | JGI IMG/M metagenome (GOLD analysis project Ga0126377, IMG submission 92647) | Tropical forest soil microbial communities from Panama - MetaG Plot_22 | ecosystem: Environmental > Terrestrial > Soil > Tropical forest > Bulk soil | place: Panama | collected 2016-02-17
ACGGCCTCCCGATTCATCGCGTCGCGCTGGACGGCACGCGCGCCACGACCATCCTGGTCGCCTTCGACGCCGGCGCGCGCACCGAGCGCCCGGAGGAGAACGGCATGGCCCATTTCCTCGAGCACCTCGTGTTCAAGGGCGGGCAGATCTACGACGACTACCGCAAGGTCAACGAGACCGCCGAGCGCATGGGCGGCTCGCTGAACGCCTACACCTCGCACGACCTCGTCGCGTTCCACATCACCGTCCGGGCCGAGTCGGCGATGGACGCGATCGACCTGCTCACCGACTTCGTCGGACGGCCGAAGATCGACCCCGCCGAGCTCGACAAGGAGCGCGGCGTGGTGATCCAGGAGATCCAGCGCTACAAGGACCAGCCGGCGGCCGTGGCCGAGGAGCTCATCGACCGCGCGCACTTCGGCGACCACCCGCTCGGCCGCACCGTGCTGGGGCCCGAGGAGCACCTGCGCACGTTCTCGCGCGACGCGATCGTCGCCTTCCGGGAGCGGCGCTGGTCGGGCCCCCGCGGCGGTGCGTTCATCGTCGGCAACATCGATCACGTCCCCGCCAACGGCAAGGTCGACGAGCTGTTCTCGCGCTTCCCGGACCTCCCCGCGCCCGAGCCGTACGAGCCCGCGCCCGCGTTCGAGCCGCGCGTCCTCGTCGAGGAGCGCGACTCCAATCAGTCGCACCTGCGGATGTCGTATCGCCCGAAGATGGCGGTAGGCGATCCGAAGGCCCGCGCGGCGTTCACGATCTACTCGACCCTGCTCGGCGGCTCGATGGGCTCGCGCCTGTTCGACGAGATCCGCGAGCAGCGCGGGCTCGCCTACTCGGTCTACGCGACCGACCACGCGTACGCCGACGTCCCGGTGCTGCAGCTCGGCTCCGGCCTCGAGTCGTCCAAGTGCGCCGAGGCGTACACGCGCATGCGCGAGATCGTCGGCGAGCTGGCGGCCGACGGCCCGAAGCCCGAGGAGGTCGAGCGCGCCCGCGCCTACGCCGCCGGCCGCCGCGTGCTGGCGTTCGAGAACACGAATGCCGTCGCCCGCTACGCCGCCAACCAGACGATCGTCTTCGGCGAGGACATCGACCCCGACGCCGCGATCGCGCTGCTCGACGAGGTGACGTTCGACGAGGTCGCGGAGTCCGCGCGGACCGTCGACCCCGAAGAGCTCGCGGTCGCCGTGGTGGGGCCGCACACCGCCGAAGAGTTTTGATCGCGTAAAGCTTGCTTTCCCGCAGCGGCCTCGTCGTTCAGAATGGGGCCGTGACGGTGGCCGAGGCCCTGAACGAGCGCGAGCTGTCTCGGTACGTCGCGCGCGTCAGCGATCGGTGGCCGCTCGAGCGTGCGCTGCTCGGCGGGGCGCGTGCCGACGACGCGCGCGGGGCCGGCCCCCAGCGCGAACGCGGCCCGGAATACGTCGTCGTGTTCGTGTCCGAGATGTTCGACGGCGTGCCGTGGCTCGAGCGCGTTTACCAGTGCGGCTCGCTCTGGGACGCCGACGAGATGGGCGACCACGCCGACGTGCACTGCTACACGCCCGCTGAGTTCGATCGCAAACGCCAGTCGCTGCCGCGCGTCGCGCGGGTCGCCGACCAGGGAATCGATCTCCTCGCAGCGTGACGCAATCGCGGTAGCGTTGTCTCCTGGGAGATGACGCCGCTGCTGTCCGCACCGCTGCTGCGCGCGCAGACGGACCGACGGCTGGCCGGGCTCGCGCGCGACGGCCACGACCGCGCCTTCGAGGCGATCGTCGAACGCTACCGGCGGCCGCTGAATCGCTACCTGCGCCGGCTGCTCTCCGAACCGCTGGCCGAGGACGTGCTGCAGGCGACGTTCGTGCGCGCCTGGCAGGCGCTGCGCGCGGGCACCGAGGTCAACGACGTCCGGGCGTGGCTCTACCGGATCGCCCACAACCAGGCCGTCAACGCGCTGCGGATCGCCGGGGCGGCGCTGCCCCACGTGCCGGGCGTGCCGGCGGTCAACCCCGAGGTCGAGGTCGAGCTCCGGGAGGAGCTACGCGCCACGCTCGACGACATCGACGCGCTCCCCGAACGCCAGCGGGCGGCGATCCTGGCCGTAGCGGTCGCCGACCGGCCGCACGCCGACGTCGCCGCGGAGCTCGGCCTCAGCGACGGCGCCCTGCGCCAGCTCCTGCTCCGCGCGCGGACGACCCTGCGCGCCGCGGCGACCGCGATCACCCCGTACCCGATCGTCGTGTGGCTCGCGGGCGGCCAGGAGGTCAGCGCGGCGCGCGTGGCGGAGATCGCCGCGGGCGCCGGCGGCGCGGGGCTCACGCTGAAGGCCGGCGTGGCGGTCCTCGCGGCGGGCGCGGTCGTTGCGGGCACACCCGGGATGCGCGACGAGCACGCTGCGCGGGTCGCCACGCACGAGCGGTCCTCCACGCCCGTCCACCGCGCCGCGGCGGCGAGGCCGTCGGTCACGCACACCGTGACGACGGCGCAGCGCGCGGTTGCAAAACCGGTCGCCCACGCGGTCCCCGTCGTGCGGCAGGTCAGCACGCGCCACCGCAGCGGCTCGTCGTCCAGCGGGCCCGGCCCGGCGAAGCCCGACGACTCCGAACAGCAGCGTGAGCCCGAGCACCAGAGCAAGCCCGAGCAGCAGCGCGAGCCAGAGCACGAGAGCGCGGGGCCGTCACGCGGGCGCGGCGGAACGACGCACGAGCAGGAGCAGGAGCACGAGCAGGTGCAGCCGACCGCCCCGGCCGTCAGCGATAGCTCGGGGCCGTCCGGCTCCGACCAGGAGGCAGCACGGACCGAGCCGGAGAGCTCGAGCAGCAGCGAAGGGCCGGGCAGCGGGGAGCCCGACGGCGGCGCCTCGGGCGGCGGCGGCGAGGATTCCGGCGGCGACTGACGCGTGACGGGCACCCGATGCGCGTGTCTCAACCACCATGAGCAGACGAACGATCCGCACCTTGCTGCTGGTTGGCGCGGCCTTCGCGGCGCTCCTGGCCTTCGCACCGGGCGCAATGGCGCATAGCTGGCGCGGCGACCGCAACCACGATCGCATCCCCGACCGCTGGGAGAAGGCGAACCATCTGAGCTTGAAGGTCAACCAGGCCAAGCGCGACCAGGACCATGACGGCCTGCGCAACCGCGCCGAGTTCATGGCCGGCGACAACCCGCGCGACGCCGACAGCGACAACGACGGCACCGACGACGGCGCCGAGAAGGCCGGCACGGTCACGTCGTTCACCGGCGGCGTGCTCATCGTCCACCTGTTCAACGGCGACGACGTCAAGGGCACGGTCGACAACGACACCGAGATCGAGTGCAAGGCCGCCCCGCCGATGACCGCGCCGACAACGACGATGGCGCGCAAGGCCGACGACGGCCCCGGTGACGACGGCGGCCCCGGCGGCGACGATCACGGTGACGACGACCAGGGCGACGATGACGACCAAGGCGAGGACGACCAGGGTCAGAGCTGCGACCCGAGCAAGCTCGTTCCCGGCGCCATCGTCAAGGAAGCCGAGCTGAAGGCGACGGCCGCGGGCCTCGTCTTCGAGAAGATCGAGCTGATCGGCTAGCCGCCGCCGAGCCACTCCTCGATCAGGCGGCGGGCGATCGCCTCTGGCGGCGGGAGCTGGACGAGGCCGCCGGCGATCTCCTCGCGGCTGAACCAGCGGACGTCCTCGAGCTCGCCGTCGCGCACGGCGGGCTCGCCGGACGCCCACCGCGCGGTGAAGCCGAGCATGAGCGAGGTCGGGAAGGGCCACGGCTGCGAGGAGCGGTAGCGCACGTCGGTGACGTGCACGCCGGACTCCTCGCGCACCTCGCGGGCGACCGCCTCCTCGAGGCTCTCCCCCGGCTCGACGAACCCGGCCAGCGCGCTGTAGCGCCCCGGCGGCCAGGACGCCTGACGGCCGAGCATCGCGCGATCGCCGTCCTCGACGAGCATGATCACCACCGGGTCGGTGCGCGGGTGGTGCTCGGCGCCGCAGTTCGGGCAGCGACGGACGTGGCCCGCCTCGGCGCTATTCGATCGCGCGCCGCAGTTGGCGCAGAACCGGTGGCGGCGATGCCAGTTCAGCAGCGCGACCCCGTGCGCGATCATGCCGCCCTCGGCCTGCGACATGTTGGCGGCGAGGTCGCGCAGACCGCGCCGCTCGCCGGGGTAGTCGTCGCCGACGTCGGCCGCGAACACGGCGTGACCGTCGCCGTCGACGCCGAGCAGCACCGTCTCGGCGCCGTCGGGCAGGTCGGCGACGGAGAGCAGCTTCGGCCGGTCGTCGTCGCTCAGCACCCCCGCTTCGCTCGCCGCGACCACGCGCGTCGCGGGGTCGGCGAGCCGCGCGGCGAGCCAGCCGTCGTCGTTGCGGCGCGTGCCGGCGCGGTCGAGCGCCTCGCCGGCGAACGTGTTCGGGGCGGCCACTAGCCGATGGCGACCATGCGCTCGATCGGCACGCGCGCCCGCTCGGCGATCGCCTCGGGCACCTTGACCTCGTAGACGCCGTCGCGCAGTGCGTCGCGCAGCTTCGGCAGCGTGATCATCTTCATGTAGCGGCACGAGGCGCGCTCGTTCGCGGCGATGAAGTCGACGTCGGGCGCGGCCATCCGCAGCGGGTGAAGCATGCCGGTCTCGGTCGCCATGATCGCCGTGCCGCCGTGGCCGGCGTGCTCGCGGGCGTAGCGCATCATGCCGCCGGTCGAGAGCATGTGGACGCCCTCGGGGTCAATGTCGCCCGCGGCGACGTACTCCATGACCGACGTCGAGCATCCGCACTCCGGGTGGATGAGGAAGTCGGCGCCCGGGTGCGCGGCGCGCGTGGCGGCGATGTCCGCCGGGCGGATCCCGGCGTGGACATGGCACTCGCCGTTCCACACGTGCAGCGAGCGGCCAAGCGACTTCTCGACGAACGCGCCGAGGAACATGTCGGGGCCGAAGAGGATCTCGGTGTCCGGCCCGTGCTCGCCGAGGATGTGCTCGACGACCTGCACGGCGTTCGCCGAGGTGACGCAGTAGTCGGTGAGCGCCTTGATCTCGGCCGTCGTGTTGACGTACATGACCGTGATCGCGCCGGGGTGCTTGGCCTGCCATGCGCGCAGCTCGTGGGGCGTGATCGAGTCGGCCAGCGAACAGCCGGCGTCGAGATCGGGGATGAGGACGGTCTTGTCGGGCGAGAGGATCGAGGCCGTCTCGGCCATGAAATGCACGCCGCAGAAGGCGATCGTCGCGGCGTCGGTGTCGGCGGCCTGCCGGCTGAGCCCGAGCGAATCGCCGACGAAATCGGCGACGTCCTGCACCTCGGGCACCTGGTAGTTGTGGGCGAGGATCACCGCATCGCGCTCGCGGGCAAGCGCGCGGACCTCGTCCTGCAGCGCCGGGATGTCGGCGGGGTCCAAGGCTTCGTGGGTGGCCACGGGGGCCATGGGTAGGTTCATGGCAGCGGCTCCAGGAGAAGGGAAAGATCGAGGGAGGGGGCAGAGTGGGTGAGGGCACCCACGGAAATCAAGTGTACCCCGGTCCTCGCGACGTCCCGGATCGTCTGGAGGTCGATCCCGCCGCTGGCCTCGAGCTCCGCGCGGTCCCCCACGCGCTCGACGATCGTGCGCAGCTCGTCGGGCGTCATGTTGTCGAGCAGGAGCCGCTTGGCCCCGGCCGCGAGCGCCTCGTCGACCTCTTCCGCCGTGTGGCACTCGACCTCGAGCGGGACGTCGGGGGCCGCCGCGCGGGCCTTGCGCACCGCCTCCCCCACGCCGCCCGCCATCGCCGCGTGGTTCTCCTTGATGAGGATCGCGTCGTAGAGGCCGACGCGGTGGTTCGTGCCCCCGCCCGCGACGACCGCGGCCTTCTCGAGTGTGCGCAGGCCCGGGGTCGTCTTGCGCGTGTCGAGCACGCGCGCCCGTGTGCCGCGCACCGCCTCGACGTACAGCGCGGTGAGCGTCGCGACGCCGCTGAGGCGCTGCAGGAGGTTCAGTGCCGTGCGCTCGGCGCTCAGCAGCGCGGCTGCCGACCCCTCGACGTCGAGCACCGGGCCGCCGCCGCGCCAGATGCCCTCGTCTGCCAGGCGCGTGGTCCGCACGTCCGGATCGAGCAGCGCGAACGCCAGCTCGGCGGCATCGAGCCCGAACAGCACGCCGGGCTGCTTCTGGGTGATGCGCGCCCGCGCCCGGGCCCCTTCCGGCACGGTGGCCTGCGTGGTGATGTCGCCGGAGCCGATGTCCTCGTCCAGCGCGGCGCGGACGATCGGCTCGAGCTCGGCGCGGTCGATCACAGGACGATCTCGCAATGGCGGGTTCGGTCGCGGCTGTCCTTCTCGACCCGGTCGATGCCCGGCCCGCAGTCGATGACGTCGGTGCCGCCGCCGACCGCCCGGATCGTGTCGTTGCCGGGTCCGGCGAGGATGACGTCGCGGCCCAGGCCGCCGTTGATCTGATCCGAGCCGTCGCCGCCCACGAGCCGGTCGTTGCCGCGCCCGCCCTCGAGCTCGTCGCCGCCGAGACCGCCGTAGAGGCGGTCGTTGCCCGCGCGGCCGAAGAGCGAGTCGCGCCCGCGGCCGCCGAGCAGGAGGTCGTTGCCGGCGGCGCCCTCGAGGAAGTCGTCGCCGCCGCGGCCGGTGAGACGGTCGGCGCCGGCGGTGCCGATGATGCGCTCGGCGCCGTCGCTGCCGCGGCAGCTGTGGTTCTTGAGCTGGCAGGACGTCATCTGCTCATAGGCGAGCGCTTTGGCGACGACGTCGTCGTCCCACGGGACGCCGAGGGCCTTGTAGCGGTCGGCCTGCGCCGCAAACGTCGGCGGTTCGGCGCCGGGCGGCGCGGGCTGGATGCTCTCGCAGCCGGTGAAGCCGATGCGCGTGCGGTCGAGCTGGTGGCGCGCGTCGGTCGCCTGGGCGTCGGGCGTCAGGTAGGCGACGTCGTTGCCGGGGCCGCAGTCGGCCGTCGCCGTGCCCGTGCCGACGAAGAGCTGGTCGTTGCCGTCGCCGCCGAGCAGGACGGCGAGCCCGCGCGCACCGACCTGCCAGAGCACGTCATCGCCGGGACCGGCGTCGAGCGTGCCCGAGCCGGTGTCGACGAGCGTGTCGTTGCCCTCGCCGCCGACCGCCGGCAGGCCCTTGTACTGGCCCGAGCCGGCGAACAGCATGTCGTCGCCCGGGCCGCCGTCGAGGCCGTCGTCGCCGGTGCCGCCCGAGAGCAGGTCGTTGCCGTCGCCGCCGAGAATGACCTTGTCGGCCCCGGCGTTGCCGAGGATGACGTCGTCCCCGGGCCCGCCGTTGAGCTCGCGCTCGTCGCCGAAACGCGACTCGCCGAGGAAGTCGTTGCCGTCGTCGCCGCGCAGGATGTCGTCGCCGTCGAAGCCGTCGAGGCGATCGTTGCCCGGACCGCCGACGAGCACGTCGTTGCCGGTGACGCCCAGCAGCACGTCGTTGCCGTTGCCGCCGTCGAGGCGATCGTTGCCCGACCCGCCGTCGAGCTCGTCGTCGCCGTCCTCGCCGAACAGCCGGTCCGCGGCGGTGTCGCCCGAGAGCAGGTCGTTGCCGGCGTTGCCGAACAGGGTGTCGCGCGAGCCGTGGCCGCGCAGGACGTCGTTGCCCGGCGTGCCCCGCAGCGTGTCGGCAAGACGCGTGCCGTCCTTGGTCACGGCCCATGCGGTACCGGGGGCGAGCGCAAGCGCGACCAGCACCATGGGGAGCAGGGTGCGGGAAGTCATGCCTCCTGCAAGGTACCTTGCGGCGCGCGTGCATCCCGACACCCTCGACACCTGGCTGCCGCGCCCGGCGGTGCGTACCTATCACCGGCGCCGCTCGGCGGCGCCGGCGGACCGCCTGTGGAGCACGGCGAACGCGCTGCGCCTGCGCGACGCCAGCCGGCTCGGCCGCGTCGTGCGCTGGCGCATTCCGGGTGTGCGCTACGACCAGACGTTCCGCGATGTCCTCGCGACCTATCCGTTCACCGTGCTCGACGAGGGCGACGACTTCTCGCTCTCGGGCCTGTGCGGGCGGATCTGGACCCTGCACCGCGACTACCCGCACCTCGATGGGCCGCAGGCGTTCCGCGCCTGGGACGAGCCGGGCACCGTGCGCGTGCTGCTCGCCACCTGGGTCGCGCCGGACGGCGACGGGAGCGTCATCTACTCCGAGGCGCGGGTGGAGCCGACCGATCGCGGGGCCGCGCTGCGGCTGCGCTCGCTGTGGCTCGTGATCGGGATGTTCGAGCGCCTCATCGGCGGCGAGGCGCTCGAGCTCGCCGCCGAGCGCGCGGTGTAGGTTGCCGGGCCATGGACTTCAAGCTCGAGCTCGTCGCGATCCCGGTCTCCGACGTCGATCGCGCGAAGGACTTCTACGTCCAGGCGGGGTTCAACCCCGACCACGACCACACGGTGAGCGACGAGATCCGCTTCGTGCAGCTCACTCCGCCAGGTTCGGCATGCTCGATCTCGCTGGGCAAGGGCGTCACCGACGCCGAGCCCGGCTCGGTGCGCGGCATGCAACTCGTGGTGTCCGACATCGAGGCGGCGCGCGAAGAGCTCGTGGGCCGCGGGATCGACGTCGGCGACGTCCAGGACTTCCCGTGGGGCCGTTTCGTGTTCTTCCAGGATCCGGACGGCAACGCATGGGCGGTGCAGGAAGTCCCGTGGCGTAACTAAGGCACGTCGGCCGATGAAGGCGATGACCCAGGACAGATACGGCTCGGCCGACGTCCTGACGCTCGCCGACATCGACACGCCGGCGGTCGCCGACGACGACGTGCTGATACGCGTCCGCGCGGCCGGCGTGGGACCCGAGGTGTGGCATCTCATGACCGGCCGCCCGTACTTCGTGCGGCTGATGGGCTTCGGGCTGCGAAGGCCGAAGGCTCAGGTGGTCGGCAGAGATGTCGCCGGGGTGGTCGAGGCGGTGGGCAAGGACGTGACGCAGTTCCAGCCTGGCGACGAGGTCTTCGGCAGCTGCCGCGGCGCGTTCGCCGAGTACGCGTGCGCGGGAGCCGGCAGCGAAGGCGGTGTCGGGACAAGCGGCGTGCTTGCGCCCAAGCCGGCGAACCTCACGTTCGAGCAGGCGGCTGCCGTACCCACGTCCGCGACCTCGGCTTTGCAGGGGCTGCGCGACGCGGGCGGGATCCGAGCCGGGCAGTCGGTGCTCATCATCGGCGCGTCGGGAGGAGTGGGCACGTTCGCGGTGCAGCTCGCCAAGGCGTTCGACGCGCACGTCACGGGCGTGTGCAGCACGCCGAAGGTCGACCTCGTCCGGTCGCTCGGCGCCGACCACGTGATCGACTACACCCGCGAAGACTTCGCCGCCCGCGGGCGCCACGACCTCATCCTCGACACGGCCGGACGGCGTTCGCTGTCCGATCTGCGGCGCGCCCTCACGCCGCAGGGGACGCTCGTGATCGTCGGAGGCGAAGGCGGCGGGCCCTGGACCGGCGGGTTCGAGCGTCAACTCCGCGCTCTCGTGCTCTCACGGTTCGTCGCGCAGCAGCTGCGCCCGCTGACCGCGGTCGACCGGCGGGCGGACCTGCTCTCCCTCAAAGACCTCATCGAGGCCGGCAAGTTGGCTCCGGTCATCGACGGGACCTATCCGCTCGCCGAGGCCGCGAAGGCCCTCGCCGACGCCGATGAGGGACACGGGCGCGGCAAGAAGGTCGTCACCGTCTGACGCGGCCGCATTCTCAAGGACCTTTCAGACTCGGCGCGTAGCGTGCCGAGCCGTGATCCGCACAGCGACGCGTCCAGAGCTCAAGGATCAGCCCCAAGCGGCGCTCGACGCCGCCGAGTTGCGCGAGCTGCTGCCGGCCGCGCTGATCCTCGAGAGCCTTGCGGTCCGCATGGCGCCGCGGTTCGACGCGGCCGCGATCGAGCGGCTGCGCCGCGCGAGCGCCCGCCTCCGGCTCACCGCCGCGGACCCCGCCGGCGCGGCCGAAGCCGAGGACGAGTTCCATGGCGAGCTCGTGCGCCGCTGCGGCGACGCGCGGCTGCGCGCGATGGCGCGTTCGGCCAGGCGCGCGCTGCTTCCCTACCGCAGGGCGGCGCCGGTCGGCGCCGTGCACCACGATGAGATCGTCGACGCGCTCGAGCGTGGAGACAATGACGGCGCGGCGGATCGCATCCGCGCGAGCTTCACCGTGACGCTGGCGCGGTTGCTCGCCGGAGTGGAGCGCCCGATGGTTGCCTAGACTCGAAGTCATGGCGGGCGCTGCGGTCCTTCTCGTCGACGACGACGCGTCGATCCGCCGGATGCTCGAGCGCACGCTGAGCGCCGAGGGTTACGACGTGACCGCGGTGGCGGACGGTGGCGCCGCGCTGGCGGGCGTCGAGCGCTCGATGCCCGACCTCATCGTCCTCGACGTGGCGATGCCTGGCGTCGACGGCCTGGCCGTCACCCGCCGGTTGCGTGGCAAGGGGCTCGCGGTGCCGATCCTCCTGCTCACGGCGCGCGACGCGCTCGAGGAGCGCGTCGCCGGCCTCGACGCGGGCGCGGACGACTACCTGCTCAAGCCGTTCGACGCGCCGGAGCTCAGCGCGCGCATCCGCGCGTTGCTGCGCCGCAACCGCCCGCCCGGCGAGCAGCTCGCCTTCGACGACCTCGTGCTCGACCCCGAAGCGGGGGTCGCGCGTCGCGCGGGCGACGACCTCGGCCTCACCCGCCGCGAGGCCCAGCTGCTCGAGCTCCTGCTGCGCAATCCGCGCCGGGTGGTGACCCGCGAGGTCGCCCTCGAGCAGGTGTGGGGCGGGCAGGGCGAGGCCGGCGAGAACGTCGTCGACCGGTACGTCGGCTACCTGCGACGCAAGCTCGGCGATCCGCCGCTTCTGCACACGGTGCGCGGCGTCGGCTTTCGCCTCGATCGCGCGTGAGCAGGCTCACCCTCCGCGCGCGCGTGGCCGCCGCGGCGGGCGTCGCGATCGTCGTCGGTGTGGTGGTCCTCGGCATCGCCGTCCTCGCGCGGCTGGACGATCAGCTCCGCGGCGACCTCGACCGGACGCTGCGCCAGCGCGCCGTCGAGGTCGCGCGCCTGTCCGCCTCGACGCCGAAGCTGCTCACCGCGCCGGGAGCGCTCGAGGGACGTCTCGGCGGCAGCGCGCTGTTCGTGCAGGTCGTCGATCGCCGGGACCGCCTCGTCGCGCGGTCGGGCGGGCTCGGCGGACGCGTGCTCCCGGAGGGCGGCGCCGCCCGCGCCGCGCTGCACGAGCGCCGCGCCGGTTACGGCGACGACAAGCTCGGCACCGACCGGATCCGCGTCTACGCCGCTCCCCTCGGCGAGCTCGGTCAGGGTGCCGCCGCGGGCGGCGCCGTGATCGTCGCCGGTACGACGAGCGACATCGAGGACACGCTCGCTACGACGCGCCGCTTCGTCGTCCTCAGCGCGATCGCCGCGGCACTGCTGGCGGTGGCGCTGGCCACCGTGCTCGCCGGGCGCGCGCTGCGCCCGCTGCGCCAGTTGTCGTCCGGCGCCCGGGCGATCGAGCGCACGGGCGACGCGTCGCGGCGGCTCGCCGTCCCGGCGGCGCGCGACGAAGTCGGCGATCTCGCGGAGACCCTCAACGCGATGCTGGCCTCGCTCGAGCGCGCTCGCGAGACCGAGCGACGGTTCGTCGGCGACGCCTCGCACGAGCTGCGCACGCCGCTGACCGCGCTGCGCGGCAACGCCGCCTACGTGGCGCGCCACGGCGCCGACCCGGCCGCCCTCGCCGACCTCGAGGCCGACGCCGCCCGCCTCAGCGCGCTGCTGGACGACCTCCTGGCGCTCGCACGCGAGGACGCGGCGGCCGAGGCGCCGAGCGAGCACGTCGACCTCGTCACGGTCGCGCGCGCGGCCGCGTCCACCGATCCGGGTCCCACCACGATCGTCGCCCCCGGTCCCGGCGAGGTCGTTGTCCTGGGCGAGCGCGCCGCGCTCGAGCGCGCCGTGGGCAACCTCGTCCGCAACGCGCGCAAACACGGGCCGCCGGACGGGGCCATCACGATTGCGGTCGAGGGCGACCACAGGCGCGCGCGGCTGAGCGTGACCGACGAGGGGAAGGGGCTCGACCCCTCCGAGGCCGCGCGCGCGTTCGAGCGCTTCTGGCGCGGCCCCAACGCCGCAGGCGAGGGCTCCGGCCTGGGTCTGGCGATCGTGCGCTCGATCGCCGAGCGGCACGACGGGCGCGTCGAGGTCGACGGCGCGCGGTTCACGATCGACCTCCCGGCTCTCAAGGACCTCTCAAACCCGGCGCGTAGAACTCGCGGCGTCACCGTGATCGACCATCAAGGAACCACCCGAGCATGAGACGTCTGCGCACCATCCCCCGGCGGCGGCTGTACGCAATCGCTGCCGTCGTCGCCCTGTTGGCAGCCACCGGCGGGATCGCTCAAGCGGCGCTCAGCGGCTCGGACGCGAAGCCCACGCCCAAGCCATTGGCCGCGGCCGTGCTCGACTCCTTGCGCGCGCCGAAGCTCGCGGGCGTG
>Ga0126377_10002645_pt1 | contig 12407 bp, 6 predicted proteins | sample PanSoiMetPlot_22_FD_92647 | JGI IMG/M metagenome (GOLD analysis project Ga0126377, IMG submission 92647) | Tropical forest soil microbial communities from Panama - MetaG Plot_22 | ecosystem: Environmental > Terrestrial > Soil > Tropical forest > Bulk soil | place: Panama | collected 2016-02-17
ACCCGAAGTCGCCGGCTGCGAGCGCGTCGTGTGGGTCGACTCCGACATCTGCATCAATCCGGCCGCGCCTTCGATTGTGGACGGGGTTCCCGTCGAGCTGATCGGCGCAATTGACGAGCATTCCTATCCGACGCGCAAGTCGCGGCAGGGGCTGCTCGAAGGCATCATCACCGCCGCTTCGGATGACCCGATTTACGGCAAGCGCTTCTGGGAAGCGTGGCGCGAGCCGGGCGCATGGCATGCGCTGATGGGCCTTCCCGGCGGGCAGTCGCACATCGTGCAGACCGGCGTGCTAGTGCTGTCGCCTTTGCACCACCGCGAGCTGCTGGAGCGCGTCTATCGCGAATATGACGATGGTGGTGTGAATTTGAATTACGAGATGCGGCCACTATCGCATGAGATCCAGGCGCGCTCGCTCCAGCATTGGATCGATGCGCGCTTCAATGCGCTGGTGTGGTGGCTGTTCCTGCAACAAAGCAGCGGCGCGCCGAGCGAAAGCGAAATGAAGCGATTCCTGCACGATTGTTATCGGCGCAATTACTTTTTGCACTTCGCCGGCTGCGGACAGCTCATGCCGCTGCTGGCGCAATCGATCGGCTGAGCCTTTTCAATGTCGAAATGGGTCAGGTCGCGAGGCTTCGTGGTCCATAGCTGAAATCGGAATTATGTCCCCATTTGTGTTCGCTAGCACACGGAGAAACGTCGTTGCCACGGAGAAGGCTTGTTCGCTGTCTCCCTCAACATGGAATCTTTGAGGTTGATCGGGGTACATCAGGATGTAGTCGCAAGCCGTCGGACGCGTAGGGCTATTACATTTTCGATGGTACTTGATGCACTTTCCCTCGCTGCATGCATCTTGCATTGCATCTGGGTCCAATCCATCGGTACCGACTCGTGAAAAGCCTCTGAGATAAATTCTTGCTCCCCAGTGAGCGCTTCTCACGTCGGCAACAAGAGAAAATGCAGCCCTGGTTAGTAGTATTGACGTTTGCGCGCCGCTCTCAGCTCCCACCCCAAAATTCCATACGCACAAATAACCTATCAATGCAAAACAGGATGGGATCATCTCCACCTCCCTTGGCCAAGCATCGGTTTAATTGTTCAACACCACCAACGCATCGAGGGCGAAGCCGCCGCGGCGTCTCAACAGGAACGGATTGATGTCGATCGAAGCGATTCGCGGGCCTGCATCGGCAACAACCTGCGAGAGACCGATGAGTGCCGCAATCAGCGCCTTAGAATCGAGCGCCGGTTTGCCGCGGTAGCCTTCGATCAGACGCGAGACGCGCGTACGTGCGATTAACGCTTTCGCGGCATGCTTGTCCAGCGGCGGCGCCGCTAGTGCGACGTCAGGATTCAGCTCGAGCTCGACCCCTCCGGCGCCGAACAGAATCACCGGACCCATCTCGGGATCGCGATGCGCGCCCAAGACCAGCTCGAGACCGTCGGAGATTTGCTCAGCGATCAGCACACCGTCGAGCTTTACGCGTGCGCGTTTGGCTACGGGACCCGCAAGGCGCCGATAGGCAGCGCGGACATCCTGCGGCGAATTTAGATCGAGCATGACGGCGCCGATGTCCGATTTGTGCGCCAGCGCCGGCGCAACGGCTTTGGCGACGACGGGGAAACCGATCGCCTTAGCGCGTTTCACTGCATCGGCTTCGCTTGTTGCTAAAGCTTCTTTCGGCGCACGGATGCCGTAGGCTTTGAGCAGCTCTTTCGAAACAACTTCGCTCAAAGACGTCTGTCCGGCCGCGCGACTGAGAATCTTTTCCAGCGCCGCTCTGGCGCCCTTCGACGACGGGACGGCTTTCGCGATAGGCGCAGCAGCGGAAGCGGCATAGTCGATCACCGACCGCACGGCGGCCATCGATTTGTCGATCTCCTGCAGCAAAGCCAGGTGCGGAAGGTTCACCCGCAGCGCTCGCGCGTAATCGTTCAGCCCGTGCGAGATCATCGTGACAAAGGCGACCGGCTTGTCGACGCGCGCGGCGATGGCGTCGACGGCCTTCAGATTCGCTTCCTTCACTTCCGTGCCCGGCGCGCGCGGCACTTCTTCCTGCAAGAGCAAAAGGTCGATGCCCGGATCGCCGAGCAGGATCTCGACGCATTGCAGATACGCATTCTGGCTGGTCAGCGCGGCAAAACCGGAATCGAGCGGATTGCCGATGATGGTGCCGACAGTGAGCAGCGTCTCCAGCTTCCTGCGCGTGGCGGGCGTGAGCGGCGTGAACAGCAGGCCTTGCGCGTGCGCCGCGTCCAGCAGCATGCCGCGCAAGCCGCCGGAGAAGGTGATCGCGCCGAGACCCGCGCCCTTGGGCATGCGCGCATGCACGGCATATTCGACGACTTCCACGACGGCATCGAGATTCTTGACGCGGATCACGCCTGCGACGCCCGCCACCGCGTCGAACGCAGCCATCGAGCCGGCAAGCTTTCCGGTATGCGCGAGCGCGGCTGCGCGGCCCTCATCCGATGCGCCGAGCTTGACGACAATCACGGGCTTGCCGGCGCGCCGCGCTTCGCGGCATGCGGCGAGGAATGCGTGCGCGTCATGCACCGATTCCAGATAGGACACGATCACCTTCACTTTCGGCGCTTGCGCGAAATAGGCGATGTAGTCGGCAGTGGTCAGCCCGCTCTCGTTCCCAGACGTGATGACCGCGCCGGTGTTGACGCCGCGCTCCTCCAGCGTGCGCTTGATCGCCATGGCGAGCCCGCCCGACTGGCCGATGATGGCGACAGGTCCCGGCTGCACGAGCTGGCGCCGATCGTCGGGCATGGTCATGAAGCTCGCGAACGCGTTCATGTTGCCGAGACAGTTGGGGCCGGAGACCGCTATCCCGGTATCGGCGATGACACGCCGCAAGCGCGCGTCGAGCTTCTGTGCTTCGGCATTGTCGGCTTCGGAAAAGCCCGACGTCATTACCGTGGCGCTGCGCGCACCCGCCGCGGCTGCGTCGCGCAGCGCATCGGGCACCGCCAGCGCCGGGATCAACACGACGAGATGATCAGGCGGCTCGGGCAGGTCGGAAAAATTCTTGTAGCAGCGGGTGTCCCAGACGGAATCGCGGCTCGGATTGAACGGATAAACCGTGCCCGCGTAGTTGTAGCGCTTCAGATTCCGCCAGACGCGCTGTGCCCAATTTCCCGGCCGGTCGCTCGCGCCCATGATCACCACGTTGCGCGGATTGAGCAACGCCTCGACCTTGGCGTGCGCCGCCCTCGTTATCGCATACGCGTCGTTCAACGGAAGATCTCGTCGTAGAGCTTTTTCCACTGCGGCATCTTCTCGGCGGTTTCCTCCGGCGAGAAGAAGCGCGAGCGGAAATGTCCATCCTCCGGCTTCAGCGACGGATCGAGCGCGCGCACATTGGGGTCGGCCGGCAGATACTCCGCCTTCTCGTATTCGAGCTGGCCCTCGCGCGACACCAAGAAGTCCTCGAACAATTTGGCCGCGTTGATATGCGGCGCGTTCTTGGCGATCGACACCACCGACAGCGCGCCGGTCGCCGGCTCCATCGGGATCCATTTCACCGGCGCGCCCTGCTTGGCGCTGATGACGGCGTGATGGTTGAAAATCTGGAGCGCGATGGCGTATTCGCCGGCGATCACCTGATCCAGCACTTGGCGTGCCGAGACATTCACGCCGGCGATCTGTTGCCGCTGCAATTGCTTGAGATATGCGATGCCCTTGTCGTCGCCCATCTCCGTGAGCACCGCCCCGATGAAGCCGGGTGCAGCGGAGCTCGACAGCGATGCGCCCCACACCATCTTGCCGCGCCATTTGGGATCGAGCAGCGCCTGATAGGTGCGCGGCTCGGAGCCAGGCTTGATCAAGTTGGCATTGAAGGCCGGCGTCAGCACGTAAAGATTGGTGGCGATCCAGTAGCCCTCCTTGTCCTTGTATTGCGGCGGATAGTTCTTCGCCGCATCGGGCAGCCATCGCAGCACATAGCCCGCCTTCTTCAAGGGCACGACCGTGGTGGTGCCGTCGAAGACATCGGACTGATTCTTGCCGGCGCGATTTTCGTTCAGGATCTTGATCGCGGCAGTCGTCGCATTGGTGCGCGACAGCGTCACCTTGATGCCGGGATACATCTTCTCGAAGGCTTGCGCCGCGGGCCGCGCGAACTGATCGACAATCTGCGTCGTGTACCAGACGACGGTGCCTTCCTTTTTTGCCGCGGCAATCAGCGCCGCATCAGCCGCCTGCGCGCTCGTCGCGGACAGCGAGACGCAAGCGGCCAGAGCGAGAAGACTCGATAGAACAATCCCCCCTTCGTCTCGCCGCTTCGCGGCTCGACACTTCCCCCGTAAACGGGGGAAGAAACCATTTGGCTCAGCCCTTCGGTTGCATTCACAATTGGCACGGTGTCGCTTTCCGCCTCCAGAGGCCCCAGTCCTTAGGTTTCCTCCCCCGCGTGCGGGGGAGGTGCCGCCGAAGGCGGCGGAGGGGGGACGTAAGCGCCCGATCACCATCGCGAAGTGCCGCCGTGTTTGATTTCGACGCCGGCATCGGCGCTTGCATCGAGAAGAGAAGGATCCTTCAACGTCGTGTCCTGACCAACAACCGGATCGGCGATCGCCTGTCTCAAGCTGCGCGCAAGCTTCCACTGGCTCGCCGGGCGAATGTATCCGTCGGCCTTGACGCGATCCAGGCCCCAATAGATTTCCAGCCGATGGCCATCGGGATCGCGGAATTCGACGGCGATCTGCACGCCGGCGCGGCGACGGCCTTCGAAATCGATGGCCACGCCGTGGTGGCGCAAATGGTTGCGCGCGAGCACGACCTCATCCAGCGTGTCGACTTCGAAAGCAAGATGGTTCAGCTCGATATTGGGCGACGGCCCGCTCATCGAGCCGACCAGCGCGATGCCGTGGTGGTCTTCGTTGAAGCGCATGAACACCATGCCGCCTTTGACCATCTCATCGGGATAGACGTCGGAAATTTCGAAGCCGAGGACCTCGGTGTAGAAGCGGACTGAGCGCTCCATGTCCGCACAATTGAGCACGACATGGCCGAGCTTGGTCAGCGTGAAGGGAATCCCCTGCCCCTTGCGCAATTTCCTGATCGCATCAGCGTCCATGCCGATCTCCACAATGCGTGCGGCCATGTTATACCCGCGCGGCGAAATTACACGTGGGGCATGATGAGCCAGGATCCGCTGGATCAAGCGTTCGACCAATACCGCGCCGGCCGGCTCGACGTGGCGGCGCAGATTTGCCGCGCGATTCTTGAGCGCCAGCCCGACAACAGCGAAGCCAATCATCTCCTCGGCGTGTTGTATTTCCGCCAAGGCGACAACGCCACCGCGCGCGTCTACATGCAGCAGGCGATCGACTCGCCCAGTGCGTCCGCGGAGATGCACAACAATTTCGGCAGTGTGTTGATCGCGCTGGGCGAGCCGGAGAAGGCAATCGAGGCGTTCAATCGCGCGCTGGTGCTGAAACCGGAATACGCGGACGCCTACAACAATCTCGGAGTCATCTACCGCAATTCGCGTCGCATCGAAGCGGCCATCGAAGCGTTCCGCCGCGCCATCCAGATCAATCCGAATTTCGCCCAAGCGAAAACGAATTTGCGCGCGGCCTATCGCGACGTCGTGCCCGGCTGGCACTTCGCCATGATGGACGACCGCGAACGCAACGACGCCTATGAAGCGGCGATCAAGCGCGCGGCTCCCGGCAAGCAGGTGCTCGACATCGGCTGCGGCGCCGGTTTGTTGAGCATGATGGCCGCGCGCGCGGGAGCTGCGCAGGTGACGTCATGCGAAGCCGTGGGCGTCATTGCCGAGCGCGCGCGCGACATCGTGGCGCGCAACGGGCTCGCCTCGCGTGTGAAGGTGATCGGGAAGCGCTCGCAGCAGCTCGTCGTCGGACAGGACCTGCCGCGGCGAGTCGATGTGCTGGTGACGGAAACGTTCTCGAGCGGTCTCATCAATGAAGACGTGCTGCCGACGGTCGAGGATGCGCATGCGCGGCTGCTCGCGCCCGATGCGGTGGTGATCCCCGCCGTGGCCTCGGCGTATGGCTATCTCGCCGGCGGCGATCTCCTGCGCGGGTTCCTCTATGTCGAACAGATCAACGGCTTCGATTTCACGCCGTTCAACGATTTCGCGCCCGCCAATATGGGCATGCTGCTCGACCGCTTTCCGCATGAGGTGCTGTCCAACGATGCGGAGCTGATGCGATTTAACCTAAGAGAGCGCAATTTTCCCATGTCGGGGCGGCGGGTGAATCTCGAAGTCACCAAGAAAGGTGTCGCGCTTGGCGTGGTGCAATGGATCAAGCTCGAGCTCGATGGAGAGACGACGTACGAGAACCGGCCGTCGCCTAAGGCGGCGTTCAACGGCCACTGGACGCAGGTGGCGTATCGCTTCGCCAAGCCGATCAATGTGTCGCCTGGCGATCTCGTGCCGCTGCAGGTGCGGCATTACCGGACGCAGCTGACGGTGGACTTGGTCGAAGAAGAGTGGCGGTCGTAGTTCATGGCCCGGCTTGACCGGGCCACCCATTAGGCGCGTGTCAACGCGCCAAAAGAGTCCCTCATCGCCTGGGTGGCCCGCGTGTGCGGGCCATGACAATTGGGGTTTAATGCAAGCAAATTACCTGGCCGGCATTCGCGGGATCTTCTCGTCGGCCATTGCCGCTTGCCAGGCGAACGTCGCCATGAAGATGGCGGACTCCTTCAGCTCGTCCTCGCTCATCCGCTCCGGGAAGTCCGCGCTCGTGTGGCGCGTGCGCGCGTCGTAGGCGTCGAAGTCCTTGATCACGTTGAAGCCGGGCAACCCGGCCGCATTGAACGCGACGTGATCCGTGGCGCCGATGCCCTCCATGATGTTGCGCGTCGCGCCGAGATCCTTCAGCGGCTCGAGCCAGCGATCGAAAATCGCCTTGGCCGCGCTATTGCCTTCCATGTAGAAGCCGAGCGTCTTGCCGCTCCCCGGATCGTCATTCAGATACACAGCGAGCTGGTCGCGTGCGGCTTCAGTATTGAAATGCTGCGTCACATAGGCGCGCGCACCGAGCAGCCCCTGCTCCTCACCGCTCCACAGAGCGACGCGGATTGTGCGCCGCGGCTGAGCTCCGACGGCGCGAAGGATTCGCGCCGCTTCCAGCATCGCCACCGCGCCGTCCGCATTGTCGGTAGCTCCGCTCGCCGTGTGCCATGAGTCGAGATGTGCGCCGATCATTACGATCTGATCACGCAGCGCGCTGTCGCGGCCTAGAATCTCTGCGATGACGTTGTAGCTGTTGCGATCGTTTTCGACGTAGCGCGTCTTAAGCTCGACGCGTAGCGAGACGGGGTGGCCACCGGCCGCGAGCCTAGCCAGGATGTTGTACTGTTCGCCGGCGACGATGATCGACGGGACGGCCTCATTCGGGGTGCCGGGATTGCCGAGGACACCGACCGTGCCGTCGCGGTACGTGCTCGGCCTCAACGCCACAGCCGCGCCGGCACGGGAAAGAATCGCCATCATCTCGTTTGCCGGCGTCGTGCTCCGCGCTTGCGGCAGCGCTGGGTTGCCTGTGGCAACGGGTCGATCGTCAAGGCCGGGCTGCGGCCGGTCGCGATCGACGAACTCCGTCACTGGAAGTTGCGTCAGCACGATCGCGCCGCGAAGCTGCCCCGCCATGGCCTCGATCTGCGACGCGTTCTTGTCGCCGACATAAACCGCGCGGCCGCTCACGACGCCTTTCGTCGACGGCGTCCACGCTTCGCCATACGCGACGAGGGGAAAGTAGCGCGGCTCGGTCATCTCGACGGAGATCTGTTCGAGCTCCCAGCCGCGGCCGAACGCGTATGGTTCGAGATGCGGATTCGCGAGCCCCCACTCCCTGAAGCGATCGCGCGCCCAATTGGCCGCGCGCACATGAGCCGGCGACCCGGTCAACCGCGCGCCGATTTCATCGGTGAGCGTGCGATACAGCGCGAGCGCTTGCGAGTGCTGCAGCCCCTCGGTCCTGATGCGCGCGAGCATATCACCGCTGTCGCGTTGTTGCGTCAGGGCGACCGTGACGCCAAGCACTAGCAGGACCGTGGCAGTAATCGTGGCAGCAATTAGGTGTCGGCGCATCGCGTTACACCTTCAACAACCGCGCGGCTGTGCCGCGGAGAATCATGTCGCGTTCGCGCGCGGGCAGATTGAGCGCGTCGAGATCCTGGACCGGTCTTAGATAGCCCATGTCGAGACAGTAATCGCTGCCCAGCATGATGCGGTCGGCTCCGACTTCGGAAATCAAGAACTTCATCACCGCAGCAGTGTGGCCGATGGTGTCATAGGTGAACCGCCGCATATAGGCGCTGGGCGCCTGTGGCAGCGCCGGCACGTCGCGCCTGACCGCATAGCCGTGGTCCATTCGGCCGATCAGCATCGGCACCGCACCGCCGGCATGCGGCAGACAAATCTCGAGCCTCGGACACGCATCCATCACGCCGCCGTAAATCAAATGGCAGGCGGCGATGGTGGTGTCGAACGGGTTGCCTAAGATGTTGCCGAGATAATACGGATTGAAACGCGGACCGCCGACCGCGCCATTCGGGTGCAGGAATACGGGCAAGTTCAGCGCTTCGATACGCTTGAAGATCGGCAAGAATTCCGGATCGGAAAAATCGCGGCCCTCGATGTTGCAGCCGAGATAAACACCGCGGATGCCTTCGAGCTTGCTCGCGCGGTTGAGCTCGTCGATGGCGCGATCTTTATCGCTCATGGGGAGCGCCATCAGCCCGACGAAGCGATCGGGATATTGGTGGTGCGCTTCGGACGCCGCATCGTTGAAAGCGCGCGCCAGCTTGAGCGCGAAATCGGCGCCGCCCCAATAGGGCATCGGCCGCGTCAAGGAGAGCGCATGCATCTGCACGCCCTGCGCGTCCATGTCGGCGAGGCGGAGTTTTAGATCGGTGAATTTCGCGGGGAACGGACCGCCGGTGAAGCCGCCGCCCTTCATGAAGTATCCTGCAGGCGTCACGCGATACTCGCCGCCGAATTGCGCGCCGTCATTGCCGAGCACTTCGAGATAGGCCTGCGGGTAATAGTGCGCGTGGATGTCGATGCCCAAGCGCTGCGCGGGTTTCGCGGTTGAGGATGAGCCTTCGAGTGTGTTCGGCGTGCGGCGGCCGGGGAGCGGTCCTTCGGCGATGCCGACTGCGCCGGGAGCTGGTCCTGCATTGGCGGGCGCGGCGTTTTGCGCGAGCGCCGTTGCGGCCGGAAGCGTGAGTCCCGCTGCGGTCGCGAAGCCGGCTTTGATGACCGCGCGCCTCGACGTCCCGCTCTCCCGTTCGCTCATTCGTTCCTCCCGCAATTTCCAATGCTGTCATGGCCCGCGCACGCGGGCCACCCAGGTGATCGTGGGCCTCTTCATAGCAGAACGAGAAGGAGCTCGTCGCTCCAAAGGCAGCGGCTTCGCGATCTTGTGCGAAATAAATGGCAGCGCTCATCGAATCCGATCGAGCACTACGCCCGTCTAGGTGGCCCGCGTGCGCGGGCCATGACAATTTATTGTTTAGTGGCAGCAGCGGCGAGGGATTTCGCGAGCACGCGGGCAACGTGGATGGCTTCGCGGCCAGCATTATCTTCGATCTGGCTCCGGCACGACGTGCCGTCGGCAACGATGAGCGTATCGGCGGACGCTTTGCGCACGGCGGGAAGCAACGACAGCTCCGCCATTTTCAAGGAGACGTCGATGGTCTCGACCTGATAGCCGAAGCTGCCGGCCATGCCGCAGCAGCTCGACTGGATGAGCTCGACGTTCAGCCCGGGCACCGCTTTCAACACTTTCTGCACCGGACCCATCACGTCGAATGACTTCTGATGGCAATGGCCGTGCAGCAGCGCCTTCTCCCCGATGGGCGCGAGCTTCAATTTGAAATTTCCGGCGTCGATCTCACGCGCAACGAATTCTTCGAACAGGAACGTGCTCTTTGCGAGCAGCTTCGTATCTTCGGCGGGCTGCATCGAGGGCAGCTCGTCGCGGAAGGTGAAGATGCAGGACGGCTCCAGTCCGATGATCGGCACGCCGCGCTTGGCGTAGGGCAGCAGCACCGCCACGGCGCGGGAGATTTCCGCTCGCGCTTCGTTGACCAGGCCCGATGAGAGGAACGTGCGCCCGCAGCACAGCGGACGCGCGCTGCCGTTCGCAGGCTTCGGCAGATGAACACGATATCCCGCGGCCGTCAGCACGGCCAAAGCTGCATCAAGATTCTCACGCTCGTAATAGCGATTGAAGGTGTCGGCAAAGAGCACGACTTCCTTGCCGCTCTCCGGGCCGACGCTCGTCGCTTTCGGCGCAAATACATCGCCGCGCCATTTCGGAAGCGGCCGGCGCGCGGTGAGCCCGACCATCAGCTCGCTAAGCTTCGCGAGACCCGGAATCTGGTCGCGCAGATTGAGCAAAAATCCGATACGCGAGCCGAAGCTGGCGTAGCGCGGCAGATACGCGATCAAGCGGTCCCGCAAGCCGATGCCGTTCTTCGCCGCACGCGCGGCCAGCACCTCAATCTTCATCTTCGCCATGTCGACGCCGGTCGGACATTCGCGCCGGCACGCCTTGCAGGAGACGCAAAGCTTTAAGGTCTCCATCATCTCGTCGGAGGCGAACGCATCAGGCCCGAGCTGTCCCGACAACGCCAAACGCAGCGTGTTGGCACGCCCGCGGGTGACGTCTCGCTCGTTCATGGTGGCGCGATAGGACGGACACATCGCTCCGCCCTCGTGCTTCCGGCAGGCGCCGTTGTTGTTGCACATCTCGACCGCGCCCTGGAAACCCGACGCACCGCCCGGATATTCCGACCAGTCGAGTAGGGGCTTCATATCGGAAATGCCGTATTCGGGCCCGAAGCGGAGATAATTCTTGTCATCGAATTTCGGCGCGCCGACGATCTTGCCCGGATTGAACACCATGTTCGGATCGAACAGCGCTTTCACTTCGCCGAACGCGTGCACGATGCGCGAGCCGAACATCGGCTCATGGAATTCCGAGCGCACGATCCCGTCGCCGTGCTCGCCCGAATGCGAGCCCTTGAATTTCTTCACCAGCGCGAAGGCTTCCTCGGCGATGGCGCGCATCGCCTTCAGATCCTTCTCGAGCTTGAGATTCAAGACCGGCCGCACATGCAGGCAGCCGACCGAAGCGTGCGCATACCAAGTGCCCCTTGTGCCGTATTTCTCGAACACTTGCGTCAAGCGATCGGTGTATTCGGCTAGGTGCTCCAGCGGCACGGCGCAATCTTCGATGAAGGAGACGGGCTTCCGCTCATCCTTCATCGACATCATGATGTTGAGGCCCGAGGCGCGCACGTCGGCGACCGCGGTTTGCAGCGCGGGATCGCTCACTTCTACCACGCCGCCCCATTTGGCGCCGATCTTGTCCCAGGAGAAGCCGAGATCGCCCATCAGCTCGACGAGCTGCTTCATCTTGCGCGCGTTCTCTTCCGCTCCGTCGTCGAATTCGACCAGCAGCACCGCTTCGGGATCCTCGCGCACAAATTTGTCGATGGTCGAGCGGAAGAGCGGGATCGCGCGCGCGAGATCGAGCATGGTCTTGTCGATCAGCTCGACCGCGATGGGGCGCAGCTTCACCAGATGCTGCGCCGAGTTCATCGCTTCATAGAACTGGCCGAAATGACAGACGCCGACGAGGCGCTTGCCCAGCACCGGCCACAGCTTCAATTCGACCTTGGTCGTGAAGGCGAGCGTACCTTCGGAGCCGATCAGGATATGCGCTAGATTGTGCTTGGTGTTCTTGGGCACGAACTCGTCGATGTTGTAGCCGCCGACGCGGCGCTGCACCTTAGGAAACCGCTCGTTGATCTCGTCGGCTTCGCGCGAGCCCAGCGCGAGCAGCGACTGCGCGATCGGTCGCAGCGGCGAATCCGGTGACAGCTCGGACAAATCCGCCGACACCGCGCCGAAATGCGCCGGCCGTCCATCCGGCAGCACGGCGTCGATGGAATGGACATTGTCGCGGGTCACCCCGTAACGCAGCGAGCGCGTGCCGCATGAATTGTTGCCGGCCATGCCCCCGATCGTGGCGCGCGACGCGGTCGAGACGTCGACCGGGAACCACAGGCCGTGCTGCTTGAGTTGGCGGTTGAGCTCGTCGAGAACGATGCCGGGCTCGACGATGCAGCGCTTCTCTGCGGCATCGAGCACGAGAATCTTGTTCAGATATTTCGAGCAGTCGATGACGAGAGAGTGATTGACCGTCTGGCCGCATTGCGAAGTGCCGCCGCCGCGCGGCAGTACGGTGACGCCTTCGGCGCGAGCAATTGCCATCGCGCGCTCGGCCTGCTCGACGGTCTTCGGCACTACTACCCCGAGCGGCATCATCTGATAGGACGACGCATCGGTGGCGTAGCGTCCGCGCATAAACGCGTCGAACAGCACTTCGCCGACATTCTCGGC
>Ga0126377_10002646_pt1 | contig 12406 bp, 17 predicted proteins | sample PanSoiMetPlot_22_FD_92647 | JGI IMG/M metagenome (GOLD analysis project Ga0126377, IMG submission 92647) | Tropical forest soil microbial communities from Panama - MetaG Plot_22 | ecosystem: Environmental > Terrestrial > Soil > Tropical forest > Bulk soil | place: Panama | collected 2016-02-17
CGGGCTTGTGATCAATCCAACAACCGGCAGGGTGCGTGCTGCGATTGTGGGCGCGCCCCCGTTCTTTTTTGCGCGGTTTGTTGTGGTGATCTAGCGGAGTAGTGCGTCCACCCGGGCAATGCGTTCGCCAATCCAGCGGATCACGGGAACGGCGAACGCATTCCCAATTGCGCGGTAGCGCGGTCCATCCTTCGCCGGTTTTCCCCGGTAGTTAATCAGCGTCCAATCGTCCGGAAATCCTTGCAAGCGCTCGCACTCGCGCGGTGTCAGCCGCCGTACCAAGCGCTGGCAGTCCATCAGGTGGCGCGAATGCGAGCGGCCACCCGCGCCGGGATTCGTGAGCGCGTAGGACAGATCGCTCGAAAACTCGAGTTTTCGGCCGGCCGCGCGCGTTCGTTCCGTGAACGCAACCGCCTGCGATGTGCCGTCCGTATCGAGCGGGCCCGCGATGCTTCCATACTGGATGACATCGTTCTGACGCGCATCGAACGCGAGCAATGTTTCGGATTCAAAATCGAGTCGCGGGCTTTTGTGTGCCGCGAGCGCGGCGGCGGTAGGAATCTCACCCGAGCCGTTATTCCGGCCATAAGCGCGCACAACCAGGTTATACGCCTCATCGCCCGATGGCCCGCCTGTACCCTTCGCCCATTTGCTGCTGACCGCTCCGCTGACTACGTGGCCTTCCAGCGCGCCATCGGTGCCCGGGAAGCCACCAGCGGTTGCGCGCGCGTCCAGCGTGCCGACAACGAGCGCTTCCGCATCGTCTACAGTTCGGCCTGGCCCATTTGCGCCACCGCCGTTAGAGACTCCAGCAATTGGCGGGGCAACGTTTTCCCGCGCCGCTCTGCGCGGCGGAGGATGCCCTGACAGGCTTTCGGGCTCAAATAATACTGCGGCGGAAGGTCGCCAGTCTCCAAAATATCCGACAACGAACAAACGTCGCCGTCGCTGGGCCACTCCGAAGTATTGAGCGTCCAGGATTCGGTAGCTGCAACAATACCCGAGTTGCCCCAGCGCCCCGACGAAGATTCCAAAGTCCCGTCCGCCGTTGACCGACAGGATGCCGGGGACGTTCTCCCAAACCAGCCAGCGGGGGCGCAGTCGTTCAGCCAGCCGAAGATATTCAAGGGCGAGATTACCGCGCGGATCTGCCAAGCCTGCTCGCGCGCCAGCGACTGAGAAGGATTGGCAGGGGGTTCCGCCGACCAAAAGGTCAATTGGTCCTGCATGCCCGCGAATCGCTCTCAGATCGCCCAGGTTGGGCACGGACGGGAACCGTGCCCGGAGGACGGCGGACGCAAAAGTCTCGATCTCAGCGAAAAAGCGGGGCTCCCAGCCCAATCCTGACCAAGCGACCGAAGCCGCCTCAATTCCCGAGCAGACCGAGCCATAGATCACGCCAGCGGCACAAGCGCGGCAGGCTCGCCGCGCTGTTCGGGCGGCAGGCACGGCAGCCCCGCCAGCTTGAAATAGGTTTCCTCATCCGGGCAGGGGATCGCGCGGTTGTGCTGCTGCAGATGTCCGTCCGCGATCTGGATGCCGCGCTGGCGAAGCTGCACTTGCGATGTGATCCAGAGTTTTGCGGGGCCGGTGCGCGCCACCATGATGACCGTCCACTGCGCCGGGGGCCGCACCACGAACACATCAATCGGTACGCCAGTCTCGCGGTGGATGACCTGGATGTAGCGCTCGCCCGCCTTATGCAGCGGGCCCCAGCGCGCCACGATGTTGCGCACGATCACCTGTTGCGTGCGCGGCTCCACGATGAGATCGATGTCACCGCAGTCGGGCGCGTTCCGGCGCAGCGAGCCCGTGATGGCGCAGCGCCGCGCGAAACGCGCGAGATCAAGCACCAAAGCGTTGGCGAGCGGCAGTAGCTGCTCGCGCGGATAGCGAGTCGTGCCACTCATCCGAGTATCGGGATGTCCGTGATCTGGTTTTCCAGATACGCGCGGATCGAGCGGATGGCTTCCAAGCGCCAGCGACCGCCGTCTGCTTCCGCCAGCATGCAGCGCGGGCCCTGAATGATGCGCAGGATGAACGGGCTTTCCGGCTGCGGGATTTCAGGGAACGTGCGGAACGGTGCAAGCACGACCGGATTCCTGACATCCTGAAAATCGTTCAGCGTGATGCCCTTCCGAACTTCCACGCGCTGCGTCACGCCATCGTCTTTGTTCAGAACCTGCGAGTCCTGGCGGATGCTGCCTGCAGTTCTGAACACGTATTCGCGATCCGGTGTGTCCATGAAACACGTCTGCAGCCGGATCAGGAACGACTCCACATCGTGGTAGTTGTTGAACAGGTTACCGAGCACGTCCGGAGCCTGCGCGCCGCAGTAGGCAAAGCGCTGCTCAAAATCGCCGTGCAGCGGCCCAACCAGTGCGAGCCGATCCGGCCCGCCAATCACGATCAGCATGCGCGTGAGATCGAGCGCATCGCGGTTCGCTTTGATGTACGCGATGAAGCTGTCGAGCGTGTAGACCGCGAGCGCGCGCGGCTCCGGTGGCGGCTTGCGCGGATCGTGCAAGATGATGCTGCTGTATTCCTTGCCATCGATGACGACCACCTTCGCCGCCTCACCGATCACGCGCTCCATTTCGTTTACGAAAGATCCGTCGATCATTGGGTTCACCCTGCCCGGGTTGGTTTGATGGGAGTGACGTTCGTATCCGGTTCATCGAACAGGTGCTGCTGACGCAGATCGCGCGTGACCGCCACGACCTGGCCGTCGCGCTCGCCAAAGAAAATCGTGGACGACTGCGCGCGCGGTCCGGGCAGCTTCACGCTTACCTGATACGTGATCTCGCCATCAACGCGCTTGGCGTTTGGTGTGACGGTTGTGGTGAGTGTGATGACCCGTTTCGATTCGGCGGGAATGTTCGGGTCTTGAATGTTGCGCAGCAGTTCGGCCCAGATGTGATCCCACTGTTCAGCGGCCCCACCGCTGCCCAGATTGGTGAGACTAACGTCCTGCAGCTTGGTATCCATGTGCGTTTCCCCTCCGTTTTAGCGGCTTCCCGGCAGTAACAAAAACAGCTACATTTCAGTCGGTTTTTGGGGGTTGGAGGCGGGCCTTGTTACTGCGGCCCGAATCGGAAAAGCCTTGGGGGAGAACAAAGCAGGTTGCCCGGGGAAGTACCGAAACCGATTCCCAAGCTGATGGCCGGGGGTTCGAGTCCCCTCTCCCGCTCTTAGATTCTCTTACTGCCTCAACGCTTTTCGCCAACCCCTTGAAGCAAGCCCAAAAGTTCAGTAACGTCAACAGTAACAAATGACGCAAAAATTCTGAATTTTTCCAATTTCGAGGGCAGTCGAAATGGTCACCAATTCCACATCCGTCCCCAAGCTTCATCCCCGAATCAAAATCCGATTCCAAGGTGGCATCGCTCGTTACTACGGCGAGTTCCGCGACTACGCACCCGAAGGCGGCGGGCGGGAAGCCCTGCGCATGGAGGGCCACGTCCACGCAACCACCGATCCCGACATCGCCAACATCCTCTGCGCGCAGCGACTCGTTGAACTGGAGGAACGTCGCGCCCGCCGCGTGGGACTCCGCATCCGCACACTGGAGGAACTGAAGCCAGCCGCGCTCGCCTACGTGAAGTACAAGCGCCAGCACGGACGCAAGGGCAAACCCATCACACCGCGCCATCTGGATCAGGTGGCCGACCGGCTGGAAGTCGCCATCGAGTTTCTGGGTGAGGACACTCCGCTGATCTCCATCACCGTTGAGGACGTGGCCGAGTTCTGTGCGCATCTGACAGAGGAACGCGGGGTCAGTTCTGTTACCGCGCGCAAATTCCTGAACGACCTTTCCGGCCTGTACAGTAACCGCATCATGTTCACCAGCGTTTCCGGCATCACATCGAACCCTGTCGCCAATTGGGCGGACAAGCCGAGCGGACTCAGCACGGACCCGGGCGAGTGGCTGGAAAACGATGAGGCAGCCGATCTCCTGGAAGCCGCGCGGCTCGTTACCGAGATCGCGACCAAAAGGGAAAAGGTGGACAGTCAAGATCCGGTTGCGCACATGGCGCACGCGCTGCTCGCCACGCTGCTCTACACGGGCGGACGCAAGGAAGAAGTGTTCAGCCTGCCCGTGCGCAACATCGATTTCCGAAACGATGAGATCCATATCGCCGGGACCAAAACCCCTTGGTCGGATCGCTACGTGCCGCTCTGGCCTGCGCTGAAAGCGATTCTGCTGCCCTACGTAGCTTCCCTGCCCCGCAGCAGCAAGTACCTGTTCCCGTCGCACCAGGACGCTTCCAAGCCGCTTCTCGCCGCACGCAAGACGCTCAAGCGCTGTGTAGAGCTTGCCGAGCTTCGCATCAACGTGACACCGCTCACCTGCCGCCACACGTACTGCTCCACGCGGCTGCAAACCACTAAGAGCGGTGCGCCGATTGCGCTGCTCGATGTTGCGCGCGAAATGGGTCACAATGACACCGACATGATCCAGCGCGTGTACGGCCACGTCATGCGAAATCCGCGCCGGTCCGACACCATCGAATACCTATCCACGCGCAGCCTCCCGAAGTGATCCCGCTCTGCGCCGGGGTGCCAGCCGTGGCACTTCCGGCGCTTTGCTCCAGTTGTTCCTGAATTCCTCCACACAGCAGCGCGGGATCATCCACGTTTTCTCTCCCATCTTGTAGGCATGCGGGAAGCGGCCGGCCGCGCACCATTTCCGAAGCCCGGACACCGAACGGTTCGGGAAGTAGCTCTGCAACTGCTCCAGCGTCATATCGCCCGAGCCATCTGCAGCGCCTTCCTCCGCCAACCAGGCGCGCACGATCTCCACCGGCAGGATAACACTCCCGCCATCGGGAATCGGCTCTACCATTCGGCGCATCCGTTCTGCGATTGTCACACGCTATTGTTCTTCCTTTTCTTCATCGCTTCCAGCGCTCCATCACCTTCGCCTGGTCACGCAGCGCTTCGGCTGCCGCGTTGATCGCCTGCATGGTGGCTGTCGTGCCGCCGCGATCCGGGTGATGCTCCTTGGCGAGCGCGCGCAGGCCTGCAGCAATCACTCGTTCCTCCCACGTCTCGCCGCCCTTCCTGCGCTGTAGCTCCGCCTCAAAAATCGCGAGCTTCTGCCGCGTGTCGTTCACCATCCACTCGATGTAATCGTCGGGCACACTCGAAAGCGCGCGGCCCTTGTGCTTGCCGAAGGTCAGGATCATGGCTCATACAGCAGCACGCCGATGCCGCTCGCCAGTTGATCCAGTTCTTTCCGCCAGTTCTGAATCTTCATCGCACGCATGAACACATCGATTTCGTTCGCGAATTTCCCGGCACCCTGCTCGCCTGGATTCTTGCTGCGCCGGATGCTGATGACGCGCTTGCTGTTCTCGCGCCGCAGGCTCACCAGCGCGCCGCCATAGAGCACGCGCCACACGGTGCCGCCTTCCTGCGCACACTGCATCGTGAGTGCGGCCAGCAACGTATCGAGTTTGCCGCCGTACCACTGATGATCCGGGTGCGCCAGAAAATCGGGATGCGCGCGCGCCTTCATTTCGCCAACGCCTTTTTGGGAAGCGGAATGATCTGGCTGTTTGCTTCCAAGCGGCGAAGCAGATCCGCGAGCATGAGAATATCGGCAACCGGGATCGGCTCCAGGCACGCCACGGGCATGACCGAAACGATTTCCGGAGGCTTATCGTCCATGAGTCGGATCATCACGTTGTATCTCACCGCGCGCTCCACGTTGTGATCAGGATGTCCTCCATCATCTTCCGCATCCACCAACGAGTCAGTTCATCGGGCTGCTCCAGGCCCTGCTCGATCCGCTGCTGAATTTTTTTCTGATCTTCGAGACTCAGCGAGCGATACGCTTCCACTGCTTTCCACTGCCGACGCGGCGGCTCATCGAGCCATTGCGCGCGCGAGAGCGCCCACCAGCCTGCAGCGTTCACGCGGGTAGCGCGACCGGCCCGCCCTTGAAGGTCCAGAGCAGCGACGGCAGAAGCCGCTTGTAGAGCGCAGCCGTGGCAATGAGATCGCCCGCCAGATACTCCGCGATTTCCACAAACCGTCCTTCGGTGTGGAGCCGCCCGACATCCGCACCCGTAATCCCGCCTTCCTTAGGACTCGCGATGCCGAACCGGCGACTCCAGTAGTCGAGTGAGTAACCCCGACACGCACCGAAAAACGTGAGCACATCGTACAGATCGCAGTGCTCTGAAATGTCGTATCTGTAGGGGACCAGGTTTTTCCCCGCGCGGATGTCCAACATCGCGGAGCGCACCATCAGCTTGGGGCCGTCAAAGGCGCGGCCATTGAACGTGATGATTCGTTTGGCGTTGCTACGCCTGAGAACGTGCCAGAAGCGCGAAAGCATGGTGGCTTCATCTTCAAAGCATGCTACCTGCGCCGCTGTCGTCATTACCATCGTGCTCATCGGTGCCTGCAGGATGATGTAGGGCGGAGCGCTCGCATCGACCATCCACATCCCAATCGCCACGATGTGCGCCAGGCCGATGTCGAACGCGAGTTCTTCCTTGGCTGCTGCTTCGCCGTGTTCATAATCCAGCTTGTCACGCTTCATGGCACGTTCTGTCAGATACTCCTGCGTAGTCTCATCCAGTTCGCCCCACTCGGGTGCTTTCGTCTCGATGTCGATCACGCAATCGTGCATCAGAGTTTCTTCACCATGTCATCGAGCGGCGCGGCGGCGGGCTGCCCGCCAGCCGTTGCGAACACTTCCTCAATCGTGGTGTCGCCGTCCTGAATCGCGTTTTTGATCTGCGTCAGTTCCTGCAGCAGTTCATCGTTGATCGCGCTGATGGACGTGATGCCGAGCAGTTCCATCACGGCGGCTTCGCTCTTGCCCTGCCGGGAGAACCAACGCAGCGCGTGCGCGCGGCGCTGCTCGATGGGATCGTTGCCACCCAGCGCCTTCCGGCGCGCGGCATCACTGACCGACTTCCAGAGCGCTTTGGGCACGACACCAAAGATCGCGTTCCGGCGCGCAATCGACGCGGCTGCGTTGCCGGTCTGCGTGATCATGTCGTCATTAAAGAGCCGGCCGTTTCGGTCGGTGATCTTGCGCTGTACTTCCACGCGCATGCCGGTGCCGCGCTCCAGATCCAGGCAGGTGCCTTGCGCGATGATGTGCGTGTCCGTGCGGCCAACGACGCGCGATTCCGCGCGCAGATTGCCGAAGCAGTAGAGGACCAGTTCCGCGAAGCGAATCGTTTCACCAACGATGTCGTTCGTGACTCCGCCCTTGGCTTTGCGCTCCAAGCGGTAATGCATTTCCGCTGCGGTTTCCTGATCCTGCGAAACGAGCACCATCATTTCGCGGCGCGCCTTCTCGATGTTGCGCGGGTACTGATGTGCGGAGCCGACTTGTGCATCCACCTGCGCGCGGTCGAACGCGGACAACGCGGTCACGTTCACATACGGCACGACTTCTACCGGCTCGATGGTTTCTGAGTCCTGCATTACGCCTCCAGTTCGGCGCGCGCCCATCCGGGCAGCGAGATCCATTGCACGACACTCGGCAGCCCGGGCCACACTCCGGACTGCAGGCACTGCGCATACGTGCGCAGCAGCGCGCGGTACGATTCGCGTCCGCGCTCGATGTCCTCTGGATCGAGTTGGAAAACACAGATCCCGTGTGGCGGCTGTTCCTCAATCACGATGAACGCGAAGTTCTCATAGAAAGCGCTGCCCACCTGGTTGAACGCATCCAAGTAGAAGGGCGCTTGGCGGATGTAGCCGTACTCAACGAGCGAGCGGGCGAACGTGCCCGGGGATGCATCACGCGCAACTTTCTTGAGATCGAAAATCGAGCGGAGCGCGGGAGCCAAGATGTCCGCACGCGCTTTGCACGTGACGCCTTCGCACTCCCAGACTGCCGAGACTTCAAACGCTTCCGCGTGGGCGAGCACCTTGCTTGTGATCGGGTGATCCTGCAGCGCCTGCCACATGCCCATCACGTTCGCATAGTCCGAAGCGCGGAGTAGTGTCGCGTCCGGGTACTTGGCCTGGAGCGCGGCCTTGGCATCGCGCTGCTGCTTGAAGCGGCCATCGCCCATCGGGCCGCACTTGTACGCGGCATCGAACCGCCCCGGCGTGAACAGCCTGCAGTGCAACGCGCTGCCGACCGTCTTTGCGTCCGTATCTGTTTCATCCTGTTCCGGGTTATCGAGCGCCCAGCGCAGGTGTGCCGGGGAGTGTTTCAAGATGTTAAGACGGCTGTTGCTGGCGGCTTCCCACCTGTGGTATTCGACTTCCGGTACATCGCGGTAGACGTTCGGGGCCGGGGGCGCGAGCGGGCCGTAGAGGACGGTGTTGAGCGAGGTCGAAATGGCTATCGCCTCTGGACTTAGGTGATCACGGGACACGGCGCTTCCCCGGTCTGAGATCAGGCCGCTGGTTGAGCCAGCGATCAACTTCCGATCTCCGGAATCCGACTCCCCGCTTGCCAACGCGAACGAACGGGATGTCACCCGTTGAGCATTTGTTGCGGATCGTGGACAGTGCATAGCCCAAGTATTCCGCGATTTCCCGGGCAGACATCAGGCGTTCCAAGCGGTTACTACTGTTGCGTTTAACGTCCTGTGTTGTTACTGTGTTCATAGCGAGTTGTTATCTCGTTGCGTCTAACTTAACAGCAGAACGCAACACTGTCAAACACAATCTGAAACGGGTCACGGCGGCCCAGAGAGGAAGGTTGTATGACGCAAGTTCCCGGGGATGCGCTCATTCGGGCGGGCTTGGAACTGACAGAGGGCTGGCCCCCCGGAGTAGCCGCGAGAAAACTCGGTGTGGCGCGCCAAACTTACTGGCGCTGGAAGAACGGGGATTGGTCGTGGCTGGGCAATAAAGGCAGGAAAGCGTTAGAGAAAGTGTTGACGGAAGCAGGGGTGGACGTTGAGTCTCTTGTTTCACGTGAAACAACAACGTCTGAAACATATTCGGGCGGGACTGAAGTTTCCCGGGAAGTAGCCGAGTTCCTAGCCCGGGCCAATGTGCTCCACGAAATCGTGCCTTATGCGCTCGATGCCAAGAAGCTGATCACGTTGGCCTACACCCACTTGAGTATGCAGTTGCCGCTGTCGGATATGCAGAAGCTGGAAGCCTTCCGGCAACGGGTTTTTGGCGCACGAAAAACCCAGACGCTACCGATTCACACCGCCGAATCCGCGCGGGTCAGCAAAGAGTTGGAAGCCGTAACCGACGCAGTGTTGCTGGATGAAAAGCGTCCCGTGTTCAAAGAATCATCCGCTCAAGGTCGAGTTCCGAAAAAGGCAGCGCCAAAGAAAACCACGCAGAAGCGGCGGCAGGCTTAATCATCCCGGGATGGACATGACGCTCGCGAACCCAGCCCTTGCGTGTGAGACGCAGGAACACGTCGATGCCATTGGCGGGCTCCCACGCTTCCCGGCTAAAGCCTCTGGGCAGTTGGAGATCCACCGGAACCACCAGGCGGTAGGGATCACTGAGGACGGGGTGAAGCTGCATGCGGAACGGGATCGGGCGGTGCCCGATCAGCGCATACACGATGAAGGACCACCGCTTGGGATCGGCAGGCACCAATATCAGGTTGCCCTTGATCGCGCAGAGCGGATAGGGAATTCTCTTTGTGACTTGCACATACGCATATTCATCGACGATTGCATCCATAAGCGGCTGTCCCCCGCATTTTCTTGTAGACAACGACACGTAACGGCGGAAGTGTGTTAATCGTGACACTGTTGCGTGTCTGAATTCGTGTACGTTGAGTGGGCAGGGTGCCCACAATTTTCCCCTCTAGGGCAGGAGGAATCCCCCGTGGAAGATGGACAGAGCAAGAAGTCAGAGTTTTACGCGAAGCTGGAGGAACTGAATCGCGTAAAGAAGGAAGCGGATGCGCTCCGACAAGGTGCCATCCACGAACTACTCAAGCAGCGAAAAGAGATCACCGCGCAGCTAAGGCAACTTGGCTATGAAGCCGAGCAGCCTACGGTTGTGGAGCCCAAAACGAATGGGCAAACGAATGGCATCACGCCTGAGTTCGGTGATGAGTTGTTCCCCAGCATGGGCCCCCGCCAACCGCGTCGTAAACCACTCAAGCAGGGTAGGCAAGCCGCTGATCGCACATGTCCCGTATGCGAGATCCCGGGACACGATCTACGCGCACATCGCGGCCAGATTAACAAGCGCAGGTTCAGTGAGGCGGAACTGCGCGAGAAGGGAATCCACCCGGAGGATCAGTAAGCATGCATAACCCACAACGCTATGCGGTACGGCGCAAAGAGAAAGCCGAATATCGCGATTGGCATCGGTTTAAGCGGATAGTGGCGCGTCTACGGACTCGCCACGGCTACAACCTTACCCGTCTCTCGCTCGCGTTGGGCAACGAACGCACGTGGCTCAGGAGCGCACTCGATTTCCCTTATCAACTAAATCCGCGCGAGTACGAAGCTGCGCGCGATCTACTCAGGAAGGAAACCAAACCAATGGTACAGGTAACCAAGGGCAGCGGCGGTTTTGCTCCCAAAAAACAAGTCCGTATTCTGCGCGAGCTTGCTTGGATGGCACGCAACGATTTTGGTGTGAAGGTGAAAGACATCGCGGCAGGCACAGGCTCATCAGAAGTGAACTTGAGCACATGGTTCAACGATAAAGAGCGGGGCATGTATCAGGTTAACGCGGATCGCATGCTTGAATACCTCAAGACCGTCCTGCCCACTGAAGCCGTTGATGGTGCGTTCGACAAGAAATCGAATGGCTCAAAAGGCACGGCTCCCAAGCATACGGATTTGGTCAAGGATGCCGAAGTGCAGCGACGGCTGATTCGCACGTTGCGGCAGCGTGGCATCACGATGGTGACGATTGGGGCTGCAATCGGAATGGCCGGTAACTCACTCTCGATGTGGCTTCACAATCACGAAGCCGTACTTCGCTCTGACAATCGGGCCAAGCTGTGGGCCTATTTGGAAAGCAGCTTACCGGCTGATCTTGTTACGCAGGCCTTCAGCGAAGCGGGTATCGAGCGGGCGACGTTGCACAGCATGTACAACGGTGTGGTTGAAGCTGCAGCAACACCGGCTCCGGCAGTTGTCACGGAAACACCTGAGACAACCGAACAGCCGGGATTCACGTTCGATGGGCTGCGCGCGAAGCTGGAGGATTGCCGCAGGATGTTTGATAAGCTGATCGAGCCGCTGCCTGCGCGGGCGCGGCAGGTGCTCACCACGAACATCGGTGAAATGATCGATGCTGCAGTGATCGAGTTGATTGCGGACGAAACGCCAGTTCAGGCGGTAGCGTAAAGCGGAAGCTGCGGAGGGTGTAAGGCCGAGCGAAGCCGCTTGGCCGCACCCTACCGGCTTACCGCTCCACCCGCTGCACCACCCGCCATACCCGCGAGCCCAGCCGTCGCCAACTGACGGCGGAGCGCTTCCGCTTCCTGAATCCGCCCGAGCCGTTCCAGCCGGTTCGCCAAGTTGAGCAGTTCCGTACCCTGTTGCCGGGACAGGCTACGCACCGCGCTCGCGATGTTGCGCTGGCCGGAAGGCAGGTTTGTGCCGATCCGGAGTGCAGTGCTCGCGATGCCGCCCTGACCAGGATTCGTGAGTGTTTCCGCGAACGAACGCGGTTGAGCTTCGGCCAAGCGGGCGAGCCGCATCGTTTCCGGGTTCACAGTCGCGGCTGATGGCAGCGCTTCACCGAAGTCAGGCAGGTGGCCCAGCACGCGGAGATCATCCGGTGTACCGCCGCCTTCCTGCAACGCTTCCGAAAACCGCTCCAGCGCGCGCCGTCCGGTTGTCGCAACACCTGGAGTCGTCCGTTCCGGGCGCGCAAAGAAATCGCGCAACGGCGTTGCGACCCTGCCCACCATACCCATTCCAGCGCTCACCAGAGGCGCTACAGCCGCTCCGGTGGCCGCACCCTTAACTCGGGACAGGATGTCACCGCTCGCGCGTCCAGCGCCCTGCAGCGCGCCCTGAACGGCACCCCTGCCCGCTGTCAGTGCCCGCGTCAGCGCCTGACCCGCGCGGCCGGCCATTCCGCCCGCTTCCGCGAGTCTGCTCGCACCGGCCCCGGGAACGACTGCAGCAAGGAGTTCACCGCCGATGCGCGGGACAGCGCCCATGTTGCGGAGAGCTTCACGCTCCGCATCGCGCGCCTCTCGGTAGTTCTTCCCGCCCGGGAGAAAGTCTGCAACCATTCCCGCGAGTTCATCCGACAGTCCGAACGTGGCACCCTGCGCCATCGAGCGGAGCGACTGCAGATAGTTCGGGTCACGCTTCATCCGCTCCCAGGAAGCGCGGAATGCGGCTGGCGTGAGCGGCGCAGGCGTGTCGTCCGCATCGTTATCCGGAGCGCCGCCCCTTTCATCTGCATCCGGTTCGGCGTGCGAACCCGCCGCCATTGGCCGGTCATCCGCGTCGTTATCCGGCTCCGA
>Ga0126377_10002648_pt1 | contig 12405 bp, 7 predicted proteins | sample PanSoiMetPlot_22_FD_92647 | JGI IMG/M metagenome (GOLD analysis project Ga0126377, IMG submission 92647) | Tropical forest soil microbial communities from Panama - MetaG Plot_22 | ecosystem: Environmental > Terrestrial > Soil > Tropical forest > Bulk soil | place: Panama | collected 2016-02-17
CGGCCATTGCCGTGATCGCTCCGGATCCAGCACGTAATAAGTAAGCGCCGTATCCGTCTCACTCATAAAGAGTAGTCCTTCAGCCAGTTGATCGAATTGCTCGCTATCCATGCTCATTTTGAAATTCCTTCATGGGGTATAATTTGGGAAATTATACCCCGTCCGGCTTGCAATAGTAGCCGCCGTAGTTTGGCGCTGTTGCCAGCCGTTGCTCCTGATTCCGTTCTTTAAATGTGACTTGAATCACGATCAACGCCACTGTTTTCTTTCAGCTTCTTTAGTCGCGATACGAAGGTAGTTCTCTTGACGCCGAGTATCCGGGCGGCCTTGGCCTTGTTCCCTCTCGTTTCTACAAGCGTCCGCTCATAAAGCGTTAGTTCTTGTTCCATTAAGAATTGGTCCGCTGATCCCCCTGCCGGCAAGCCTGTCTCATTTCCTTCCCGCGGCCCTTCCCTCGCAGCGTTGCGGGCAAATAGCGCTAAGACGGCGTCCTCCGTGATCAAACCAACGGCGTCTTCCATGTCTTCAGCCGCCGCCGCACTCGCGCCTAACCGCTCGACTTTATTCTCGAGTTCGCGAACGTTGCCCGGCCACTGGTAAGGGTATTCGCAGAATGTCTTCAGCCCTCTCGGGGTAAATAGAACCCGACGCTTCCACCCGGCGCTCTCCTGCTTCTTTCCCAAAAAATGATGCGCTAGCAGAGGGATATCTTCGCGGCGCTCCCTCAAAGGCGGCAGGTAAATCTCGACAACGGCCAACCGGTAATACAGATCGGCTCGGAACCGACCTTCTTTTACTGCTCGTTCCAGATCTCGATTGGTCGCCGCGATGATTCGCACATCCACTTTAAATGTCCGCCCCGAGCCGAGCCTTTCGAACTCGCGTTCTTGCAGCACACGTAGCAACTTGGCCTGAAGCGCTATGCTCATCTCACCGATTTCGTCCAGGACGAGTGTGCCGCCGTCGGCCTGCTCAAAGCGCCCTGCGCGCGCCGCCTGCGCCCCCGTAAAAGCCCCCTTCACGTGGCCGAAGAGTTCGTCTTCCAGAAGATGCTCCGGCAAGGCCGCACAATTCATCTTAATCAAGGGCCGTTTCGAGCGGTTGCCGCAATAATGGAGGGCGTTGATCACAGGTTCCTTGCCGGTGCCGGTCTCTCCAATGATCAGGACTGTCGAATTGGTTGGGGCGGCTTCGACAACTAGTCGCTTCGTCTTTCGTATCGGTGTTGATTCACCGACGATCCAGCGATCTACTGATGGCCGCAGGTCTAATGATTTGGCGGGGACACTGTGGCCCTGTAACGCCCGGGGATGATCCCCTGCAATGGTCTGCCTGTTATTGTGGTCGCTATTCATGCAGCACTCCGAGTATTACTTATGCGCAGAGCTTGCATCTAGCTGTATCTGTTGTAGCCTATCACCGGCGCGGCCATCACTCGCCGGTCTTTACCGGTCCGGCAAGTGGATGTAATATATTCAACACGCCCATAATATATATACCACATATTACTAGCATGATAGTAAATATTTCGACCAAAAAAGGCAAGCCATGACACCGGCCTCACAGCGTCTGGGTAGCAAGCTTCATCAGATCCGCGGGGCGCTGGGTCTGTCTCAGCAAGCCATTATCGATCATTTGGGGCTGAGGGAAGCTCGCTCCTACATCTCCGTGTGGGAGAATGGGAAATCCGAGCCATCTCTGAACGCGCTCCTCAGATATGCGCATGTCGCCGGCGTCTCCGTGGACGCCCTCGTCGACGATGCGCTCAATCTCCCATACGCGACATTGACTCGCCCACTCCGCAAAGGGACTGATAAGTTGACCTCTGAGCGCTTGGGGGAAAAACTTTCTCAGATTCGTGACGTGTTGAACCTGTCGCAGAATGACATGATCGATCATTTGGGACTTAGAGAACATTTCGACCGCGCCTACATCTCATTTTGGGAAAATGGAAAAATCGAGCCTCCGTTATATGTCTTGCTCAGATACGCGCGCGCCGGCGGAGTCTCCTTAAACGTTCTGGCTGATGACGCGATCAACTTCACTCTTCCAAGACAAATCCGCCGTCACAAATAAACGCAAGCGCTCAAGCTCGACTCCCCTGCTTCGGACGCTTACATACTCAAGCCGGTCGCGGCTTGCCGCTCATTCGTTCTCGCGTGACTCCGTCCGATACTCGCCAGGATCTCTCCGAGAAAAGCCTTTATTTCCGCTCGGCGTCCCTGATCACTGAGCATATAATCGTCCAGCCCTTTGCCCTGACTCTCTTCCCAGCGCAGTTCGCGTACGTCCAAGCCCGCATCCCGCAGCGTTTCGCTCAGCCTCTCAAGCGCCTTCCGCACTTCCGGCTTTCTGACCGCGTCCGCGTCGAAGGCGATCACCGCCTGGCGCAGCTCCGGGATCTGTGATTTCAACCGCCTACCGAAGTCTTCCGGGAAAGAAGAGACGCCTGCGACGGCAATCACCGCATATTTGTTATTCAATAAATGCGAAGCAACGTCCGCTTTCAGCGCTCCCTCGGTGATGATCGCCTGTCCGCTCTTTCTCGCCTGTTCCACATTGCGGTAGTGAACCGGCGCGCCACTCGAAGTCCCCTCTTCCTTCTCGTTGGAGGAAAGCCAAATATAACGCGGCTCGTCGCCGGCGACATTGGCGCGCCGAATCTGGAAGCCTTCGATGCGGCCCTGAACGTCGCGGACGGGAATAAGGTAACCCTGATGAAAAGAGCGCGCCGTGTTGTATTTATCTTTCCATTCACCGATGTTGAGCCGCCAGGCTCCGTCTTTACGGAAAAATCCCGGCACGCCGCGCAGATCCTTCCCCTCGAATTTTTCCATCAATTCATTCACCTCGGACGGCAGCGGGACGGATTTGTATCCGTTTCGCTCGATCGCCTCCTCGTCCAGCCCGCGTCTCAAGAAGTCCTTGCGATCGCGCGGTCGCAGATTTAAGGCCGTCAGCAGACCTCGATTCATTTCGTCTCGAACACTGACATCAGCTCGTCGATGCTGTTTGATTTCGACGGGCACAGGACGAGCCCAGCCGCGCATAGATTCATCGAGGATGTGGATAAACCCTCCGTTTTTCGCCTCGCGCTCCGACTTTACGCGCATGCAGATCGCCAAGGATCGATCCGCGCTCACCGAACACCAGTTCGATTTCTGACAAATCGGGCATGGTTCGCGCCGCGTCACGCGCGCCAGTTTCTCTTTATTGCGGGGAAGCCGTTCATACCCGGTCTGGCGCCGCATCACCACTTTCTTGAAGGCGCGCGACTGGCGAGGGGCTTTACGCTCCGGACGAATGATCGTAGCGGGCTTATTCAATCTCGGGTCGAGGCTGTCGCCCATCGCCGCATTATGTGCGGCGATGTTCTGAGTCGAGTCCCGTTCTTGCGCTTCGTAGGGTTTAGTTGTCTTCCCGCGTGAATCCCCCGTCGTCTTCGCCTTCGCCGTTAAGCGATTTTGCGCCATCGCTTCCAACCCCATCGCCTTGTCGACTCTCCGATCCAGCGCTTCGCCGAGTTTCTTTACCGAATCGGTGTAGACGAGCGCATCATGCCCTGCGCGTGAGACGCCGACATACCCCATGCGCTGATTGAGAAGCAGCGCGCTTTCCTTCGTATCGGCATTGATCAGCGCGCGAGAGAAAGTAGCGCACTGCGAAGAATAAGACGTGACGGCGTATCCGTGATCGATGTGCCGGAACGCATTCGGATCGAATTTGATCACCCTCCTGTCGTCTAGCTCTACCTTCCATTGATTGTCGGAGATCCCCCTGATCGCGCCGAAGTCGCCGTTAGCCACATGCTCGGCGGCCAGCGGCGCGCGAAATTGAATCCGGTCGCCGACGGCGAAATCGCGCTCGGCCTCGACGTAAACGCTCACTCCGGAGAGTCTTCTCGGGTCGTAAGTGATCTCTCTGCCGTTGTCGAGCAGTTTGACGCTGATCGTGTTCTCCTTCCGGTCGCGGGAGACTACCCGGCCGTAGTCGCCGACCTTTGTCCCGTAGACCTCGCTCCTGTGGCTGTACCTGATGACGTCGCCAAGAGCGTATGCGGCGGCGAACGTGCGCTCGTGCTTGGTCATGTCCGCGCGATTTACCAACACGGTTGTTCGATGATCCTCCCCTTCAACTATTCCCTCATGCGCGAGTTCCTCGCGTATCATCATGTTCAACAACACGCGCTCCTCATTTGCCGGAGAAATGACCAGCGTGTCTTCCCGGCTGGCGCAATAGTCAGCCGCCATCGCTCTGAGCCTCGTCTTATAGTCGGCGTATTCCCGGACCCTACCTTGTGCAATCAGATCCTTGACCGCATCCCTGCCCCTTCGCTCCGCTAGCTTCTCGACGACTCGCTTCAACCTCTCGTCCCTCTGCCTGACGATCTGCGTGAGCCTCACCGTTCCCATTCCGTTCTTCTGCAACTGCTCGAAGGGGGAGCCGGCTTCGACGGCCTGGTGCTGTCCGATGTCGCCGACCAGCAGCACCCGGTCCGTGTCCGTGAGCCGCTCGAAGAACTTTTTGACGTGGTAAGTCGAGGCCAGCGAACTCTCGTCGAGCACGTAAAGTCTCTTCCCACCTTCGGCGCCCTCCCGACGCCTCGAGAACGTGAACTTTTGCAGAGTGAGCGTCTCGATCCCGCTTTTAGAGAGTTCTTTGACGGCCCGCGTGGTCGGCGCGAAACCGCGCACCTCATACCCCGCCCGTTCAGCCGCGGCGCGGAGCACAGAGAGCACTGTTGTCTTTCCCGTGCCCGCCCGGCCTTGAAGTCCCATGATCCGGTCGCGACTCGTCATAAGCCGCACGACAGCCTCACGCTGCGAATCATTGAGAATTCTCCCCTGCTTTCCGGAAATCTCGTCGACTACCCGCCCCGCCTGCGCGGCCTCGATGACCGGCTGTTGCGTTCCTCTTCCTTCCAGAACTTTGCGTATGTTCGCGCGCTCCAGGTCGAGCATGCGGCGGGTGGTGACTTCAGGCGCGCGCTCCTCGCGGAGAATTCCGATCAGTCCTTCCTCCCGCTCCCGCGCGGCGATCTCCTGCTTAACCGCTTCGTAAGTCGTCAGCCCCATGTTGCGCCGCAGCGAATGAACAAGAAGATCACGCGCGTCCCCGACCGCTTCCGAATCCATCACGCGGCCTATGCCGAACGTCACGGCCTCCTGCGCCCGCCTCATAACCTCTTCGAGCGAATGTTCAATCGGCCCGCGCTCGCGCGCCGCCTCCGCCGCCTTGCGCGCCGCCCCGCCGTGCATCCTGTCCATCTCCTGGTGACGCTCGATCATCTCTTTCCGGTCGAATCTCTTGCCCCGCCTGTTCGCTGAAGCCGCCGCCTGGCGCAGGCCCGCGCCGTCTCTGACGACGTGTCCCTCGGCCTCCAGCCGCGCCTTCATCTCCGCCGCTTCCTCTCGCAACTCCTTCCCGCGCAGGCTGCTCGCATCTAGATACTCCTTCGAGAAGCCCACGATCTCCGGCGCTCCCGTCCTCCCGTCCACCTCGATCTCATAGCCGAGCCTCTGTAACTCGATGGCTAAAACCGCGCGGTAGATCGCCGTCGCGTAACGCTGGGAGTTGAACAATTCCATCGAATCCAACGCCCGCCATTTTCCGCCGAGCAGCTCTGTCAGATTGAAAATGATTACGTGGGTGTGGAGCTGGGGCGCGGCGTAGTTGTGTTTCTTATCGGGCCGGGCCGTGTCATGCTCGAACTTGGCCGCGACCATTCGGCCGGTTGTAATCGACGGCTTCGTGCCACCCATCTTGGCCTGGATATATCTTTCGAGTTCGACGAGCGCGGTATCCACTGCCTTACGGTGAGCATCCCTGATTCGCGCGTCCCCGCCTACCAGCGCCGCCAACGATACCGACTTCGGGGCCGAAAACGTCGCGTCCCAGCCGGCGCGATGCCCCTTCGTCGTCACCTCCTCGCCGTACTGATTGACATAGGTGTACGGCTGTACCTGCCTGATCAGTTGCTTGCCCGTGTGCGGGTCCTGGCCCTCCACTAAACGCTCATACTGCTCCCGCTTCACCTCGCCCGTGAGTCCCCACTGCTCGGCGAGTCGCCCAAACCATTCGCCATTGATCGTGTCGCCCTGGCCGTAATAGTTGCGTTCGGCGTTGGAGTAATCCTCCTGGTAATAGTCTTTCGCCTGTCCCATGGTGAGAGCCTTGCTGATCGTTAGCACTGTCACACCTCCAGATCATGTCCGATTGCATTGACCTTCTCCCTCCTTGCCATGTCTGTTGGCGGACGCTCCATTTCCCCGTCTATGGCAATCCTCGAATCCGGACCCATTTTTTGGGCCGATCCGGCCTGCGGCTTTGGCGTCTCCGCGGGCTCCGCCTTCACGCGGGGAACGAATCTATATCTGTGTTGCGGCCCGCTCGTGTCTTCGGGCGGCGCGTCAGCCTCGGCGAGCATCGCCTGCCGCGGAATGAATCTCTCGGCGCGCGCCGGCCACTCGCGCGCCTCGAACCGGAATGGCACGACCATGTCCTGATATTTCCAGAACCCGCGCAACTTGGGCAGAGCCATGATCTCTTCCCGGCTCACCACCGCCCGCCGCTCCGTTTGAGACGAGTAGTTGATCGAGTCACGCCCCTGGTCACTGACGCTCGCCGTCACGCCCGTCCGAGGCTTCTCCCGTTCGTCGTCGCCTATGAGTTCGCTGACCCACCTGGCGGAATCGGGTTCGTTGCACCGGAAGACGATCTTCAGTACGGAAGCGGCGAGCATCGTGGCCGCGCTCGGGCCGTAATGCTCCTGGAACTGGTTCTTGTTCTGCGTCCCCAAGATCAATTTCACCCCGAACTTCCTTCCCTCAGTTAGCGCCGCATATAACGCGGGCATCCGGCCCAGCGCGTGCGCCTCGTCGACAATCATCCAGCAAGGATGTTCCCTTCCCCATGCCGGATCGCTGGCCATCAGCCGCTTCATCAACAGGTCGAGAAAGACTGCATGCAGATGTCTCAATTGCGCCAGTGTGTCCTGGGTCGAGGTGACGAAGATCCACCCCCGGCGTTCGGTCGCCCACTCGGTCAACAGAATGTCCGCCGAACATTCCGCTTGCCGCGGCAACAGCTTCAGCTTGTTTCCCGCCTCCGACAAGGTGCCCAGTACGCCTCCCCTTTGCTGCGGCGCCTGAGCATTGATCAAATGCGCCAGTTCCGTTCCCTCGACGCGCTTGTCAATCTCCCCCTCGCTGACGAGCCACCTTACCAACTCATCCGGCGACGGCATGAATTCGAGCAGTCTCGCAAAAATGCTCCGTGTCGCCTTGACGAAAAATGCGCCAGTGTGATGATCGCTGCCGGGAAAGAAGCTCTCGGCGATCATCTCCCGATCGGTCTTGAGCCTGACTTCGGCGGCTGGGTTCCAGTAAGGAAAGCGCGTGTCGAGAGCATTCAAGATGACGTCGCCCCTGTCGCCCCTGAAATGGCTGGCCACGAATTCGCCCGCCGGGTCGTAAACGATGACCGCTTCCTGTGGCCGCCGCCGGGCAATCTGCCACAGAAACAGGTGAAGCAGTTGGCTCTTTCCTGTCCCGGTGTCGCCCAGCACAGTCGTGTGCGCCGCCTCTTCTTCGCGCGGAATTCGCAGCCAGTAGACCGGTTCTCCCTTGCGACTGAATCTCCTTAGCCAGCCTCTTTTCCGCCCCAAGCTCGGCGTCCCCAAGCCGAGCGGTTCGGCTTGAGCTTTGAAGTCTTCGGGTTGGATGAGGCGCGTTCCGCGCACCAATCGCCCTTCTTCGTACCTTTTATTCAGCCGCTGATCAAAGACCACTAAACCCGCTGCGCCGATAAGAAACACGATCGAGCCAGTGACGATCGACGGAATAAGCAGGCCGAAAAAACTCGTCCCCTCGTAGTTGTGCTCCTGGAATAAAGCGACCATCTGTCGATCATTCACCGTCACCTTGCGCCAGGCCAGTTCTCCTCCGCGCCGTCCATTCCACGCGAAGACATACCCGCTCTCTTTCCGGACCGGACGCCCGTTCGAGTCTCCGATCGGGCGCGCCTGCGCATCCGTTACACCCACGGTTATGTTTCTTCCGCTCGAATCCAGCGCCTCATAAATCAGCAACTTGTACTTGCTCGACGCCCGCGCCGAGACCGACGCCTTGACCGATCCCAAGAAGTATTGCGTCAAATACAGCCGCTGAAGCGGCGCCATGTTCGCCCGCGTCCGGAGTCGAAAGAACCCGAATCCCGCGGACGCTCCGAGTATTACGGCGATGATCAAATACCCTATGAGCCGCCGCCAGAAGTTTCTGAGCCGGGTCCGCCCTTCTTCTGTAAATGGGTTTCGACTGCTCATTGTTTGCCCCCGTCAGACTCTCTCAAGCGCCCTCTCAAGCGCTGCCTCTGGTGTTCACTCCGGCCTTGAGGCCGCTCGCTTTGCGAGCACTTGTCGCCCATATTCCTCATAGTGTTCGTCCACATTCTCCCGCAGCTCCTCCAGCTCCTCCGGCGACAATACCCGCTTCAGTAACACTCCCAACATCTTCCGCAGCACGGCCATCTCCTCGATCAGGATCCGCTCGTTGGCGGTCAGTCCGAAATCCTTGCTTGACTCCGACACCGCCAGACGCCGGGACCAGTCATTCGCCGAGCGCCCCGCCCTGAACCCGCAGTCGTCCATCCTCGAGTACTGTTCGTCGGTCACTCGGAAAGTCACAACCCGATCTTTCAGCTCATCCCCCATGCTCTCAATCCCTCCGTACAGAAGCGAAAAAGCCGCGTAAACATTCGAGACGCTAGTCCGAGTCGCTCTCGATAAGTTCAACCACTCCTCCGCACACATGCGAGGCGGCGCGTAAACAACACAGACGCCCCGCAAGGGGTGACGTGTCAGTTGGACCCGCGCGCAAAGCGCGCCCGCCTCTCGAATCTGGCTCCATCCGCATGAAATCGCGCGCCGTCGCCTCGTCGCTCCTGTCGAGGCCGTCTGCGCGTTCGATCCAAAGTCGTTCGCCGCCACGTCGGCCAAAAGACGCCGACATCCGCGAGTACCGCCCTTGATTTTGTATAGAAACGGGCGCCGACGCGGGGCGCTACCATGCCCAGCCCGCGCCATCTCAAGACGCCGGCGCTCGCCCCGATTCATCAACACTCATGGCGATAAAGGTCTCCGTTACAACCGGAACTCCGTTCGAATCATGCCCTGCCGGACCGTTGACCCGTTCCGGGACTGCGCGCGAGACCGGCGCCGTCGCCGTTTCTTCCGGCGCCGCCTCCCGCTTCCCCTTCATTCCCTTGCCGGCGTCAGGCTCCTTCGGCGCGCGCGCCGGGGCGATCGACTGACGTGTCTGCTTTCGCTCGGCGATCGCGGCGACCGCATCATGCGACCCCCGGAAATAACTCTCAGTCGCGGCCTTTACCGCCTCCCTCAGCGCCACTTCGTAAGAGTCGATCGCCCCCTGATCGCTGAGCAGATCGGGCAGCAAGAAGTCCCTGGCCGGCGCGGTAAGCGGCGCCACCACGGTTCGCACATCTTCGTCGGTTGACTGTTCTATGCTGATCTTCAAGCTCTCTTTCGCTCGCGGCATTGCCCGCTCCTTTCGGTTTTTTGCAGATAATTTCATGAGCGGGTCGTTCCGTTCAGTCACTAGCGCCTTCAGCGATGACTGCGAAAACCAACCCAGGAAACATGAGAAACATTGTTATTGAGCCCGATACTTTGCGGCGATCACATGCTCAAGGCATGCTCCGGGGCTCGTCCCCGCGGCTCGACCATCTTCTCCTCGGTTCTGATTTCACTGACTGGCTTGAGGGCGCCGATCTCGTAGCCTAATTCGAGGGCGTACCTCGCCGCCCCGAGATCGAGCTGAGAGCTCTGGGCGATGTCTTCGCCGTTCCAGAAAATGTAAGCGCCGGGGGCGTTCTCGAACGAGACCACGGCCATCGCGCAGTGATCCGAATTCCCCCCGTTCCACTCGCCCCAGAAGCGATTCACGACCGCGCCGCCCTCCAGCGCCCTCTCCAGAATCGCCCTGTTATTCGGCCCCATTGAATCGATGACCTGGGAGAAGGAGACGTCCGGCGTCGCGATCTCGATGTCGCCGGCGAGTCTGAGATCGCTGATTCCGGGCAAAGCGACAGGGTCGGCTTCGATCGAGGACTGCGCTTCCTGCGCGCCCGCCTGGGTGACATACACCTCCTCGCCCTTGAGCAGATAGGTCCCCTGGGCGTTCTCGAACGAGACGACCGTCCAATCGCTGCCGTGGTGTTGGATGGAGATTTGATCGACGCTCGCGCCGGCGACGAGCGCCTCCTCGATGAAGGGAATTCTGGGAGCGGAGGCGTCAAAACGCTCAACTGCGATCCTCGGCGATCCGTAATTTGCGATCCCCTCCGCTTGCGCGAGAGCTGATCCAACCTCGATTCTTAGTCGCTCGCCGATTTCTTCCGGGGCTTCCGCGCCTTCCGGGCCATAAATCATCCGGAACTCTTCTGACGTCAGCCTGGCGCCGGGTTCGATCTCGTGGCCGGCCCAAAACTCTCGTCGCCACTCAGAAGACTGTTTAGCCAGTGTGGTGTTTTGCGCTAAGGCGGCGCCTGGAAGCGAGGTCGATTTACCACCGCTCCGCTCCGCCCGGCTGATATCGGCGGCGGGATAGAAACCGATTTCGGCGCCTGGTTGGCTGAGATCTATTCGCCGGCCGGAGGATTTAAGCTCACCGGATTCTTGGCTATTTCTTCGTAGACCTCCGCCATTCTCTTCGAGCCGCCCTCCAACCAGGCGGCTTTGAGACGCTCGAAGTTTTCTTCGACCAGGCGGTGTGCGGCCGTCTGTCTGGCCTCCCGCTCCAGATCCTCCTCCAGGACTTTCTTGAGCGCGTCCAATGTCATTCTTTGCTCTGACATGATCGATAACCTCCTTGGTGTCCGGATGGACTAATCGCAGCCCATCCAACGCCTCTATGCCATACTCCTCTACCACGCTGATGAAATAGCGGTCAAGATACTCGAGCGCCTGCGTCTTCTCCGGAAAGCCTGCGGCCTCCCAATCTCCCGACGAAATGAAGGCCATCGCCTCGGACACTATCTGGTTGGGAGTGATCTCCGGGTAGTACTCGGCGAGCGCGGTCTTCGGGACTACGTAATCGGGATCGGCCATGATCACGCTCTCCGCGAGCGTCTCTCCGTCTTCTGGATTGATCGTGTTCTCCCACACATGGAAGGCTTCGTGCCGGCGCAGTTGTTTTGCAAAGCTGAGCGTCGGACCTTCATAGCCTGCGCTTGTCGTGTCGACGATCGCGACCGCATTCTTGCCATGGGCCAGGGCGTCGATGATCGCCTCCTCGAAAATATCGGCCAGCTTATCGAAATTCTTGCCCGGGTCGTCTGGCCAAACCTCGGCTTCATGTCTGAAGAAATCTACAGTCTGTTCCGCGTCGCTCAGGTTGGATGTGATGCCGGCGAACTCGCCGTAGCGCTTCAGATCCAGGATCTCGAAGGCGGTCCTGATGGCCAGCGCCCCCTGGTGGTTCGTCAAGATCGCCCCCTCCCTGCTGCCCGCGCGCCCGCGGAATTCAGCGCGAATATCCTTCCACACCTGAGAGGCGTCTTCGACCTCATCGACGTTCGGAATCCGCTCCGTCCTCCAATAGTTGTTCACGGCAATGATGTCGGCGGGCGGGGTCGAGCCCTCCGCCACGATCGGGTTATCGAGGTCCCGGATAACCGTCCGGCTGCCGCTCAACCGCTCGAGTTCCCGCAGCGGCGTCCAGTAGATGAGTCTGCGGAATACCTGGAGGCGCTCGTCATCTCTCCCCAGACCGCCGGCCAGGAACGCGTTTCTGACCTCGTCTCTGAGCTCCGCCCAATCCTCCTTAAACCAGTTGAACACTCTCGCCGCGGCGAGTTCGCCCGCACGCGCCTCCCAGATCTCCGGGTGAGCGGCGAGGATGTCCCTCTTTGCGGCTGACCACACGCCTATCAGGTTTTGAGGTTGCACTCTCATGGCTTCTCTCATCTTGTCGAACAGCGCTTTTATTGGACCTGCGGCAGCTCATCCGGCTGCCATCCCGCGGCGATCAGCTCCGCCGCCGGCGCGAACGGGCGAGGGATCGTAACCTCGTCCAGGCTCTCGGCCATCCAGATTCCCGACTCGTTCTCCAGCTCATCGCTCGGCGTCCTGACCAGAATCGCCGGGCCCTCCTCACGGCTTTTACCCAAAGACAGCGCCTCGACTCCGATCGGCGAGCGGCGGTACCTGACGACCAATGTCCCGCGCATGGTCGTCAGAGTCCCGGGGCGCGCGCCGGCGGAAAATCCTGGCGCCATCCCGCTTCGCAGCAGCGCGGCGAGGAGTTGGTCGACGCCGGCCGGCGCGCGCCCCTTGCCCAGTTCCGCGGCGAGGAGCAGGCCGGCCGCCGTCGCGAGCGCCGTGGCCTC
>Ga0126377_10002649_pt1 | contig 12405 bp, 11 predicted proteins | sample PanSoiMetPlot_22_FD_92647 | JGI IMG/M metagenome (GOLD analysis project Ga0126377, IMG submission 92647) | Tropical forest soil microbial communities from Panama - MetaG Plot_22 | ecosystem: Environmental > Terrestrial > Soil > Tropical forest > Bulk soil | place: Panama | collected 2016-02-17
CTCTGTGGTCTCCGTGATCTCCGTGGCCAAACTCCCCAGTGTCCTCCGTGGCCCTGGCCCGCGCCGGCTTCTTCTTCGAGAACATCGTGTAGTCGTACGCCGACATGTGCGTCGGCGTCGGCTGCGCCTGCATGCGCTGATCGTTTGCCGTGGCGATGAGCCGGACGCCTGGATACCCGATCAGATCCCAGCCGACGAAGCGATCGTTGCCTCCATAGAAGGGATCGCAGAACGTGCCCTGTATCGTGTGCGTGAGCAGCAGATTGAAGAACGCAGCCGATCCTGTGGCAAAGCCCGTGGCGGTGTCTCTCTCCATGTCAGTCAACACCGCGTCCTGATTCTGCGGAGAGAGCTGCGCGAACGGCGCGCCCTTGGAACGACGCGCGTAGGCGTCGACGGCCGTCAGACCAGCGCGGTAAACCTCGCGGAACGACGCGAGCGCGCCGCCGAGTCCGCGATCGATGTATCGCGCGGCGCGAGCTTCGGTGGCGCCTGGGCTGTTGGCGTCACTGGGGATCAGCCGCGCGACGATCGCGTCGAGCGTGTCGGCTTCTGCGGCCGTCAGCGTTTCGAGCGGCGATCGCGGCGACGTCGCTTGTGCCAATGCGTCGACGGGAACGGCAGCGGCGGCGCTGACGATCCCCACGCGTTTGAGCGCATCGCGGCGAGAAATGGAGACGGACATCGGCTTCTCCCGGTCCGGCTAAAGCCGGACACTACGACTAAGGCTGGATTATACGGATCGCGCAAGCGGCCGCGTCAGACAGGTTGGTCCCCCGAAGCCCTTGATGCTGATCTCGTTGCCCTCGTATTCCAGCACCTCACAGCCCGCGTGTTCGAGGGCTGCGCGGGTGCGCAGATTGCCGGTGAGCATCAGGCATCGACGGGGCGCAAGCGCCAGCACGTTTGGTCCCATGCTTCCGAACTCCTCGTCGGGCACCTCGATGAGACGCACACCTCGGTCGAGCAGCCATTCGCGGAAGGGCACGGGCAGCAGTGGCGAGTAGACGAGCGCGATGTCGTGGTCGACGGGGCTGATGAGCGACATCAGATGCATGACGTCACCCGGCCCGCGCCAGTGTGGTAACGGAACTTCGACGACGGTGGTGTCGTCGAGAAGCGCCCGCAACTGGCTGATGCCCTCGGCGTTCGTGCGATAACCGCGCCCGACGGCCAGCGTCCGCGAATCGATCCAGACGACGTCGCCGCCTTCGAGCGTTCCCGGCGGCTCGATCCGGCCGCAGGTGGGCACCGATCCGAGTTCGCGCAGGACAGCCTCCAGTGCTGGCGGCTCTCCTGAGCGTGACGGCTTCCCCATGCGACAGAAGATCAGGCCTCGTGGGCTGACGATCGAAGCGTCCCGCACGTAGATCGAATCGAGCGTCGTGTGATCGTCGCGCGGCAGCGTGATCAGCGTGGCGCCGGTCGACTGCAGCAGCTCGAGGAACCGGTCGTATTCGCGTTCCGCGCGACCGAGATCGGGCGGCGCCGTGAAGTTGAGTGCGGCCCACTGTGTTGCGATCGTCTCTGGACCGACAAACGCATCCCGTGGGTGTTTCACGATCACCTGGGTGAGGGGATCGACTTCGGACAGCACGATGGTCAGCCCTCACTTCCACCGGGTCAGGATTGTCTCGCGATCGAAGATCCTGATCGCCACGGCCATCAGGACGGCGTTGAGCCCGACGAGGACGACGGCGATCACTAACATCAGCGGTGTGGTCAGCCGAAAGGCGCCCATCAGCTGGCTGATGAAGAGACCGACGACGGGCAGGATGATCGTCACCCCGATCTGCTGCGCCGTGCGCGCGTCGTTGACCCGCGACGACACGCACACCGCCATCTGCAGTGCCGCCAGACCGGCCAGCGGTCCCAGTACGAAGACGATGGCAAGGGTTCGAGGGGCAAGCACGGCCCAGATCACACCTGATTGGGCGAAGGCGAGGATCGTCAACATGTAGATCCCCATGCAGGCCACGGTCATCAACAACGCCGGCAGCAGTGAGCTCAGCACCTTCGCGCCCAGCAGTTCCATCGTCGTCAGCGGGGTCGCCAGCAGCGGCTCGAGGGATCGCGCCTGCTTCTCCCCCACGATGCTATATGCCGCGATCGACATCGCGCAGGTAATCGGGATGAGCATGAACATCAGCGAGAAGTACTGAAAGATGAATGCCTGGACGGCCGCTTCGGGATTGAGGCCGCGAAGCCCGGGCTGGTCGCGATACAGCTCGAGTGCGACCTCGAAGTCGCTCGAGTCCGACAGCTTCTCGCCGGCCACGGCAGGGATGACGATGGCCACGACGACCGGCATCGCAATCGCGACGATTCCGACGATCAGTACCGGAAGAAACAGCGCCAGGTTCTGACGCTGGTCGGCGAACTCTTTGCCGACGAGCGCCCATACCCGTCTCATTGCACGCCGCCTTCCGGATGCAGCAGCTTCAAGTAGACCTCTTCGAGCGGCGGCTCCTCCTGAACGACCGCCTCGATGTCCGCCCCCGCCTGCACGAGCCGCCTGACGAGATCGGGAGTGGTGAGCGGCGTTCCGTTGAGGGCTACGGACATTTGTGTGCCATCGCTGCGGATATCGGTGAGACCGGCCCCGCGAAGAAGCGGTTCGTATGTGGACGCCAGCTGCCGCAATGTCACCCGAACCCGCGGCGCAAAGAGCCGTTGTCGAAGCGCCTCGGGCGAGCCCACCGCAATGAGCCGCGTCCGCAGCACCGCGACGCGATCGGCAACGCGCTCGACTTCGTCGAGATTGTGGGTGCAGAGCAGCACCGTGCGACCCTGTTGACGCAGGCCCATCACGAGCTCACGAACCTCGCGCGCGCTCTCGGGGTCGAGGTTGGCGGTCGGCTCATCGAGCAGAACGAGGCGCGGCTTGTGGAGCAGGCTCCGTGCCAGCGCCACGCGCTGCCGCAGTCCCTTCGACAACTCGGCGGGGCGGTCCTTTGCTCTGTCGGGAATCTCGAAGAGCGCGAGCGCTTCATCGACCGCTTTGCGCGGCGAGTCCAGATCGTAGAGTCGTGCATACACCTCGAGGTTCTGGCGGACGGTCAAGCTGTCCCACAGCCCCGGTGCCTCGGTGAGAAAGCCGATGTGCGCTCGCAGCTGCGATGACGTCGCAGGCGTCATCGGCACGCCATCCAGGTGCACAGTGCCAGACGAGGGCGCGATGAGACCCGCGAGCACGCGCAGCGTCGTCGTCTTGCCCGCGCCGTTGGGACCCAGGAGCGCGAAGATCTCGCCGCTCTTCAGCTCGAAGGACACATCGTCGAGCGCCACGCGATCGTCAAATCGACGGGTGAGATGAGACGCGGTCAGCACAGGGACAGTGTAGGCCGGGGCTGTTCTTCAGCCCCGGCGTGATCAACGTGGATCAAATTCGTAGCAACCCGGGGTCACGAGCAGACGGCCATCCCGCCCGAACGACAGGCTGGTAGGGCTGATGATCCCCGCGCCGCTGAATTGGAGGGTTCGCGTCTTGTCACCCGACGCGTCGTACACGTAGGTGAACGGCACGACCAACGAGATCCACAGGTTTCCACGGGGGTCGACTTCCGCGGCACGGATGACCGGCGCTACCAGCGGGAGCTCTCGATCCTGCACGCGGCGCTTTGGCCAGCGGGTGGGCTGGGCATCGAGCAGCGCATCGATCTCGCGACCTTCGATGTGCCGCTCGAACACGAGCGTGCCGCTGCGATCGTACTTGCGGAACAGCGGACGGCCGGTGATGAACACGTAGAAGTAGCCACCCGTGGGATCGACCAGCGGGAGTCCCGTATTGAGGGCGACGTGAAGATCGCGATCGTCTTCGAACCCCGTTGCGCGCAGCCGCCCGATGCTGTGAAACGCCGAGCCGCCGGGCGAGTATTCGGTGAAGAGCGATCCGCTTTCCGGATGGCTGATGAGGAGCCTGTCTCCCGCATGCTGAACGGACGCGGCGCCGTTCAGCATCACGTTGCCGAGAAGTACGTGCGCAGCCGGCGTGCCCGGGAGAAAGAATCCTGTCAGCAGCCTGCCGGTCGGATCGAACGTCTGCACCCGCTGCTGTGCGCGTGGGACGTCGACCACGACGAACCGGCCGTCAGGCAGCAGGTCGAAGCCGGTCGGCTGAATGACGCGACCATCTTCCTGACCGATCTCGAGCAGCTTCCTGGATGTCGAGCGTGTGTCGTCGATGGTGTAGACGGTGTGGCCGCGCCGATCGAACACGTAGTAGGTGCCGTTCGCGGCCTGCTGAAAGTCGAGCGGTTCCTCGAACGACCCGACGATGTGCGGAGGCAGTGCAGCGACCGAGCGCAGCACCTCGACCCGAAGTGCGGCATCGGTTCGTGCGATCGACGCCGCGACGAGGAGTGCGCAGACCGTCGCGAGGCGGGACACTAGTACGCGGCCAGCGCGCGAATGGCCTGAAGAACGTCTTTAGTGCCTGGCAGGATCTCTTCTTCGAGCACCGGCGCGTAGGCGACCGGGCAGTCGAGCGAGGCGACGCGCTTGACCGGCGCATCAAGGTCGTCGAAGAGCTCGTCAGAGATCCGCGCGGCGATCTCGGCGCCGAAGCCGCACGTGAGCTGATCCTCGTGCGCGACGATCACACGGCTCGTCTTCTTCGTGAACGCCGCGATGGTTTCCCAGTCGTAGGGAATGATCGTGCGCAGATCGACGACCGCCACGCTGACGTGTTCACGCTCGGCTTGCTGGGCGGCCAGCAGTGAACGCTGCACCAATGCGCCCCAGGTGAAGACCACTATGTCGGTGCCGTCCCGCGGCACCGACGCCCTCCCGAACGGGATCATGTAGTCGGGGCCGGGGTACACACCCTTGTTGTAGGTCTGTCGATACAGGTGTTTGTGCTCGCAGAAGAGCACCGGGTCATCGCATCTGATGGCGGTGCGCAGCAGGCCGGCCGCGTCCTGTGCGTTGGAAGCCAGCACGATCCGGATGCCTGGCGTGTGCGCGAAGATCGCCACAGCCGACTGGCTGTGATACGGCGCGCCACCACGGAGATACCCGCCGATCGGCACGCGAATCACGACCGGGCACGACCAGTGGTTGGCCGAGCGGTATCGCATCATCGCGAGCTCGTCGCGAATCTGCATGAATGCGGGCCAGATGTAGTCGAAGAACTGAATCTCGACGACCGGCTTGAGCCCGCGCAGCGCCATGCCGACCGCCCGCCCGACGATGTTCGCCTCGGCGAGCGGCGAATTGAAGACGCGGTCGCTTCCATAGAGACGCTGCAAGCCGTGCGTGACCTTGAAGACGCCGCCTTTCCCCGTGACGAGCTTCAGCGCTTCGTCGTGGCTCACGTCGGCGACGTCCTGGCCGAAGACGACGATGCGCGGGTTCCGCGCCATTTCGTCCTTGAGCGTGGCGTTGATCGCCGCGACCATCGTGTCGGGCTTGCCCTGCGGCTTCGGCTCGGTCGAGAAATCGTCGGACGAGGGATCGACCGTGGGCGAGAAAACGAACGAGGTGGCGGTCTCCGGCTCCGGCTTCGGTGCGCGGAGCGCCTCCTCGATAGCCTGTTTCACCTCGCGTTCGACCGACGCCAGGGTGTCGGCGAAGTCGTCGTCGCTGGCTATGCCCTCGCTCTTGAGGAACTGTCGCATCCGGGCCAGCGGATCGCGCCGCGCTTCGGCTTCCCGCTCGCCCCCGGTCTTGTACAGCCGCTCATCGTCGGACAACGAGTGCGAGTAGGGGCGGATCACCGTGGCGTGGACGAGCACCGGACCTTTGCGCTCGCGGGCATGCGACGTCGCATCGCGCATCGTCCGGTAGCTGGTCAGGTAATCGGTGCCGTCACATCGCAGCACGCGGAGGTTCGGGAAGTTCTCCACCAGCCGTGAGATGTCGCCGCCTGGCGTCTGCACGTCGACCGGCACCGAGATCGCGTAGCCGTTGTCCTCGACGAGATAGAGCAGCGGGAGCTTCCGGGAGCAGGCCGTGTTCAGCGATTCCCAGAACTCGCCTTCGCTGGTGCCCCCTTCGCCGATCGAGATGTAAGTGATTTCGTCGGGATGGTAGAGCGTTTCGCGATCGGGGATCTGCGGCACGCGGCTGTAGATCAACGCGGCTTCGGCGCATCCGACTGCGTGCAGGCAATGGGTGCCGACGCAGCTGCTCTGCGACGGAATGTTGAGGCGCCGATGTCCCCAATGCGACGGCATCTGGCGTCCGCCGTTGGCGGGATCATCTTTGGCGCCGACCGACGCGAGAAACATCTCGTACGGTGTGAACCCCAGCGTCAGACACAACGCGCGATCGCGATAGTAGGGGAAGAGCCAGTCGTGTCCGGCGCGCAGGTGCTGACCGGCCGCGACCAGGATCGCTTCGTGGCCCGCACCGCTGATCTGGAAGAAGGCTTTGCTCTGGTTCTTGAGCTGTATCTCTTTGTCGTCGATCGCGCGCGACAGGAGCATGAGACGGTAGGCGCCGAGCAGCTCGTCGCGAGTCAAACCTTCGTGATCGCGGCGGCGTGCGTGGGCTCCCGAGGCGCGCGCGTCCGCGCCGTTGGCCAGGCCCGGGCCCTTCATCACTAAGAAATTATGTCACTATCCTGTGGCCCTGTCTCTGTTCTCTGCGTCTCGTCGTCCGCGCAGATCTGTGAGTTGGAAGCCAAAAGCCCAGAGCCTAAAGCCTGGAGCTTCATTGCATATGGCAGCACCGTTGCATCGTTGGGATGAGATTGCACTCGAGAAGATCACGGAGATGGTCTCGCGAAAGATCGTCAGCGGCGATCGCGAGATGCTGGCGCAGACTTATCTGAAACGCGGCGCGCTCGTGCCGCTCCATTCGCATCCCAGCGAGCAAATGACCTACGTCCTGCAGGGAGCGTTGCGTTTTCTCGTCGACGGCGAAGAGGTGATCGTGCGCGAGGGCGAGGTCATTCACATTCCGTCGGGCGCCCCACATCAGGCCGAAGCGCTCGAAGACACGTTCGAGCTCGACGTGTACAGTCCCATACGCGAAGATTGGATTGATCCGAGCGTGGATTGACTGCGGGTCTAAAGAGCAAGACCCGCCCTGCATTTTTTAGTGGACGCGACGATTGACGTCGTCGCCGCGTCCGCCCGAGTAGACGTCGAACTTCTTGCGCATGCGATTGATGCGCCACTTGAGATAGCGGTACTGAATCTCCGACAGGAGATTGACCCGTTTTCCCTTCAGATAGAGGTAGCCGGTCGCCAGCCCTCCGAGGTGCGCGGTGTGGGCGACCCCGCCCCCGGCGAAAACCGCAGACCACAGCGATATGCCTCCGAGGATGATCACCATGTACTTGGCCTGCACTGGAAAGATGAACGCGAACAGAATAGGCCGCGTCGGGAAATAGAGCGCGTAAGCCAGGAGCACGCCGAAGATTGCGCCGGATGCGCCGATGGTGGCCTGGAGCCAGAACGACACGGCGAACGAGAACGGCAGGAGCCCGAGAAGAACTTGCGTCAGGCCCGCTCCGATGCCGCACACGAAATAGTACTTCGTGAAATACGTTGTCCCCCACATGCGCTCGATCTCCACGCCGAACATCCAGAGCATGAGCATGTTGAAGATCAGGTGCATCGGGCCGCCATGCAGGAACATGTACGTCACGAGCTGCCAGACGGCGCCCGTGGTAAACACCGCTTGCGGCATCAATCTGAAGGGGATTTCGAGGGCTGGCCAAATCGATGTCGCGATGAACGCGACGACGTTTGCGATGATCAGCGCCTTGATGGCGGGGGTGACCGGACCCGGACCGAACGCGTACGACATGCCCGACGGAGCTGGGAAGCGCCCTCGCATTCTCCCAAGTCTGGCGCAATTGATACCTAGTCGGCAATATCCATGCGCACATGCTCGGGTGTGACGATTTCGGCAGAGACGGATCGCGATACACGTTTTCCCGCCGGAAGCGGAAGCGCGAGCGCAGCCGCAACCAGCGGTACCGCGGCCATTGCCGTCAACGTGTGATCGATGCCGATGCGATCGGCGAGCATGCCGACGAACGGGACGCTGAGACCGCCCATGCCCCACGCGAACCCCATCATCAGCGATGAGACTGTTGCTGCACTGATTGGCGCGATCGTCTGCCCGAATGTGACATTGACCGGAAGCGTCGACTGAAGGAGGAACCCGCCGATCGCGAGGATCACGACAAACATCCAGCCGGTGAACTGCGGCGCGAGTGCGAGCAGAGGGACCGCGGACACCAGCGACACGATGATCACGCGACGTGGCCCGAAGCGATCCGCCGCGGGTCCGCCGAAAAACCCGCCGAGCCCCACAGCGAACAGATAGACCGACGCCGCGGTTCCCGCTTGCGCGAGCGTCATCCCGCGTTGTGTGAGCAGAACGGGCACGAAGGTCGAGAAGCTCATCGACGTCAGCGTACGCAGGACCACGATCAGATACAGAAACGTCAACGGCTTCGCGTACGGGCGAAGCGCCCGGATGCCGCCGGCTTCATGCGAATCCTGCAGCCGTTCGATCGCAGGAATGCGCCTCAGGAAAACGAGCAGCAGGACGACCAGCGCCGGTGCAATCAGAATCGGTGTCGCCCGCAGGCCATACGCCTGGACGAATGGAGCAAAGAGGAGCGGAGCGGCCGCCTGCCCCAGCGTGCCGCTCGTGATGTGGAACGACATCGCCAGGCCGCGCTGATTGCCCGAATAGCGGTGCACGAGCGCTGCGGCCGGTGGGTGGAACGCCGCGCCACCAAGACCGCCGAGAATCAGCACCATCGCCAGCGCGACCGCGCCCGGAGCGAGGCCGACGAGCGGGAGCACCGACACACAGATGAGGGGCCCGGTCAGCAAGAGCAGTCGCGGTCGCCACCGATCGGCAATGTGGCCGAACCCGAGCTGCGAAACGGAGTTGGCCAGCTGAAAGCACATCTGCAACGTGCCGGCAGCGGCCAGTGACAGGCCGAGCCGCGTGATGAGAAGTGGAAGAAGCGGAGCGAGGATGTTGCCGTAGCCGTCGACGATGAAGTGTGTGCCGGCGAGCAGGAGGATGGTGCGGTGCAGCCCGAACGGCCGCTTCATCGAGACGCCCGGCGGAGTCGTCGGGAGACCATCGCCACGCCTTCGTTGAATTCACGAATCCGAAGAAGCCACGCCGACCCCCCGAGCACCACGATGGCGAGGCCGATCGTTGCGCTCAGACGCAGAGCCTGTACGACAAACGCGTGACTCGGCAGCCACCGTGTGAACAGTTCGTCCGCGTAGAACGCCGTAGCGCCCATGAGCACCGAGGCGAAGGCGATGCGGACGATGGCGCCGAGCAGTCGTGCTTCGTTGAGTCCGTGCAGATGCGCGCGAAGGAGATACGCGAGCGCGGCCGCATTGAAGAGCGCGGCAAGCGACGTCCCGAGCGCGAGCGCCTCGTAGCCGTAGCCGAGCTCCCGCACGAACAGGTAGTTGAGGGATGCGTTGACGAGCACCGCGACCATGCTGACGATCACCGGAGTTCGATTGCGTCCCAGTGCATAGAACACTGGGGACAGGATCCGGACGACCGAGTAACCAATCAGACCGACCGCGTAGAACTGCAGTGCCGCGGCGGTCGCCACGGTGTCGGCCGGTGTGAACCTCCCCCGCTCGAGGATCAGTCGCACGATCGGCTGCGCGAGCACGATCAATCCGACCATCGACGGGATGTTGAGCATCAACATCAGCGAGAGGCCGTTGGTCACCGTCTCCCGAACTGCGACGAAATCCCGCTCGGTGCTCTGGCGAGAGACGGTCGGCAGCGTCGCGGTGCCGATCGACACGCCGAACAGTCCAATCGGCAGATACATCAGGCGGAACGCGTAGTTCAGCCACGACACCGCGCCGACGACGGTACCTGTCGCGAGCCATGTGTTGACGAAGACATTCACCTGCGTCGCCGCCAAGCCGATGGTGCCTGGGCCCATCAGCGTGAGCATGCGCCGCAAGCCTTCGTCGCGCCAATCGATCTCGGCGCGATAGCGGAAGCCTTCCTTGTGGAGTGTTGGCCACTGCAACGCGAGCTGTGCGACGCCGCCGAGCAGCGTGCCGATCGCAATGGCGACGATCGGCTGCAGGCCGAACATCGGCATCAGCGGCACGAGCGTGAACGCGCAGACGACGGTCATCACATTGAACATCGCCGGCGAGAGGGAGGGGATGAAGTAGTGATGCAGCGAGTTCAGCATCCCCATGAATGCCGCCGCGACGGCGATCAGCGTCAGCGTCGGCACCATGATTCGCGCCATCTGCACGGTGACCGCGAGCCTGACCGGATCGGCCGTGAACTTTTCGGCCGCGAAGGCGAAGATGAGCGGCTGAGCGAAGATGATGCCCAGGACCACGAGCGCGCCGGTCACGACGACGAGCGCGTTGATGACGTGGTTGCCGAGACGCCAGGCGGGCTCCTTGCCTGAGACCGTGAGGTAGCGCGTAAACGTCGGGATGAACGCCGCGCTCATCGCCCCTTCGGCGAACAGGTCGCGGAGCAGATTGGGGATCCGGAACGCGACCTGGTAAGCGTCGGTCATGCCGCTGGCGCCGAAGAACGCCGCGATGACCAGTTCGCGGACGACTCCGAGGATGCGGCTGGTGATGGTGGCGGCGGCCGCCGACGCGGCCGAGCGGGCCAGCCTGGAGGACGAGCCGGGCTCAGGCGCCAAGCTTGCGGCGGACAATCTCGTTGACGGCCTTCCCGTCGGCATTCTTCCCGGCCAGCATCGGCATGACCGCCTTCATCACCTTGCCCATGTCCTTCGCAGATGTCGCGCCGGTTTCCGTGATGGCTGCGCTCACTGCGGCCTCGATCTCTTCGGCGCTCGCCGCTGGCGGCAGGTACTGCTCGAGCACCGTGATTTCGTCGGTTTCCTTGGCGACGAGATCGGTGCGGCCGGCCTTCGAGAACTGCTCGACCGAGTCGCGCCGCTGCTTCACCAGCGACGAGACGACCTGGAGAACTTCGGTGTCGTCGAGATCGTGTCCTTTTTCGACGCCCTTGTTCATGATCGCAGCCTTCAGCATCCGCAGCGCGGAGAGGCGCGGGGCATCCTTGGCTTTCATGGCTGCCGTCATATCGGCATTGACTTTGTCGCGGAGCAGCATCAGTGATCCGTAACCGAATCGCCGCTCGTGATGTGCCACCCGTCGGTCTCGTCGTAAAACCCCTTCGGCACCTGGACGGCGTTGACTTTCACGCAGACATCGAGCGTCGACTTCACGTTGAAATACCCGTTGCGTTTCAGCACCCGGCGAAACGCGGCGTGCATCACGGAACAGCGCACCTTGTCGGAATCCTCGGCGCGTGCGACGCGGTCCACCCATCGCAGCAGCGTCTTGAGTCCCGAGACATCGTCGGGATCGACGAGGAAGTCGACGAGCATCGTGACGCGCCCCAGTGGTTCATGCTTGTGGCGGTACACCGCGTAGCCGTGCAGTTCTCCGTGTCGCTTGAGCGCGACCACGGAATACCGGACGTGCGGCGGCTCGAAGTATCGCCAGTTCAAGTACGGCGAGTCGCGGCGCACGGCGAGATCGAACTTGGCAGCGAGGCGATCCCATAACGCCGTGAAGGCCGAGTCGAAGCGTCGAATCGGCTCGCATTCGGCTCGAAGTGGTCGCGAGCGCGAGACGATCTGGACCACGGGATGCGTGACCGCGGAGATCAACCGGTTGAACGCCGTCGGCAGATGAGGCGTGCGAACGGCGCGCCGCGTCAGCGGCTTTACCAGGCTCGGAACGATGTGCGACTCGGGCCAGTGCAGGCGGTCGAGCACCTGACGGGACTGTCCCGGGAGTCCCAGCACCAGCACCGCCCCGCTGTTGCGGTCCCATGCGCGCACGAGCGCCTCGTCGAGCCCCTGCTGATCGCGCTCTGGCGTGATCAGCGCTCCAGTTCCCCAGGCTCCCTCCACCTCGAGACCTTTGAGGGAGACGCGGACCGGCAGCGTCTGGTAGTGCCCGACGACGGTCGGTCCTTCACGCGCGACCCAGATGCCAGGCTGACCGGTCGCGTTGTGCGGATTGCGGCGATGCTGCCAGTCCCAGCGGAATCGATTGGCTTCGGCGGCGTCGGCACCGTGCGCACGTCGGTAGAGCGTCTCGACGCCGCGACGGTCCTCGGGCCGAAAGCGATCGATGTCTGACATGCGAGGTGTTTATTGTACGAGAGCCGTAATGCAGAATGCTGAATGCAAAATGCAGAATCAAAGGAGAGTGCTGAATGCAGAATGCTGACTCAATGCATCAATATTCAGCATTCAGCAATTCAGCATTCTGCACTGAATCTGCATTCTGCACTCAGCACTCTCCATTACAGAATCCATTAACGGCTGTTCTGGCGCGGCGCCGGCGTGATCACGCCAGGCGTCGCTGAACCCGGTGCCACGCCGAATGGGTTGCTCGGCGTTGTTGCCGGACGCTGCTGCTCGGGTTC
>Ga0126377_10002650_pt1 | contig 12404 bp, 8 predicted proteins | sample PanSoiMetPlot_22_FD_92647 | JGI IMG/M metagenome (GOLD analysis project Ga0126377, IMG submission 92647) | Tropical forest soil microbial communities from Panama - MetaG Plot_22 | ecosystem: Environmental > Terrestrial > Soil > Tropical forest > Bulk soil | place: Panama | collected 2016-02-17
GCATAGCTCAATAGGTGAGCTCGTTCTTCTGGTACTCGCGCTCGACCCTGAGCGGCTGCGCGTAGACCTCGCCCCTGTGGAAGTAGAGATAGCGGGCGTAGATCTCGGTCACCTTCTTCATGTACTCGCGCGTCTGCGTGTACGCGGCCAGCTCGACCATCTCGTCCATCGGCCGGTCGCCGTAGAGCTCGAGCCAGCGCATGATCGGGCGCGGTCCGCCGTTGAAGGCGCCGGCGCCGAGCGGGATCTGCATCTTGAACTTCTGCAGGAGGCGCCCGATGTACCAGGCCCCGGTGTGGATGTTGAAGTCGGGGTCGAACAGCACGTCGTCGGAGTAGGTGAGCCCGACGATCGGCGCGACCCGCCGCGTGGTGGGCGGGATCATCTGCAGGAGCCCGATCGCGTCGGCGTAGGAGTGGACGTGCGGGTCGTAGCCGCTCTCCTTGCGCATGATGGCGTAGAGGTAGTAGTCGGGGCTGCCGCCGGCCGCGCGGTACTTGTCGACCAGCTGGCGATAGGCGAGCGGCAGCGCGTGCTCCCACCACACCCGGGCCGCGCCGCGGGGCGGGGCGTCGAACGCCTCGTTGCCGCCCCACGACGAGGCCAGCTCCCAGGGACGGTTGTAGTTGCCGGCCTTGCGGTAGCGGTCGAGCACGACCGCGAGCGCGGCCGGGCGCGCGTGGTGCTTGATGAACGGCTTCTCGCCGCGCGCCAGCTCCTCGCCCGCCTCGACATCGAGCCCGGCCGCGGTCAGCTCGTCGACCTTGCGGATGAGCGGGTCGGCCAGGAGCTTCTTGTCGAGCGAGCGCGCCACCTGGGTGGCCGCGTCGGGCGAGCGCGGGTGATCGCCGAACGGATCGATCTTCTCGCCGCGCTCGGCCAGGCGCGCGCGCGCCAGCAGCGCGTACCACGACAGCGGGAAGCGGCCGACCAGCGCCCGGTACTCGTGCCCGGCCTCGGCCTTCCGCCCCAGGAGGTCGAGCGTGCGCGCGCGCCAGTACTGCCCCTTTCCGCCCTCGAGGCGGCCGCCCTTGCCGGCCAGCTCGGTGAACAGCGGCAGCGCCTTGTCGCGCTCGCCCACCAGGTAGTGGGAGAACGCGGTGTACCAGAGCGCGTCGTCGGCGAACTTCGAGCGCGAGAAGCGCCGGCGCGACTCGGCCAGCCCGGGCAGCGCCTCGCGGAACCGGCCCTGGTTGAACTCCAGCCAGCCCGACAGGAACTGCGCCTCGGCGGCCCAGTCCGAGCGCGGGTAGTCGGCGACCACCTTCTTGTAGTAGCCGATGGCCTCGGCGTCGCGGTCGGCGCGCGACAGCGCGCGCGCGCCGTGAAACAGCGCCTCGGCCGCGCGGTCGCCCATCTGCGGGTAGATGTGCAGGAGGATGTCGCTGGCCCGCTGGTACTGCCGGCGCATCTTGAAGAGCGTCATCGCCAGCGTGAAGTCGCGCTCGCGCCGCGTCGCCTCCGGCTCGGCGTCGGACACCAGGCGCAGCTCGGCGACGGCCAGGTCCCACTTCTTGGCGTCCTTCAGCGTCTCCGCGCGCGCGATGCGCTGCTGCGCGCTGAGCGCCGCGGCCGCCGCGCCGCCGAGCTCGAACAGCCGATCGGTGGCGGCCGCCTCCAGCATGTGGCCCGGGTGGCGCATGCGCAGCCCGACGAACCCGCGCACCGCCGCCTCCTTGCGGCCGGCGCGCGCGTCCGCCTCGGCCACGCGGAAGCGCGCGATCGCCGGGTCGCCCGAGCGCGTGTCGTGGGCCAGGAGATCGGCGTAGGCCGCGCGCGCGTCCTCGGTGCGCCCGAGCTGCCACAGGCAGTCGGCCAGGCGCCAGCTGGCCCACGAGCGGAAGCGGGAGTCCTTGTCCCTGGCCAGGGCGCGGAGCTCGTCGAGCGCGGCCTCCGGCTCGCCGCTCAGCGCGGCCGACTGCGCCGCGATGTAGGCGACGTAGTCGCGGCTCACCACGTGCTTGCGGTCGATCTTGCGCGCGAGGGTCAGCGCCTTGCGGTACTTGCCGTCGGCGAACGCGCGGTAGGCGGCGCCCAGCGCGGCCGCGCCGTGGTTGCCGGCGCGGGCCGTCGCGGGTGCGAGGAAGACGGAGAGCGCGGCGAGCGCCAGCGCGGGGACGACCGTGGTTGCGCGGCGCACCGCTTGGCAGTATACCGCCGACGGCCTCATGTTCCGCGAGCTCGACTACTACGCCATCGATGGGCTGTACAGCGAGGAAGAGCGCATGGCGCGCGACACGGTGCGCGCGTTCGTGCAGGCGGAGGTGATGCCGGACATCGGCAAGCACTTCTCGGCCGGCGTCTTCCCCCTGCGGATCATCCCCCGCTTCGGCGAGCTCGGGCTGCTCGGCGCCTCCCTGACCGGGTACGGCTGCCCGGGCATGAGCCCCACCGCGTACGGGCTCATCTGCCAGGAGCTCGAGCGGGGCGACAGCGGCGTGCGCAGCTTCTGCTCGGTGCAGAGCTCGCTGGTCATGTATCCCATCTGGGCGTTCGGGTCCGACGCGCAGAAGCAGAAATACCTCCCGGACATGGCGCGCGGTCACCTGATCGGCTGCTTCGGCCTGACCGAGCCGGACTTCGGCTCCAACCCATCGGGCATGCTGACGACGGCGGTCAAGAGCCCGCGCGGCTACCGCCTGACCGGCACCAAGCGCTGGATCACCAACGGCTCGATCGCGCATGTGGCCCTGGTCTGGGCCAAGCTCGACGGGGTGGTGCGCGGGTTCCTGGTCCCGACCACGACCCCCGGCTTCACGGCGCGCGACATCCACGGCAAGTGGTCCCTGCGCGCCTCGGTGACCAGCGAGCTCATCCTCGAGGACGTCGAGGTGGGCGAGGACGCGCTCCTGCCGGGAGTCGAGGGGCTGAAGGGCCCGCTCGCCTGCCTGACCCAGGCGCGGTTCGGCATCTGCTTCGGCGCGGTCGGGGCGATGCTGGCCTGCTACGACGAGGCGCTGTCCTACGCGCGCGAGCGGGTGCAGTTCTCGCGCCCGATCGCCGGCTACCAGCTCGTGCAGGAGAAGCTGGTCGAGATGGTCGGCGAGATCACCAAGGCACAGCTCCTCAACTGGCGGCTCGGCAAGCTCAAGGAGACGGGCGCGCTCAGGCCGCAGCACGTGTCGCTGGCCAAGCGCAACAACGTGGCGTGGGCGCGCGACATCGCCCGCAACGCGCGCGACATCCTGGGCGCCAACGGCGTGACCGACGAGTACCAGTGCGGGCGGCACATGCTCAACCTCGAGTCGGTCTACACCTACGAGGGCACGCACGACATCCACACCCTCGTGGTCGGGCAGGACGTGACCGGCCTGGCCGCGTTCGATGGCTAGAGGGCAGGGCGCGGGCAATCTGCTGCTCGTCGCCGGCCTCGATCCGTCCGGCGGAGCCGGATTTCTGGCCGACGCGCGCGTGGCCGAGATCCACGGGCTGCGCCCGGTCGGCGTGGTGACCGCGCTGACCGTGCAGACCACGAGCGACGTGGCCGCGGTCGAGCCGGTCGAGCCCGAGCTCGTCGGCGCCCAGCTCGGCGCGCTCCTGAGCGACGCCGAGGTCGTGGCCGGCGCGATCGGGATGCTGGGCGACCAGGCGGTGGCCGAGGCGGTGGCCGAGGCGCTGCGGCTGACCGCGGCGCCGCTGGTGTGGGACCCGGTCCTCCGGGCCAGCGCGGGCGGCGCGGCCCTCTACCGCGGCGATCCGCGCGGCGCGCTGGCCACGCTCCGCGATCACATCGCGCTGGTCACGCCCAACCTGGCCGAGGCCGAGGCGCTGGCCGGCTTCGCCGTGGAGGACGTCGCCGACATGCGGCGCGCCGCCCGCGCGATCGCCGGCGACGGGGTGGCCTGCCTGGTCAAGGGCGGGCATCTGTCGGGTGGCGCGGCGGTCGATGTGCTGGCCGCCGGCGACGAGCTCCTCGACATCGAGGGCGCGCGCGTGCCGGGCGGCGAGGACGTGCACGGGACGGGAGGCGCGCTCGCCACCGCCATCGCCTGCCACCTGGCCCGCGGGGCAAGCCTGGCCGACGCCGCGCGCGCTGCGGCGACCTTCGTGCGCGAGCGCCTGGCGGCGCCGGTTCGCTCGGGGCGGGGAAGGACGTCGGTCCTCTGATGCGCGTCTTCTTCACCGGCGGCACCGGCTACATCGGCCACGCCCTCATCGCGGCCCTGGTCGAGCGCGGCGATACCATCGTGGTGGTGAGCCGGCGCGCGGGAGCCGCGCGCGCACGGCTCGGCGACTCGACCGCGATCGAGATCGTCGAGGCCGATCCGCAGTACGCCGGCCCGTGGCGGGAGCGGGTGGCCGGATGCGACGCGGCGGTCAACCTGGCCGGCGAGCCGGTCGGCAGCCGGCGCTGGGATGCGCGCGTGCGGCAGCTCCTGCGCGACAGCCGGGTCGACACCACGCGCAACCTGGTCGCGGCCATCTCCGCCGCTCCCGACGCGGCGCGTCCGCGCGTCCTGGTGAGCGCCTCCGGCATCGATTACTACGGGCTCGACATCGACGTCCCGCCCGAGGCGGAGGACGCCGACGACGAGGTGGACGAGAGCGCGCCGCCCGGCGAGCACTTCCTTGCCCGCGTGTGCGCCGAGTGGGAGGAGGAGGCACGCGAGGCCGAGCCGCTCGGCCTCCGGGTCGTGCTCATGCGCACAGGCATGGTGGTGGGCGGCCAGGGCGGCCCGATGGACCGCTGGGCTGCGGCGTTTCGCAACTACGCCGGCGGCCGCATCGGCAACGGCCGCCAGTGGGTGTCGTGGATCCACGTGGACGACGCGATCGGCGCCTACCTCCTGGCGCTCGACTCGCCGAAGCTGGCAGGGCCGGTCAACCTGGTCGCTCCGGAGCGGCTGCGGAACGCGGAGTTCGCCCGCCAGCTCGGCGCCTCGCTGGGCCGCCCGGCCTGGCTGCCGGCTCCGGCGCCGCTTGTCCGCCTGGCCGTGGGGGGACTCGCCGAATATCTGCTCGCCGGCCGCCCCGCCGTGCCGAAGGCGCTGGTGCGGGCGGGCTATACGTTTCGGCACACTCGGCCATTCGGATAGATCGCCCCCAGCAGGCTCAAGAGTTTCCCTGGGAGGCCGATCATGTCCGCGTGGGCTGGGACAGCCAGACCGTCACGTCGGACATCGCCATCCCCCTGGAGCCCTGCCTCGAGGTGCTCGAGAGCGGAATCTGCGAGTGCGTGGGCCAGCTGATCCCGATCACCAGCGCGGGGGTGCTGATCGGGCGTGCAGCCGACGCATCGGTGCGGGTCGATGACGAGAGCCTGTCGCGCGAGCACGCGCGCGTCTCGCTGCTCCCCAACGGCGAGATCGGCCTGGTCGACCTGGGCTCGACCAACGGCACCTACGTCAACGGGGTGCGCGTCGAGCGCGCGGTCCTGCGCATCGGCGACCGGGTCGGCATCGGCCGCAGCCTGATCCAGGTGGTGCGCGACGCGCACAGCCGCAGCCGGCGGGTGAGCGATCTCCTGGTCAGCGCGCGCATCGCGCTCTGGGAGTGGGACCAGACGACCCGGCGCTTCTCGGTCTCGCACAACTTCGCCGAGGTGACCGGCATCGGCGTCGACGGGATCATCGATCGGCCGGAGCAGGCTCTCGCGCTGGTCCACCCCGACGATCGCCCGCGCCTGCTCGACACGCTGACCGGCCTGCGCGCGGACCGCGACGTTGCGGAGTTCGACGTCCGGCTGCTCGGTTCGGGCGAGGACGACGTGTGGCTGTCGCTTCACGCGCACGCCGCGCGCACCGCCACCGGCCTCAGCATCAGCGGCAGCGCCACCAACGTCACCGGGCGCAAGCGGGCCGAGCGCGAGCTGCGCCGGGTCACCCAGGTGCTCGAGAACCTGCACGACGCCATCGTCGTCACCGACCTCGACGGGCGCATCACCGACTGGACCGCGAAGGCGCAGGCCACGTTTCACCGCCGCAGCGGCGGCCAGCCGTCGCAGCTGCACGAGCTGCTCGGCGGCGATCGGGTGCAGGAGATCCAGCGCGCCATCTCGATGCGCGGCAGCTGGACCGGCGAGATCCCGATCGTCCTGGCCGAGTCCGAGAGCATGTTCGAGGTCGCGACCGCCCCGCTCAAGGACGACAAGGGCTGGGTGGTCGGCTACATCGCGGCCCTGCGCGACGTCACCGCGCGCAAGGCGCTGCAGAACCAGCTCATCCTGGCCGACAAGCTGGCCGCGATCGGGAGCATCGCGGCCGGCGTCGCGCACGAGATCAACAACCCGCTCGCCGTCGTCACCGGCGGCCTGGACTGGATCGCCGAGCGCGTCCAGTCGATCGAGACACAGCCGGCCGACCCCGGGCGGGTCGCGCTGCACGAGGTCCTGGCCGAGATGAAGGATGGAGTCGCGCGCATCGCCGCGATCGTGTCCGGTATGAAGAACGCCAGCCAGAAAGACGACCCCTCCGCCGCGCAGCAGGTGCCGCTGCGCGGCGCCATCGAGGGAGCCGCGCGCGTCCTCGCCAACGAGGTGCGCCACACCGCCAAGCTGGCCATCGAGGTGCCCGAGGACCTGTGGGTCGCGTGCAGCGAGACCCGCCTCATGCAGGTCTTCATCCACCTCATCGCCAACGCGGTCCACGCGGTCGAGGCGGCGGACAACGGCCGCAACGACATCCGCATCGAGGTCACCCACCGCGCGCGCGACCAGGTCTCGGTCGCGGTGCGCGACACCGGAGTCGGCATGACCCCGGAGACGCTGAGCCGCCTGTTCACGCCGTTCTTCACCACGCGGGCGGCGGGCAAGGGGACCGGGCTGGGCCTGAGCGTGACCCGCACCATCCTGGAGAGCTGCGGCGGACACATCCACTTCGAGAGCCGCGCCGGCGAGGGCACCGCCGCGCACGTGCGCCTGCCCATCGTGCCGCCGCCCGCGCCGGTGATCGCGCCGCGCCCGGCCCCCGAGCCGTCTGGCAAGCGCGGCCTCATCCTCATCATCGACGACGAGCCGTTCGTGGCCAACGCGCTCAGCCGCCTGCTCCGCTCGCGCGGCTTCCAGACCGAGGTCGCCACCGACGGGCGCGTCGGGCTGAAGCGGGCGCTGGACGGCGAGTTCCAGGCGATCCTGTGCGACCTCATGATGCCCGAGTTCAGCGGCGTCGACCTCTACCACCAGCTGGCCGCCGCGGCCCCCGACCTGGTCAGGCGCCTGGTCTTCCTCTCGGGCGGGGCCTTCACCCCGCGCGCCGAGGAGTTCGTCCAGGAGGCCCGGCGCCCGGTCCTGGCCAAGCCGTGGAAGGTCGAGCTCGTGGTCGCCGCGATCGACGAGATCGGGTGATCCGAGGGTCCAGCCGGCGCGCGGCCGGACGCGGCCCTACAGGCCGTAGCGCTGGACCAGGCGGATGAGGTTTCGCCGCGAGATGCCGAGCTCGTCGGCGGCGCGGGTCTTGTTGCCGCGGTGGTGCTCGAGGGCCGCCGCGATCATCTTCCGCTCCAGGGCGCGCACGGCGTCGGGCAGCGAGGTGCGCGGGCGGGCGGCGCCGGCGTCCTGGCGGCGCTCGGCGGCGGGAGGCGCCTCCTCCTTGAGGCGGGCCGAGACCAGGTCCTCGTCGATCATGCGGTCGTCGGCCGAGAGCACGATGAGGCGCTCGATCTCGTTCTCCAGCTCGCGCACGTTGCCCGGCCAGGCGTAGGCGCGCAGGCGGGCGCGGCAGGCGTCCGACATGCGCTTCGGGCGCCGGCTGCGCGCGTGCTTGGCCAGGAAGTGGTCGCACAGGAGGTCGATGACCTCCGGCCGCTCGCGCAGCGGCGGGATGACCAGGTGGATGACGTGGATGCGGTAGTAGAGGTCCTCGCGGAACTCGCTGTGCTCGACCATCCGCTTGAGGTCGCGGTTGGTGGCGGCGATGATGCGCACGTCGACCTGGGTCGGCGCCGTGTCGCCCACCGCGGTGAAGGTCCCCTCCTGCAGGACGCGCAGCACCTTCACTTGCAGGGTCGCCGACATGTCGCCGATCTCGTCGAGGAAGAAGGTGCCCTCGTGCGCCACCTCGAACAGGCCCTGCTTGTCGGCGATCGCGCCGGTGAAGGCGCCGCGCTTGTGCCCGAACAGCTCCGAGTCGAGCAGGTTGTCGTTGAAGGCGGAGCAGTTCTGCACCACGAAGCGCCGGTGCTTGCGCGCGCTGTTGTAGTGGATCGCGCGCGCGACCAGCTCCTTGCCGGTGCCGTTCTCGCCCTCGATGAGCACCGTCGACTCCGACTCCACCACCCGGTCGAGCAGCCGATACAGGTCCTGCATCGGCGGCGAGCGCCCGATGATCGCGTCGTAGCTGTAGCGGGTGACGTACTCGCGGGCCAGGTCGCTCTTGGCCGACGGCAGCTGCAGTCGGCCGCGCAGCTCGTCGGCGATGGCGCTGGCGGTCTCGCCCATGAGGTCCTCGAGCAGGCGCACCTCGCGCTCGCTCAGGCACGCCTGGTGCGGGGCGTCCGGCACCTCGCCGCGCTCCTCCTCGGCCAGCCCGCCGCACAGGAGCGCGCCGCACAGCTCGCCGTCCACGACGATCGGCGCGGCGATCTCGCGCAGCCCCGCGTGGCACGCGAGCCGAAGCGGCCTCGCACCGTCGGTGCTGGCCAGCCGGACCAGGCTCGTGCGCGCGTGCTCGAGGCATGCGCGCTCGCCGACCTCGCGGCTCTGCACCAGCGGGCACAAGCTGCGGCCCGACACCGCGCGCGGGGGACGCGCCAGCCCGGCGCGATCGGCATAGCCGAGCCCCATGCCCCAGCGCCTCTCGATCAGCTTCGCCGCGGTCTTGAAGACCTGCAGCTCGAGCACCTCACTCCAGGGGATTGCCGACCCTGCCTGCACGGCCGGCAGCGTGACAGAAAGTCACAGGGAAGGGAAGACCGCGCTGGCCCTGCTCACGGCGGCAGGTCGACCACCTCGCGCAGCGCCGCGCGGTTCTCCAGCCACGCCTGGCCCTCCTCGAGGAATGGAATCTCCAGCGTCACCACCTCGAGGCCGAGGTCGGCCCCGTAGCGCGAGCCGAACGAGCCCGGCGTGGGATAGCCGATGTCGCCGCTCGCGCCGTAGCCATTGTGCGCGGCCATCCGCCCGGCCAGGTCGTGGCCGCGGCCGTCCCAGTTGACCGTGCGAAACGGCGAGTGCAGGGCGACCAGCCGTTCGGCACCGCTGCGCGCGATCACATCGACGAGGGCCTGCACCTCGGGCTCCGACTCCGGCGCGCGGCCGGGGAAGTAGCCCGCCTTGTGCGCCGCGACCCAGTTCGCGGCGGCGAAGTTGCGATTGAGGTCGACGTCGTTGGCGTTGTTCTTGGTGCCGGCCGCCAGCCCATCGAGGTTGAGCGCCGGGATGATCCACGTGTCGCGCCCGGGCGGCTGCGCGACGAGCTCGGCTGTCAGCTGGACCAGGCAGTGCACGCCCAGCGGCTCGTCGCCGTGGATCGCGCCGAACAGCAGCGCGGCCGGCCGCTCGCGCGCGTACGCGGCCGGGGCCAGGTGAAGCGCCATGATCGGCCGGCCGAGGACGGTGCGCCCTATCTCGACCTCGCGCCGCACATCCGCTCGCCCTAGTACGACGTGTGCTCGAGCTGCTTGCCGACGACGGTCGCGACGCCGTAGCAGGTCAGCGCGGTCCACGCCGCGGCCGCGATGGGCATGTAGATGATGACGGCGAGGCCGGTCTTGAGCGTGTCGCCCAGGTTGCCGCTTGCCAGCCAGCTCGCGACCGCCACCACCAGCGGCAGCGCGATCCACGCCCACGCCATGATGTGCGCGCCGGCTCGCCCCGGCGGCGGCAGCCAGACCAGGAACGCCAGCAGCGCCAGCACGACCGGCAGGAGATTCACGATGGCGAGCACGGTCATCTGCGCCGAGCCCTGCCCGATGGCCTGGAAGAGCTGCACCAGCGGCACCGTTCCGCCCGCCGGGATGAGCACCTGCAAGAGGACGCAGATCGCCCCGATCGTGGCCAGCAGCCTCCCGATCATCTCGCCCGGGTAATGCGACCTGACGAGCAGCCCCGAGACCAGCGTGACCGCGCCGACCAGGCCGATGAGGACGCGCCAGTCGAACGCGGGGACGACGGCGTGAAACAGGATCGGGGCCAGCCCGATCCCGGCCGACGCGAATCCGCGCGCCATCGTGCCGAGCGGCAGCCCGCCGAACAGGACCGCGAGCACCCCGGTGGCGAGGAACAGGATCGGCACGATCTTGGCCGACATCGGCGTGTCGCCGGTCAGCATGGTCCACGAGAACGCCGTCTTGCCCGGAAGCACCGACCACGGCGCGACGAAGCAGGCGATGAGGAGGACGCCGAAGACCAGCATCAACGTCTTGAGCGATTCGCTCCACGGCTCGGCATGCCCGCCGCCCGGCCGCACGCTCTCGGCGGCGAGATAGGGCGGCCGCAGCGGCGCGACCAGCTCGGTCTCCGGGCGCGGATGGAAGCCGGCCGGCGGCGGCCCGTAGCCGTGCTGCGGACCGAGCGGCCCCGGCCCGTGCATCGGGCTGAAGCCCGAGCCGGCCGGCGGCGGCCCGTAGAGATGCGGCTGCGCGGCGAACGCCGGATCGCCCGGCGGCGGTCCGAAGCCGTGCTGTTGTGGCGGTCCGAAGCCCTGCTGCTGCGGCGGCGGGAAGCCGTGCTGTTGCGGCGGCGCGAAGCCGTGCTGCTGCGGCTGCGAGCCCGGTCGCGGACCGAGGGCGAAGGCCGGATCGGCGGGCGGACCGAAGCCGTGCTGCGGCGCGGGCGGGAATCCCTGGCCGGGCGGCCCGAAGCCCTGCGGCCCCGGATGACCGGGCTGAACCGGGTGCTCCGACCCGTACGGCCCCGAGCCAGGACCGTGGCCGGGCCCGAATCCTGGCCCACCCGGCGGCGGCCCGTACCCGTGCGGCCCGTCCATCGATCCCATGGGGCCCATCGGGCCCATCGGGCCTTGTGGGCCCTGCGGCCCGGGCGGCGGCCCGTAACCGCGCGGCTGCGGCGAGCCCGCGCCCATGCCGCGCTGCGGTCCGGGATCGAAGCCGTGCGGACCCGACCCCGGACCGGGCCCGCGCCCGGGCGGCGGCCCGAATCCACCGGCCGGCGCCCCGCCGTGGTTGCCGCCTGCGCCGCGGGCGTCGCGGAAGCGATCGTTGGTCAGAGGCTGGGTGGCGTCATAGCCGGACACGTGGCCCGGCGCGCCCGCGCGCTTGCCGGCCGGCGCGCCCGGCGGCGGTCCGCCCGCCTGCCGCGCGACGTCGTTGGCCATGCCCGGGTAGCCCATCACGGTGCGCGCGCCTGGACCCGCGACCGGCGCGGGCACTGCGGGCTGCTTCGCGCCGCAGTACACACAGTGCACGGCGGTGTCGGGCAGATCGTTTTGACACTGGACGCAGCGTTTCACGTGGTGATGCTCCGGCGCGGGTGGGGGCAGTATAGGTCTCGCATAAAAAGTGTGCAATCCAACGTCCGGGCGCGCCCACGTCGAGTACCGTCGGTGATATGCCCGGGCTCGGCGAGATCAAGGCGCACGCGATGCGGCTGTTCGCCCGCGGCGAGGCGATGCACGCGCTTCGCCTGTACGACGCGATCGTCGCCGCCGCGCCGCTCGACTATGAATCGCGCTTGCGGGTCGGCGACTGTCTCGCGGCGCTCGGCCAGGGCCCGGCCGCGATCGATGTGCTGCGCTCCGTCGGCTGGTACGCGCTGAAGTCGGGCCATCCGCTGGTCGCGGTCGTGGCGGCGCGCGTGGTCGAGTCGCTGGGCGGCGTGCCCGACGATCTCCTGGCCTCGCTGGTCGTGCGCTACGGCAGCGAGTCGGAGCTGGTCGGCAAGTTCGCCGCGCGCATCAACCTGCCCGGGCCGACCACCGAGGTGGCCGCGCCCAACCTCCACGCGCCGGTCGCGCCAGACTTCGCGCAGCGCGCCGCCGAGCGCGCGCGCACGTGCACCGACGAGTTCACCGAGTATCCGGCGGCCGTGCATCCGATCCCGCTGCTGAGCGATCTCAGCGAGGCCGCCTTTCGCCGCGTGCTCGCCACGCTGGTCGTGCGCCGCCTGCCCGACAAGCTGCTCGCCATCCGCGAGGGCGAGCCCGGCCACTCCTTCTTCTTCGTCGCCACGGGTGAGGTGCGCGTCTACGACACCGAGCAGAGCGGGCGGCAGAAGGAGCTGGCCCGCCTGCGCGAGAACGCCATCTTCGGCGAGATGGCGCTGCTCAGCGCGCGCCCGCGCAACGCGTCGGTCGAGGTCGTCGGCGAGGCCGACCTGCTCGAGGTGACGCGCGAGTCTCTGGCGGCCGTGGCCGGCGAGCTGGAGCAGGTGGCGGCCGCGCTGAGTCAGTTCACGCGCGAGCGCCTCCTCTCCAACCTCATGGTGACGAGCCCGCTCTTCCGCCCGTTCTCGCGCACGCAGCAGCGCGACCTCCTGCGCCGCTTCACCGCGCACGACGTCGCGCCCGGAA
>Ga0126377_10002652_pt1 | contig 12400 bp, 22 predicted proteins | sample PanSoiMetPlot_22_FD_92647 | JGI IMG/M metagenome (GOLD analysis project Ga0126377, IMG submission 92647) | Tropical forest soil microbial communities from Panama - MetaG Plot_22 | ecosystem: Environmental > Terrestrial > Soil > Tropical forest > Bulk soil | place: Panama | collected 2016-02-17
GGAAGTGATGCGCCGGTCGAGGAGCAAGACGGGGCAGGGGACGGTGTTCGTGAGGGTGGCGGAACCAGCGTGAGGATCGGCGTCATCTACATCATCTCGCTCGGGGCTGTTGCTGCTCTGGGGATCATCGGAGATGTGATTCTTGGTATGACCGGTCACGATCAGACGGGGCTGTTGAAGGTCACGGCCGTCGTGGTCGGAGCGATGGCTGCAGTCGGAAGCGGCGTGATGAAGCTCACGGAGCGGGAATGATCGCTGCGCTCGACGGCTGGCAGCTTGCCGCCGTTGTCATTGTCGCTCTGGTTACGGCAGGCTTCCTGCTCCTGCTGTTGATCTTGCGTGAGGGGCGCAGCCGCAGGGTCAGGGTCGGTGTCTTTGTGGAGCGAGAGCACCTTGATCCACCGCTGGTGGACGAAGACACGCACGAGTGGCCCACGCAACAGTGAGTTGAGGGGGGCCGGATCGAGGACGAGTCCGGCCCCCAGACGGGGTGCCGTCATCCCCCGTCATCTGGAAAACGCTGTACGCTTTACCCCTTACCCTCCTTCGAGGCCGTCCTTGTGAAAGCCTCTCGGTGGGTTGCTGGCAGTCCCCCGCCTCGGCGGGGGGCTGTTTTTTTATGGCCGAGAACACCGAGCGCGTGCTCGTAGGCCGGACGCAGCACAGGGGGCAGCGGCTCGTCTCCGCGCAGCTGAGCGTGCGAGAGCTTCGTCGCCTCTCGCAGCTGGCGCAGCTCGAAGGCGCGTGTCGGTCGCTGGGCCATGTTCTCCCAGCGCGAGATCGTCACGCGACTCGGGGATTCGTGGCACTCGGCTGCCAGCTCGGCCTGTGTCCAGCCGTTGACATCACGCACGGCAACCAGCGTCGCCGCGAAGTGCCACTGTTGGCTCGTCTCGATCGGTGTCACTGGGCGTTCCCCTTTCCTGGGGCTCGTTTGATCGAGGTGGGGCCGCAGGTCGTGATGATGCCGAAAGGTGTCGCCGATGTGAAGGGCTCGTAAACCGGTTCAGCTTCGAATTGCGCTCAGCTCTCGTCTGGACTCGTCAGTTCTCGTCTGGCCAGGGCTGCTGGGCGACATTTCGGACACCTTCCTGTCAGACTGCGGACGCCGTCATGTCGGGAGGCAGACGAGAGACGCCAGCGGCGCGGGGAATCCCGCTCACTCGGAAGCAGGCTGCTCGCCGTGCCAGTTGCAGCCTGTCCCATCTCGATCGGGCTCGGGCCTCGGAACAGCTGGACTGGTTCACGTTCAACAAGCGCCACGTTCGGATCTGGAGCGATGACCTGATCGATTGGATCAAGCGGGGGATGCCACTGCTCCTGCTCGTCGCTGTACTCGGCTACGGGATCCTCGATGTTGTTGCCCATCTGGGCTTCAGGCCCGCTCGTGTGGCTTTCAACTGGATCGTCAACGCGGACGCACCGCTCTTCTGTGACTCGAAGGGCAAGCATCACGGCCACAGCAGCAAGGGCGGGGCGCTGTTGACCGCGCCGCCCCCGATCCAGGGAGCGAGGGGCATCATCGATCGGCCCTACGGGACCAGTGGGACATGGGCTGTTCACGTTTACAGCGGCGTCTCGCCACGCTCACCAGCCAATCGATCCGCCGACCTCAGCCGCGCTCCCCCATTTTTTTCGATCAACCTGTGCGAGGGGTCGCATATGCGAGGGATCGCACAGGGGCACGCGGACAGGGTCGCATACCGTGCGATCCGTTGTGAGTGAACAGCCCGAACTCTCTGATGAAGACGCCGAGCTGTTGCGCCGTCTGCTTGCTCGTCGCCGCCAACTGGAGAAGGCGTGCACCGCAGCTGCTGACGATTTGATGATCGCCACGCTGGAGGTCTGCGAGCGTGAAGGTGTCTCGCGGGCACGAGTGGCGAAGGCTCTCGGGGTCGGGACATCGACTGTGCAGGGCTGGGTTCAACGCGCCCGGGTCACCAAGGGCGACTGAACTCGTCGCCGAGACGTAGGCACATACGCACAGAATTCTGAGATGGTTGAGCCAGAACAGGGCTCTCGCCGAGATGAAGACCTTCTGCCCGGGAGGCGACATTCCCGTCAACCAAGCCGAAACTCGCCTCACGCTCGGCACAACCGAAATCGCCTAAACAAGCCGTTTCGGCACATCCCTGACAGGGCTGTACGCACAGCGTAAGCACAGAGAAGGCCGGGTCTCCCCGGCCTCTCTGGCATCCTCCTATGTCTGCCGGATGCTACTCGCTGACGAGCGCGAGCTGGGCCTCCCGCTCGTTCAGGTCACCCAGCTCGTGGAGCAGGTAGCCGACCGTGGACTCGATCTTCGAGGCCTTGCGCCCGACGATCGTCCGCTTGTCCACGTTGCGGGCGACGCTGGCGGCGACAGCAGCGATCGTCTCCAGCCGCGCCTCCAGGTCCTTCAGCCGGTTGGCCTGCCAGGGCAGGGCCTCCTCCGGATCACCGACCAGCCGGTACAGCCAGGTCTCCCGATGGCCCCGGGGATCGCAGACGACGTTGATCTGGTCGTCGTCTCCCAGGATCTGGCGCAGCCTGCGCACGACGTGGAAGAAGTGCGGGCGGTCCTTTGCCCAGCGGAATTCCTTCTTCGTGTCCTCCCAGGTCACGCCCTCCGAATGATCCACCAGGAAATCGAACAGTTGTGCCGCCTGGTCAGCGATCGAGATCCGGGACGGTGTCAGCAGCTCCAGGATCTCCTCGTTCGCGAGCCCGTTCATCAGTTGACCTCCGACAGTTTCGAGAACTCCTTGTCCCAGTCGATTTCCACCGCTCCCGCGATGGCCATGTCCAGCAGGTTGAGCACGGCCCGCAGCCGCTCCAGCGAGTCCTCCAGCAGCTCCTGGGCATCGCTGTCCAGCTCGGTGCCGCGCAGCTCGGAGAGAGCTTCGATCCCGATCCGCATCATCCGGGTCAGCTTCTCCTCGACCGAGATCGCCCGCAGGTTCGTGCGCTGCGCGCGCTCGGCCTGCTTGTTCCTCTCGGCCTTCTCGCTCTTGACGACCCAGTCAGCCGCCTTCTTCGTCTCCTCCTCGATCGTCGTGCCGCGATCCTCGGCCCGCTGGCGGGCGATCTCACGGACACGACGAGCTTCGACAGGACGGTTCTCACGGACGGTCTGGACGGTGACGCCCCGAGCATCGGCAATCGCCTCGTGGGCGAGGGCCGTCTCGGCCCCCATACCTGCGCTCTCGATGCAATCGCGCAGGGTGCGCGCGCCCGCGCGCGCGGTCCAGTCGGCATAGCCCTTGGCCTGCCCCCGAATCGTGCGCTCAGAACGGCCGATCTCCCTGGCGTACTCCCGCATCGGAACGCGGTCAGGATTCGCCTCGTCCAGCGTCCAGTGCCAGCGATGCCGCGCAAGCGCCTCGAACGTGGACTCCTGAGCCTTCTCCAGACTCTGATCCTCGCGGACCACGGCCTTGGGAAGTCCCATGTACCCTCCTTCCTGCCGGGAGTGCTGTTACCGACAGTCGGTGCTCCCGGCTGTGTGTGGGTCTCAGTCTAATACAAGTCCCACAACGAAAAGGGACGGCTTTTGACCGTCCCTCTCCGCGCTTTCCCCCTGTGCGTTTTTATCGCGCTGCTTCGACCCCGGCCAGCCAGCTGCCCATGATCCGATCGGCCTGCCGGTTCCGGTCGCGCATGTGCGGGCGCAGCTCGTGCCGGTAATGCTTCTCGACCGTGGCCACCGTGTCACCCATCCAGTAGGCGACCTCTTCGCGCGTTGCCCGGCCGTGGGTGATCATCAGGCTGCCGAAGTTGTGGCGCAACTCGTGCAGGCTGAGCTTGTCGTAGCCGGGCTCGTCCACGAAGGGCCGACCGAGCTGGACGCGCGCCTTCTGGATGAAGTGCCCGGTCATCGCCGGAGTCAGATCGGGAAAGAGCAGATCGCCGCGCTGCAGCGCGCGGATGACGTTGTCGCCCTGCCACTCCCCGGCCGCGTTCATTCGTGCCACCCGCTGGAGCTGCCGCTTGATCACCGCGATCGTGCCGGGCTCGACCGGGATCTCACTCTCGATCAGTCCGCGCCCGTTCTTGTGGCTGCCCTTGCGACCTGCCTTCCACTCCAGCGTCTTCGGGTCGATCTGACCCCTGATCCAGAGGCTGCCTTCATCGAGGAGCAGGTCCTCGACACGAAGACCGTGGATCTCGCACTGCCTGCCGCCGACCGCGTAGGCGATCCGGACGAAGGCGTTGTAGGAGTACTCCTCTTCGGGTAGCTCGTTGAGCAGCGCGAAAAGCTTGCTGATCTCCCGCTGGTCGTAGATCCAGTGCTTGCGTTCCTCGCCCGTGTTGTCCAGCCGCAGCCGGGCGACCGGGTTCCCCTTGGCGTAGATGTCTCTGAAGATCGCGTGCGTGAAGACCATCTGCACCGGGACCATGTAGCGCTCCCGGGTCTTCGGGTTGAGCCCGCCCGGGCGATCGGTGAAGGCCTGCTCCATCACCCGGATGCACTGGAGGATGTCCTCGGGCTCGGTGTCCCAGATCCGCTTCGACTGCAGCGAGTCCAGGTAGGGGTGGCGAAGCCTGCGCTCGTATTCGGTGATCGAGAAGAGCTTCTTGCCGCCGATCCCCTGCGCGCGCTCCTTCAGGGCGACCGGCCAGAACTCCCCGAATGTCCAGTCGGTTCGGATGGCCCGCCGTTCGAGACGGCGGCTCTGGACGTTGAACTCGTCCTTCCAGTGGAGGAAGTCGGTCTGCGTCCAGGTGGGACGAAGATCCTCGACCGGCTCCCAGCCTTGCTTCTGGTCGGGCTGCTTGTTGTTGGTGTGAGTCGTCCAGAGCAGCGCTGAACGAGGCTCGTAGTTCTCCCAGGTGATCTGGAACCCGTTCCAGCGGTTACGACCGCTCTGCAGGGGTTCCCAGTTAGATTGACGGGGCATGGAAGGGACACTCCTTTCATGTCACGAGCCGGGGGCGGGATTCCAGCCCGTCGCCCGGCTCACACTTTGAGATGTAGGTAGGCACATCGTAGCGACATCTCAGCGACAGCGTTCGCAGATGTAGATCTTGCGCCGACCATGGCGAGCGTTCGGCTTGATCGGTCTGATCGCTGACAGCCAGACCTTGCCGCACTGCTCGCAGGTGGCCGAGAAGCAGTTGAGCTGTCCGGCCCACTGGCGGTGTCCGCTCGCGCTAGTGGCGTAGGGATGGACGCCGTCCTGGATCTGCTGGAGCAGCCTCTTCATCTCGGCTCGCTTCTTGTCCTTATGGGCGCTCATTCGTCCAACGGCTTGTAGAAGATCAGCCACCACGTCTGTAGCCCACGCGGCACCCGAGTCCCGACGATCGGCGTGGCCGGGAAGTGTGGCTTAACCCGTTCTAGCTTTCCGGCCCACTTGAAGATGAGCGTTCCGCCTAGGGCGAGGACGCGCCAGCACTCGGCGAACCCCCGTCGCAGGTCGTCCTGCTCGGTATCGGGATGCAGCGCTCCGTACATCAGCCCGTTCACCCCGCGCGGGCCACCCGGCCGGATGTTGTGCGGTGGGTCGAAGACGACCATCTGAAAGCTCTCGTTCTCGAAGGGCATTGTCCGGAAGTCCCCGATCACATCCGGCTCACAAGTCCAGCCGGGGGAGGCGTGGCGCTTGCCGCCCTCGAACTGCGCGACCGAACCCTTGGGAGCGCGATGTATGTCCATGTAGAGAGCGAGCGGGTGGTTCTTGTCCCACCACCACATTCGCCCGCCGCAGCAGGCGTCAAGGATCTGGGGAGCGGTCATTGTTCGAGGTAGTCGGCAGCGGCTCGGAGCCAGGTGGAAGTGACCCAGTCGGGGAGGGCTCGGTTGCACTTGTGGCAGAGCAGTCCCCGGACTTCCATTGTCTTGTGGTCGTGGTCGATGTTGAGCCGCTTCGTCTTGGGGCTTGATCCGCAGATGGCGCAAACTCCACCCTGGGAGGCCAGCAGCTCTTCGTAACCAGCGAAGGAGCGCACGAAGGCTGCGTGCTTCTTAGACCTGGCCACGGCGTTCGATCTCTCTGAGCACCATGCGGTAAAGAGCGTTTTCGACGTTGCCGGTGCCGTAGCGCTCGACTCGGATGGCCCAGCCCTTGCGCTGGCCTGGATGGCTGAAGCGCTCGTAATCGAACTCGTCCCCACCCAGGAAGGCACCGATCGTTGGGTCCGCTGTTGAGCCCAGTGCCATCGAGTCCGTGTGCGTCCAGAACTCGACGGCGGCGATGGCTTGCTCCAGGTTCATTCAATCTCGATCAGGTCCTGGTTCTGGATCACCAGGTACAGGGCCTGAACGAGAGTGAAGTAGCGGCGCAGCTTCGACGTGTACTCGTCGGTGCCGATGATCTCGGCCACCCCCTCGATCAGCTCGTCCAGCACAGCAGCTCCGTCCTCCGAGTCGGCGGGGACGTGCACCGTCCAGGTCTTGCGCGGACGCTTTGGCCTGGGCTCGTGTTCGTGCTCCTCTTCGTGTCTGATCCGGTGTCCGCAGGTCGGACAACGCTCAGCCTCCCGGCCCGGTGACGGGGGTGCCGGAGCCGTCTCTGACGGGGCCGGGAGGCTCAACGTTCCGATCGCCTGCCAGTGGTCGTCCGGGTCTTTCTCCAGCCAGTACAGCTCCCGCTCGTCCTCCAGCCAGCGGATCCAGGCTCGGTGGCCCGCGCCGACCGAGCCGGTCACGTCCGAGTGGTGCATCCAGCAGAGCCCGATCACGTTGCGGATCACGTCGGTCTGCTCCGAGCCGATCGGCACCCGCACCCACCAGTAATCCCCTCCGAGGAACGAGCGCCGCCACATGTGGTGCTTGTGATCGACCGGCCGTTTGCAACCGGGTGCGTTGCAGTAGGGGCCGACTCTGTACTGGTCGCCCTCGACTGCCTCGACGCGCCGATCGTCGGAGGGGATCAGGGTCACTACTTCCTCTCCGCGATGCCTCGGGCGACTTCGAGGACCTCGTCGTCTGTCATCTCGTCCACTGGGATCGGTTCCCAGCCCCAGATTGAGCCGCCCTCGAAATGCCGTTCGTAGGGCATGATCCAGCCCCGCAGGATCTCGCGGATCTTGGCTACGTCTTCTTTTTCGGTCACCGGCAAACCCACTCCCCGCCCCGTCCGCTCCGCTCCATCCAGGCAGCAGCGAGCGCGTTCGCGTACGGCGACCAGATCGACTCGCGGGCATACGGCGTCGTCTGCCAGGTGGAGGGCAGGAACTGGAACAACCCCGACGCTCCGGATGTCCGGTTCTGGGCGTAGCGGCTGTAGCTCCCTCCGGTCTCGCAGTCCGCTCGCCGGACGAGCAGCCCGGCGTTGACGCCGTAGGCGACAGAGGCGAGCCGGATCGCTTCCAGCGAGTCTGGGCTGTGCAGCTGGAGCCGACGCCGGGAGACGAGCCTGGCGCGCAGCGTGTTGACCTCGTGCTTCAGCCAGAGCACAGCCTTGTGCTCTTGCCGCCAGCGCATCGCCCAACGCTCGGGGCCGAGGCCCTGGAAGCGAATCTGGCCGTGGCCGACGACCCTGGCAGGCTTGTCCCCTCCTCGTGCTCGAAGGACGAAGAGCAGGGCGACAGCAACCAGGATCACGATCACAGTTGCCACGCCGGGCAGTCCTTTCGATACGCGCACCATTTCGGGTCGCACCTCCAGTCGTGGACCACGCCACGCTGGGGCCAGTCTTCGTCGGGGCCGAGCGTCGCGTAGTAGTGGTTCGCCTCCGCGAGGGCGAAGGCAACGCGCTTCTTCGTCTGCTCTGCGATCTCGGTCGAGTAGGGCTCGACCATCGTGTCCAGCTCCAGGCCGGTGAGGATCTCCGGCACCTGCCGCTCGTGGATGATCTGGTGGAAGTCCACGGCTCGGGGCACGGCGAGCTGGTAGATCCGCGCCTTCGCCTGCCAGTCGCTCTTCAGCTTCGGCCGCTTCTTGCCGGTCGTCTTGAAGTCGATCGAGGGACGGCCGTGGGCCTGGACGAGATCGATGAAACCGATGATCGGAACCGCCAGGTCGAGATCGAGGCGGAACTGGTGCTCGATCGACTCGGGCTCCAGCAGGGAGATGCGCGGGTGGTAGGCGCTGACCAGCCCCGCGCCCTTCTCGCGGACACGGTCGGGCTTGTCGTCCCAGATGATCTCGCCCTCGCCGCCGTAGCGGTCGAGCACGGTCGGCCAGATCGCGTCCCCGTAGTAGACGAGCATGTCGTCCAGGTCGGGCTCGTTCTCGGTCAGGAGCTTGGTGCTCAGCCCGTGCTCGATCCCCTCGTGGGTGAGCGTGCCCAGTACCAGCGACTGTCCCGGCGGCTCCTTGCGCCCTTGCAGGTAACGCTGCTGCCACTGGCGAGGGCAGACCTCGAACATGTGCAGCTGCGTCCCCGACCAGTGATCGATCGGCAGCACCCAGTCGTCCGGCTGGTCGAGCAGGACGGCCCGAGGGATGGTGAAGTCTTCGATCCTCACTCGAAGCGCATTTGTCCGGGGATGACGTGCTGGCGGCGGTCGGAGCGCTGCAGGGAGATGCAGGCTGCGTGCGCGTACTCGCCGGTCTCTTCTCGCAGGGTGATCGCGTTCGCTCCCCCGCGCTTGCGCTTGCCCTCCCAGCCCTTGACCGAGCGGTAGGTCGAGCGCTCGTCCGGATCCACGATCCCCTTGCAGAAGAAGCAGAGCGGCATCAGCTGGCCTCCTCGATCTCGTCCCACTCGTCGGGCTCGGCACCTTCGGCCAGTTCCTGGCAGCGCTGGCAGGTCTCCTCGGCCCAGATCCACCAGCCCTCCGGGTCGGCGGCGATGTCGCGCTCGTAACCGGTGTGCCTGCTTGCTCCGCAGGGGCAGGTGTAAGCCCAGGTCGCCATGTGGCAGCCGTCCAGGTGCGAGACCAGGTGCCAGGTGTGACCGTGCTCGGTCACCGATCGAGGACGCCGAAGAGGAACCACGCGACCGCCAGCAGGAGCAGGATCCCGGCCAGCCATGTCATCGGCCTGCTTCCCGGCCCGAAGGATCGGCAGCAGCCAGGCAACCAGCAAGGCCAGGATCAGGACGTAGCCAAGCGTGGCTCCCAGATAGCCGTACCAGGGCACGATTCACGTCGCCCTCTTCCGAGTGCGGCGCTTTGGCGGCGGGGGAGGATCGTCGTCCAGCTCCTCCTCGGGCTCGATCAGCGCGGGCGGGCCGAGATCACCAGGTCCCCAGGAGCGGCGACGGGAGACCTTGTCCTCGCGGACGTAGCCGTCCTCGTCGTTCTTCCAGATGGACGCGCCTTCCTCGACGGCGACCTGCTCGGCGTAGGCGAGGTCGAGATCCCGGAAGCCGGTAACCCCGGCGAAGAGCGCGACGATGTTCTCCTTGCTGCCCCGGTAGACGCGCAAGGTTCCCGTGCTCTTCCCCGACTGGTGCCAAGCATGGGAGTCCTGCCCACGGGTAGGTGGTGACCAGGGACCGAAGGTGATCTTCGCGTCGTCCGGGATCTCGATCTTGAAGACTTTGTCGCCGAAGACGAGTAGCTGCCGCATCACGGCCTCCAGGTCGTCAGCCAGCGAGTGAAGTGCTCGGCGGCGGTCTGGATGTTCGAGACCGTGCGCTGGTCCTCGGGTAGCAGTGGCATCACGTCCACGGCTGCCTTCAGTCCGACCGCCTTGGCGATCGACAGGTTCTTCTCGGCCTCGCGGTCGATCGCGGGCTCGGCTGGAGCAGCGTCATCGAAGAGGCCGAGCGGCCGGTCGTCTTGCGCAGCCTGGGCGGCGCGCATCGCCTGGCCGACCGTGGTCATTGGGTCGCCGTCGATCGCCTTGATCGCGTTCAGGTAGCGGTTGGTGAAGCCGCGATCGTTGGTCTTCTCGGCGTAGTCGATGTGGACGTAGCCGCCGTTCTCGACTGCGTCGTAGGCGACGCGCACGAGATCCCGCTTCATGGTCGAGAACTCGGTGCCCTTCGAGTCGAAGATCAGGTAGAGGATCCGCCCGTCATTCAGCTCTTTCGTCTTCACTTCCTTGATCTGCTCGACCCGTTCCATTCGTCTCCTCTCTGAAGTCAGAAGCCCGCAGGTACGCGACCGACTTGCCGAGGGCGTTGCCGAGCTTGCGCATCGTCTTCGCGCTCGGAACGCGCTCCCCGCTCTCGTAGCGGGAGATGGACGAGCGAATGACGCCTGTGTCGGTCGCCAGCTCGCCCTGTGATAGACCCAGATCCTCACGCGCTTCGTAGAGACGGCGGGCGATCTCTTCGCGCCGCGCCGCTGTCATGTACTTCGTCCTTGCAGCCATGGTCGGGGGATCAGAGCAGATCTCAGCCAGGCTGGTGTGCTGTTTTTGTGTCGTTGCTTGTGCGTTTATGAGTCGTTTCTTCTGGGAGTCGCAGCAGTCATGCGGTGTCGAGGAATTGCAGCCTCGATGACCTCGCAACTGGCAAACGCATCAAGAAATACATCACTTGAAACGGACGATGAAATTTTGCTCGGGATCTGCCAGGATCCAGACAGGACTCGAACCGATAACCACTTGGTCTGCCGGTTCCACTCCCTGTCGTCCGGGTCCGTGGAAGTCGGAGGCGAGCGCCGGGGGTAACCCCGGGCAGCCGGGCAAGGGCCGGGCACCAAGGCCAAGAGGGTGAATTATTTGAATTCAGGACCTAAGACGAACCCTGCTCTAAGAGGAACGAGCCGAAGGGCTACACTGCCGGTCGGCGGGGCTTGTTGCCGTTCAGCCCTTGGGGCTATCGGTTCGGGTCCTCAACAGACCCCGCCAGTTCTTCTGGAGGCTTGGGGTTTCTAAGGGGAGCCGCTACGCTCTCTGCGCCGGAGCCGCAGGGAGGGTCCTGTGGCACAGCCAGTCGAGCAACGTGTCCAGCTCGTTCAGGTTCTACTCGTCTCGTTCTTCGACTATCTCCCGGATCCGCCGACCAGTACAGGGCTGATCAGCCGCTCGGCGCTTCCCGGGCCAGCGCCGGGCAAGCGTGTGCCCTGCGGCTACTGTCGGCGCAACGGACGGGTCCGGCTGCGGAGAGGGAGCCGGATCTGTCCTGTCTGCGAAGGTGCGGGCTGGCGCATCAGGCGCAAGCTGAACCCCTCCCATCCGGAGTACGAGCAGGCGTACGACGAGTACACGGGTGAGCCCGTCGAAGCGGACGAGACCCAGCACCCGCACGCGATGACCCGCAGCCAGCTCGATCGAGCCTTGGAGCGGCTGGAGAGCTGGGAGCAGGGAGAGCGCTTCGGCTGGGAGCGAGAGCGCAAGCTGTACGAGCGGCAGGGCTCCTACCTGCAGCTCGGGATCGCGCTCGACCGCCTACAGGATCGCTGGCCACCGGGCCACCAGGCGATCCGCAGGCACTACTGGCGAGGGATTTTGATCGAGCCCAGCGAGACAACGCAACGCCTCACCGGGATCGCCGAGGAGTGGCTGGCCAGAGAGATGCGCGGAGAGATTCGCGTGCCGATCTGGCTGGTGGAAGAGGAAGCCGATCGCAAGCGGGAGACTGTTGCCAGTCTTGCAGCGCAGGGGTTGTCAGCTGGGCAAATAGCCCGCCGACTGCGGATGCCGAAATTGAAGGTGCAAAGGACGCTGCGATCGTTTACTCTGACAGCGGAGGTTGTAACCGGGGCGTCGCCGAGAGGGCGTACTTGACCGGGTGATGTTGGGCGTAGCCTCCCCTGTTTCGGGCACAGAACGCAAAAAGCCCCGACCCTGCATGTAGCAGGACCGGGGCTTTTGTTCGGCGGGAGTTGGAACGTCAGCTGCTCTTCCAGACATCCTCCTGTTGCCAGATACTCGTCCGGCTTGGAGTCGGCCGAGTGTCGTGCCTGATCTCGGTGAGGATCGCTCGCGCCGACCAGGTCAGCGCGAGGATCGTCACAGCGATCAGGGCTGCGATCTTGGCAGCCTTCATGCAGTCTCCTTCCTGTCCTTCGGTCTGCTGGCGATCCAGATCAGCAGGCAGACGATCGTCACCAGGAACCAGAAGAAGATGACGAGCCCGACGCCGATCGCAGTGCCCGCATCCGATGCAGCGATGCAGTCCTGCTTCGAGAGGATCGCATCGGCCTCGCAGTCCTTGCTCGGCCGGTCGGATGCGCCAGCGATGATCCAGATCAGGAAGATCGCCGACTCGATCATCAGTACCCAGGTCATCTTCCGCCAGCGGGGGAAGAGCCTGCGCTTGCGCTTGGTCGTCTCGGCCTGGTTATCCATAGAGCGCGTTGACGGTCGTGTTCCTGAGCCGGTAGATGATGAAGCTGTGCGGACCCTTCGCATCGAAGATCAGCGCGAAGAGTGTGCCGCTGCGGGTGGTGAACCCGAAGCACATCAGCTTGTCCCAGAACCGGGTCAGTCCTGCATCGTCCAGCCAGGAGCTGTCCGAGTAGTGCCCTTTCATCAGTACGCCGATGCAGTAGGACGAGCGGATGCCCGGATAGCGGTTCATCAGCTGCCTCTGTGCCGAGCCCGTGGACTGACCCCAGCTGTCGGGGTAGAGCC
>Ga0126377_10002653_pt1 | contig 12398 bp, 12 predicted proteins | sample PanSoiMetPlot_22_FD_92647 | JGI IMG/M metagenome (GOLD analysis project Ga0126377, IMG submission 92647) | Tropical forest soil microbial communities from Panama - MetaG Plot_22 | ecosystem: Environmental > Terrestrial > Soil > Tropical forest > Bulk soil | place: Panama | collected 2016-02-17
CGCCAAACCGGTCGGCGACGATCAGCCCGGTGGATGCGGGCAGCTTATCCTGCGGGAAGTCCGGCGGTACGGCGAAGTAAAAGAGATCGCAATAGCCGAGGTAGTCCGGCCATTTTTCGTCGCAGGCCAAGTCGTTGACGCTGACTTTGATCTCGACCCCGATGATCGAGCCATCGGTGCCGAGCGCAGCGATGTCCAGCCGACGCCCGTTGGGTAGAGAAAACTCCACGATCGGAGTCATGCCTTCGGCGAGCAGCAGCCTGCTCACCCCGCGCGCAACATCGGCCGCCGAATTGGCCGCAACAACGACGGTATGGGCCAGGTCGACCATTACTTATCGTCGGACAGCATTTCCTTGGTCGACGGTACCGCGCCCTCTAAGCGCTCGTCCACTTCGATGGCTTGGCGGAGCGCGCGCGCGGTTCCCTTGAAACAGGTCTCGACGATGTGGTGCGAATTCTCGCCGTAGAGATTCTCGATGTGCAGGCAAATGCCGGCGTTCTGGGCGAGCGCCTGAAACCATTCGCGGAACAGCTCGGTGTCCATCTCTCCGATCTTCGGGCGCTTGAAATTGACCTTCCAAATCAAATAGGGCCGATTGGAAATGTCGATGGCCACGCGGGTCAGCGTCTCGTCCATCGGCATCAGGATCGCGCCGAAGCGGCGAATGCCGGCAAAATCGCCCAGCGCCTTCTTGATCGCCTGACCGATGACGATCGCCGTGTCCTCCGTGGTGTGGTGGAAGTCGACGTGCAGGTCGCCCTGCGCTCTGACCCTCAAATCGATCAGCGAATGCCTCGAAAAAGACTCAAGCATGTGGTCCAAGAAGCCGATGCCGGTGTCGACGTCGTAGAGGCCGGACCCGTCGAGATCGATGGAGGCGAGAATCTCGGTCTCGCGGGTCTTGCGTTCGATGGTGGCGGTGCGCATGGCACGACTCATTTTAAGGGCGTTTTCGCGCAGGTCATATCGTATGGGGGAAGCGTAGTCGAAGGATTTAAGCAGCCGGAGGCAGCCATGCGGGGAACACATGGTTTATGGCGTTCACTAGGTAGCGGGGTTTGCTTAACGATCGGAGCTTTTGTTGCGCTGCTTGCAGGCGCGGCGTGGGCTGTTCCCGAAGACATCCCAAACAGCCAGATCGAAGCCGAAGCGAAGGCGGCCAAAGAATTGGCGGAGGCCTGCGCGCGCTCGACCTGCCGGACCGAATCGCGCGAGCTGCGGCTCAAAGCCACCGTCGGTGGCGAGTGGGGAGTAAAGACGCAGCTGTATCCTTACGCCGACAATGGCCAGATCGTCCTCTATCCCGGCGAGACCATCGAAGTGGAGTTTGCCGCCGACGGCAAAGCGATGGACAAGCCGCGCTTTCTCCGTGTTGTCGAGCCCGGCGCGGGGCAGTCCGCTGCAAACACGAAATCCGCCGACGCGGCGACAATGCGGTTCGAGTTCAAGCAGACCGACAACAAGCCCGATATGACGCTCATCATCAACAGCGCGCTCGGCTTCCTGATCAAATATGACGCGTACATGTTTGTGCCCACCAAAGATGGGATGCGTTCGATTTACACGTCGAGCTGTCCGATCATCCGCCGCGGCAGCGCCTACGAGACTTGGCCTCATGAAATCGCGATGATCGTCTTGAGCAACTTTCGCGTGGTCTCGGACCGCGACGGTGTAACCTGTAACTGATCGACGCTCGCCACATGTTGCTTCGCCTGGTGCTCCACCCCATATAAGCTCTCCCCCCGCCAAAGCCCGGACAAGGGAGTACGACGATGAGCGAGACGCGCTGGCACGGCACGACGATACTCTCCGTCCGCAAGGCCGGTCAGGTGGTGATCGCGGGCGACGGCCAGGTCTCGATGGGCAACACCATCGTCAAGGCCAATGCAAAGAAGGTGCGGCGCCTCGGCAAGGGCGATGTGATCGCGGGCTTTGCCGGCGCCACGGCCGACGCGTTCGCGCTGTTCGAGCGGCTTGAAGCCAAGCTCGAAATGCATCCAGGCAACCTTGCCCGCGCTTGCGTGGAGCTCGCCAAGGATTGGCGCACGGATCGATACCTTCGCCGCCTCGAAGCGATGATGGCGGTGGCGGACAAGAATTCGTCGCTCATTCTTTCCGGCACCGGTGACGTGCTGGAGCCGGAAGACAGCCTGATCGGCATCGGCTCGGGCGGCGGCTATGCGCTGGCGGCAGCGCGCGCGCTGTTGCCGCTCGACCTTTCGGCGGAAGAAGTCGCACGCAAGGCGATGGCGATTGCCGCCGGCATCTGCGTCTTCACCAATGAAAATGTGACCCTCGAAAGCCTCAAAGTCTGATGGCGTCCTTCTTCACTCCCCGCGAGATCGTTTCCGAGCTCGATCGCTATATCGTCGGTCAACACGAAGCCAAACGAGCGGTAGCGATTGCGCTGCGCAATCGGTGGCGCCGCCAGCAATTGCCGGAAGCCCTGCGCGAAGAGGTGCTGCCGAAGAACATTTTGATGATCGGCCCCACCGGCGTGGGCAAGACGGAGATCTCTCGCCGGCTCGCCAGGCTTGCGCAGGCGCCCTTCCTGAAGGTCGAAGCCACGAAGTTCACCGAAGTCGGTTATGTCGGCCGCGACGTCGAGCAGATCGTGCGCGATTTGATCGAAGTCGGCATCAATCTGGTGCGCACGACAAAGCGCAAAGAGGTCGAAGCGCAAGCCGAAGCCAAGGCCGAGGAGCGCGTGCTCGGCGCGCTCGTCGGATCGTCCGCCGCCGCGGCGACGCGCGAGAGCTTTCGCAAGCGGCTGCGCGCAGGCGAGCTTGACGACAAGGAGATCGAGATCGAGGTGCGCGACGTGGGCGGCATGTCGTTCGAGATTCCCGGCATGCCGGGTGCGGCCGTGGGCATGGTCAATCTCGGCGACATCTTGGGCAAAGCGATGGGCGGGCGCACCAAGACGCGCCGCATGACCGTCGCGGCATCGCACGATCTTCTGGTTGCGGAGGAAGCCGACAAGCTCCTCGACAACGAAGCGATCATGCGAGACGCCATCGACAATGTCGAAAACAACGGCATCGTCTTCTTGGACGAGATCGACAAAATTACGGCGCGGGGCGAAATCCGCGCCGGCGCGGATGTCTCGCGCGAGGGCGTCCAGCGCGACCTCTTGCCCCTGCTCGAAGGCACCACCGTGTCGACCAAGCACGGGCCGGTGCGGACGGACCACATCCTCTTCATTGCCTCGGGCGCGTTTCATCAGGCGAAGCCCTCGGACCTCTTGCCGGAGCTGCAGGGGCGGCTGCCGATCCGGGTCGAGCTGAAGGCGCTGACGCGGGAGGACTTCCGCCGCATCTTAACCGAGCCGGAAGCCAGCCTGATCAAGCAATATGTGGCGCTGCTGAGGACGGAGAACGTCGAGCTGGAATTCACCCCCGACGGCATCGACGCGATCGCGGCGATCGCAGCCGAAGTCAACGCCAGTGTGGAGAATATCGGCGCCCGCCGGCTCCAGACCATCATGGAACGCGTGCTCGACGAGGTCAGCTTCTCGGCGACCGACCGCTCGGGTGAGAAGCTGGTGATCGATGGAAATTACGTGCGGGCCCGCGTCGAAGGCCTCGCCAAGGATCAGGATTTGTCGCGCTTCATCCTGTAGTTCGGCGGGCCGACCTGCCAAGCATCAATTGACCCTCGGGCGATTCCTTGCCAGAAACCCCCGCCTAAACCAGAAGGGGAAGCCAGGGGTCGATGCAGCGGTCGAGTTATCTCTTCACCAGCGAATCCGTTTCGGAGGGCCATCCCGACAAGGTCTGCGACCGGATTTCCGACGAAGTGGTGGACGTCTTTTTCCGTCTTGGTCCCAAATATGGCTGGGCGCCGAAAGATCTGCGCGTGGCATGCGAGACGCTGGCCACGACCAATCGCGTCGTGATCGCCGGGGAAACGCGCGGGCCCAAGGAGATCACCAAGGAGATCATTACCGACACTGCGCGCTTTGCCATCCGCGACATCGGCTACGAGCAGGAAGGCTTTCACTGGCAGCGGGCGCAGATCGAAGTGTTGCTGCACGCGCAGTCGCCGCACATCGCGCAAGGCGTCGACGCCAAGGACAACAAGGATGAAGGCGCGGGCGATCAAGGGATCATGTTCGGCTACGCTTGCCGCGAGACCGAGAGTCTGATGCCGGCGCCCATTCAGTACTCCCACAATATTCTGAAACTGATGGCCGAAGCGCGCCGCGCGGGCAAAGAGCCGAAGCTCGGTCCCGATGCAAAGTCGCAGGTCACGCTGCGCTACGAAAGCGGCATGCCGGTTGAGGTCACGCAGATCGTGATTTCGACGCAGCATCTCGATCCGGGACTGGAATCAAAACACGTACGCGAAATCGTCGAGCCGTACTGCAAACGTGCCTTGCCGGAAGGCTGGCTGACGCAGCGCACCGTTTGGCACGTGAATCCGACGGGCGCCTTTGTTGTCGGGGGGCCCGACGGCGATTGCGGACTCACGGGGCGCAAGATCATCGTCGACACTTATGGCGGCGCTGCGCCCCATGGCGGCGGTGCCTTCTCGGGCAAGGATCCGACCAAGGTGGATCGTTCGGCCGCTTATGCGGCGCGCTATCTGGCAAAGAATGTGGTCGCGGCCGGCTTGGCGGACCGCTGCGCAATCCAGATCTCCTATGCCATCGGAGTGCCCGATCCGCTCTCGTTCTACGTCGATCTTTATGACACCGGCAAAGTCGACCCGGCGAAGCTGGAAAAGATTCTGCCTGAAATGATGAGCTTGCGGCCGCGCGGCTTGCGCGAGCATCTCGGATTGAACAAGCCGATCTTCGCCCGCACGTCCGCGTATGGACATTTCGGCCGCTCTCCTGATGTCGAGGGCGGATTCTCCTGGGAGAAAACCGATTTGGCCGACGAGCTCCGCCGCGCGTTCTGACCACGCCGCGTCAAAGCGGCGTCATTACGGCCGCCGCAAAGGGCCGAGCTTAAGCGCGCGCCAAGCCGGGCTCTTCGACACGCTGCTGCCGCAGTTGGCGCTTGCGCTCCAAGCCAATCGCGATCCGCGCAGCTATTTTCCCGATGCGAATGTCTCCGACGTCTGGCTAGAGATCGGCTTTGGCGGTGGGGAGCATCTGCTATGGCAGGCGGAGACTCATCCGGATGTCGGCATCATTGGGGCTGAGCCGTACGTGTCGGGCGTGGCGAAATTGTTATCGAAACTTTCGGCGCTCCCTCACCTTCAGAAAAACCTGCGCATCTATATGGAGGACGCGCGCGACATCATCGATGCGCTTCCTGATGCATCCATCGGCCGCGTGTTTGTTCTCTTCCCCGATCCCTGGCCGAAGACGCGCCATCACAAACGCCGCTTCATTCAAATGGCGATGCTGGATGAGCTGGCGCGGATTATGAAATCCGGCGGCGAAATTCGCTTTGCGACCGACGATAGAGGATATCTTGTCTGGGCTTTGGAGCGGTTTGTGGCGCATCCTGCTTTCACATGGCTCGCCAACAGCTCAGCCGACTGGCGCACGCGGCCTGCCGACTGGCCCGAGACGCGCTATGAGGCCAAGGCGATCCGGGCGGGATGCACCTGCACGCATCTGCGCTTCGCTCGGATATGACTGAGATGGTCGAGGACGGCAGGTCAGCCTGATGGGTTTCGATCTTTATGCGGCAACTGGGACTGTCGGCGCCGTTATCGTGATGGTCGCTTACTTTGCCACGCAGGCGGGCTCGCTCAAGGCCGACGATCCGCGCTTTGCGATTGCGAATCTCCTGGGTGCCGCGCTGATCATGGTTTCGTTCATTGCGGCGTGGAACTTGCCCGCGTTCATTATGGAGGTGTTCTGGGTGTTGATCAGCATCTACGGCTTGGCGCGTTTTTACCGCACGCGACGTTAGTCGCCGATCGCCATTTGCAGCAGTGCAAGGCCATTGATCGTGGCGTGCAGCATCATGGTGAGCAAAGTCGAGTCGCTCTTCCACCTGATCCAGCCGAGCGTCAAGCCGAGGGCAAAAATCTCGCCGACAAAGAACCAATCATATTGCAGATGAATCACCGACCAGACCGCCGCGGTGAGAGCGATCGTCGGCGCAGGACCGATGGCTGGTGCGAGGCCGCGATAAAGCAAACCGCGAAACATCAATTCTTCCTGCACCGGCGGGAGCACAACGAAACTAAAGGCAAACAGCGGAATCATTCCGGCGGCGCGCGCCGTGGCGAAAGTCTGTGTCATGAACTCCGGCATCTCTTGTCCGCTCGCGCTTGCGGCCAACCCCGAAATCATGAGGACAATGGCCAATGCCACGGCACCGATGGCGATGTCGCGCCCGCGCGGCCACTTCAGGGCATAAAAATCCGCGAAGGACACATGGGCCAAGCGGGCCGGCAACAGCAGATAGGCGAGCACAAATGGCGTCGAGATGAGGAATGCGAAGGTGAGCAGCGGACCGTTGGTGCCGATGCTTTCGATCGGAAGAGCGCGGTCCGGGTAGGAGAGCTTGAACCAGACGAGGTAAAGCGTAGCGCCGATGGTCTGGGTGATCATCATGACGATGACCACGCCGATGCCCCAGCCAATGGTCGTCCAGGGGCCCCAGCGCGCACGCCGCGGCGGCGATAAGTTTGCAGCCTCGCCGGACATTTCCATATCGATTCAACCCCGTTGAATTTGCTTTAGCAGGCCTAACCTTGGCGAGAAAAACAGGCGATTTGTAGCGCCGCAAGCCAAATCTCGGGCGGGCGGGACTTGTTTCGCGGCGGTCGAAAGCGTACATACCCACCATTCCCTACAACAGAGTTACTGTTGTGTGGCGGTCGTAAGGCCGCCGCGGGCAAAGGGGTTTGAGCGGAGAAAGAGCTGAACGGGTCGAATTTATTAGAAGCGCTGCTGAGCCCTGCGGTACAGGCTGCAGGCTATCGCTTGGTGCGCCTGCGGCTGATGGGCGGCAAGCGCAAGACCCTCCAGATCCTCGCCGAACGGCCGGATGGGCAAATGGACGTCGACGACTGCGCGCGACTGTCGCGCAGCCTGTCGGAAGTGCTGGAAGCGGCCGATCCAATCGCCGAAGAGTACGTGCTGGAAGTGTCGTCGCCCGGCATCGACCGGCCGCTGACGGCACCGGAAGATTTTGCCCGTTTTGCCGGGCACGATGCACGCGTCGAGCTGAGCCACGGCATTGATGGACGGAGGCGCTTCAAGGGTCGGCTGATTGGCCTTGAGGGCAGCGAAGTCGTCATGGATGTCGCCGATGAGAAGGAGACACGCCGCGTGCGGTTTCCCTATTCGGAAATCGCCGAAGCCAAGCTCGTTCTGACCGACCGTCTAATTCAGGAAAGCTTAAAAGCGCGCGAAGCTAGAGAAGCCAAAGCGCCGCATTGAGGATGTAGAGGAGCAAAAGATATGGCCACGGGAGTTGCCGCCAACAGGCTTGAACTGCTGCAGATCGCAGATGCGGTCGCGCGCGAGAAATCGATCGACAAGGCGGTCGTGATCCACGCCATGGAAGAGGCGATGCAGCGCGCCGCAAAATCGCGCTATGGCGCCGAGAACGAGATCAAGGTCGAGATCGACCCGCGCACGGGCGAAACGCACATCTCGCGTTATCTGCACGTCGTCGAGCAGGTCGAGAATGATAAGACCGAGATTTCGGTGACCGATGCTCGGCGGCGCAATCCCGCGGCCCAGGTCGGGGACATCATTGCCGAGATGCTGCCGCCGATCGAGTTTTCGCGCATCGCGACACAGGCCGCAAAGCAGGTCATCGTGCAAAAGGTGCGCGATGCCGAGCGTGAGCGCCAATACGACGAATACAAGGATCGTATCGGCGAAATCGTGCACGGCACTGTAAAGCGCGTCGAATTCGGCTCCGTGGTGGTCGATTTCGGCCGCGCCGAAGGCGTGGTCCGCCGCGACGAGATGATCCCGCGCGAATCCTTCCGCAACGGTGATCGCATCCGCGCCTACATTTACGACGTGCGGCGCGAAACCAGGGGACCGCAAATCTTTCTTTCACGCACGCATCCGCAATTCATGGCGCGTCTGTTCGCGCAGGAAGTGCCTGAAATCTACGACGGCATCATCGAGATAAGAGCGGTGGCGCGGGATCCCGGCAGTCGCGCCAAGATCGCGGTGATTTCCAAGGATTCATCCATCGATCCGGTCGGCGCCTGCGTTGGCATGCGCGGCGTGCGCGTCCAGGCGGTGGTGCAGGAGCTGCAAGGCGAGCGCATCGACATCATTCCGTGGAATGGCGATCCGGCAACGTTCATCGTCAATGCGCTGGCGCCCGCCGAAGTCACCAAGGTGGTGCTGGACGAAGAGACGCATCGCGTCGAAGTGGTCGTGCCCGACGATCAGCTTTCGCTAGCCATCGGCAGGCGCGGCCAGAACGTGCGGCTGGCATCGCAGCTCACCGGCTGGCAGATCGACATCCTGACCGAACAAGAAGAATCCGAGCGCCGGCAGAAAGAGTTCGCCGAGCGCACGCAGTTGTTCATGGAAAGCATGGATGTGGACGAGACGGTGGCGCAATTGCTGGCTTCCGAGGGCTTCACCAGCGTCGAGGACGTGGCCTACGTTCCGGTGCACGACCTCGCCGAGATCGAGGGCTTCGACGAAGAGACCGCGGAGGAGCTGCAAAACCGTGCGCGGTCCCATATCGAGCAGAAGAACGCCCTTTTCGACGCCAAGCGGCGCGAGCTCGGCGTGGAAGACGACGTGGCGGAGATTGAAGGCTTGTCGATGGCCATGCTCGTCAAGCTGGGCGAGAACGGCATCAAGACGCTGGAGGATTTGGCCGGCTGCGCCAGCGACGACCTCTTGGGCTACATCGAAAACAAGGGAACCGAGCGCGTGCGCGTGCCCGGCGCGCTGGACGGCTTTGATCTAGTCGCCGATGACGTCAACGCGATCATCATGAGGGCGCGCGTCAAAGCGGGCTGGATCAGCGAAGCCGATCTCGCCCCGGCGCCGGCAGAAACGGGGAGCGCGCCCACCGCGTGACGGCACTACTCGCGCCAACGGAGCTTGAGTCGATGGACGGCACGCGAAACCGCCGTTGCATCGTCACGGGCGACGTGCTCCCGGAAGCAAGACTCGTGCGCTTTGTTGCGGCGCCCGACGGCCGGATCGTTCCCGACGTGGAGGCGAAGCTGCCGGGGCGGGGAACCTGGGTTCGCGCCGAGCGCAAAGCGATCGAGCAGGCGGTGGCAAAGCAGCTTTTTGCCCGTGCCGCGCAGCAGGCGGTGAGCGCCGATGTGAAACTCGCAGCACTCACCGAAACGCGCCTTGTAGAACGCATCCTTGCGCATCTTGGTCTGGCACGCCGAGCGGGGGAGCTCATTTTAGGTTTCGATCAGGTGGAGCGTGCACTGAGGGGAGTGCACCCACCCCCGGTAGTCGTCGAGGCGGTCGAGGCTGCCGAGGACGGCCGGCGCAAACTCCAGGCTGCCGCTCGCGCTCAGGGTATTTTCCCTTTTGTCCTCGGCAGTTTGACGTCCCCTGAATTGGGTTTGGCTCTGGCAAGGGCAAATGTGGTACATGCAGCGCTCAAATCCGGGCGGATTGCGGAACGGTTGGTCTTCGAGGCTGGTCGACTCGAGGGCTTCCGGCCGTCCCGATCCTGGGTCTGGGCTGGTTTTTCTCTAGGTGGGGAGAGCAAAGCGGGCTGATGCCTGGAGCCTCCCTATTGTGCGTGGTGATGAAAGGTTTGCATGAGCGAGACGGATGAAGGCGGTACGCGGTCGAGATCGGGCGCTTCGGGCGGCAGCAAAACACTGTCGCTAAAGCGGACCGAGACCTCGACGGTGCGGCAGAGCTTCAGCCACGGCCGCAGCAAAGCGGTGGTGGTGGAGAAGAAGCGCGCCCGCGTGGTGCCCGGAAAGCCGCTCGAGGTTGAAAAGCCAGCCAAGCACCATCCGGCCGAGGATCATTCCGCGACAGCCGACGCCCAGGCCGATGTGCGCCGCGGGGTCAGCGCGCGCGGCGGCGTGGTGCTGCGCGAGCTTACCGAGGACGAAAAGGAAGCCCGCTTAAGAGCGCTTACGGACGCAAAATTCGCCGAAGAAGAAGCGCGCAAGCGCGCTGAAGAAGAGGCGGGCCGCCGGGCGCTCGAAGAAGAACGCGTCCGGCGTGAGCGCGACGCCGCGGAAAAGCGCAAAGCCGAGGAAGAAGCCCGCAAAGCCGCCGAGGAAGAAGCAAAGCGCCGCGCAGAACAGGAAGCAGCACGCCGGCTCGAGAAGAAGGAAGCTGAGACGCCGGCGGCGACTCCCGCGCAACCTGCCCCGACAGGCAAACGCGCGCGCGAGCTCGTCGACGAAGAAGAAGAGGTCACGGCGAAAAAGGGCAAAGCGGCGACCAAGGCACCGGCGCCGCGCAAATCCACGCCCGGCGGACGGCGCGCGGGCAAACTCACCATCGCGCGCGCTCTTTCCGACGACGACGACCGCATGCGTTCGGTTGCGTCGTTCCGCCGCCAGCTCAATCGCGCTCATCGCCAGCAGCAGGCTGCTGCACCGGCCGGTCCGCGCGAAGTGACGATTCCGGAAACCATCAGCGTCGCCGAGCTTGCCAACCGCATGGCGCGGCGCGGCGTCGACGTCATCAAGGTGCTGATGAAGAGCGGCATGATGCTGACCGTGAATGACGTCATCGACGCAGACACGGCTGAGCTGGTTGCCACTGAGCTTGGTCATTCGGTGAAACGCGTGGCCGAGTCCGACGTGCTCGAAGGATTGCGCGGCATTGCCGACGCGGCGGAAGACATGGTGCCGCGTGCGCCGATCGTGACCGTCATGGGCCATGTCGATCACGGCAAGACCTCGCTGTTGGACGCTTTGCGCAAGACCGACGTTGCGGCTGGTGAGGCCGGGGGCATCACGCAGCACATCGGTGCCTACCAGGTGACGCTGGCATCAGGCGCGAAGATCACCTTCCTCGACACACCGGGCCATGCCGCGTTCACCGCCATGCGCGCCCGCGGCGCCAAGGTGACGGACGTTGTCATTCTTGTCGTGGCTGCCGATGACGGCGTCATGCCGCAGACCGTGGAAGCAATCGTGCACGCGCGTGCTGCGAAGGTGCCGATCATCGTGGCGATCAACAAGGTCGACAAGCACGACGCCAATCCGCAACGGGTCAAGACTGAGCTCCTGCAACACGAAATCCAAGTCGAAGAATTGGGCGGCGAGGTGCTCGCGGTCGAAGTTTCGGCCACCAAGGGCATCGGGCTGGACAAGCTCGAAGAAGCGATCCTGCTCCAGTCCGAAGTGCTGGATTTAAAGGCGAACCCGAAACGTGCCGCCGACGGCGCGGTGATCGAAGCCAAGCTCGACAAAGGACGCGGTCCGGTTGCGACGGTGCTCGTGCAGCGCGGCACCTTGAAGCACGGCGATATCGTCGTTGCCGGCGCCGAATGGGGCCGCGTGCGGGCATTGGTGAACGAGCGCGGCGAAATTGTCGAGCAGGCTTTGCCGGCGGAGCCGGTCGAGGTGCTTGGGCTTTCGGCGGCGCCTGAACCCGGCGACGAATTCGTCGTCGTGGACACCGAGGCGCGTGCACGCGAAGTCACCGAATATCGCAGCCGCAAGCGCCGCGAATCGCGCCAAGCGACGATCTCGCGCCAGTCGCTCGATCAGCTGCTCAAAAGCCAGAAGGAAGGCGAAAAGAGACTGCTTCCCCTGGTCATCAAGGCCGATGTGCAGGGTTCGATCGAGGCCATCGAAGGCGCGCTTTCCAAGCTCGGCTCGGATGAGGTCGCGGTGCAAATCCTGCACGGCGGTGTGGGCGGCATCACCGAGTCCGATGTGATTCTGGCGCATGCTTCGGGGGCGGCCATCATCGGCTTCAACGTGCGCGCCAACGCGCAGGCGCGCGAGCGCTCGCGCCGCGACGGCGTCGACATCCGCTATTACAACATCATCTACAACGTCATCGATGACGTGAAAGCGGCGCTGTCCGGTATGCTCGCGCCCGAGACGCGCGAGCGTTTCTTAGGCAATGCCGAAATCCTGGAAGTGTTCAACATCTCCAAGGTCGGCAAGGTCGCAGGCTGCCGCGTCACCGAAGGTTATGTGCGGCGCGGCGCAAAGGTGCGGCTTATCCGCGACGACGTGGTGATCCACGAAGGCGAGCTCTCGACGCTGAAACGCTTCAAGGATGAGGTACGCGAAGTTCAAGCCGGACAGGAGTGCGGCATGGCGTTCGCGAACTACCAGGACATCCAGAAGGGCGACGTCATCGAGTGCTACGAAGTCGAGACGATCAAGCGCACACTTTGACATCCCGCCAATCGGCCTCGTCGGCAAAAAGCTCGCGATGAGGCAGCGACAATTCCGTTGTCGAGCTTCGGAACTACAATGTCCCGCCGTAACGCATCTTCTTCTCAGCGCGGTCCTTCGCAGCGGCAATTGCGAGTGGGCGA
>Ga0126377_10002654_pt1 | contig 12391 bp, 11 predicted proteins | sample PanSoiMetPlot_22_FD_92647 | JGI IMG/M metagenome (GOLD analysis project Ga0126377, IMG submission 92647) | Tropical forest soil microbial communities from Panama - MetaG Plot_22 | ecosystem: Environmental > Terrestrial > Soil > Tropical forest > Bulk soil | place: Panama | collected 2016-02-17
GACTCCAACCCGCCAGCGGCATCTCTTTCGTATACCATTCGGCCAGCGGTTCAGCCCGCTGCTGGGATTGATATACAACCATCATTGAACTCCGACCGGCCTCAACCTCGCTCTGCTGACCGCCCTCCTGATTGCTCGGCTGACCGACGCTGATCAATCGCCTCAAACCCGATGGACGCGGGATCCCGAGTGGGTCCTGACCGGGCCAATCGCCATCCGATTGCAACTGATTGTTGAGCGCCTGTAGCCCGGAGGCGTCGGCCAGGTACCGGTACGTCGTCCATTGCGAGCCTCCGTCTTCAGCCGGCGCCGCCGTCGTCAGATACATTTGCTTCTGAACATTTGAGGACTTCGTGTTCGCGATCTCAGTGGTCGGGTCGGCGTCCTCACCCCACGCGGTGACGGTAGAATTGCCCTCGGCCTCGGTTATCCAGTAAATCTTTCCCCTCATCTGGTTGAGCATCTGGCTTCGCGACTTTTCGAGACTCTGGCGATCTCTTCCGCCGACAGGCGCCGGATCAAATCTTCGGTAGCCGCGGCCACGGTAGACCGCATCCAACGATTCGACGTACTTCGCCGGAGGCTCGCCGGCGCGCCCGCTCGCGACCTGAGTGGTGGAGGCTTTGAACAAAGCGCTGAACAGATCGGAGCCGAGCGCCTGGCTCGCGCTATCTTGATTCTGAGCCGGCGTAGAGATGGGCTGACTGGCGGCTGACTGGCGTATAATCGCCTTCTCAGGCCGTGGGCCGAAACGATAGATCGCCCAACCTCCTGCGACAATTGCAAGCGCAGCCAATCCCAGTCCGAATGCCTGCTCTCGTGATAATCGAGGTCCGCTTTTCATGATTGTGTGATGTCGCCCTTTGCCGGAAGATGTCATTCCGCGTCTTGATCCTGATCGGTTGCCTTTAGCATCTACCTCTCACGCTATCTCAGAAAGTCACATAAAGCCCTTTTCCGGCCTCTGCGGCCTGCTGAAACATTTCTATTGCCTTATTTAAAGCTGGGGAAATCTCTGGCTTTCGCTGACCAAGATCTTTGAGTAGCGATAGATTCTGTTGAACTTCGCCTGATGTTTGAAAGTATGATCCCATCTTCCCAGGATCAAAATAATTACGCTCCGGCCCAAAGGGCCGTCCTAAAATCGCCGTCCCAAAATCGCTTGAGACGTCATTTAAAAGGTCCTGAATCTCCTCCCAGTCATCTCCCAGGCCAATATCGCTGGCCGGGTTATAGAACTTGGTGAGAGCGAAGTCACCATACGAATGGGTATCCTTTACTTCTATTATGTCTTCCCAGGATTCATCCAAAGGCTCGCCTTCGTAGGGATCTTTCAACCAGGTTATATTGGTCCCGATGAATTGAGCCAGCTTGTCATTGATGCCCGTCATGAGCGCCGATTCCAGAAGGTTACCCAGTTGCGACTTGAATGCTTCGTAATCCAGGACGAAAGCCTTATGTTCCATTGACATTTCAATTCTCCTAATTGTTATTACCCGGAAGAAAGTCTTCTGGTTTGTATGTTTCTATGCCACCGGGTTGTTCAGTATTCGGGTCATAACGATGAATTTCAATTCTCTTTGGGTAGACTCCTTCTCTTCGTTTGAAAGCCTCTAAAAATCGAATGATTTCCTGCCGGTCTTTCTCGATTGGCCGCCCCGCAGGCTTGTCATCAATGATCACACCCTCTTTGTAGTTTACCGCGTCCGGAATCGCTTCTTGATATCGCGTTCCGGGTTGAGGCTGTCCAGTTTTCAGATCGACTCTTCTGGGAACCAGGATAGGGTTGCCGGATTTATCGGTAATCGGTGAATTAACCGCATCATAGTTGCCGGATTCTCTTCTCTCATCGGCTTTCCGCTTGTGATATCCTTTACCAATTCTCGTGCTATCTGTTTCGCCTGCCGGGTTTCCATTAGCGTCCGGCTTACCATTATTACTATTGTTATTACCATCTCCGTGATCACCGTTTCTAGACCTGTCCTTTGGAGGAACAACCGCTACTGCGCCATCTGGGTTCTGCCGACGCTTCTTGCTCCCTATTCCGGTGATGATCGAAAGAATGTTGCCCGGTGAGAGCGCTTCCCTGGCGCCGTTGCGGATGATATTGGTGACCAGGCGCCGGTTCAGGATTTTGGAGAACGCTTCGAAGGGGGGCTTGCAGCGGGGGAGGCGAATAAATGGGAACTTACTGCGAGGGACACAGGCGTTGGTAACATTCGGTGTTTGATATTGCGAGGCAGTAGCCTTAAGAGGATATGTTTGCGCGATCAGACCTTTTCGAGGCGTGGCGCTCACCGTGAAATTGAGCGTCTCGTCGCCGCCGCCGCTGAGTTCGACGGTCTCGGCCCCTCCCGAGACGGCGCGCCCGATCGCCGCCGCATCCGGAGCCGCTTCGCGCACGCGCCGGTAATGAGCGGCGAATTGTCCCCCCACCACCGCGTGCTGCTTGCTGATCAGCGCGTGCCCCAGGCCGATCAGGAGGAGTATGGCGAAGACAACCAGAGGCATGGCCAGGGTCAACTCCAGTGTCGAAAACCCTCTGGCGCCGGTCGCGCGGGCGCCCTCGCGCATTGCTCCTGGCCTCAATGATTGTTGACGCATTGCTCCTGACCTCAATGATTGTTGACGCATGGATCTCAACCTCAATGATTGTTGACGAACGACCGCCCGTTGACGAATTGTGAAGCGCCATTGAGACCCATGATTCCCGTGACCTGATTGAATTTCTCGTTGAGCGTGACCGCCGGCGCCAGCTTGACGCGCCAGTTCTGCTCGAACAGCGACCACCTGGTCGGGTTGTAGACGTCCGCCTGGGCGTAGGCGAGAGATTGATAAGGCGCGACGTTCAAAAATTTCTCGCCGCCGACACGGCTGCCTCTCGACATCTTGCCGGTGGCGACCGCCAGATATTGCAGATGTTTTCGGACCTTTGAGAGGTCGGCGGCGGACTCATTGGCATCCATAGCGGCCGCCGGATCGAGTGAGGGCTGATCGGTCAATAACATAGGCTTGGGAGGTTCGTCCGGCCAATCGAGCGGCTCGGTCGTCTCTAATCCCGGAACATTTGAAATTACGCCGGCGAGTTTTGAAATTGCGGAGGTGATTTTGTTGCCCCGCAGATTCGACGTGTTGTACTTGACCGCGGACAGGTAGATTAAGCCGGGATTGCTCGGCTGGACGAAGAGGAAGACCAGCAACAGCGGGCCGGGAATCGGTTGCAGCGGCTTGAGGTACGTGGCTTCGGCCCGGTCGAGCAACTCCAGTTCGCGTCCGCGAGCGACCGGAAGAAACGGTACGAGGTCGAGAGCGGGGCTTTCTCTGGGAATCAGCACGCCATATAGCCCGCGGTCGGCTCCGTTGTTTTTTGCGAAGTTGCGGGTCTCTTCCTCAGCCCAGGCTGGAAAGGTCGTCTTGATCGAAACATTGTTGTCATCCAGTGACTTCATCGCCTCCCATCCTGCTCCATTCGATGGATCGGAGACCGCCGAATCGATCACTCCTATAATTGTTGCGGCTAAATCGAACGCCCTTCCCAACTCGTATAGCGGCGCCGCGACTTCTACTTGTCCGAAGATAGCCGCGACGCCAGCCGCCACATTTATCTCGCCCTTCATGGCCTCGACTGTCTGGAGCATGGATCGGATGACAATCATGGCCGTCAGGATTTCGGACATCATATTGTTATTATCGGCGATCTCGTTCAGCTCGCTCGCCGCATGCGCGCCGCCGGCAATCGCAGCCGCGTCCGCCGCGCCCTGCATCTGGATTTTGCGGATGCTCTGGCTCGCGGTGTTATAGATGAGCGCGATAAGAAAGATGAACGCGACCGCGCCGAAGACGAAGAAGATCGAGATTCGACCGCCCTGATCTTTGTGCAGCGAGTTTCCTGACATCATCAGCCTCCCACTTTAAAGTCGACCTCGCCCGGATCCTGCTTGGACGGAAACGGCGGCTCTCCTTCGTTGACCAGCGTGTACTCTTCCGTGATCGGCGCGTACAGCCCGGATTGGCTGAGTAGCCCGAACCCACTGAAGAACTTGATTCCATAATAACTGGAGCCGAAGAGCCGGTTGGCGAAGGGAACTGTCAGGTAGTAACGATACGTCACCCGCACCCGAATCAGCTCCTGATCGTCGAAGGAGCCGCTCTGATCGCCTCCCTCCCCAAAGATCTCGACCCTGGTGTTCGTGGGATTGAACGCGTAATGGGCCCTGGCGCCCAATTGCTGCGAGATTTTGTCGCCATCGCGACTGGCCGGAAACAACGACGCAAGTTCTTCCATCGGCAATGCCACCTCCGGCTTCTGTGTGGCGAGGGTCGCCAACATAACGCCTGTGCTCCAGGCAGGGGAGATCGCCACACATGGCAGCGCCGCCGCCCTATGAATCATCGTCATTTTGGGAGAATCGTCGCTCCGGAGGTTGATCCGATTCCTCCCCTCCACCCCGCCGGCCCCCTGTACTTTCGAGGGGATCGCGACGATAGCGGAGCGCGCCGCGCAGAACGCCGCGTAATTGACCACGAACTTGGCTTGTACGATCAGCGCCACCTGCAGGATGGTCAGCAGCAGCGCCAGCAGCAAGGGCAGGAGCAATGCCATCTCTACGGCGCTGGCCCCACTTTGACCGCTGGTCGCGAGCTCTGGCCGCCGCCGGTCGCGCTCCATCCTCGCCAGCGCCATCACGCTCATCAATCGGCCCCCATATAACGCGAGCGCGATAATCGTCAGAAGGTACGGAGCGACCGAACGTAATAACGATCCATTGATAGACCAAAACATCGGATTCACCTTAGGGGAATAATGAGAACGGCCCATCGACAATTTCGAGGTAGACGCCATAGGCCACGCCGAGAAAGATCGCCGGAGCAAAAGGCATGCTGGTCATTTCGTCCTTGTGTACTGGGCGTTCTCTCCCCGGAACCATGGCCGAGACGACTGTCAGCGCCACCCATTTGACGCCGGGAATCAGCCGCCCTTTCCACGCCAGCACAACCAACCCGGCCAGACAACCGAATCCGAAGATGTAAAGGCTGCCGAAGATAACGAAGGGCAGCCCCTTGATAGCGCCGACGGCCGCCATCAGCTTGACATCCCCGGCGCCCATGCCGGAGAGCTTTCGCATCAAGCCGTAGAGGAGCAAGGCCCCTGTTAGACCTGCCGCGCTCTGGTACGGATCCGGATAGGATTGAATGAAACTGAGCGCGATACCCAGGACCGCCGCCGGATACGTCAGTTTGTTGTATATCTTTCCGTGGCGAAGATCCGTGTAGACGCAAACTGCGGTCAGTAATACGACGATGATATTTTGCGGGGTCATGGCCTTAACCAATATTGCTGTTGAACAACTCTTGGATCTTATCAACCACCGCTGTAAGGATGTTATCATTTACCAGGGCGATAAGCCCGATGAGGATTAGCGCCGCCACGAAAACTATCATGACGTTGTCGATGGACCCGGACGCCCCTCGCTCTTCCTCGTGAAAAGCGCTCAGCTCATGGCGCAGACGAAGGCTCAAATTACGAAGCGAGAAAGCCTTCAACTCTTGGTTACTTTCAGTCTTGACCTGTCTTAGCATATTTCCTCCATATTGGTTATCGTAATAATTAGCCCATAACGTCGCGGCCGGGGAAAACCAGGCCGGCACAATTAAGGAAATGGCAGTGAAATGACATAACCGATTTGCGAATAATAGAACGCCACCATCAGGGCGACCTGCCAGGTGGCGAAGGCGAGTGGCAGAATCACCGCCCCGATTAACAAGACGGCCTCGACCATCTCGCCTCCTCTTTCATCCCGGCAAAAATATTTCATGTGTGTTAACAACTGCGACATGTTCGATCTCCCTCCTTAACACCCGCCCTCATTTAGGCAGGCGCTGTAACCAGGCGGAACACTGCTTATAGAGCGGACTTTGCGCGTCGCGGTCTAGTAGCATCAATTCGTACAGATCCGCCCTGGCTTTCCGGTAGTCGCCCGTCTCTTCGGCGACTACGACCCTCTGAAGCCGGTATTCAATATCGGCCAGGCGCTGATTGATATCGACGCCCGGCGACTCTTTGTTATTCGCCAGATAGGTCGCGTAAGATTTCAGAAAAGCCGGTCTGCCGCCTCGGACGCGCGATTGTTTTCCGGAACCGCTCAATAACACGACGACGAGAAAGATCACTGCGCCGCAGAACATGATCAAAGTGGCAGGTCGAACAAAGGGCTCCTTCTTGCCCTGTCCTTCGGCCGCCTGTTCTTTCTCCGGCAGCGCATTGACGCCGATCGAATAGCCTCGCCTGTTGACCTGCTTGTTGACCTGCGGCTCGGGGGAGTGCGCCTTCATCGAGGTCGCCATTCGATCAGGATCTCTCGTGACGACATGAGGCCGCGGGGCGCTCCGCCCAGGCGCCGCGGGAGGCGCCATCCTTCCGATGCGAAGTTCTCCAGGTTTCCCGAGGCGGTGTTCGCCAGGGTTAGTGGACGACAGTCTGCCCAATTTGATCTCTTGTGAAGACATACAGCTCTTTCTCAGTCTCCCTATTCCTGAGTGAGCCCGGGCGGATATTTTTTTATTGAAAAATCGAATTTTTATTCTAGGTAGCGCAGCCGTGGCGGTAGCCCGACCGTGAGGGAGGGCGTAGGAGCCGAATCCTCGCCCCCAGGAGTGTTCGGCGCAGAAGTTGATTGATCGGAATCGGAAGATGACCACAAAAACACAAAGCAGAACACAAAGCTCACATCTCGTTGTGATTGGAATGGCTGTGGGAGGACAATGACGGCTAATCAACCGAGTGGCTACGACGCATGCTTCTGGCGGGGATCCGATATGACTTGCTTCCAGTTCCTGGCCATCTCTATGCGCTCGCGCCGTTCAGGCGTGACGGAATAATGTTCGTCGAATAATCGGCGCTCGGAGGCCGTCAGTCTGTCGTAGACGTAATCTGTGATCAATTCCTCTTCGATCATCTGCAGCCGCCGATAGAGATCGTCATCCTCAAAATACCGCGTTTCGAATTGTATGCGGTCTGCTTCGGGCAGGTTGTTCAATAGATATTGTTTGATGGTCTTATCCTTGACAATGGACATTTTCTTCCCACTTCTGTTCCGCCGCTCTCACTTACTGACAAAACTTAGCGGTCTCTCGGACTTTTCTGGGCGGCGGCCGAGGCGTTCATCGAGGAGGCGCCGAAGGCGTTTCCTGATCGAGAATATTCTTCGTTCCTGAAGCGCCTTGAGTGAAATACCTAGCTCCTCAGCGATTTTTTGCCTGCCTTCTCGCCCGCTCCCGACGTAACGTCTCATCAATTCCTGGTCTTCCAAAGGGAGCGTACTGAAACAATCACTCATACATTCAAGCATTTCGTCAGAACGCGTCTTGTCTTCGTCATCAAGATACGTAACCAGGCTCAGCGGTGGATTGGTAATATAATCATCCGGAAGCTGTTCAATTCTAGCCTGTATTCTCAAATATTCATAGCTGACAAGCCTCGCCACTCCCAGGCAGAAGGCCTGAATGCTTTTGATCGTTTCTCGTTCCTCCGGGAGTAATGATGTCACTCTGGAGATCGTCTCATCCGCGCCGTCTTCGTGATCCTGACAGCCCTTCCTCTCCAGGAAGTAGTCAATTTTGCTCCATAGCGACCGAAAACGTTCCAAGGCCCTCTGCCTGCGAGCCTCTTGATCGAACTCGACGCCACACTCTCCAGGTTCGCCTAGTCGGTCGAGCAACAGCTCAAAACCATGGGAATTGAACTCTTTAGTCATGTTCGCCTTTTCCGATGACTCGTCAGATCTCAAATCACATGGTTTTTACCGGAAGGGCCGGTCTTCCTCATTACTTCTAGCATCATGTGATTTGAAATACCGAATTTTTAACAGCCAAGCTGGATTTATGGGGGTCCCAATGTTGTTGTGCTCTGACGTTAGGGTGGAGGAAATGAGGGCACAGCGGGCATTATTCCGTTGAGGTCAGGGCAATCGAAGTAATATTCGAGTAGTTGATTGTATTGAGCTACAATTTGAGCGCACTTCAGTTAGATGGCCGTAGCGCCAGAATTCCCGCACTCACTTATTTAAAGCGGAAATTGCGGCGCGAACGGCTAATCCCCAACCGAATTTTTTTTATTTTCTCGTCCGATCTTAACGATGAGAGTGCGTTCGATCTCGTTAAGTAGTTTGCGCTTCAAACAGCTGAATTCTGGCAGCTGAATTCTGGCAGCTGAATTCTGGCAGCTGAATTCGGGCGGCTAAATTCGGGGCCGCGGATCTTTCGGGACGACAAGATGGGAGCGAGGCAGGAAAATGCGGAACATGCGGAAATATCGGATCACCCGGAACAGCTACGGAAATATCCCGAGTGGCGCCATTCATCCCGCACGTTCAGCAATTTTCCTATCGTTAGAATAAAGTTGCTAAACTCCTCCCTATGTTGCTATCACCTAAATTTTTTTGCTCTACGGCTTCCAGAATCGTCTATTGGCTTAATGGCGTGTGATGGCTGATGACAGAAGTGTTCGACATTTAAGTTGATTGCGTGGCGCCGAAACCGGTTTGACCACAAAAGCACAAAGCAGAACACAAAGGTCACAAAAATGTTTTGGGCTAATGATTATCGTTGGCTATCGGCGGCCATCCAGGTTCCCCCACTCTCCCGACTGAATGAACGCCGCCCAGTAGAATGGATGACGCCGGTCCCTGCTCCGCAGCATCCGCAATTGCACTTGCCTCAGTCCTTCGCCGCGCCCCTCTCCTCGCCGGAGCGCTTTGTAATAGGGGATTATTACGTCTTTCGCCAAATCGTCCGGGACCGCCCATAGACTTATGACCTGGCTCTCCGATCCGGCAAGGACCAGCGCGCGTCTCAGGCCTTGCACTCCCTCGCCATTCTTAACCTCTCCCAGCCCCGTGTCGCACGCTGAGAGCGCGACCAGCTTCGTCCCCCACAAATCCAATCCCGCAACTTCCAGCGCGGTCAACAAGCCGTCATCATCTCCGTTCTTGCCTCGATTGGCTCCTGACAACGCCAGCCCGGAGCGCAGCAACGGGTTTTCGATCTGCGCGGCCCACCCGCCTGGCCGCGGATCGGAGATTCGTCGCGGGTCATTACCGGGAATGTTCCGCGTCTCCACTCTCCGCTCTCCCTGATCATCAAGGAAGAATCCGTGGGTCGCGATGTGCAAAATGCGCGGAGCGCTGGCTCGTTTGAGAGCCGCTTCGGTAGCCTGCCGTTCCAGGAGCAAAGACGCCTCCGGCAGCACGGCTTTGATCGCCAGAGCTTCGCCCTCCGTCCCCGGCAGTGGTTGGAAAAAGATCTTTGCCGGATCACTTCGCGTCTTTCCCTGGCCGCCCGCCCGGGCGCCCGAGGGCGAACTGGCGGAATTCCGAGATCCTCGCGTGGCGGCGCCCGCCATTCCGCCGAAGAGAGGGTTGGCCAATACCAGCGGGCCGCTCTTGCTCGGTTGTGAGTCGCGCAGCCGCAGTAGATCACGCCCGCTCGTCAGGTGGCTGATGGTGTAGCGTTCGATCAAATATCGATTCTCTTCGTCTACCAGGGCGGCGAAGGGTATGAGGTTGAGAGCGCCATCGGGCGCGATCAGCAGATGGCGTATCTGGCCCGACTCGGACTGTAACGACGCCCGCACGGGGCGCATGACCAGTTCATCCACGGCGCGTCCCAGTTGTTTGACGTCCGCGCTGTTTTCGCGCAGCGACTGGCGCCAGGCGCTCACCGCCCGTTCGATCGGCGCGGCCTCGCCGAGGTCTACCCACTTCGGTTGCCCTTGCGCCGAAAGCGCATAGGCGAGGTATCGCGGCGCCCCGCTCTTCTCGGCCCGCGAATCCCACGGCGCAAGGACCGCAAACTCGACCAGGATGGCGCCTGCGGGGAGCGTCTCCTGGACGGCGGCAAGTGTGACTGATTGCGTTTGCGCGCGAAACTCTGCGCTACGCGCGCTCAGTTCCGCTTCCAGATCCTCAACCTTTTCTTCGAGCAGCTTGAGTCGCGCCGAGATCGTTTCGGATAAAGTCGCTCCAGTCTCTTTCAAAGTAAGTTCGGCCAACTGCGAGCGGGCGTCAGTGAGTTGATCGAAGAGCGCTTGATCTTGTGGCGCCGCGTGGCGGCGGAAGGTGATGATCGTATCGGTCATCGCATCGAGCCCGCGCGCCTTCCGGCGGAGCAGAGTGGTGAAGGCCAGGTCAAGCGCCTCCGGATTACCGGGGGCGGCCTGGCTGTGGAGCCAGAGCGTGAAATCGGTTTGCGTTGAGAAGATGGCCAGAAATGCCAGTTTCTGACGCTCGGAGCCGGTTGCGATATTGAGGTCCAGGTTGTATTCGGTGACGGCGTTGGCGCGAGACTGAAACGCAATGGCCTGAGCGATGTCGCCTTTCGACGCGTAGAACCTGGCGAGGTTGTTTAGAACCCGCGCAATGTGGGGGCTTTGCGGCCCCTTGGCCTTCTCCTGGATTGCCAGCGCGCGCAGATAGAGCGGCTCCGCCCGCGCATAATCTTTTCTGTCGCGATAGATATTTGCGAGATGGCTGAGAGATTCGGCGACATTCGGGTGTTGCGGTTCCAGCCATTTCTCCTGGATGCTCAAAGCGCGTTTGTGCAGCGATTCGGCCTTTGCGTCATCGCCTTTGTCGTAATAGAGAATGGCGAGATCGTTGAGAGATTGAGCGACCAATTGATGGTCCGGTTCCGATGTTTTCTCCCTGATCGCCAGCGCGCGCAAGTAGAGTGGCTCCGCTATGTCATAGTCGCCCTTCTTGTAGTGGATGCGCGCGAGGGTGCGGAGATAATAAGCAAGATTGGGATGCTCCGGCCCCAATTCTTTCTCTTTAAGGGCCACTGCGCGGATCGACAGCGATTCGGCCTTCGCATAGGCGCCTTTGTTGTAGTGGAGGGACGCCAACAGATTGAGAGAGGGGGCGAGAAGGGGGTTTTCCGGCCCGAGCTTCTTCTCCTGAATGGCCAGCGCGTGGTTCGATAGTGACTCAGCTCTCGGGTAATCGCCCTTGTAATAGTAGAAAACGGCTAGATCATGGATCACGACGGAAAGATCGGGGGCGTCCGGCCCCAAAATCCTTTTCCGTGTTTCGACCACACGCTCAAATAACGGTAGCGCTTCATCGTACTTGCCCGCGTCACGCAGCTCTATGGATTTCTTGTAGAGCAGGCTCGCCTCATACAGAGCCCGGTCATTCTCCGTTGGAGCGCGCATCTCTTCAATCCGAATCTCGTAACTTCCGGCGGCCGCTCCCATCTGTTTTGGTTGCACGACCAAACGGTAATCGCCCGCAACCTCCGACACAATCGAGACCTCTTCCTGTCCCTGCGGCCAGCGTTCGGAATCGAACTCCAGCATCTGGGCGCCGTCCGGACCCGAAATCTGCGCCACTACGTCGATCCCACTCTGCTCTATGATCACCTTCAGGAACTGATCGGCGCCGAGCCTGAGCCTGTAGCTATGGCGTTGGCCGCCGCTCAGTTCACGCTTGACCGAACGCCCCTGCTCGAGCGGGCGGACATCATTCTCGGCGACGACGCCATTCTGGGGATTATTTGTATCCCGGGCTGAATGCTGCGCCCGACCTAATTCGCGCCCCTGCGTTTGAGGAGAGATCGCAATAGGCAAAAAATTGGAGAAGAGAGATAAGGCTACGAAATTGGCCAGTCCCCGATAAACGACTGGTCGTTTTCCGCAGTCTGAAGCTGAGCGACGTTCATTTCGATAAATCATGGTTTTGCGTATATCTGTCTCAGCAGCCGATGAGCCAACGCCGAATCGGGATTGTTCTTTAACAATGACTGAAATTCCAGTTCGGCTTCCTTGAGGAGCCCTGCCTGCGCGTACAACAATCCCAGCGTTAAACGCGATGAAGCATAGGCGCGGCGCGCTTTCGCCAATTCATCGGCGGTTGTCTCGTCCAGAATGCGGAATTTCGCCTGTGGCGCCGGTGGACGCGGAGCTTTGAATTCCTGACCGTCCTTGATGGATTTCACCAGCCAGTAATATGTCGCGCCCCGTTTGAGTGACTGTGGCGCTGTCCAGGAATGATCTGTGATCTGCGGGCTCCTTACCAACGGATTGAACCACTCGTCATAGACCTCAACCACGTAACCCGTCGCGCCGTCCAGGCGCGTCCAGCGAAAAGTCGGACGATCCGACAGTATTACTATCCCGAACGGCTCGATCACTGAAAACTTAGCGCTTTGGGCGCCGCGTTCCCCGTCCCTTCCACCGGAAGGCCCTCCGGTGGAAGGCCCTCCGGTGGAAGGGGAGAGTTCGCCGGTGGAGAACCCTCTCCTAGACCTGGCTCCAGGCCGGGTCAACTCCGCCAGTAGCAGCGACCTTTCAATCTTCTGATCGGCGAGCGCTTTTTTGACCATTCGCTGATAAGCC
>Ga0126377_10002655_pt1 | contig 12391 bp, 9 predicted proteins | sample PanSoiMetPlot_22_FD_92647 | JGI IMG/M metagenome (GOLD analysis project Ga0126377, IMG submission 92647) | Tropical forest soil microbial communities from Panama - MetaG Plot_22 | ecosystem: Environmental > Terrestrial > Soil > Tropical forest > Bulk soil | place: Panama | collected 2016-02-17
GCGCGGCCGCCAGGGTTGGTTCCACGATCTCTGACACCACCCTTTGCAACAGCCCTACCTCGAGAACACCATCATCGGTAATACTACCCATTCCGCCGGTATTGGGACCGGTGTCGTCATCGCCAATCCGCTTGTGATCGCGTGCCGGAGGCATGATCACGTAGTCTTTCCCATCGGCAAAGAGCAATACGGAGGCCTCTCGTCCGGAAAGTGCTTCCTCAACAATCACCCGCTCAGCTGCCTCCGCTCCAGCGAGATGATTAACCATCAAGTCTTCAATAGCCTGTTCCGCTTCGACCGGAGAACTAGCAACCACCACGCCTTTGCCCGCCGCTAGCCCATCCGCCTTAATTACCACCGAGCCACCCGCTGCAGCAAATTCACCACTCCTGAGAATTTGTAGGGCCTCCTGGGCAGACTCTGCGCTTCTGTAAGTGGCGGTGGGAATTCGGTGCCGGGCCATGAAGTCTTTGGCAAAAACCTTGCTGGCTTCCAGACGTGAGGCGGCCTGGCCAGGTCCTACAATCGGCAACCCTTGAGCTTCAAACAGGTCAACGATGCCGGCCGCCAGAGGGGCCTCTGGTCCAACGATGGTCAGCTCGACCTGCTCAGATTCAGCGAAACGAGCCAGGGCGCGATGGTCCGTGACAGGCACCGGCAGAAGCGTGGCAGCCTGCCCAATTCCGGCATTTCCAGGGGCGCAAAAGACGTCCATTGGAGCGGTTGCCGTGTGGTGCAAGGCCCAAACGATTGCGTGTTCACGGCCTCCGGCCCCAATTACAAGCAGTTTCATGTGTTTTTAGCGGCCCGCGGATGCTGCCACCCCAAGCAAAGTAAAGTCAAGGAGGTCCGAGAAAATGCTGGTTTTTTCTTGACACAATTTCGCCATAGATATAATTTCTGGCAACTGGCATCGAAGGGAGTCACTGTCTCCCGGAGGTCCCTCACTTGGTGGACAACAAAGAGCTTCCGATCTTGGCCCTACATGTTCTTTATTCGCCCGCCCCGGCACGACTGGTTTGCAGGTTAACGACCAAGGGAGTTTCATCATGTCACAGATGGAAGTGGCCCAAGCGCTAGAAACGAGTCCTGATAGTGAATACCAGGATCGCGCAATCAAATGCGTTGATTGCGGCGAGAATTTTATTTGGACTGCGGGCGAACAAGTTTTTTTCCACGACAAGGGTCTTAAGAATGAGCCCAAGCGCTGTAAGCCCTGTAAGCAAGCGAAGAATGAACGCTTAGCAGCAATCGCTGCCGCACAATCTTCTGGTGTGCGTCAGCGCATTGAGGTTTCTGTTCAGTGCGCTCAATGTGGACAACAGACGACGGTTCCGTTCTACCCATCACAAGGTCGACCGGTTTATTGTCGCTCCTGTTTTCTCGCTGGCCGAACACAAGAACCACAGTCAGCTCCGGCGTAAGCAGTTCGCTCAACTCGCAAACATTTATTTCTCCAGGTGGTAGGGGACGCTCGTCACTATCACTCCCTTCCTGAACAGCAGTGCACCTTTTAAGAGCAAAGAGCTCTGATTGTGCAACAGCTGGTGCCACCACTTCGCCGGCACGAACTCCGGCAATAGGACCGTCACCATTAAGTTCTCTCCCTGCTTCGCCACTCGCTCGATGTACCGCAATAACGGCCTGGTTAATGATCGATAGGGCGACTGCAGGACCACCAGTTCAATGCCATCTCCGAAGGTGGCCCACTTCTCTTTCAGCTTCCGCGTAGCCTCTTCGTTGAGGTCGACATAGATCGCCGTGACGTGACCGGGCGCGATCGATTTCGCATATTCGAATGCATAGATCACTCCGCGGTGAATTCCTGATATGGGGACCAGTACTTTGTGTTTGGCTATTGTCTGACTGGGCACCAGCCCTTCGGTCGAGAGTTGGACCGCGATATCCAGGTAGTGACGATGAATCGCGCGAAACATCATTACCAACAACGGAATTAGCAGTATGACTACCCAGGCGCCGTGGCTGAATTTCGTAATCGCAATGACCAGCAAGACTAGGAAACTGACGAGAGCGCCAATTGCATTTATGAGAATCGCCACCAACCAGTTACCGCCACGGTCTCTTTCGATGGCCTGCAACCGTTCAGCCTCATGACTCGCTGCTCCGGTATCGCCAGCCTGGGTGCGGTGGAGTTGTTCTTCTGCTCGAATCCGGCGCTCCGCTTCATCGGCTTTACGCAAACGTCGCCAATGGACCACCATGCCTGCTTGCGACAAGGTAAACGAAAGAAAAACTCCGAGAGCGTAAAGCGGCAGCATTGCTTGCTCCTCGCCCTTGAAGATCACAATCAACACACAGGCGAGCAGCGACAGGATCAGAACCCCGTTCGAGAACACCAGCCGATCGCCGCGACTGGCCAGCTGCCGGGGCAGGAAGCGATCAGCAGCCAACAGGCTGGCCAGCCTTGGAAAATCTGCAAACGAGGTATTGGCGGCCAGGATGAGAATTGCCGCAGTGGCGATTTGGAGAACGTAGTACGCGACGCCGACGCCAAACGTGTGACGACCCATTGCCGACACCAACGTTTCGTCGTGGGTGGGGTGAGCGTTGATCTTGTAAGCCAAGAACCCTGAACCAATGATTAGCACCGCCATGATCAGCGCCATGAAAGTTAGCGTCGTCGCGGCGTTCTTTGATTCAGGAGACTTGAAGGCCGGTATTCCGTTGGAAATTGCTTCGACCCCGGTCAAGGCGGTGCAGCCGGCGGCAAAGGCTACCATCAGCAGCCAGACTAACGATCCACCCCTCAACTCATGACTGGCCAGGACACCAATGGAAGTATCAAAGTGCAACTCGGCTGGCGTGGCCATCACCTGGTGCGTCCACCAGTAACGGACAAAGCCCACGATGATTAGCGCGAGCATGGAAAAGATAAAAAGATAGGTTGGACCAGCGAACACCGCGCCCGACTCTCTAACGCCGCGCAGATTGACCAGGGCAATAAAAGCAACGAAGAAGATACAGATCGCTACCCGGTGATCTTGCAGAAAGGCAAAGCGGGTACCCTGGACTGCGGAAGTGATTGCCGCCACTCCCGCCGACACTGAGACTGCCACCGTGAGAATGTAGTCGACGAGCAGTGAAGCCCCGGCCACCAATCCTGTTTGAGTACCCAGATTGTCTTTAGCGACGATGTATGCGCCACCACCAGATGGATAGGCGTGTATTGTTTGCCGATAAGAGAGAACGAGTATCGCCAGCAGCAGGGTAATGCCGATCGCGATGTAAGGCAGATAGGCAATGGCGATAGTGCCCCCAGCCAACAACACCAGCAGAATCGCTTCTGTCGAATAGGCAACCGATGAGAGTGCGTCTGAGGAGAAAACTGCGAGGGCAGTCTTCTTTGATAATCGCTCGTGCGCTGCCTGCTCGGTGCGTAGCGCCCGACCAACCAGCATTCGTTTGAGATTAGCAACCACTAAAGTCGTCTCGGCAAAAAGAAAAAGCGGAGCAATGAGCTCCGCGTTCTTTTCGATCGCAGCATTGCCCTTCCCTTGGGCCTACGAGGTTAGCTGACGGGCTCGGACTGGAAGTGTCCTGGCGTGACGAACTCTCACGCTACGCCCCGTGTCTTGCCGCAGCAAGACGTTTGGTTCCCCCGCGTCGTTGGGTCCCACTTAAACCCACCACGACTTCGGCAGACAAAATTTCAACGGCGCTGATGTTACTCTTAGCACCCCTTCTACGCAAACCTAACCACCCACATGAACAATGGGCCGGCGGGCCGGGTCTTTCTCCGCCTGGCGCAACACTTCGTGAGTAACCGGAGCCGTGTCGCCCTCGCCAAACGCGATGTACCGGAGCAAATAAGAAAGCGGGTTACCTTCGCTCCAGCCAAAATAGACGTGCGGTAGTTTGCCCATCTCATCTCGCAGGTACAAAAGAAACGCAGCGATCGCGTTCGGGACCGCCGGCGACTCAGTCCGGAGAATACGAAATCCATCGACCCTTTCGCCGCGAATGTGCAAGGTACCAGAAAATTCCGAGGCGTCTCCCGGGGTCACTTCAAAAAAGAGAATCGGTTCACCTTGCGGAATGTGGTTGCCGGCACGCTTTTCTTGTTCCTTGGTCTGGTACTCGAGGGCATCGCCCTGATCTTTCCGATTGGTGATGATGCGAATTGTTCCGCGGCCAGCTTCACGAATGAAGTCACGCGCAAGGTCATCTAACTCAACCCTGTCAACGCGCAGTTCGGTCGTCCGCCAAACTCGCGACACGAGTGAAGAGATAACGATCGCCAGGATGAAAAAGGAAGCGATCTTGATACCTTCTGGACGCTCGTGAATGTTTTGCCCGGTCGTGTAAGCAAACACCACCGAGATAAGCAGGAAGGAGTACCAGCCCTTGCCCTTCTTATACATCGCCAACGTCACAGCGATGGCTCCTGAGGTCATCAGTACCAGCACACCGGTGGCGTAGGCGCCGCCCTGGGCGTCGACGTCAGCCCGAAAGATCATGGTGACGGCAAACGCGATCCCGGTGTAGACGAGCACCAGGGGTCGCGTGGCCCTGGCCCACTCCGGCGCCATACCGTAGCGCGGCAAATAGCGCGGCACGATGTTGAGCAGTCCCGCCATTGCGGATGCTCCGGCAAACCACAAGATAAGGATCGTGCTGAGATCGTAGATGCTGCCAAAAATGTCGCCGAAGAAAGCATGGGCCAGGTAACTAATGGCGCGCCCGTTGGCTGGTCCGCCTTCTGCAAATTGCTCCGGCCGAATAAGTAAGGCAGTAGTAAAACTGCTCGTAATCAGCATCACACTCATAATCACGGCAGCAGTGGTCAACATCTTTCTCGTGTTGCGGATGCGACCCTCGAGTAAGGTGCGAACGGCTGGGGTTACGGGCCCTCCGGCACGAGTTGAATCAATCTCCTTTGCGTCTCGCACATCGCCGTCGGGGCGAACTAACGGCATCACCGCTACGCCGGTTTCAAAACCAGATAGACCAAGGGCCAGTTTCGGAAAAAGAATCAGGGAGAAGCCAATTATCAACCAGGGGTTGCCCTGCACACTCGGATGCGCCAGCAGCGCTCGCTGCCACTCCGGAAAATGGGAAGCGTGGGTAAACAATTCGAAGAGGCCTCTGGAGACCACGATGACGTTCAGGAACAAGTAGACGAACACCAATAAGACCGCTAAGCCGATCGCTTCTTTGAATCCCTTCAGGAAGACTGCGCCCAGCAGCAAAATCAGGGCCAGCGTGAAGCCAATTTGGTGTTTGAAGAACTCGGGCGTGAATGGGTTCTCGAGGACGTGCGCGGTAGCGTCTGCCGCTGACAGCGTGATGGTGATGATGAAATCAGTCCCGACAAATCCCAATAGGACCAGGACAAAGAGCTTTCCCTTCCAACGGGACAGCAGGCGCTCCAACATTGCGATGGAGCCCTCACCGTAGGGACTCTCTTCAGCAACTCGCCGGTAAATGGGCAACGCGCCAAATAGGGTTAGTAGTACGAGGACGAGCGTGGCGATCGGAGATAGGGCAGAGGCAGCGAGAAAGGCGATACCGGGTTGATAGCCGAGAGTTGAGAAGTAATCAACGCCCGTCAGACACATCACTTGCCACCACGGATGTTGATGAGGTGACTGATGGTCCTGTGACGAGTCTGTTTCTCTTCCGCCCTTATACAGCCAGAGCTTGAACTTGCGTCGTGATCTCTGGAGAAGCCCCATCTTGATCGTTAGGGAATGCGCGTCTTGTTTTTTGCTCCTCGGATTTTACGCGGTTAGAACTTTACGTCAACAAACTTCTCCCGCTGACGTTTACAGCCTCAATAAAACAAAGCGGGCGGGGGCCTCCCACAGCCCCCACCCTAAGGCCACGTGTCCTCACCCCACGCGACCACTTCGTCCACCGGGGAGGTGAACGCACGGGGATTATGCAATAGTCCGAATAAACTTTCAACCTGCTGATTGGTTGTATTTATTCAACAAAACCATAACGCATGCTGATAGAAGTTGCTGCAAAATCGAGGGTCAGAGCAACGTCAGTTTTGCCTGCGTCGAGCTTGATTAGAGGCAGGAAAAGTATGAATGGAGTCGTCCGCAAGCCCTCTAAAATGCTGGTGGGGTAGGCGCCGTTTCGTCAGCCTTGGACGGTTGTAGCGTCCCCTTTGCTCCATGGTCCAGATCTGACAGAGCCACGACCACTAACAGCGCCGTGATACTCAGCGTGGCAAGGATGTACAGGATGGCCGTCATCTCACGGTAGATCAGGAAGATCACGCCGACGGTTATGAGAAATATCCAAAGAGCAGTCATCAGTTTTCTGCGCCGGCGATCACCGGCCAAGGTTTTTTTATTCATTTTATTTCTAATCCAGCTATTGAATTAAGGGTAAAAAGTTTGGGTCGTTTAGTAGATCACTCGATAGGATAGGCCACTCGACACCATGCTATTGAGGCCTCCAGTGAAGGCGCCAGTTAACGTACTGAGGATCCGTTGGGATCCAAAAGGATTTGCTTCGGGTACATCGATGACATCGTAAGGTTGCAGCAAAACGTCAGGCTTCTGGTTCTTTCTAATGGCACCCAGGTCGGCATGAATAATCTCCTGATTCGAGGACCCCGGGGCCTGACGATAGATTCTTATATCCGATGTTTTAGCTTCCTTTCGTGGTCCACCGACCATACCCAGCGCCTTACTTAGCATCAACTGCTCCCGCAGGTAGATCCCACCCGGAGCATTGACGCTGCCGGTAACGTAAACTGGATCTGCTTCCGAGACCTGGACGTAGTCGCCGGGTCGAATAACCGGATTAGAAGTCGGGTTACCCGCACGAAGCTCTGAAATCTTAATAACTTGCATCGGCAGCTTGGAACCGTCTATCGGGGCGGCTTCGGCCTCTTCCCCGGGCTCCGGACACATTAGTGGTTGGGTGTGCAGAATCTGAATCGTTCCTGCTGCCCGCTCGGTGAAACCACCGGCCACCGCCATCATTTCGTTCAACCGAACTTTGCGTTTCATCTCAACGCGCGTCGGTGTTCTCACCGCGCCAAACACAACCGCGGGCTGACGGCTATTGCGTTCGGAAACGCGCACGCTCACTTGCGGATTCTTAATCAACCGTTGATAAGCCGTCATCACGTCCTTCTGCACATCTCTGTCACTCCGGCATTTCGCGACGATGGGCTTAGTGAGAAAGGGCAGCGAACTGATGTTGCCGTCACCATCTACCTGGGCCAAGGTATTCAACTCCGACTGGCCAAAGAAGCGAATGTCCAGTACGTCACCAGGCCCCAACAAATACTTTCCCGCACCCTGAGCATCTAGAGAATCGCCCTGAGAAGGCATCTGCGGCTGGGTCGGTGGATTTTGTGTTTGCTGACCTGGTCCCGGTGCTTGTCCTTGCCCCTGCCCCTGAGATTGAGCAAACGCCACGGTCACGGCCAACAAAACAATAGGAACTGCCAATAAAGTTTTCAGTTTCATAGCACAGCCTCGTCCTCTCCCTGTCGCACAAGCCCGGAACGACATTCAGGTTACTAAACTTTCAAAACAAATCCCAGCGGTCCTCGGTGTCCGAAGCTCACTGACGCTTCTAGTTCCTTCAGAGAACTCTATAGGGCAGACTACTGGTGACCAGGCTATTCAGGCCACCAGTAAGAATCTCAAGCAACGTCTTACCAAGACGCCGTCCCCCAAAAGGATTTGCTTCAGGGACATCTATGACGTCATAGGGTTGCAGTGACACATCGGGCGTTTTGTTCTTTCTAATTGCGTCGAGATCAGCGTGAATAATCTGCAATGGAGAATCAGGAATCTGGCGATAGATCGTCACAGCGGAGATATTCGCCTCCTTCCGCGGGCCGCCTACCATCCCTAAAACTTTACTAAGCTTTAGTTCGTCCTTAAGGTAAATGCCGCCTGGTGCTACAACGCTACCGGTGACATAAACAGGTTCCGCTTCAGTCACCATGATGTAATCACCTGGCCGAATGACCGGGTTGGCGGCCGTTTTGCCTGAACGGATGTCGGCGATCTTGACAACTCGTAGCGGCATGTTAGTGCTCTCAATCTCTGCCGCTTGTGTCTCTTCGCCCGGTCCTGGACACATTAGTGGCTCGGTGTGAAGAATCTGAATTGTCCCCGCTGCTCGCTCAGTCAATCCACCAGACACGGCCAGCAACTCGTTCAAACGAACCTTATGTTGCATTTCCACTCTCGCTGGTTGCCGGACTGCACCAAAGACTGCTGCCGGCGTCCGGCTATTACGCTGTGAAATGCTAATAGTGACCTGCGGATTCTTAATCAACCTCCGATACGCCGTTACCACATCTTTGAGCACCTCTTTATCACTGCGACACTTTGCGAGGATAGGTTTATCTATGAAGGGTAACGAGCTGAGGTTTCCCTCACTATCAACCTGGGCCAACGTGTTCATTTCGGGTTGGCCCATGAAGCGAATTTCCAGCACATCACCAGGACCAAGCAAGTACTTCTCACTTCCCTGAACATCTATTCGTGCGCCGACAGACTGTGGACTAGCTGGTGGATTTGGTGACTGTTTTTCTGGCGCTGTTACTTGGCCCAAACAAACCGATCCCACATACATTAGGACTGTTATCGCCAAAACGGTTCTCAGTTTCATAGCAAGGTCTCCACTTAAGTCCTGACGCCGAAAATGTCCTAGCGCACGTTGTACAGAGCCTAACTCAAATCCGCTGAAGGGCTGATGGGAATCTCGGGGGGTTCTTGCGTGGGAATCGTCCCTTTTGGTTTCTTGCGGTGATGCCCGCGCAACGTTCCAGGGATCGCAAAGCCGGTAAAAAGTAAGTTGCAATGATCGCACAAAAGGTAGTGGATGCCAATCAACCTAAATAAGAGCGGCGTCCGCTTGTATCCCTTTCGAATTCTAGAACTTCTACACTTGGGACATTTCTGCACAGTCATTGCTCAATCATCTGCGGACGCGTCTTCTGGAAACGGCCTCTTTGCGTCACCTTCACTAGGTCTTATTTTGCTCTTAAGTTTAGCAATTTCGAGCTCAATACGCTCCTTGCCAGCAGTCCTAACCTCGTCCTTCACGATCTGATTGTTGAGGTAAAACAGGGCATCCCGGTACCTATCGATTGCCCGTCGGTACTGTCCCTTGAACGCGGCGCGTTCTGCCAACTCAACCCAATGGGCCACCTTCACGGAAATTACAAATTCGCCGATGGCCGCTTTGGAATCAAACAGTTCTGACTCATCCGGGTAAACTCGCAACGCCGAGTCGATGCATTCCAGGGCCTTATTCGCAGTTTCAATCTTGTCGTAGGTCCGAGCGCGTTGCTGAGCTTCGCGGGTCAGCGCCCGAGCCTGGTTCCTGGCCCAGGTGAGCAAGTGATGCTTATGCAAGGCGCGCACCCGTTCCTGGCCCGCCTTGAGGGCCATCACCTTCTCGTGTCCCTGGCTACCGGAACGGAGCGCCTCATCGGTGTTGGCCAGGTACTCCTGACATAAATGCGCCACTTCGAGGTGGGCCTCTGGTTGAGAATTCGGGGTATCAGCGGCCGTTGATTGTCTTTGAATCTCTCGCAAGGCTGCGGAATGCAAACCCGATGGATAACTTTTCTTTACGCTACCGCCACTACTACTGTGTCGCTGGTGCCTGCCACTCCTTGAACGTTGCTGAATACCATGCTCCAGCAAGTAGCGAGTCCAGGCGCGCCGCATCACAACTTCGCGAGCAGATAGCGCGACCAACAGCACTACGCTGGCGGCCAGTCCCGCCGGCAACCAGGGCGCTTCGTCGCCACCACTGACCAACATCCACCAGAGCCCGAAGAAGAGGCCCACGGCGATGATCAGAGCGGCCAACAAGTAGCCCACACTCGAAGGCATCTTCGACCGTGAAAGACGACGTTGTGATTCATCGGTCGACCCTTCAGAGGAGTTCACTCCTCTCGGGAAAAACTGATCTGCTGAATTATTTCCCAACGAAACCCTCTAGGATTGACTGCGACAAGCGGTTAAACTGTCGCCGCCAAAAAAACACTCAGACGTTCGTGCTTTTGAACCTAGCCTCGAAAGTAGACTCAACTCGTAATAGTCGGCTTTTTAGGATTGTGCTGTCAATATATGATGGCCAAAAGTAACCAAATACGAGTGAGTTAGTCAGGAACAAACAATATGACCGACAAACAATTCGCCGGCAAAGTGGTGCTCATTACGGGAGCTACTTCCGGCATTGGAAAGGCGTGCGCCATGGCTTTCGCGACGGCCGGGGCAAAGGTCGCTCTCGTGGGCCGCAACGAGGCCGCACTGCAAAGTGTGACTCAGGAATTCGAAGGGCTCGGTGTGGACGTCCTGGCCCTTAACGCTGATCTGTCCAGGGATTCTGAAGCCGGCGGATTGGTGCCCAGGGTGACAAGCCATTTTGGGGGCATCGATGTATTGGTAAATGCCGCGGGACACATCAGCAGTGGCACCATCGAAACTACCGCGATTGACGACTGGGACAAGATGATGAACGTGAATGTTCGGGCCATCTTTGGTCTGATGCAACAAGCGTTGCCCAGCCTGATAGAACGAAAGGGGAATATCGTTAACATTTCGAGTGTGACCGGCCTGCGTTCTTTTCCCGGCGTGCTTGCCTACTGCGTCTCCAAGTCAGCAGTGGACCAGTTGACCCGTTGTGCTGCCCTGGAACTGGCGGCGAAGGGTGTGCGAGTGAACGCGGTCAACCCCGGCGTCGTAGTTACCGAGATCCACAAGCGCGGGGGAATGGACGAGACCGCCTATACCGCTTTTCTCGAGCACTCGAAACAGACGCATCCGCTGGGCAGAGTGGGCAACCCGGCCGAAATCGCCGACCTGGTCCTCTTTCTCGCTTCGGACAAGGCCTCATGGATCACCGGGGCCACTTATTCCATCGACGGGGGACGCGCACAAACTTGCGCGCGCTGAGGTCGGGGCAATTCCCTGGTCCAACTTGCTTTCGTTCAATCGCCGTGACTGGACGCGACCCTGAGGCCCAATGAGTTACCAGAATCCCTACTCCCAAATCCCGGCGCCGACGCAACCAGTAGTGGCGGTCACCATCAAGCGCTCACCCCAAATGAGCGTGATGCGATTGGCCTTTGCAATTATCGCGATCCTAATCGCCCTGTTGCTTGGTCTCCTGGTCCTATTGCTCATCGGCATTGAGACTGGACCAGTTCCGTTATTGGTCGGTCTAGTCACGGCCACCATCCCAGTTCCGGTTTACGTGATCCTGGTGTTGTGGATTGATCGCTATGAGTCGGAGCCGCCGTGGATGCTGGCCGTCGCATTCTTCTGGGGAGCATTCGTTGCGGTCTTTGTGGCCTTCCTGCTTAACACCATGATGGGTTTAATCGTCACCGCTGTGACCCACAACCTAAAAGCAGGAGAGACCTTTGCGGCGGTCATCTCGGCGCCAATCGTTGAAGAATGCGCCAAGGCGATCATTCTCTTTATCTTTTTCTTCGCCAAGAAGGATGAGTTTGATGGAGTTATCGATGGCATCGTCTATGGCAGCCTCGTCGCGTTGGGCTTTGCGATGACGGAAAACATTCAGTACTACGGCAAAGCAATGTTGGTGGGTGGCGGAGGAGGACTGACACTAACCTTGCTGATTCGCGGAGCGTTTGCGCCATTCTCTCATCCGCTCTTCACTAGCATGACCGGCATCGGACTGGGCCTGGCCCGGCAAAGCAACAACATCGTAGTCAAGACTCTCACACCTATCCTCGGTCTTTTGATGGCGATCTTCATGCACAGCATTTGGAACGGCTCCGCGGCGATCTTTGGCGGGGGCGTATTTGTACTCACTTACATCCTGGTGATGGTCCCAGCCTTCTTCATTATGCTGGTAGTAATTTCGCTGGCCTTGCGACGTGAAGGTCAGGTCGTAACTGAGTTTCTCCGCGTCGACTGCGATCGTGGATTCCTGACGAAACAGGAGTACGACGAGCTATGTTCAATCAAAGGACGAATGGGTGCTTCCTACAACGCCTTCTCTCGCGGGGGCATTCAGCAATGGCGCAACCGCAGGCGCTTCAATCAACTTGCGAGTGAACTGGCCTTTCATCGTAGCCGCGTGGCGCGAGGCGTGAGCACGGCCACCAGGACTCTGTCAGAACTGGAAGACCTCTACTTACAAGAGCTGCAAAACCTGGCGCAACAGGCCAGATCCCGTTAGCAGGCAACGCGAACAATATGTTCGCCGCTTTCCTGACTTCTGGCTTATACTAGCTGCCAGCACCCGGGGTCTTTTCACCGAGCAGATCCGCGTGAGAATTCAACTACTACCAAGTACCTTCGACGCTAACGGTCAGGCAACCCTTGAACAACGTTTGACCTGCTTTCTAATCGACGATTGTGTTGCTGTCGACGCGGGCAGCATTGCCATTGCATTGACCGCA
>Ga0126377_10002656_pt1 | contig 12391 bp, 16 predicted proteins | sample PanSoiMetPlot_22_FD_92647 | JGI IMG/M metagenome (GOLD analysis project Ga0126377, IMG submission 92647) | Tropical forest soil microbial communities from Panama - MetaG Plot_22 | ecosystem: Environmental > Terrestrial > Soil > Tropical forest > Bulk soil | place: Panama | collected 2016-02-17
CGCTTTGATCGCCAGCACGGTCAACGGCAACGGATCGGGTTGCGTGATCGTTACAGTCGGGTCGATTCTCCATCCTAGAAACTTGATGCGCTGCCCGCCGGTGCGGCGCGGCGGCGGGAGGTTGGCGTCCTCGTGCAAGCGATAGGCGGTCTTGGTGTAGCCGTTGCCGGTGAAGCGGCAGGACTCGTGAGTGAACACGACCGCCTCATTGATCTTTGCCAGTTCGCCTTGTCCGGAGCCGCGGGCGTCCTCGAGCACGGCGGGGAGCGTCGTGATCTGCGTCGGGTAATTGTCGCCAACCCAATAGGGGCCGGGCGGGATGTCGTCCATGAGGAGCGGATAGGGGCCTAGCGCGTAGCCGCTGAACGTCACGACGTCCACGGTGCGCGCGGGGAACATGGAGGGGATTGCCGAGAGTTGCCCGGTCTGTAACTGCTTGGCGCCGTCGAGCGTGAGCCCGCTATTGAATAGCTCAAGGTGAAAATTCGGGTCGCCGGGCCGCGCCACGCTGCAATAGACTTGCTTGTAGATCACGCAAACGGAGCCGAAAAAGCCGTTGGTTTTCCACGGCACGAAGTTGCGGACCTCCTGCGCCTCCATGAGCATCATGATCGCGAGCGAACCGTCGGCATTGGAGAAAAACACATACCGCTCGGGGCCGCCCTCAAAGTTGGTGATGACACACATGTCATAGGGGTTATTGAGCAAGTGCGGGGAGAGCACCGATACCTCCTGCGCGCTCCACGTCTTGTTGTTGTCGCCGGTGTTCTTGAGCTTGATGACGGTCGAGCCGGAGACGACGACAACGCCATCATCGAAGCCGCGCATTTTGCACGAGCCGCTGATCGGCCACGGCGAGCCGAAGGGAATGAACGCCATAGACGACGGGCGGAAAGGCGCGTTGAGCCCCTCGGGGACGTAGTACATGCCTTTATCGGTGCCGAGTAGCAGTTGGTCGGCGGAGTAGAGCTGCCGGATCTCCGCGGCCGCGGCGTCTCCGATGGTGACAAGGATGGCGTCGGCGTCCGCGCCGGTGCCGACGTTGAACGAGAAGATGTTGTTGATGCGCGAACACATCAAAAGGTTGGGCACCTTGGGGTGGCCCGCGAAGCAGAGCCGGTTGCGGTGCATCGCCACGCAAGAGGGATAGCCGTTGCCGGGCGTGAATAGGGCTTGGTCCCAATCGCTGACGCTAACCGGCACCACGCCACTTGACGGGCCCGAAACGGCGTTGATCTTGGACGTCGAGGCCGGGCCCACCAATACCTCGCCCACGGTGAAGGCTTGGAGGCTCGTCTGCGGGACTTGAATGTCGATGCCGATTTGCGCGCCGCCAAGAGTGCCGGAGCCGACAATGTTCTGAGTTCCGCCAGCGGTCGAACTAGCGTTGCGCGAATAGACCATGAGGGCATTGCCCTCGAGGGAAATGCTGCTGACAACGCCCTTGGCGAGACTGTCCGCGCCTATGACAGATTCGCCGGTGGTGAACGTCGTCGCGTCCTGCACGACAAGGATGAAGGTCGGCGGGAGACGCTCGAGCACGGTTCCGGAGAATTGCGAGGGGCTATTGACACTGTCGACGCGGATCTCGCGGCCAAGGTAGCGGAAGATGCTCCCCGTCTCGGTGCCATTCAGGATCGCCTCGTTGAAGTCGACAATGATGGCTCCCTCGTACCCGCTCGGCCGCATGAGCGCCTTGGTGCCAGCGATCTTGAAATAGGGTTGCTCGGTGCGCGGCCCGTTGGTGAGGAACGCGAACGGGGCGAGGGTCCATGAACTAAAGCCGGTGCGGGTGATAACCTGCGGCGGGAACGTAAAATGCGTCACAATGACGGTGTTGCCCTGCTGCATGAAATCCATTTCGGTGATCGCCGGGAAAGTCCACGGTGCTCCGCCGAAGCCGCCAAGGAACGCGCCGCCGCTGCTGTACGCATACATGGCGTTCGTCCAGAACACGAGGATGGCTTGATCGACCTCGTTAAAGACAAACTCCACGATCCGATTTGAGCCGGGCAACGGTGTGAGATCGAGCGTGCCGGGCCGCCGCGACGTGCCGCCGCCAATCAAGCAGCGCCGGTTGAGGAGAGACTTGGCGCCGTTGTTGTATTGCTTGATGTCGACGCGGAGCGCGAGCTTAGGATCTAGCTCGCCCGCAATGAATGTGGTCTGTAGCTCCTTCTTGCGCGCCATCACCAATCACTCATGTTGCTCCGGTGCATCCCGCGGCGCGCGGTGAACACGGCGCCTTTGCGCGCTCGGATCATAGGAGAGTCGACGGGTTGCCGCGGCGTCTGCGATTGCGCGTCCCTGTTGCGCGCGACGGCTTGTAGGTTGGTCGCCTGCTTCAAGCGCGCCTCGGCTTGCTCGTAGCGTTCGCCGATAGCGCGGAGAAAGAGCGGCTCGAGCGTCGTGATGACGGCTTGCCGAAAGTATTTCGGCCACATGTTCTCGTCCACGCGATAGGTGTATTTCGCGGCGACGAAAGTATCCGGGCCCCATAGCGTTAGGATTTTGTCCGAGAGTAGCTCGTAGTCGATGGGCTCGCCGTTGGCGGTGACAACGCGGAGATCCAGCACGTCGGCGGGGACTTGGTAGGCGAAGAGCCAAGGCGGATCGACCTCAACGTCAAGCTGCGCGAGGTTGAGCGTGCGGCTCGCGAATTTCCACGGATAGCCGGAAAGCAAGCCGTTCACGATGTCGTCGTAGTTGAGCGCGGCGACGGTGGCCTGCGGCGTGCCTTCATCAAATGACGTGATCGCGTCGTCGCCGGTGCGACCAAGAGCGGCGTTGACGACGGTTATGGCGGCGCCGTTAAGGGGCATGGATGAGATCTCCAAGCAAGTCTAGGACCGTTGCCGGGATCGGGTTGTCCTCGAGCTTGAGCGCCTCGATGGAGAGCGCCTTCACGTCTAGCTCAACCTCGGCCAAGAGCAACTCGCGTTCTCGCTCATTGAACGAGACATGTTGTCGGAGCGCCTTCCTGCGCTCCTCGCCTTGCTCGAGCGGCAACGCCGGTAGCTCGCCCACGCCGTCGCTAACCTCGAGCAAGAGCGCGTTGCGCGCGTCGGTGAAGTCCTCCGAAATCTGCCGGAGCTTGCGCCGGGTAATGGCGATCTGCAATCGCGTGTCGCCGCCGTAGCGATAGAGCGTCGGCTTGTCCGCGCCGTTCTGGTACGAGTCGAGTTGCCCGATGGCGTTGAGCATTTCGAGCGCGGTCTTGACCGTGATCTTCAACGTCTCCTCCTTGCGATTAACGATCCCTTCACCGTCACACCACTAAGCTGATACTGCGCCACGAGATAAATCGTCGTTGTGGCCGCAAGGGAGAACCGTACTACCGGAACCGCTAAATCCATCAATCCACTCGCCACAGTGAGAGATCCCTGAGAATTTCGCCGAACATCAGTGTCGAGTGTCGCGCTCGTCAATGAAACCGATAGGACGCCAAAACTAAGGTTCGATCCTGTAAGCTGAAAGTTGCCGTGCCCTGCCACATCCCAATCACCCGCAGGCAAAGATATGCTGGTCACATTCGCGGGTGAGGCAGCAGTAAGAGCAAGCCCGGCCTGCGTGCCTTCAACATACTCGCCGACATAACCGGCGGCGGCGCTGCTGCCGCTGCTGTCGCCGATGAGTTGGCAACCGCCGCTGATGGCGGGACGGAAGCTCGCAAGCATTTTGGTCAAGTCGCCCGCATTCCACACGGTCAAGCCGGTGCCGGGATAGTTGGGCACAATGCAGACGTCGCGCGGCGCGTTGGGATTCGATGTGCCGCCAAGGAAGAAATAGGCGTTGCAGTCGCCCGCCGCGTTGTTGAATAGGAAGCCATTGCCGACGCCGTCGCCCGATTGTCGCACGTCGAATTTGGCCGCTTGGATGCTCTGAAAGCCGGGGTCCGCAGCGAAGGTGCCCGCGGCGATGCCGCCCGACGGCCAAATGCGGAGCTTCTCGGTATAGCCTTGCCCGGCCTTGAAGTTGGTAAAGCGGATCGAGGAGTCGATGAAGCCCGACGACGCAACCGACTCCGTTTGGACGACAATCTCCGCGCCCTTCACGAATTGCGAGCCATCGTTGCCCTCGAAATACAACCCGCCGAGTCCGTCGCCGATGGAGTTCGCACCGTGCGCGTTGGTCGCGCCTCGGCTATGGCGGAACTTGATCTGCGGAGCGCCCGCTCCGGCCTGATAGTTGCTGATCTGGATTGCAGCGGTGGCGGCAGTAGTCCCGGTGACGTCGACAGTCCCGCCTGCGCTGGAAAACGGCGCGGTATGCGGGCCTGCGAGGATTACACCGCTCGAATGGATTGTCATGGCGCGCGACAGCGCGCCGCCGCCGGTCTTGAAAACAAGATCGGCAAGCAGGACCGAACCCGACGGGGTGCCGCTGTTCATCTGGCATTCGATGGAGGCGGGGGTGGTGTGGAGGCCGCTGGCGTTTACCGCGCGCCAAATGAGCCTGCCGAGATTGTCCGAGCCCGACACTCCCGCTGTGGTTCCGAAGGTGCCGCTACGCGATTTATAGAGGACGATGTCGGGGCCGATGGCGTCGTTGCTGTATTGAACGGACGCGAAGCCGCTGCTCGCCATTGTCGACGTGCCGGGGCCCGCCGGTGGCGCGGCGCTCGTTATTCCAAGCACGGTGAAATTGGAGAAGCTGTTAACGGCGGTGAAGGCGTTATAGCTCCCCTTGAGCACGTCGCCGCCGCTGCTGGCGGTCGCGGTGAGTGTGCCGCCGGTGAACGTGAGCCCGCTGCCAATGACGACGGCGCTCCAAGTGTCGGCCGCGGATCGGTAATAGATGGTGTTGGTGAGGTTGGCGCCCTCGAGCGCGGCGAGGTCGTTGGTGAGAATGAGCGCGGCGCCGCTGCGGGTGAAGCCCGCGGGCGGAAGCGTGATGCCCTGAATGAGATTGCCGGTACTGTCCGAAAAGCCTGCGAGTTGCGCGCTGGTGACGGCGCCGCCGGTGTTGACGCTGCCGGTGCCGGTCGCGCTCAACGTGCCGCCGGTAAAGGTGAGGTTGGTCCCGATGGTGACGGTCGACCAAGTATCGGCGGCGCTCCTGTAATAGAGGGCGTTGACCGCGATGGCGCCCGCAAGAGACGTGAGGTCGGCGTCGAGCGGTTGCGCGCCTATGCCAGCGAGGTAGGTGGCGGCGTCGGCATTTGCCATGAGGCCGCGGGCGAACGCCGTTGCGGTAAACGTGCTCTGAGCCGTGCCTCCAACGGAGCTTGTGTAATAGGGAACCTTGTCAGCGGCGATCTGCGCGCCGGGGGTGTTCATAATCGAAACAAGCGCCGGATGCACGATGCCGAGAGTGCCGCCCGCAAACGTGAGCCCCTGCGTGACGTTGACGGTCGACCATGTGTCGGCGGCGCTGCGGTAGTAGATGGCACCGTTGACGGTCGCGGCCTCGAGGCTCGCAAGATCGTTCTTGAGGGTGAGGTTGGCGCCGACGAGTCCAATGCCCTCGGTCGGAAGATTGATGCCGCGCAACGTGGCGCCGGTGCTGTCGGCGTAGCCGGTGAGCATCGAAGAGGAGACGGCGCCGCTGGTGACAACGCCGCTGCCGGTGAGCACGCCAAGGGCAAGGTTGAGGCCCGCGCCAATGGTGATCCATCCAACGTGCCCGGTGGTGGTGAACGTGCCGAGTAGCCTGTTCTCGGGCCCGGAGAAGGACTTGGTCGTGAGGTCAATGGTGCCGTCGGCAATGTTGCCGTTGAGCACCTGTCCCGCGCCAATCATCGAGCCGGTGATGCCGCCCGCCGTGATCCCGATTGTGGCCGGGCCTAGCGTGATGCCGCCGCTCGGCGGGACGTCGACCCCCTTGATGAGCGTGCCGGTGCCGTCGGCGAACCGCGCAAGCTGCTGGTTGTTGACGGGTGGCACGGGGTTGACGGAGCCGGTGCCAGCGCCCGACGTCGAGGCAAGAATCCCGTTGGTGCTGTCGTAAACCAAGCCGGTGCCGACGCTGACGGTGCGCCAACTGCCGCTCGCGTTCGTGCCAAATAGCCTGTTCGCTGTGGTCGGCAGAGCCTTCGCTACGATGTCGATGCTATTGTCGATGATGTGCCGGTTTTTAATCTGCCGGTCGGCAATGTGCGGGTCGATGATTGCGCCGCCCGCGATGAAGTCCTCGGTGATGTAGCTCGGGCCGATTTCGATAACGAGCGGCGGCACGTCGGGGACGCGGAGCCGGAGGCCGGGCCCGGCCATGACCATTTCCATGAGGCCGCCCGGATCGCTGCCGAAGAGGCGGTTAGGCGTCACCCCCGCCATCTTGGTCCGGAGGTCAATCGAGTGGTCGACAACCTTCTGGTTGATGATGGTGGAGTCGGCGATGTAGTCGGTCGTGATCGAGAGTTTCTTTAGGTCTAGCTCGTCCACGCCGCCGGGGCCGGGATTGACGGTCCAATCAAAGCGGGATGCGTTGAAAGTGATCTGCTCAACGAATCCGCTGAAAGACTTGGCGCGGCCAAGGACTCGGTGGCCCTCGATGAATTGCAGTTTCTCGAGCCCGACGGAGCCGTCCGGCAACGGGACGCCGCCGCCTAGCGAGGCGTAGATCCCCTTGAGCAAGCTGATGACGGACTCCGGTCCAACTACCGTCGTCGCCATCTGGTCGGTCGTGTTGCCGATAGCGGGGCTTGTTTTGCGATAGTGAACGGGGTTGTACGGCATGGCTCACGATCTGTAGATGAGGACGATGCAGCGTTGCCCATTCGGGATGGCGGCGCCGACGGACTGCCATTGGACCGGCATTTCAAAATAGGTGGTCTTGTCCACGGCATTCGCGTTGAGTTTGAACACGAGCCACTTGGTCGCGTCGGTCTTTTGTTGGATGAGGCACGTCGCGCCAGCGGTGGCGAGCTTCAAAAAATTCTGCTGCGCCGCCGCGTCGGCGTCGTTGTAGTGGAACCACAACAGGCTCGCCGACGTCTGCGTAACATTGTTGAGCCGGAGTTGCGTGCTGCTCGGCGGGGCAATGATGCCGCTGTCGAGCGTGTATTCAAACCGCAGCGTGACGTCGCTGCCGCGCTCGCCCTCGAGCACGGTGATCCGGGTGTTGAGTTGGCTAATAGCGTCGGTCGTGTTGGTCTGCCAAATATCATCCGACGCGGCTTCGCTCTCGAGTGCATCCACGCGCTCGGTGAGCGCCACCATTTGTTGCTCGAGCAAATCGACGCGATGCCCAAGCGCGGCCGCGGCCTCGAGCGAGCCGACAAGGATGAGCTTCTTGAGTAGCGATATGACGGTCTGCGGGTCGGTTACGAGATCCGCGGGCTCGTCCTCGGGATTCCCGATTGCCTTATCGGGAGTGCTGTATTTGAAGCCAGCGTTGATGACGTTTCCCATTCGGACGCTCCTGCTGGCGTCCGATGGCTACCGCCTCGTTCGCCGTCCTCGATGCGACTCCTCGCCCTCTTCGTCGGGCAGAGGCGGAGCGGGCTCGGCCTTGGGCAAGCTATCGGTGAGCGCGCGAGAGGCGCCGCGGCCCACGGCGTCGTCGCGTCTCTCCTTGAGCTTGGCGTCTCGCTCCTTGCATTTCGCTTCGCCTTCCTCGTCTACGCCTGCCATGCCGAGAGAGGGGACGTTGTCCCCCCACTCGATTGTTTGACCGGCCTCTACGAGCACGGGCGAGTCTGAGCCCGGCCGATGGATGAAGTGCGGCCGCGTTAGGAGATAGGCGACCATGACTAGGCCCCTTGCGCTCCGGTGATGCCGGTGGTGAAGCCGCTGGCGTAGGCACGCCACATCTGCTCGTTCCAGATAATTCCGACGCTGATGGCGCCCGCGGTGTACGGACCGCCGGTGACGGCAAACGCGGCCCGGAGATACCGCTCATAGTTGGCGGGGTTGAGCCGGGCGAAGAACACTTGACCGGCCTTCGCTCCGGCGGGGATCGCGAGAGCCTGCCCAAGCGCGACCGGCGTGCCGAATGCGGTGTTGTCGTCGGTCGAGAGATTGACGACGGCGCTCGCGCCCGCGGGTGCCATGTCGACCGTGCCGGTGACGGCGGCGAAGATCCACAAGGGTTCGCCTGCGCCAATGTCCCGATAGGGATTGACGCCGATGCCGCCGGTGAGCGGGCCCAAGTCGATGTCGTTTTGCGTGTTCGCGCTCGCGGTGAGAGCCTGCGCGTCCGAGAACATGAGTTGCTGGTCGAGGATCATTGTCGGTTCTCCTGTCTCCTCGTGATCGGTGCGCGCTGCGGCTAGACTACCTGCGCCTCATTGTTGAGGATTTGATCCACGAGTTTAATCTGGATGCCATCGAACGAGAGTTTCGGACGGCTCTCCTCGTTGCCCATCGTGAGATACACGTTGGGTCTGTTCATGCATTGAATCCGAAGGATCGTTCGCACGGTCCTATTCGCATAGAAAGACATCGTCGCGCTCGGTCCGGTCTTTGGAATCTTATCGACCGCAACCGCCATTAACTCCAAGAGGTCGGCTTGGTTCGCCTGCGATGAGAGATTGCTCACGTCGATGTTGGCGATGCGGACGATGTACCTCCAATCTTTCACGACTAGGCCGCATTTCCACTTGTAGTCATCCATGAGCGCGCGGAAACGATTGTTGCTCGCGTCGAAGGCGTCGGCTTCGCCAAGGTCTTTGTGCTGCAAGCCGCCCGCGCTGCCCTTGGGATAGATGCCGAACACGGTTTGCTCGCCCCAACCGATGAGCCAAATGCTCGTGTTGTCGGTCTGCACGCCGCCGCCGTTAACGATGTTCTCCTTGTTGAGCGCGTTGGTGCGGTCGCTGAAACGAGTGGCGAGCCCGCTGAACCGTTCCGGGTTCGCGCCGACGTTGCCGTAGAACAACGTCTGCACATACATTTGCCCCATGCTCTCGAGGAACGGAGCATTTTCCGAAGCCCTGAACTCTGCGGTGTTGCCGTTCAACTCGGCGAGGTCGACGTCGATCTGTCCCCTCGCCTCCATGATCGCCGCGGCCTCGTCCACTTGTGCGGTGGTGCTCTTGCTCGGCGGGACGCCTTGGTTGAGGCGGCGCCAGTAGACTTGCGGCAAGCCGGTGCGGACCGTGACACGGTGGCCGGTGGGGAGGTTGCCCTCAAACATGGGCACGTCCGTCACGACCTCGTTCGATTGATTCAGTAGCTCCGCAATAGCGGCAATCGAGCCATCCGGATCGGTCCGCTTGGCGACGTCGACAAGGTTGGGGAGTCCGCCGATGGTGGGCATGGCTATCCTGCCTTTTGCTGTGGAGCTTCACGCGAGGGCATGTTGGGATACATGCGCTGCGCTATGGTCTTGGGGGGTGCGGCCGGTTCGTTGGCGGGCGCCATTTGTCCGCCCGTGCTGTGCGGGACGCCGCCGATAATCTTCCGCATGATCTTTTCAAACGCGACTACGGCGGTGGCGTTGGTGAGCCAACTCGCCGCCTCAACCCGCTCCGCGGGCTCGAGGCCGGAGCCGCCTATCCAAGCGAGGATTGTCTCTTTGCGCTGCTGTGCGTTGTCGCCAAGTTTCTTGTTCTCCGCGGCCTCGTATTCAACGGCCGCCTGCTGGTCGGCGACGTAGTCGCCCACGTTCTTGCGCGCCCACATGTTATGGACGGCGTCGATCTGGTCTTGGGTAAAACCCTTCTCAACCGCCACTTGGCGGAAGGCCGCTGCAAAGGGGTCGTCGGGCTTGAGTTTCCACGTCGTCCCCTCGGGTAGTTTGAGGTCGTCGGGGAGCTTCGTGGGAAATTTGATGTCCTCAACCTTGCGCTGCGAGAGCGCGACCTGTCCCTCTAGGTGCTGGCGAATCGTGTCGAAATTCAACGTGTTAAGCGTGCCGTCCCACCATTGCGCGTGAGCGTCGGTGATCCACTCCGGGCGGACGGTGGCCGGTGGGGGCGCCGCCGGTGCCGGGGCGGGCGCCGGGACGGGCGTAGCGACCGCTGCGGGCGGCGGCGCCGCGGCGGCCGGAACCGCCGGAGCCGCCGGTGTCGTTGCCGGGGTCGGGGAGGACGCAGGCGTTGAAGGGGCAGCGGCGGCGGTTTCGGCCATGCGCGCGAGAAAATCTCAGCGCGCGGCCGCTATCCAAAGGACTCAACAGTCGTTCACTTGGAGGATCGGCTTCAACTCCTCAACCTCCTGCTTGAAGTGGGGCATGTAGTGTTCGCTGAACGGGTCGAATGCAACGCCGCTGATGAGTTCGTGCCCGCAACCGTGGCATTTCCAGAGGTCGCCGCGCCAAAGTTTGTACGGCTTCCATTGGTCGGGCGCTCCTAGTCCCGGTGGAGCGCCGTTGAACGCGGGCATCCCCTCAAGGAACCAAACGCCATTCTGGTGCGGCCGGTAGAACCGGCGGCACGCCACGCATATCGGTTTCAGGGCGCTCATGTGCGGTCGGTCGCCTTGTCCTCGGCCGCTTGTGCCTGTGCGATGTGGCGCTTGATCGACCGGAGGATGTCCCGTTGCGCCTCGAGGTAGCGCAACAGGGGCTCGCCGGGGCTCGGGCCCAAGGCTTGATCGAGCCGGGCGGTCATGCGGGCGAGCCACACTTGGCCGTGCCGCGTCCGGAAGAGGCGCGGCTCGAGGGTCGGAAAGTCGTCGGTGTCGGGCGGCCCGGCGGTTTTCTCGCCTGCCATCCGGCGCTCGCGGCTATCCCAACTCGGGGGCTCGGGTCCGTTCACGGTATCGCCCGCAAGATTTGGAAGAAGATGATGATGAGGAGTTGCTCTAGGGGGGTCATCTGACGCAAGCCTTGGTTAGCTCGAAGCGGTCGAACGAATAGGTGAAGCCACCACAAGGTTCAACCCATAACGCAATAGCAAGCAGCGTCCCGACTACGACTACGATAAATGCAACGCCGGTGCCGAGTGCTATCTTCATGGTTTGCCCCGCAACCGCGCCGCCCACTCACGGCATTCGGCAGCAAGCCCCTCAACTTCCCAATCATCGCCGGTCAACAGCGTGGTCGCGTGCCGGTCTAGGAAGGCGGCGGCTTCGGCAACAGCGGTGTCGGCGGCGTGCATTGCTTCGCGCCGCTGGTTTACTTCTTCTTGAAGGCGGCGACATTCAGCGGCGAGCCTATTGCGTTCTTCTCGCATGTGCTCAATCTCAGTCATGGTGGCTCGCGCCATCGGCATGTCGGTCATGTCTCACCCCCGCAGTCTCCGCGCCATCGCGCGGCACTCGGCGGCGGCCTCGTCCCGCCCATTCAAGAGCGCGATTGTCGCTCCGTCGAACAATTCCACCACCGCATCGAGGACGGCGGCGGCGTCAATAACCTTCCGCGCAAGATCGACGTGGCGCTGCTCCAGTTCGTTATACATTTTCTCCCAAGGTGGCAGATCGCTCTGCTCGTGCGTAGCCATACCTTCGCCGTCGCGCATGGGCTTGCGGCGCCGGTAGGTGTTGCCGCGCTTGGGCTTGCGAAGATGGTCCGTCATTGTCTCTGCTTGTTGAGTAGGCGCATGATGCCTTGGATAAGCTCCGACGCGCTGTCGAGACTAAAGACCATGACCGGGCTTTGCCATTCCCCAACTTGGACTTGGAGCGTGATGCCTCGGTCAACCTCGTGCTCCGGGTCGATCATGCCAAGCCGGTAGCGGGTAACAAAGCCGCACTCTGTCACGGTCGCCGGGCCCATGCTCATTGCATCCCTCCCACGGTCTGCATGTTGAACAGAGCCGCGGCGCGGGCCTTGGGGATCGACCGGGCAATGCTGGCGAGCCCCTTGTCGGCCTCGTCATCGCTCGCGTGCTCCACGAAAAACCAGAGCAAGAGGTTGGCGATAATCTCGAATTGGATCTCCGGCGCCTCTTGGGTGATGTAGCCGTGCATGAGATTGATACTGGCGTCGACCGGGACGCGGGGCTCGGGCCGGTGCATTTGGACTCTCCTCGGTTTTAGAGTAGGCGCTCCTTCGCTGCCTCTTTAGATAGGTCGTCCGCGATGGCGCGCATAATGTCTATCTGATAATCCGCCTCCTCGCGAGACATGCGGTTGTCGCCCACAAGTCTTTTGTAGACGTCGACACGCTTTTTAATCTCTCGGCGGACCGCCTGTAATTTCTCCTCCGCTGTAAAGTTTCGCACCTTTGGCCTCCACGGTTGCCTCCCCTAACCCGCTGGTCCCAAGTCGTGCTCGTTCATGAGGTCGCGAAGCTCGCCGCTCGCGCCCTGTACCGTCTGCTTCTCGCTTGGGGTGATGGTCCTGTACCACGCCACAAACGCGGCCTCGCCCTTGCGGGCCTCGGCGCGGGCGCGGTCGAGCAAGGAAAGACCGCCGCCGTCACTCGGAGGGGTGACGATACCTTGCGACGGCGGCGGCTCCTCGGCGGGACGGTCGTTTGCCTCGATGTCCCCCGAAGCCTGAACCAGAGGCGGCTCGATCTGCGGGCCGCGCTCGGGATGAATCCATGCGGGGCGGCCTTGTTC
>Ga0126377_10002657_pt1 | contig 12386 bp, 13 predicted proteins | sample PanSoiMetPlot_22_FD_92647 | JGI IMG/M metagenome (GOLD analysis project Ga0126377, IMG submission 92647) | Tropical forest soil microbial communities from Panama - MetaG Plot_22 | ecosystem: Environmental > Terrestrial > Soil > Tropical forest > Bulk soil | place: Panama | collected 2016-02-17
AGTCCCTTCTGCAACCCGAGCGAATGAGGCACGGACGGGGTGATCTCGGGATCATGATAGAGCACGAAGATATCGATGTCCGGCGGCGGCAAGGTCTCTGCACTCGTGGCACGCCAGGCCCAGTAGCGCAGGCGCAGGCTCCAGAACGCGCGACTGAGCAGGCCGGCGCCCGGATCGAGTTGCGGCGGCGTGGTGCGAATCTCGCCATACAGCCGCACGCGCGCGGGTTCATCGAGCGCCAGCTCGTAGTGTCGAGCCTGCTCGGCGAGGAAGCTGCCGATCGGCGCAAACGTGTCGCCGCTGAGGGAGTCGATGTAGCGGCGTGTGACTTCGCTCCCATCCGCGCTGATCGGATGGATCGCCACCCAGAGCGGCTTGTCCCAGTCGGTGCTGCGCACGCGCGCGAGGTACGCGCCGAGGGAGACGCACACCAGGATGAGGAGCAGGATCGTGATGCGGATGGCGCGGAACAAGCGCCGTCAGTCCGCCGCGCTGGCATCGACGTCGACGACTTCGCCGTCGGCCGCGGTGATGGTGAGCATGATCGGCCGGCAGCAGACGCTGCAGTCCTCGATGTAAGACTGCTCGGGCTCGGTCGCATCGATCACCACCTGGATCTCCTCCCCGCAGTGCGGACACTGGATGGTGCGCGTGTCGACGAGCGAGGGCATCAGGGTTGCAACCGCGTGGCGTGCCAGGCTGTGGCAGCGAAAGAATGCGGATCCTTCGGTGCGAGCGTCCGTTCCCAGCGCGCCCGATCGTGGATGCGGTGCTCGCCTTGCACCCAGAGCTCGACTGCGTCAGCCCAGAGTCGATAGCCACCCCAATGCGGTGGACGCGGGAGTTGGGCCGCATGGTCCGTGGCCGAGTGCGACTCGAGCGCATCGGGCGTACCGAACTTCTCGCTGGCGCGACGCACCGCCTCGACCAGGACCGCGCGCGATTCGACCGGCTCGCTCTGCCGGCTCGCCCATGCGCCCAGCTGTCGTTGCCAGGCCCGCGTGGCGAAGTACGCGTCGCTCTCGGCGCTGGTCGCCTTGACGACCGGCCCTTCGATCCGCAGCTGCCGTTGCAGCGTGTCCCAGTGCAGCACGGCCGCGGCGCGCGGATGAGCCTCGAGCTCGTGCCCCTTGCGGGAGTGGTAGTTCGTATAGAAGAGGAGATACCCGGGATCGGCAACGATCGACTTGCACAAGACCACGCGCGCGGACGGGCGTCCCTGGGCATCCACCGTCGCCAACACCATCGCATCGGGGTTGGGCAGTGCGCGACGCTCCCACGCTTCCTTGAGCCAGGCCGCAGCGACGGGCATCGGGTCATCCGGCAGGGGATCGGGGAGCATCTGCGCGGATGCGTTCATGCGCGAATACTAGCTTGCTCCCTCTCACTGCCGCCAGAATGCGGGCTGCGTGGAATGCCGCCCCGGGAGTGCGCGCTTGCCGACGATTCGGGTCAATGGCGTCGACATCTTCTTCGACGTGCACGGCGAGGGCGAGCCGCTGGTCATGCTGCACGGCCTCGGCTCGAGCAGCCAGGACTGGGAGCACCAGGTGCCCGCGTTCGCCGCGCACTACCGCGTCACGACACCCGATCTGCGCGGCTTCGGACGCAGCGCCAAGCCGCGCGGACCCTACTCGATTGCGCAATACGCGGCCGACGTGCGCTCCCTGCTCAACGAGCTCGACATCCGGCGCTGTCACCTGCTCGGTCTCTCGATGGGCGGCGCCATCGCCTTTCAGATCGCGCTGGACGACCCCGGCCGGCTTGCGAGCCTCATCATCGTCAACAGCTCGCCGAGCTTCGAGCTCAGCAACTGGCGGCGCCGGCTGATGGCCTGGACGCGCCAGCTCCTGCCGCACGTGTTCGGCATGCGCGGGTTGAGCCACTACGTGGTGTCGCACCTCTTCCCCAAGCCCGAGCAGCACGAGCTGCGTGCCCGCCTGATCGCGCGCGGCAGCAGCAACGACCGCGATGCGTATATCGCCGCACTGCACGCCCTGAAGGGCTGGACGGTCGAGAAGCGCCTGGCCGAAATCGGTACGCCGACGCTGGTCATCTCCGCTGAGTTCGATTACACGCCAGTCAGCGAGAAGGAGCGCTACGTCGCCCGGATGCGCAATGCGCGCTTGCGGGTAATCCCCGACAGCCGGCATGCCAGCCACTGGGACCAGCCGCAGCGGTTCAACCGCGAGGTCCTGGATTTCCTGGCCGAGCACCCAATCGGCGCCTGGCCTGGCTGAACAGGCGATTCAGTTACGATTCAGGCACCCAGTCCTACAGTGCATGCCGTAACCAGAGGAGCGTCACGCATGCTGCGACTCAAGCTTCTTGCCGCCATTGCGAGCTGTGCGGTTCTGTTCTCGGCTGCTGCCAGCGCCGATGACCATGGTCGGGGTCGTGGCAACTGGAACGGCAACGGCCAGGGCAACTGGCACCAGTCGGATGGGCGCTGGAACAACAACAATTGGAACAACGGTCGCTGGAACAACGGCGGCTACCGGCCGGCGGGCTATTACTACCGTCCCGTGCCGCGCCCGGTGTACGTGGCGCCGCGGTATTACGGCGGCTACTACGCCGCGCCGGTTTACTACGGCCCGCCGCCGGTCTACTACGCACCCGCTCCTGTCCCGGTGTATCCGTACTATCCGTACGGTGGCTATGGCTACAACCACCCGAGCGTGAGCGGATCGATCATCTTTTCGTTCCCGTTCCACTTCTGACCCTTTAGTCCGCCGATCGAACCTGAGCAGCCGGGCACTTGCCCGGCTGCTTTGTTTTGTGCGCGCGGGAACTCCCTATGGCTTGCGGCTCCGGCGGGGCACCGGTAAAACACTTCGCATGAACCGATCCCGCGGCTGGCCATGAACCTCGATACGCTGCGCGAGCAACTCGACGCGCTGGACCACCAGTTGATCGAGATCGCTGCCGAGCGCCAGCGCCTGAGTACCGAGATCGCGCGCATCAAGCGCGAACGCAACCTGCCAACCCGGGATTTCAGCCGCGAACGAGAAGTGATCCTGCGGGGTCGGGAGGAGGCCTCGCGACTCGGCGTTTCGCCGGAGCTTGCCGAAGCGTTGCTTCGGCCGCTGATTCACGCCTCACTCGCGACGCAGGAGCAGGCGCGCATCGCCGCCCACGGCCAGGGAACCGGCAAGCGCGCGCTCGTGATCGGCGGCAAGGGCAAGATGGGTGGCTGGTTCGTGGAGTTCCTGGCTTCGCAGGGCTATGCGGTCGAGGTCGCGGACCCTGCAGGCCCGGTCAAGGGATTCGTGCATCACGCCGACTGGCAGGCCGACGCGCTCGAGCAGGATCTCATCCTCCTCGCTACGCCGCTCGGCACAACCACCGAGGTCCTGCAGCAGCTGGCGAAGCGCCGCCCGCGCGGTGTCGTGTTCGACATCGGCTCGCTCAAGACTCCCCTGCGCGTCGGCCTCGAAGGGCTGGTGCGTGCCGGATGCCATGTCACCTCGATTCACCCGATGTTCGGGCCGGACACCAACATGCTGTCCGGCCGGCACGTGATCTTCATCGACCTGGGGAGCGCCAGGGCGCTGGGTGCGGCGCGCGAGTTGTTCGCGCCGACCATGGTCGAGCAGGTCGTCATGTCACTCGACGATCACGACCGGCTCATCGCCTATGTCCTCGGTCTCTCGCACGCGCTCAACATTGCATTCTTCACCGCGCTCGCCGAGAGCGGTCAGGCGGCACCGCAGCTCGCACGGCTGTCGAGCACCACATTCGATGCGCAGCTCGATGTCGCGAGCCGCGTGGCGGCGGAGAGCCCGTCGCTGTATTTCGAGATCCAGAGCCTCAACCAGTACGGAGGCGAGTCGCTCGCGGCACTGCAGGCCGCAGTGGCGCGCCTGTCGCGCATCGTCGCGGCGGGCAATGAGTCGGAGTTCGCCAGCCTCATGATGCGCGGCAAGGCGTATCTCGATGGCCGGAGCACGGTCAGGACGCGAAACTAGAGCACGGAGCGCCGAGGAAGCCGATGGCACGAAGGGAATCAAACCGTTCAGAGCTGCCCGAGACCCGCGACCCGTTCGCGGCGTTGCACGAGGAGATCCGCGAGCTGAAGACGCGCTTGGGCGCGCTCACCAGCGAGGCGGCGACCAACGAGGTGATCCTGCGCAAGACGCAGGAGCGCGAACTGGAGCTCCTCAAGGCGGAATCGCTCCCGGTCCTGTTGCGGGCGCTGGTGACCGGGCTCGCCAGCTCCTACTCGCTGGACACGGTGACCCTCGTCCTGCTCGACCCGCAGCACGAGATCCGCCACCTCCTCATCGGTGGCGGCGAGCGGCTGGAGGATTTCCCGGGAGTGATGTTCGTGGAGAGTCTGACGGCGCTCGCGCCCTCGTTCGTGGCGCTGCACCGTCCCTGGCTCGGTCCCTACATCGGGTCGGACCACCAGCTCCTGTTCCCCGGGGGACGCGCCCTGCGCAGCATCGCGCTCATCCCGCTCACGCGCCAGGATCGTCTCACCGGCACACTCAACTTCGGTTCCACCGACGACAAGCGCTTCACGCGCCATCACGGCACCGACTTTCTCGCCCACCTCGGCGTGATTGCGGCCGTGTGCATCGAGAACACCATCAACCGCGCAAGACTCCTGCGCAGTGGCATGACCGACTTCCTCACCGGCTGGCACAACCGCCGCTACCTGCACACGCGCATCAAGGAGGAGCTCGCGCGCGCGCAGCGTCACGGCTCGAGCGTCGCCTGCCTGATGATCGACGTCGATCACTTCAAGCAGACCAACGATCTCTACGGACACCTCGCGGGCGACCAGGTCCTGCGTGAGCTGGCACAGCGCATCGATGGGCAGATTCGCGGCAGCGACACGGCGGCGCGCTTTGGCGGCGACGAATTCGCGATCCTGCTGCCCGACACGGGTGTGACCGAGGCGGCACGCCTCGCCGAGCGCATCCGCCAGATCGTCTGCTCGGCGCCGGTCGACCTCGGCGACTCGCGCAGCCTCGCGCTGTCGCTGTCGATCGGCGCGGCCGCGATCGCGCCACAACGGGAAGAGCGCGACCTCAAGGCGATGGCCGATCGCCTGCTGGCGGAAGCGGACTCCGCGCTCTATCGCGCCAAGGCGCAGGGCCGCGGACGCGTCGAGGCGTCCGAACGATAGGGCATTGCAGGGTCGCGTCAGCCGATGAACCGCTGACGGCGCATCAGCGTCAGGAACAGCGGTACCCCGATCACCGCCGTCAGTGCGCCGACCGGAAGCTGGCGCGGCGCGATTACACTGCGCGCCAGCAAGTCCGCCAGCACCAGCAGCACACCACCGAGCAGCGCGGATGCGGGCACCACCACCCGGTGATCGCTCCCCAGCATCATGCGTGCGAGGTGCGGCGTCACCAGGCCGACGAACCCGATGCTGCCCGCGGTCGTGACCGCGATCGCAGTGAGGAGCGACCCCGCGGCAAATACTGCGACTCGTGCGCGACCGAGATTGAGCCCGAGACTGCGCGCCTCGACTTCGCCGCGCGCCAGCAGGTTCAAGGAGCGCGAGAACAGGAGCGCGCCGGCGAGCACCGGAACCAGGACTGCGAACACACGCGCCGGCGACCCGCTGGTCGAAAAATCGCCCATCAGCCAGAACACCATGCCGCGCAACCGGCTCTCGGCGCCGAGCGCGAGCATCAGGCTCACGATCGCTCCGCAGCCCGCCGCCACCACGACGCCGGTGAGGAGCAGTCGCATCGGGGTCCAGCCGCCTTCGCCATGTGCCAGTGCGAACACCAGCACCGTGGCGGCGAACGCTCCGATGGCCGCCCCACCGTCGATCCACAGGCCCGAGAGTCCGAGGAGCATCGCGCCGAGGGCGGCGATCGAGGCGCCGCCAGAGACACCCAGGATGTAGGGGTCGGCGAGCGGGTTGCGCAGCAGCACCTGCATCATCACGCCGGCGAGCGCCAGCGTCGCGCCGGTCGCAAACGCGGTGAGCGCCCGCGGCAGCCGCAGATCGAGCACCAGCGTGCGGGCCAGGGTGTCTTCGGAGCCAAAGAGGCTCCGCCATACTTCGGCGAGATCGAGCGCAGTACTGCCGACCAGCAACGCGGCGAGAATGCTGAGCGCGGCAGCGGCTGCCAGCGCGGCGAAGACGAGTGCAGGGGGCAGGCGTGTCACGCGTACGCAAGCCTACTGTCGCGACCCGGCGGTCACAAGGCTCGACCGGCCGGGCTTGCGGGCGGATTTCAGGAGTCCGCGCGGGTTATGGAAGAATGCCCGAGTCATGTCCGACACCATCGATGCCCAGGGATTTCGCGCCAACGTCGGGATCATCCTGATGCGCGACGGCGGCGAGCTGCTGCTCGGCGGGCGCAGCGGCGGGCGCGGCTGGCAGTTCCCGCAAGGCGGCATCCGGCAGGGCGAAGCGCTCGAGGCCGCCTTGTATCGCGAGCTGCACGAGGAAATCGGTCTCGACGCGACGGATGTCGAGATCATCGGTAACACGAGGTCGTGGCTGCGCTACCGGCTGCCGCCGCAGTACGTGCGGCGCGAGTCGGTGCCGCTGTGCATCGGCCAGAAGCAGCGCTGGTTCCTGCTGCGCCTGGCCGCACCGGAAGCAAGGTTGCGCTTCGATACGACGGATGCTCCGGAATTCGAATCGAGCCGCTGGGTGGAGTACTGGACGCCGGTGCGCGAAGTGATCTACTTCAAGCGACATGTCTATGCCCGGGCGCTTCACGAGCTGGGGACGCTGGCTTTCCCGGCGGGACTGCCGCCGTATCCCGAGTGGTGGCCGGAGCGACTGCGCGAGCGTGCGCCCGTCACAAAACCACGACGTCACCGTTGAATCGCGCCGGGTTACGCGCGGCTCTTGGCCGCTTGAGGTAATCTACCGCCCGGTTCTGGAGGGCGGTGCCCCCGATCGATGCCAGCTCAGCCGGCCACACTCGTCATCCGCACGCAGCGTCCCTGGGTGCGTCGCGCAATCTGGATCGGCGCTCTCGCCATTCTGCCCATCGCCCTCTACCTGACGTACGAGCTGGGACGTTTCGACGGCGGCTACGATCGCTCGACCGTGGGTCAGAACCGGCGCGAGCTGCAGGTCGAGATCGAACGGCTGCAGAAAGCGAACGCCGACCTGCGCGCCAGCGTGGCGGAGCTCGAAACCGGCCGCGTGAGCCACGAGCAGGAGCGCGCCGAGCTGGCGCGCACGATCAGCGAGCTGCAGGCGCAGGTCGGGCGGCAGAGCCAGGATGTCGCCTTCTATCGCGGCCTGGTCAGCTCGACCATCAATGCGCCGAACATCAAGGTGCAGAAATTCGAGGTGATGGCCGGCGCGGGCAACGGCAAGTACCACCTGCACATGGTGCTGGTGCAGGCGGTGAAGCCCGACAACATCGTCGCGGGCACGGTCGAGGTGACGGTCGAGGGCACCGAGCGCGGTCAACCCGCCAAGTACGGCCTCGCGCGCCTCACCAGCGACGGACGCAACCAGCTGTCGTTTTCCTTCCGCTACTTCCAGGACCTCGACCAGGAAGTCGCGCTGCCGGACGGCTTTCAGCCCGGCCGGGTGAACGTCGAAGTGAAATCATCGGGGCGCAACGCGCCCGTCAGCCAATCCTTCAACTGGAACGTGCAGAGTTCCTGATCAACTCGAGAGGAGTCGCAACACTCATGTTCAAACGCAACAGTTCCGCCGACGGCGTCCGGGGTGAGATCGACACCCTGATCGGTCGCACCACGCGCATCAATGGCGATGTGACGTTCTCGGGCGGCTTTCACCTCGACGGCCACGTTGCGGGCAACGTGCGCGCCGAAACGGGCACGACGTCCGTGCTGAGCGTGAGCGAGCACGGCTCGATCGAGGGCTCGGTGGAAGTGCCGCACGTCGTGCTCAACGGCGCGGTCAAGGGCGACATCCTCGCGCACGAACGCGTGGAACTGGGCGCGAAGGCGCAGGTCAACGGTAATGTGTGCTACGGCGTGATTGAAATGGCGCTGGGCGCCTCGATCAACGGCAAGCTGATCCACGATCCGGCCGTTGCGGCAGGAAGCGTGGAACCCGAGCCCGCGCCGGCCGGCTGAGCGCCGGCTCTTGGACCTCGCCGGCGCAATCGCTAGACTGCCGCTACCACAGGTTTGATGCGCCAATGAACGACACTGCAACACCCGTCGAGGCGGGCCAGCCCGAGGGGCTGGTCTTCACCGATGCCGCCGCCAGCAAGGTAGGCGAGCAGATCCGTGGCGAAGCCAATCCCAACCTGAAGCTGCGCGTGTTCGTGCAGGGCGGCGGCTGCTCGGGATTCCAGTACGGCTTCACTTTCGACGAGAACATCGAGGACGGCGACACCTGTGTCGAGAACCAGGGCGTGAAGCTCATCGTCGATCCGATGAGCTTCCAGTACCTGGCAGGCGCGGAGATCGACTACCGGGAGGACCTCGAGGGCGCGCAGTTCGTGATCCGCAATCCGAACGCCACGACGACCTGCGGCTGCGGTTCGTCGTTCTCCGTCTGACCCCTGAGCAAGAGCAAGATCCCTGACGTCCTGGCGGCTGTCGATCTGGGATCGAACAGCTTCCACATGGTCGTGGCGCGCTACTCGCACGGCCAGCTCACCATCCTCGATCGCCTGCGTGAAATGGTGCGTCTCGCTGCCGGCCTCGATACGGAGGACCGGCTCGACAAGACAGTGACCGCGCGCGCTCTCGAATGCCTGGAGCGCTTCGGGCAGCGGCTGCGTGACATGCACGCCGAGAACGTGCGCGTCGTCGGCACCAATACGCTGCGCAAGGCGCATCGCAAGCAGGTGTTCCTGGAGCGCGCGCGTGAAGCGCTCGGCCACCCGATCGAGATCATCTCCGGCATCGAAGAGGCGCGCCTCATCTATCTCGGCGTCGCCAACACGATTCCGAACGACCCGGGCCGGCGCCTGGTCGTCGACATCGGCGGCGGCAGCACCGAGCTCATCATCGGCGAAGGTTTCAACCCGCTGCGCCTCGAGAGCCTGTACATGGGCTGCGTGGGCTTGAGCCTCGCGCACTTCGGCGACGGGAAGATCTCGGAGAAGCGCTTCCGTCGCGCGCGCACTGCCGCGCGCCTCGAGCTCGAGCCGGTGCAGGGGGCATTCCGCTCGCAGGGCTGGCAACACGCTTTCGGCAGCTCGGGAACGATTCGCGTGATCGCCGATATCTGCCGGCACTTCGATCCTGCGGCCGTCGCCATCACGCCCGAAGGACTCGAGCGCGTGATCCTCGAGACCATCGAGGCCGGACACGTCAACCAGGTGAAATTACCCGAAGTTACCCCCGAACGTGCCCCGGTGTTTCCGGGCGGGCTGGCGATTCTCGCGGAATTGTTCGAGGCGCTCGAGATCGAGCAGATGCGAATCGCGGACGGTGCGCTGCGCGAGGGACTGCTCTACGACATGATCGGCCGCTTCACGGACGAGGATGCGCGCAAGCGCACGGTGCGTGCGATGGAGCAGCGCTATCACGTCGATGTGGCGCAGGCCGAACGCGTGGAAAAAACCGCGCTCGACTTCCTGCGCCAGGTCGCGGCGCCCTGGGGCCTCACCGATTCGCTCGCGGAGCTCGCCTTGGGCTGGGCAGCGCGGCTGCACGAGATCGGGCTCGACGTCTCACATTCGCACTATCAGAAGCACGGCGCGTACCTGCTCGAGCACGCCGATCTGCCGGGGTTCCCGCGCGAAGAGCAGATGCTGCTGGCCGCGCTGATCGGCGGCCACCGCCGCAAGGTCGTCGTCACGAGTGAAGACCTGATCCCGCCGTGGGACAAGAAGGCGCTGTTGCTGGTGCTGTTGCTGCGCCTCGCTGTGCTGATGCATCGCGGGCGCACCTCCGAGCCGTTGCCACCGATCACGATCCTGCCGCGCGGACAGTCGCTCACGATCGAATTTCCGCGCGGCTGGCTCAAGGACCATCCGCTCACCATCGCGGACCTGCGCAACGAAGTCGACTACTGGAAGGCGGTGGGCTTCAGGCTGCGCGTGTTCGACTTCACGCACTGATGCTGAGCTGTCCCGGCGCCGCGTACGCTTCCAGCAATTGCTGCTGAACGCTCGCGCCGCCTGCACCCGGCGTACCGACGCGCGAGTAACTGCCGTCGCCGTGCAGTTGCCAGGCCCCGGCGGTATCGGCGAGGTGCAGCTCCAGGTCGCGCAGGATGCGCTCGCGGTGCTTCTGGCGCTGGATCGGGAACGCGACCTCGATGCGGCGAAAGAAATTGCGCTCCATCCAGTCCGCGCTCGCGCAATACACTTCCTCCTCACCGCCATTGAGAAAGTAGTAGACGCGCGAGTGCTCGAGGAAACGTCCGACGATGGAACGCACGCGGATGTTATCGGAGACGCCCGGAATGCCGGGGCGAACTGCGCAGATGCCGCGCACGATCAGGTCGATGCTGACGCCCGCGCCGGAGGCTTCGTAAAGAGTGCGGATGATTTCCGGCTCGATGAGCGCATTCATCTTGGCGATGATGCGCGCCTTGCGACCGGCACGCGCGTGCGCGGTCTCGCGTGCGATCTTTTCCATCAGCGTCGTGTGCAGGGCGAACGGTGACTGCACGAGCTTGCGCAGGCGCGGGACCTGCGTGAGGCTCGTGAGCTGCAAGAACAGCTCGTGCAGGTCCTCGCCGATCGCCTCATCCGCCGTGAAGAGGCCGTAGTCGGTATAGGAACGCGCCGTCTTGATGTGATAGTTGCCCGTGCCGATGTGGCAGTAGCGGCGCAGATGCCCGGCCTCGCGCCGCACCACCATGATGAGCTTGGCGTGTGTCTTGTAGCCGACGACGCCGTACATCACGTGCGCGCCCGCTTCCTGCAGGCGCGTGGCGAGCTCGATGTTCGCCGCTTCGTCGAAGCGCGCGCGCAACTCGATGATGACCGTCACGTCCTTGCCCGCCTGGGCGGCGTCGACCAGCGCATCGACGATCTGCGAGTCCGCGCCGGTCCGGTATAGCGTCTGCTTGATCGCCAGCACTTCCGGATCCGCCGCCGCCTGGCGCACGAAGTCGGCCACCGGCGTGAAACTCTGGTAGGGATGATGCAGCAGCACGTCCTTGTTGCGGATCACGCCGAACAGGTCGGTCTGCCCCTGCAAGCGCTTGGGCACGCCCGCGGTGAACGCCGGGTACTTGAGGTCGGGCCGATCGACGAGGTCGTAGATCGCCATCAGCCGGTTGAGGTTCACCGGTCCATCGACCTGGTAGAGGTCGTTCTGCTCGAGCGCGAAGTGGTTCAGCAGGAAATCGGTGAGATCGCGCGGACAGTCGTGCGCCGTCTCGATGCGCACGGCCTCGCCGTAGCGGCGCTGGGCGAGCTCGCCTTCCACTGCGCGCAGCAGGTCGTCCACTTCTTCCTCGTCGACGAACAGGTCGCTGTTGCGCGTGACCCGGAACTGGTAGCAGCCGAGCACCTCCATGCCGACGAACAGCTTCGCGACAAACGCCTCGACGATCGTCGAGAGGTAGATGAAATCGCGCTGCCCGCTGTCGCCCGGCACGCGGATGATGCGGGGCAGGGAGCGCGGCGCCTGCACGATGGCGAGACGCGTGTTGCGGCCAAAGGCATCCTTGCCCTTCACCTGCACGATGAAGTTGAGACTCTTGTTCTGGATGCGCGGAAACGGACGCGCCGGGTCGAGTGCGAGGGGCGTCAGCACCGGCTCGACTTCCTTGTCGAAATGATCCTCCAGCCAGCGCGCCTGCTCGACGCTCCAGTTGCCCGGATGCGTGAAGCGAATTCCGGTGGCTTCCATCGCGGGCGTCAGGACATCGTTGAGGAGCATGTACTGCTCCTGGACCAGGCGCACCGCGCGCTCGTGGATCGCCGTCAGCTGCTCGGGCAGTGACAGCGAATCCGGCCCCGCTTCCAGCGACCCGAGCTCCAGCCGCTGCTTGAGGCTCGAAACCCGGATCTCGAAGAACTCGTCGAGGTTGCTGCACGAGATGCCGAGGAAGCGCACGCGCTCGAGGACCGGGAGCGAGGTGTCCTTGCACTGATCCAGCACGCGCTGGTTGAACTCGAGGAAGCTCAGTTCGCGATTGATGTAGAACTGAGGTGACTTGAGATTCGGGGCATCCATCGGCGGGCCTTGGGTGGGCCGCTAGTATATCGGCAGCCGCGCGACTACGAATGTATGACGTGCGCGCCCGCCGGATGAATCGATCCAAGCACGACGCGGTGCCGCGCTCCGGTCACCGACGGCAGGTTCCCGGGGAGGCCGGCGAGCGTGCGCGAGGCGATCCAGGCGAATGCCGCCGCCTCGACATAGTCGGGGTCGAGATTGAATTCCGCCGTCGTCGAGATCACCGAGAGGCGCAGCAGTGCCTGCAGGCGCCGACGCAGTTCACGGTTGTGAGCGCCGCCGCCACACAGCACGGCGCGCTGCACGTGGCCGAGCTTCGCGCA
>Ga0126377_10002658_pt1 | contig 12385 bp, 11 predicted proteins | sample PanSoiMetPlot_22_FD_92647 | JGI IMG/M metagenome (GOLD analysis project Ga0126377, IMG submission 92647) | Tropical forest soil microbial communities from Panama - MetaG Plot_22 | ecosystem: Environmental > Terrestrial > Soil > Tropical forest > Bulk soil | place: Panama | collected 2016-02-17
CCCGACAGGCATTTGAACGTGGAGTGGCCGGCCATACCCGAGGCAAGCTGGTGTTGGCGGTCGAAAAGCCATGAGCGCGTCACTTACAAAAGACTCAACGACTCGCCGCCGTAATAGCATTGCTGGTGGTCTGCGCATCTTCCACCGGAGCGAGCTCCGAACGGGACAGTCCTACGGTAGACGACGCTGTCAAGCTGATCGGTACGGAGCAACTTGCTAACGTCCCCGGCCAGACACTCAGTGTGGTTACTGTCAACTATTCGCCCGGTGGGAAATCGCGCAGGCACCATCATGCCGGAAGCGTCTACGCCTACGTGCTGTCGGGAGCGGTCCGATCCGAGAACTCTGCAACGGGACCGGTCAAGGTCTACACGGCCGGCGAGGGCTTCTTTGAACCGCCCGGCAGCACGCACGTCATCAGCGAAAATGCGAGCGCCACGAAGCCGGCTAGCCTATTGGCCGTGTTCATCGCCGACGACGGAGCGCAACTGACCACATACGACCGCGTCGCGTCTGCGCCTCTTCCCGGCAACAATTAGAAGGACACGCAGACGCGTGAGGGGCTGTCGCGGAGAGCCGCCTCCTAACCAGCGCGATCCGCTCGGCTCAGCGCCTCCCACGCCGCCCGCTGCATCGCGGCCGCTGCGGCGGCTCGCTATCTAGATTAAGGGGAATCCCTCGGACAATTTCAGGACTCTAACGTGTTGCCGTGCCGCTGGCTTCTGACTGTGATCGGGATCATGAGGGATTTCTTGTTCATTGTTTCGCCGACGGAACCTGGAAGATACGTTTACCTCAAGTATGGAGTCGCTAGAAAGAGTGGCGACGTGATCCTCGACCGTCGGAAAGAGGACCGTCGCCAAATCCATCAGGACACGGCGACACCCGAGCGACGCTATGGCGACCGACGCCATCGCGACATCACGAGGGAGCTTCACGCGTTTGGTTGGGCGGCGGTGCACCGGTAGGCGCGGCTTAGCCATCTGAGTCCGACCGTCTCAGCGTGTTCCAGGCTGCGGTCTCGACCGCATGCCAGGGCCTCCGTTCCCAACTCGTGCCCGTCGCAATCGTCGGCGAGTGCTCCATGCCGGTCGTGTAGAAGGTCGCGCGCCAGCCGCGGTCGGCGTATTGCGTCAGCTGGAGGCCAAAGCCTTGACGGTGCATCGCGACGGCGGACGTGGCCGATGCCGGACCAAGAGTCCAGCCACGTGCGCAGGGCCCAGAGCGCGCGGTCGTCCGAGGGCAGCGAGCACCCGGCGAAGCCGAGCGCCGCTCGGAGAAGTTGTCCGCGTTGGTCGAGCACGGCTACTGGACGACCTCGTCGGCTCGGACAAGGATGGATCGCGATCGTCAGGCTCAGCACGAGGGTCGCGCTCTTGTTCATTGAAACAGTCTACTGCGGCGGCGCGATCCGGCCCACGACGACGGCACCAGGCTCAACACCGGGCGTCGGCCTGAGCACCACCGTCTCGGCCTCGCCTGGAACCATCCCGATCAGCGGCCGGATGGTGAACCCGTGAGTTACGAGCACGAGCGTCCCAGGTCCCCGCCAAGTAGACACCATCTCCCTCAGTTCGCGGAGCCGGTCCGGAGGAAGATCGTTCGTGCCCGGAACGAGAACCCACGAGCTTTCGACCAGGCCGACGGCCATCAGGGACGCCGTTTCCATGCCGCGGCAGATGAGTGAGGACACAATGCGGTCAACGCGCACGCCGTGGCTGCGGAAAGCTTTGCCCAGCGCCACTCCTTGTGCACGTCCCTTGTCGTCGAGGTTTCGCTGCGTCCTGCAGTCGTCGTCGAACCTGAAGCCGCGCGGCTCCCCGCCGAAGCCGCGCGGCGCGTTGCCATGGCGAATCAGCGCGACGTGGCCCCCCTTGACGAGAGCTTCCCAGGCTTCCTCGGCGGCTAAAGAGGGTGGGAATGTCAAATCTTCCGACGTTGCATTTTCCGACGTCGCGCAGCCGCCTACGAGTATCAACAACAAAAGAGCCACAACGCGGCCCCTGACAGAGATGACCACGAACCCGATCCGCCGCATGGGCACCTCGTGGAGGATGGCTGGCGGGAGTCTAGCAGATGAGAATTAGTGGCGGTTTACGCAGGCACTCCCAGACTCTCAAAGGCGTTGACGACGGACACTCATTTATCCCTCGCCAAGGACGCGCCCGAGCCGCGTAGTGTGCAGCCGCCGAGGCAAGGAAGGGTGGTGGAGTTGCCACGCGTCGATGGGCTCCATCACGAATACGTCCGGCGAGCGGCGTGAGCCGATCGGATGAATAGGTGGAAGGCACGACTCCCTTGACAATGCCCTTGGTGCCGAACAGGATCACTGGCGGCAGCAGCGCCGGGCGCTGCCTGGTGCCGCGTCCAGGGAATCGAGTTAACGGACAGGAGGACATCGATGAAGAAGATTAGTCGACGCTCCGCACTGGCGCTCGGCCTGGCCGCCGCTTCGGCCGCTACGGTCAAGCCGGCGGCTGCGCAACCCGCTGCTGGCATCGGCGCGAAGGATGCCACCCCTTACCCGGGCGTCGTCGTACGCACTTATGGTGACGCGGCGACGCCTTCGCTCATCCCCGGGTTCAAGACCGTTTCGATGCGCGACGTCATCATGCAGCCGGGATCGAAGACTGCCGGTCCACCGATGATGAATCCTATGGTCTGCCACATTCTCGAAGGGGAGATGCGGATCGAGCAGGACGGGAAGAGCTGGACGGCGAAGAAGAATTATGTCTGGACCTGCAACAAGGATACAAAAGAGCAGGCGTTCAACGATAGCAACGCCGTCGCGATTATGAGGATTACTGACCCGAAGGGATGAAGTTCAGCGGGCCGCGCCAACCCTGGAAGACGATCGGGATGGCCTTGGTGGCGTTCTTCGCCGCCAACGAACCTCCGCAACCAGAAACGACGAGGTGTTAGCGGACGCAGCAGCCGCTAGCCCTTTCGTTTACCCAGACTTCACCGAGGAATTGGTGCAGTATCGGGCACTGCATCGTGCTGACCGTTCATCCGACTTGTTCTGGCTCGAGCCGACACCGAGCGCGGATTAGCTGGAGCGCCAGCAGTCGATGAGCGGCGAGCGGCGCCGGCCGATGTTTCTGCTGGTTAGGGTGCAAAGTCCTCAGTGTGCTCTTGCTTACTGCCGAACGCGGCGCGGCCGCTTCGTCACGGCGTGGTCATCGAGAGACCGGTGACGACCGCTCCCGTGTTGTGCGCAAATCGAATGCCGTAGACGCCGTCGGTTGACTTCAGCTTCCCGGGGACGACGAGAGCCGACTTGTCGTACGTGGCGACCACGGTGCCGTTGATCGCGCAATGCACCATGTTGTCCTTCACGGACACGGCGATTTCCTGCGTCACCGGCTCGCCCGGGCCCGCCGCCCTGTGCACGGCCGTGCTCGCCGTCGATCGGCCGTTCATCTGGAAGGGGGCCGGGCCAAAGCCCCGCACGATGAAGGTGCCGTTCCCGTAGGCCGCGCAGTAGAGATAGCTCTGCTGGTCGGTCCCCATGTCGTTGCCGGCGATGAAGATGCCGTACGCATGCGGATGGGTATTCAGGTTCATGTAGCGCGCTTCCTTGAACGTGGCTTTCACCGTGTAGTTGCCACGCGCCGTGTTCTCCGGATTCCAATAGGCGACGGCCGGACCGGTCGTCACGTGCAAGGCGTCGCCGTCCTTGCCGAACTTGGCGTCGCCGAGCTTCGCGCCGGCGCTCGTCTCTTTGGGATCGATCCTCCCCATCCAGCCGGGGACGGAGATTCCGCCGCCCTCGACGGGGCGATTCGCGTCCTGAGCCCGGACGCAGCTGGCTCCGGAGGCGAGCACCAGGACGGCAACGACGAGCAAAAAAGCAGGGATACGAAGCATGATCTGTCCTCTCGATGGGTCGAGCGATGCCGTGCCTACCGCCGCGCGGTGGTCGGCGGCACGAGGCCATTCATCCGAAGATAGACCACGAGCTGGCCGTGGTGGTTGCGGATCTGGTAGAGCGGGCCCTGCCAGAACGTGGCCCGGGTGACCGTGCGGTCACCGAAGGGGAACTTCACGGGCTCGAGGAGCTGGGCGTCGGTCAAGGGCGTCATCATGCCGTGAGCATTCTGGAACGTCTTCTTCAAGAGCTCGATGATCTCGGGCTTGGCCGTCGCGGCTTGATGCGGGGCCTCCGTCTTGGTGCCCTTGGCCGTGTCGATGAAGCGCTGGGTGATGCCGGCGACGTGCACCAGCTGCTCACCGAAGCTCGACATCTCGGGCACTGGCTTGAAGCCATATTTGTCGGCCGGCATGACCTCCGCGACGTCGAGGATCTCAGTGGAGGCCCGCTGGAAGCCCGCCGCGATCTCCTTGGCCAGACTCGGCGCAGGTGTCTGGGCCGAGAGCAACGAGGGCCCGGCGGCCGCGATAATCAGAGCGAGGACGAAGCACGCGTAGGTCAGGGTCTTCATAGTTCCCTCCCAAGAGATTCATCCCATGGGGTTCGCTGCTGGTCAAGCTGATGAAGGCATGCGCACTGGCAGGCCGTCATCGGGTTACGGTCACCGGCACAGCCGACGGTACAGCGCTTCGTAGCGCGGCACGATGACCTCGGCCGAGAACCGTTCGCGGGCGCGTGCCTGCGCGGCGCGCCCGAGGGCATGGCGTCGCGACGGGTCGTGGATCAGTCCTTCCAGTGCTTTGGTGAGCGCGGCGACGTCACCTTGCGGCACGAGCACGCCGCTCTCGCCGTTCTCCACGACCTCTGGAATGCCGCCCACGCGCGTGGAGACGCTCGGGCAGCCGAAGCACATGGCTTCGAGGATGCTGAGGCAGAAGCTCTCGGCGTCGGAGGTGTAGAGGCCGACGTCGGCGATCTGAAGATAGTCCTCGATCGAATGGACCTTCTCGCGCACGATCACGCGCTCGGCCAGGCGGAGGCGCCGCACGTCGGCCGCGAACGGCGCGAAGACCTCGCCGGCGAGGACGAGGAGCCTGAACGCCTCGCGCGGGCGCACGCGCGCCGCGGTCTCCAGGAGGAGGTCGACGCGCTTGCCCGGGCGCAGGTTGGACGAGTGGATCACGACCACGTCGTCGCCGAGACCGAGCTCGCCGCGAACGACGTCGGGCGGGCGGCTGGGCCGGCGCGGCGCGAAGAAGTTGGGGATGACCTCGATCGGGCCGTCGAAGTCGAGCACGCTCTGGGTCTCGCGCTTGAGCGACTCGGACACCGCGGTCACCGCGTCCGACGAGGTCAGCGCGTGCTTGATGGCCGGAGCGTATCCGGGATCGCGGCCGAGCAGCGTCGTGTCGGTGCCGTGCAGCGTCGTGACCACGCGGGGCTGCCGGCCCGGCGGCAGCATCGCGCGCGCGAGAATCGCCGCCGTGGCGTGAGGGACGGCGTAGTGGACGTGCAGCACATCGAGATGATGCTCTCGGCTCACCTCGGCCATGCGCACGGAGAGCGGTAGGGTGTAGTCGGGGTGGCGAAACAGCTCGTACTCGTTGATCGCGACCTGGTGGAAGCGCAGGCGCGGTCCATCCGAGGGCAGACGGAACGGACGCTCGTAGGCGATGAAGTGCACGTCGTGCCCGCGTATCGCCAGCTCCTCACCGAGCGCGGTCGCCAGCACGCCGCTGCCGCCGACCGATGGGTAGCAAGTGATGCCGACGCGCAGTCTGTCGGTCGTCATCTCCGGCGCCGTGGTGGCCCCCACATCAGCCGGGCAGCTCCGTGAATGCTTCGTCCGACCGCTCGATGTCCTCACGCCGCACGTACGCGATCTCAGGTGCATCTTCTTCGCGGAGATACATCTGCTCGCTCGCGCCAGTCACGTAGTGCGTGCAGTGGATGATCGACTGCATCCACCTCAGGCGTGTGTCTCGCGCGGGGCTGATCTGCTCCTTTCCGAAGCCTGACGCCGGCGGCAGCGCGATGAACGAGTCGCCGCCCTCGTGCAGATAGAGCCTCCCACCACGCGCGCGAGCCCTGACGGTCTGACCCTCGTACGGGACGTCCACGTAGAAGTCCTCGACGTCGCACGCGCGACGCCGCACGTCAGGATCGCTCGACGTCACCACATCCACGCCGTCGAGCAGGCCCATACCCCGATACATCTCCAGGCAGAAGTCGGCGACCGTTTCGGCGGACGTGCGGCGGAACAGGTCGATGACGGGCCGGTCCACATAGTTCGGGAGCTGCCCGAGCGTGCGCGCGTGCCAGTCGGCGGTGATGCGCTTGGCGTAGAGCGGGGAGAACTTGCGCTGGAGCTTGTTGACGACCGTGAAGTTGAGGTGTGCCGGCTGGTTTGTCGCTCGATGACGCAGGATCGTGCGCGTCTCGCGGGGATCGTGGTCGCTGTCGTGACAGAAATAAACGACGTGGCCGCCGAGCTTGGCCTGCAGCCGCCGCGCGGTCCGGATCTTCGCCACCAGGAAACGCCGCGGGAAGAACCCGCAGGGTTGCTGGCCGAACGCGATGACCGGCTCGACACTCATCTCGCACGAACCTCGTCGGCGCGCGCGCGGGGCGGCAAGATCGCTTGCATCGCGACGCTGAAGGCGACGCACGCGGCGCAGCCGATGATGTTGTACCAGAGGTAGCCGATGTTGAGCGAGAAGTACATCACGATCACCAGCGCTTCGGCAGCCACGGCCGCGAAGAACACCGCGCTGCCTCCGACATGGCGCACGAAGAACGCGACCAGGAACAGGCCGAGCAGGACGCCGTAGAAGATCGAGCCGAGGATGTTGATGGCCTCGATCAGGTTCTCGGCGAACCCGGCCAAGAGCGCGAACGCGACCGCGACGAGCCCCCACATCCCGGTGAACCGTCGCGCCACGCGCACGTTGCGGCGCTCGTCGGCGGCGGTCAGCGGGTGGAAGTGGCGCCAGAGGTCGATCGTCGTCGTGGTGCCGAGCGCCGCGAGCTCGGCGGCTTTCGACGAGAGCGCGGCCGCGAACATCACAGCCACCAGGAGCCCGATCGTGCCGTGCGGGAGCTCCGTCAGGATGAACGTGATGAAGACGTAGTCGGAGTCTTTCGTCTTGGCGCGCGGATCGGCCGCCGCGATGGCGGCCCTAGCCTCGGCGCGGATCGCGTCGGCCCGATCGTTGGCCGCGACCATCGCCGCCCGGGCGCTCGTCTCCCGCGCGGCATCGTCCGAGGCGCGTGCCTCGAGCCACGAGCGGATCGCGGACTGGCTCTGCGCAAGGGCGCTGGCGTGGCGGGCCTCGAGGGCGGCGAACTTCCCGTCCTGCGCGTGACGGCGCCACTCGGCCTGGTTGAAGAACACCGGGTGCGGCGCGAACTGATAGAAGACGAACAGAAGGGCACCGCTCAGCAGGATCACGAACTGCATCGGGATCTTCAGCACCGCGTTGAACATCAGCCCCAGGCGACCTTCGCGAATCGAGGCGCCGCCGATGTAGCGCTGGACCTGCGACTGGTCGGTGCCGAAGTACGAGAGCGACAGGAACAGCCCGCCGAATACGCCGGTCCACACCGTGTAGCGGCGACTCGGATCGAGCGAGAAGTCCACCGCCTGCAGCTTGCCCAGGGCGCCGGCCACGTGCGCGGCGCCGGTAAAGCCGAGGCCGCCGGGCAGGCGGAGCAGCAGCACGACGAGCGCTGTCACCATGCCTGCCGAGATCATCGTCATCTGCCATTTGTGGGTCAGCGCGACGGCCTCGCTGCCGCCGGTGACGGTGTAGACGATCACGAGCAGGCCCGTGAATACGATGACGAGGTCGAGCCGCCAGCCGAGCACCGTGGACATGATGATCGCAGGCGCGTAGATGGTGACGCCGGCGGCGAGGCCGCGCTGCAGCAGGAACAGGCCGGCTCCGAGCAGGCGAGTTTTCTCGTCGAAGCGCTGACCGAGGAACTCGTAGGCCGTGTACACGTTAAGGCGCCGGTACATGGGTAGGAATACGGCGCACACGATGATGAGCGCCAGTGGCAGGCCGAAGTAGTTCTGCACGAAGCCGATGCCGCTCTCGAACCCCTGGCCGGGGATCGAGAGGAAGGTGATCGCGCTGGCCTGAGTGGCCATCACGCTGAGGCCAATCGTGCCCCAGCCAGTCGAGGTGCTACCGCGCAGGTAGGTGTTGAGGCTCCGGATGTGGCGAGTGCGCCAGGCGCCATACGCCGCGATCCCCACGAGGGTTCCGAGTAGCACGATCCAGTCGGCGACGTTCACGAGAACATCGCCGTGAACACCGTCAGCAGGGCGAGTACTAGCATGAACCACCCGAAGACGAACAGATAGAGGCCTCTCCAGGTGCGGAAGCCGGGAACGTCGGGTCGCTCGGAGTCGGCGCGCTCGTCCGGGCCGGGTGCGAGCGTCACTTGCCGAGCGAGACGAGATTCGCGAAAAGCCGATACGCGCCGGGGACCGCTTCGGGAAGCTGGCGGAACCATGACAAGCAGGTATAGACGAAGTATCCCTTGCCGCGCCGGGCTACCAGCACACCGCTGGCGAGCGGCTTCTCGCCGGGATCGCCGGACGCGAGGATCGTCGTGAAGCGGTCGTCCCACTGCGAGGGGAAGTAGAGGCCTCGCTCCTGGACCCAGCCCTCGAAGTCCGCCGCGGTGATGCGATTGGGCGTGGTGAGCGCGGGGTGCTCAGGCGCCAGGATCGTCACCGGCGCGTGCTCGTCGGTGACGCGATCGCGCGAGAGCCGCAGCTGGAACGGGGCGAGAAAGTTATCGTGCAGGCCGTCGAGGGTGTTGTATTGCGCGACGACGGTGCCGCCTGCCTCGACGTAGGCGAACAGGGCGGGCAGGTGCTCCGCCAGATCGGTCCTCACGTTGAAGGCGCGGATGCCGATGACGACCGTATCGAGGCGGCCCAGTCGCTCGGCCGTGAGATCCGCGCCGGTGAGCGGCGTGACCTCGTATCCCATCTCTTCGAGGGCCGCCGGCATGTCGTCCCCGGCGCCTGGCACGTAACCGACGTGACGACCCCGCGTCGCGAGCTCGAGCACCACCGCCTTAGCGTGTGCCGGAGGCTGCAGGATCTCGAGCGGCAGATGTTCGTAGCGAACCTCGACGCGCTCTTGATCGAAGCGGCGGCCGTTGATCTCAACGCTCGCCCCCAGGGCGGCCGTGCCGAGCTGGGCCGGCGCGGTCACGGTGAAGGTAAAGCGCGCCTGCTCACCGGGGGCAGCGAGTCGAAACGGCTGCGAAGCGGGTGTCACCGTCCAACCGGCCGGTGCTCCGAGCTGCACGGCGCCGGCAGCACGGGCGCGCGCCGCGGCCAGCTCTACTGTCACCGGCCGCGCGGCACCGGGCGCGAAGAGCCGCACACCTGGCACGAATCGCAGCGAGACTGGAGCGATGACCTCCAGGCGCCGACGCAGCGCGGGCTGCGCCCGATCGGCGGCGGGCCTCGGCTCGCCGGCGATCGTCAGCGTCTGTCCGCCGACGTCGAATACGTACTCGAGCGGAAACGCGGGCGGATCCTCGGGACGGACGATGAGCGACGGATCGTCGACGTGGAACATGCCGGGCGTACCCTCGGTGCGGAGCCAGTTGGGCTGGGTCGGCGGCGTGGTCGGCGGCACGACCTGCGACGTCTCGCGGACGATCGGCTGATTCGGGCGCAGCGCGACGCCCGTGTTCATCGTGCGGTGCACGCTCGCGTACTGCATCGCCAGCCAGCGCACGGGGGCAGACGAGCGCACAACGACCGTGTGCCGCAGCTTCAGGCTTTCGCCGGGCGCGACCTCGGCGCGATCGACCACAGTGTCCACCTCGAGGCCGACGCACGCCTGGATGATCCGGTCGAGCTGGTCGCGCTTGTCGATCACCAGCGGGTCCGCGGGGAGCGCGGCGAGCCGGCGGCGGATCGCGAGCAGCGCGGGCGCGGCCGCGGCCGCGTCCTGGGTGGTGAAGCTCGCGATGGTCTGGCCGATCGAGCGCGCGATGTCGGCGCCGCCGGGCACACGGTTCCACGTCGTGTCCACGTCGTCGAAAAGATCGGTCGTTGCCGGGTCCCCGTCGAGCAGCACGAACGGCTCGATCCGCGAGCTCTCGTTCACGGGCGTGTTGCCGACGCCAAAGCCCTGAGTCTTGTGCATGGCGCGGCTGCGCGCGGCGATCGACGCGAAGGACTCGCCCGATACCGGATCACGACCACCGACCTCGACCTTCACCACGCCCGGACCATCCGGCAGGTTCGCCGGCGAACCCGCGATGGCTGCGCCGGCCGGCGGATTCGCCGCGGCGGCGCCCAGGCCGACATTGTGCACGATACGCCGCGCCTGCCACGGCCTGAGCTGACGAAGCTGCCCGGGAAACGCCGTAGGGTCGGCGGCGAGCCGGAAGGCTTCGACAGCGAGCACGGCGGACGCGGTGTGGTGACCGTGCGTGAGCGCCGGCTTGGGAGAAAACCGCGTGATGATGACGTCCGGCCGAAATTCGCGGATCACGCGCACGACGTCGCCGAGGACCTCCTGCCGGTCCCAGACGCTCAGCGTCTCCTCAGCATTCTTCGAGTAGCCAAAATCCTTCGCGCGCGTGAAGTACTGCCGGCCCCCGTCCACACGACGCGCGGCGAGCAGCTCCTGTGTGCGCGCGACACCCAGCGCTTCGCCGAGTTGCGGCCCGAGCAGGTTCTGTCCCCCGTCACCCCGGGTGAGCGAGAGATAGGCGGTGCGGTATCCGCGCCCGCGCGCTAGATAGGCGATGACTTGCGTGTTCTCGTCGTCGGGATGGGCCGCGACGTACAGCACGCTGCCAGTGTTCGCGAAGCTACGCAGCTGCTGCAGGATCGCTGCCCCCGTCGAGCGCTCGACACCGTGGGCGATATCGGAGGAGCCGGCCAGGACGGCCACGCCGACGGCGGCGTGGAATGCCACGTTGCACAGAATGCAGCGCCACAACCCCGAAGATGTCATCGGCCGCTCTCACGATAGCACGCAAATGAAGGGTCATCCGGCTCCCTGAGCCGCGAACGGATCTTCGACGCCTTCTACCCACCAAGCAGGGCAGAGGCCAGGTCGCTCTGTCACAGTACGTCGTAGCGATCGTCAGTCAAAGCGAGAAGATCATCGTCACGATGCTGGCGACCATGGCGTCAGCCAGCAGGAGGACCCCACTGGGACGCGCTAGCCATCGTCAAAGGGGCCGAGCGTCGCGGGGCGATCCTTGTAGAGGTGAGAGCTATCCAGACGAAGTCTTCTCCTCGTGGAGTCAGGCGATGGCAGCCGGCTCCGAGGAGCCTATAGCGGCAGCATTGGTCGAAACTCAGAAATTGCTGAGGTAAGCACTGCGGCCGATTGGACAGGCCGCTTGTACCGGTCAGCGATCGATTGACTCATCTACACTTCTTTCGCACTCACGGAGTGCCCGCTTGGTTGGTCAACGCCTCTTTCTGCGACACGCTGAGCCTGGACGATGCACCGCGCGGAGGAGCTGGCCGTGTTGGTCGAGCACGGCTACTCGATTAGCTGGTTTGCTTGGAGCAAGAGCGTCTGCGGGATCGTCAGGCCCAGTCCCTTGGCGGTCTTCATGTTGATGACCAACTCGAACTGAGTCGGTTGTTCCACGGGAAGATCGGCAGGTTTGGCTCCTTTTAGGATCTTGTCCACGTAGATCGCAGCACGCCGCTGCATCTCGGATACATTTACCCCGTAGGACATGAGTCCACCTGGCTCAACAAATACCCGGAGCTCATAGATGGCAGGAATCCGATGCGCGGCCGCAAGATCGATGACGGCCTTTCTATGCACGAACATAAAGGCTGGCGACATCACCACTACACCCTGGTCGTGATTCTTCTTCATGCCGAGGAAAGCGATGGCCAAGTCCTCCGCGCGGCGCACGATGAACGTATGAACCTCTATGCCGAGGCCCCGAGCCGCGATAGCGATCTCTTGACCGTACTGAGCGGGTACCTGGGGGAGTGCCGAGGTTGTGACATCCTCTCGAAGAAGCGCGACCTTCGAAAGATTCGGTACAAGCGCTTTGAGAAGCTCGAGACGCTTTGGGATGAGATCATCGTTCAGGAGCTGTGACCCCGTGATATTGCCGCCAGGCCTTCGGAGGCTGTCGACGAGTCCTGCGGCGACGAGATCCTCGTCGGCGCGACCGATCACGATAGGGATGGTTTTCGTTTCCAGTTGAAGGATCTTTGCCAAGCCCGCGCTCGAGACGAACAGTATGTCGACCTTGAGACGTACGAGGTCAGCGGCGCCTGTGCGAAGCTGATCGACTGATTCGCCGAACCGTCGCTCGACGACCATGTTTTGGCCATCGACCCAACCAAGCTGTCTCATCGACATCCAAAGCGGGTTCGTCGAGACTGACTTCGCCAGGTCCTGTGGGCTCGGAACTGGACCGATGCCAAGAATTCCCACGCGAGCCACCTTCTCTGTCGGCTGCGCCTCGCCCGCGAGCAACGTGAGC
>Ga0126377_10002659_pt1 | contig 12384 bp, 9 predicted proteins | sample PanSoiMetPlot_22_FD_92647 | JGI IMG/M metagenome (GOLD analysis project Ga0126377, IMG submission 92647) | Tropical forest soil microbial communities from Panama - MetaG Plot_22 | ecosystem: Environmental > Terrestrial > Soil > Tropical forest > Bulk soil | place: Panama | collected 2016-02-17
TAATTTCATTCGCTTCACCGTGGTGACCCGTAAGGTTTAAGATGAGTGGAATCCTAGGGGCGACAAATTACAACTGACTCGCCACCCGCTCAAAGTCGACAAGAATAGGGTCCATCAAAGCTGAATGGAAAGCATGAGAGACTGTTTCCAAGCGGCATGCGGAAAGCCCTGCCGAGGCCAACTTCTTCAGCGCCAGAGAGATGACTTCATCCGGACCGGAGATTACCGTGTTGTCCGGCCCGTTCACTGCGGCAATCGAGAGGCGTCCGGCATCGTCAGCCAGCGCAGTAACGACCTGCGCCGCTCCTTCATGCGCCACGGCCATACTTCCCTTGACCGCTAATGCTTGCATGAGCCGCCCACGCTCGGCAATTAGTTTCAGGCCATCCTCCAAGCTGAACACTCCGGCAATACAAGCGGCAACATACTCGCCTACACTATGGCCCAGTACGGCGTCAGGCCGCACTCCCCATGAACGCCACATTTCAGCGAGAGCGTACTCCAGCGCGAATAGGCTGGGTTGTGTGTATGCGGGCTCATGTAGCGGCGCAGAGACGCTTGGCTCTGGGTAAAGGACCGATAACAATCCACGCTCCAAGTGCGGATGGAGAATCTCCGCGCACAGGTTCAGCGCCTGTCGAAAGATGGGCTGTGTAAGGTATAGTTCACGGCCCATGTCGGTATATTGCGCGCCCTCCCCGGTAAACAGAAACGCAACTTTAGGGCGATGATTGGTATAGGTGTGGCGGCTCGCCGAGCCGCCGGTCCTGGCTCCGGCGATAAACGCATCCAGTCTCTCTGACAACTGCGCAACCGACTCTGCCCTGAGTGAAAGACGGTGGGCGAAATGCTCCCGTCCGACATTTGCCGTGTAACAGAGATCGGGGAGCGATTGATCGGGATTTTTGGCCAAGTAGTCTCTGTAACGGCAGGCTAATGTCTTTAGAGCGCGTTCAGACCGTGCAGAGAGGTTCACTATGTGAAGCGGACGCTCAATCTCCGTCTGAACAGACCGCTCGCGCGCAGTCGGAGCCTCTTCCAGGATCACGTGCGCGTTAGTGCCGCCAAAACTGAATGAACTTACTCCTGCATAGCGCCGTGTTACTCCAACAGGCCAGGCGCAACTTTCGGTAGGAATCGTCAGAGGCGAATTTTCCAGCGAAATATGTGGGTTGAGCTTCTGTAGATGAAGGTGCGCCGGGATGATTCCGTGATTAAGAGAAAGTACGACTTTAATTAGACCGGCAACGCCTGCCGCGGCCTCTAGGTGGCCGATGTTAGCCTTCACCGAGCCAACGGCGCAACGCGGGCCGAAGGCCACCCGCCCCGGTTTGAGCACAGCTTCAAGCGCCTGAAATTCAATGGGGTCGCCAAGAGACGTGCCGGCGCCATGCGCTTCAACGTAGCCGATTTGTGCAGGCGCAACGGCCGCATTCTCCAGAGCCGTGCGAATGACCGCTTGCTGCGCTGGTCCATGCGGCGCAGTGAGGCCATTGCTGCGTCCGTCCTGGTTAACTGCCGTGCCGCGCACTAGGGCGAGGATTCGATCTCCATCAGCGAGGGCATCGGAAAGTCGTTTCAGGATCACCACCCCACAACCTTCTCCACGCACATATCCATCAGCCGACGCATCGAAAGGTTTACAACGCCCCACCGCAGACATTATCCGCGCCTGCGCCAGACTGATCGTCATCTCCGGCGCGAGGATCAAATTCACACCGCCAGCAAAAGCCAGGCTGGACTCGCCGCTTCGCAAACTCTGGCAAGCCATATGCAAGGCGACGAGTGAGGATGAGCATGCAGTATCTATGGCTATGCTCGGCCCTCGCAGGTCCAATAAGTACGACAACCGGTTGGCGGCAATGCTCTGAGCATTGCCTGTGCCATCATATACATCCGCAAGGGCCATGTCCTGCAACAGTATTCGCCCGTAGTCGTTACTGCTAATCCCGATAAACACTCCGGCTTGTGTGCCTGCCAACTCATGCGGCGCGAGTCCTGCATTTTCCAGCGCCTCCCATGCCACCTCCAGTAATAACCTCTGTTGCGGATCCATGCGCGCCGCTTCACGAGGGGAGATGCCGAAGAAATAAGGGTCGAACTGGTCAACCTCTTCGAGAAAGCCGCCCCACCGCGTATTCATCTTGCCGGGCGTGGCTGGCTCTGGATCGAAATATGCGTCCGCGTCCCACCTCTCTGGCGGAACCTCTCTAATCGCATCCACACCATCAAACAATAGCTTCCAATAGTCCTCCGGGTGCGGAGCCATCGGAATGCGACATCCCATTCCAATGATCGCCATCGGTTCGGAGACAAACTGCTGGCGCTTGCCGATGCCGGCGTCAAGCCTCCCATTGCGGGTCTCATTCGCGAGATAGCGTGCGAGACTTCTGATGTTCGGATAGTCCCAGGCCACAGTGGCTGGCAGAGATCGGCTGAGCCAAGCTTCCAACTCTGCCGATAAGCTCACAGCCTCGGCCGAGTCCAAACCAAAGTTGACGAAAGGCGTCAGCACGTCAATGTTTGACACGGAGACCCCGATTCTTCTGGAGAGGCGCGCGATCAGCCACGCCTCGATCTCTTCTTCCTTGCGCGCCTTTCCGGACTCCTCTGGACGGGCAGTGACTTCTAGTTGGTGGTCGCCGCTCACGTTCGTATCGTCCCATCTTCCCAGCGCCTCAAGACTGTGCGCCAGGAATCTTGTCCGACATTCGCGGCGTTGAATCTTCCCACTGCTTGTCATCGGAATGCTTCCGAACTTGACCAAGACCACGGCATAGACCTGCGCCTCATGCCGCTCCGCGAGGGCTTGGCGAATGGACTCGATGATCTCGCCAATCTCGGCTTTATGGTCCAATTCCAGTTCTTGCACAACCACCAGACGTTCTTCGCCTGTGATTTCTACGGAGAAGGCCGCGCCACACCCGGGGCGCAATGCCGGGTGACTACACTGAACCGTATGTTCAAAATCCTGAGGATAGTAATTAAGCCCTCGGATAATAATCAGGTCCTTGAGACGCCCGGTAATATACAGTTCCCCTTTATCTACAAAACCGAGGTCTCCAGTCCGCAGAACAACCTCTCCGTTGCTCCCGGATAAGAGCCCCCTGAAAGTGCGCGCGGTCTCATCCGAATTGTTCCAATAGCCCTGGGCCACGCTAGGGCCGGCCACGCAGATTTCCCCTATCTCGCCAGGAGCGCTCGCCTCCAATGATTCTGGATGGACCACAAATATCTTCTGGTTATGCAAGGCTCGACCACATCCGACCACACACTGCGCCGCATCGTCCTCCGTCGCGACTTCGAGCGCTTGGTTCTGCTCCAGGGCTTCTTTTTGTAGATTCTTGGTGGAAATCCGAGGTGACCCTGGGCCTCCGGAAACAATGAGGGTTGCTTCGGCGAGTCCGTAACAGGGATAGAAGGCTCGTCGTCGAAAACCGTAAGGGCCGAATGTTTCGATGAACCGCTCAAGCGCCTCCTCCCGAATGGGCTCGGCTCCAACCGCCGCCAAGCTCCAACGGCTCAAGTCTAAAGATTCGCATTGCGCCGGCGGGATTTTACGCACACATAGATCATAGGCGAAACTAGGCGCCCCGCTGTAAGTAGCTTTGTAGCGAGAGATTGCTTGAAGCCAGCGGAGCGGGTGTTGGAGGAACGAAAGGGGGGACATCAAGACCATAGGGAATCCTGCGTAAAGAGGATTCAAGACCATCCCGATGAGCCCCATATCGTGGAAAAGCGGCTGCCAGGCGACCCCTTGGCAGTGTGTCGTAAGCTCAAACCTTTCGCACATCGCAGCCATGTTATGCAGTAAGTTGCTGTGGCTTACTATGACTCCTTTGGGCGTTCCCGTCGAGCCTGAGGTGTATTGCAGAAAGGCTATCCTTTCGCCGTCCTCCACACCTTCACGCCACTCATGATCTATCCCGGCTGGCAGACTGTCAGTCGCCACCCAGCGCAGCTTTGCCAAGGCTGATGCGGCGACAAGCAATCGCGTGATATTAGATAGAATCGTGCTCGTCGTAAGCGCCAGCGTCGCCTGCGAATTAGTCGCAATAGCTTCCAGGCGGGCCAGATTCCGGTTAAGAAACGGAGGATAAGCCGGTACGGCGATGACTTGAGCGTAAAGGCAGCCGAAGAAAGCGGAAATGTATTCAAGACCGGGAGGATACAATAACAACGCGCGCTGCCCTTGAGCTTTTAAGGACAGCAACCACGCGCCAATGGCCCTCGCCTGCTGGTCCAACTCTTGGTAAGTGAGGCTTGCCTTCTCAACTTCTCCGTCTTGCAGGAAAGCATATGCGCGCAGGTCCGGCTGATGCAATGCTCTCCAGCGGAGCAACTCGACCAAACTGATCGGCTTAAAGTTTGATTCGGCAGAGGCATTGAGAGAGATTTTCATAGCGATTCCGGCGAAAACATAGAGATCGGAATTGGAGGATAGTTAGGTGTTATCTTGATTGTCAAGTCACGCTTACCACCCCCTTGCTCCAAATCGCCGCCGGATTCGTTTCCTCGACGACACACCTCAATCCGAGACAGGACCAACAGCTAACACGCTCTTCAGCCTTCCGGGAGGATTCTCCCTGAACTCCTCTTTCAAAAAGAAAGAGACGAGAGTCGTTAGGTCTAAATTCCCTCTCCACATCCGCCGTTTATTTCGAGATTGATTGATGCAGCGTAAAGGCCAATGCTAAACTAACGTGAGTTCGACATAAGAGAGCATAAAATACGGTCGCCGGTAGAGCCGATTACCGTCTCGCTTAAAGCTCGTATATGCAAATGTATCTAATCGAGCATCGGCATCAACTATTATCACGACGAGCAACCGATCATCGAGCGCTTCGGCCCGCCATAGAGCGTGGTATGCCTGTAGAGAAGCATGCGGGTGATATAAGTTGTTGACCCACAATATATTTATAGCGCGATTGCCCTGCGAGTGACACTGAGGAGCCCGGCGCGGGAAAACTGCGCGCCGGCATCTGTGCGGGGGTGGGTAACTGACATCCCTACCGCGATGACCACTCGGGTGACAAGAATCCAGAATCATGATCGATAAATATGAAAGGTTGAGCGACTCACCGAGAGCCTGTGTGCCTCCAGGATTTGACGAAGACGGTTTCCACGAGCTGTTGCAGGGCTTTTCCCTACCCTCCTTCATCCAGTGCTATGAAATAGTCAACCGGAGGTGTCTGCAATTATGCCTCAAGGTCGCGGAAAAGTACGGATTGTTTCGCGGCCATCCGCCTGTAGAAACGATGGAGACCCTGGAACAGAAAATCGGACTTGCTCCTCAAGCGCGTTATCTGATTGAGCGCATGATGAGACTCTTAGTCGAGGAGCAGTGTCTTTCGCAGGTGGACAGCGCGTGGGTTGCGATTCGTCCGTTCCCTTCACCAACGGCGGTTTCCATCGAGACTGATTCTTTGCCGGAGATTGCTCAGGACCCGATTTTCGAGTTCTTCAGACGTTGCGAGGAGAATCTCTTTGGATTTTTGGAGGGTAAAAGAATCGGGGCGGCGGTTGTTTTTCCGAAAGGAGACCTGTCATTTTGGCTGGACCTTAACAATCACAGCATCTTCTTTGCGCCCTATGCCCGGCAAGCGGCCTTCATCGTTTCCAGCTGTCTCAAACCTGGAACGCGTCTCTTAGAAGTCGGGGCGGGGACCGGAGCGGCCACGGCGCAACTGCTCGCAAGATTACCACCAGAGGCAATCTCTCAGTATCTCTATACCGATATTAGTACCGTCTTCTTACGACAGGGGAGGCAACGTTTCGGGCAGCATCCCTTTATTGATTTCAAAACCTACAATCTAAATATCTCTCCGCGGGGACAAGGGTTGGAAGAAGGTAGTTTCGACATTATCTACGGAGTGAACGCCCTGCATGTCGCTCGGCACATTCCCACTGCGCTCGCGTTCCTCCGAGCCTTGCTCAAGCCAAACGGCCGGCTAGTAATTGGCGAAGGATCTCCTCCAAACGAACATAGAATGTGGAGGCTCGACTTGCTGTTCGGTTTTTTAGACGGTTGGTGGAACGTGGAAACGGATGCGCAATTACGGACTCAACCCGGCTGGTTACTGCCGAGCCGCTGGCAAGCTCTCTTTTCGGCGGCCGGCTTTACTCATGTCTGCGCGCTACCTGGAGAAAAATATTTTGCGGGCCAATGTTACGGGGGGGTGGTAATTGGTAAAGCGCCTGTAGATGATGAGCCGGGCTAGCTCTCTAAATCTTTTTGCACCCGCGCGGCGGCATCTTTACCGGATTTGATAACCCCGTAGATTCCATGTGCGCCGCGAGTCCAATGTCCGGCCGTATAGAGGCCCGTAATCGGAGTGACGGGACCTAGCCTATATGGCCAGCGTTGGTCCCAGTACTTCCCCCAACCCAACGCCGCGCCACCCGTATTGGAAGTGTAGCGGGCCAGGGTTCGAGGGGTTGCGACTTCGCATCTGCGCTCCATGAGATATGAGCGGATGGACGGATAAAGAGACTCAACGATTGAGAGAATCTCTTCTTTGATGATTTCCTTCCCTTGCTCTTCACGAAATTGCTCGACAAGGTCCGGGGTGTCCGTGAAGGTGTTGATGGCTAAGACTTGGCCTCCAGGCGGCGCCAAGTTGGGGTCTAGCAGTGTCGGCGTCGTGATGGAGATGAAAGGCGGTTGACCGCTGGCGGGGCGATAAAATATCTGCCAATCACGCGGATGCTGTTCCGCGAGCGTAAATACCTCGTGATGTGTAAGCCCCGGATTGCCTTCCAGCGCCAAATAGAGATTAACCGCCGAAGCGGAACGTCGCATCCGGCGAAAACGCCGCATAAAGTTGGCAGGAAGATATTCTTCTCCAACCAGAGTAAGCAAGGTCTGGATGGAATCAACATTGGAGATGATTGCGCGCGCCGTAACGTTCCCCATTTTCGGCAGCTCGACGCCGCAGGCGGCGTTCCCCTGCATGAGAATTTTATTCACTCGCATGCGCAACTTCACCGTACCACCGGCGCCGTTGATTGACTCGACAAACGCATTGGCTAGCGATTGAGTGCTCCCCAGCGGATAAAATGCTCCACGGTGATAACTGATGAGGATGGAGATCATCAGCCCTGCGTCAATCTGGCTGGGAGGCAACCCGGCATAGATCGCCAGTCCCGATAAGAGCGCCAGCGCCCGTTCATCCGTGACATAGCGCTCAATGAAATCGAGATAGCTGTGGTTTGCCACATGGGCCAGGACATTGAATATCTGCTCGGGATTGGTTGGACCGGCGAAACCAAGAAGGGTCGATCCGATCTCGTAAATCGCATTAATTACAGGCTGGATGCCACGCTCGCGCGGCGCATAATCCAGTAGGACAGCGGCGAACTCGTGCAGGTCTGCAGGAACTTGGATCCTATCGCGTCCCCGCACTGCCAGATACATTGGCTCCACGCGGGCGAATTTCACCTTCTCGCGGACGCGGGCCGCGCGCAATACTTCATCAACCAGCCCTCCCTCTTCACAGCCGCCGATTAAATGGACAGCAACATCGAAAATGAATTGCCCTCGCCGGAAAGTGGAACAGTATCCGCCCGGTTTGCTGTGTTGTTCGACGACCAGAACCTTCAATCCTTGTTGGGCCAGCAAGGCTCCTGCCGTCAACCCTCCAATCCCTGCGCCAATGACAATCACATCGTAATCGCTGCTCATCTCATAATCGTCTGCGTCTTGCCGTTCTTACCGGTGGGTATGAAAATGCAAGCAAACTTAATTGACGCTGTACTAACCACATCCGCCCGCGCAGTCCGTGTCATAAGCGCCCACGGCGTCAATGACCTCACGCGGAATTTCCTCCAGCGCCGTGTTTTCCTCGGTGAGTCGAAGCTTTGACGGAGCCTCAACTAGGGCATCCCGAAACTCTTCAGGCCCGTTGTCCACGCTCCGGCCTCCTTTTCCAATCTCGCCAGCGGGCATAGCTTCTCCACCTCCCTGTGCGCCAGGCGGGGTTGTCTTGGACGCATGGCTCATCATTTTTCCTTTCCCTGCATCACTCCGCTCGGTGCACGCGGCTTGATTGAGTCCATCTACTCACGAGGGCTCGCTTGATTGTGTAAGGCTGCGACAAACAGACTGATCCGATCAACGCCCCAGAACTTCTCATGGCCGATGATAAAGAAAGGCACGCCAAATACGCCATCGCGATAACAGCGGAGAAGCGCTTCAGCGCCCTCCCGGCGAAGCTCCGGATTCTCCGGCGCCCTGAGGAGGGCTTCCGCGTCCAGGCCTAATTCATCCCCTAAACGACGGATGACTTCCGGGGAACAGATGTCGCCGCCCTCCTCCCAACGGGTGCGATAAAGACGCCAGAACATTTCGCGTCCTTTCCCCTGTCGACGAGCGGCCAGATATGCCAAGTTCGGCAGCTCCCACCAGGGCTGCTGGTCCACCGGCCACGCTATGCGATAGCCCAGGTGGATTGCCAGGCGCTTGATATCCTGCAAAATATAGAGGTGCTTTTCCCGGCTCATCGCAGAATAGAGCACCTTGCCGCCGCGTTCCTGCAATAGCGCGAGCGTCACTTCGTCCGGCTCCCAAGTGGGAATGTATTCCACCTCGAATTGGTCCACGTCATATATTTCCCGCAACAGACGCGAAGCTATCCATGAATAAGGGCTGCGAAAGGAAAAATAGAATCGCGGTGATCGCTTTTTCAATGCGTCGCTCCCGTTCCGCCAAGCGCTTCCCTGGTAGCCTCGTCGAAACCGACGAGCGACCATTCCCGTCGGCTTCGTATTTCCAGATAGCCGTGGGTGATCCGGCCCGTCGCAGTGTGAACCAATTCACCTGCGCGTTGAACGTAACATTCCACTCTGGCCGTGTAAGTAAAGTTCTTGAAGATGCTTTCCACCGTCAAAGCCGTGTAAACATCCTCTTCCATGAAGGCTTCGCGCCAAGTCTCCATACGGGCATGAGTCACGATGGGAATCCAGCGCTTCCGTTCAAGCATGGTTTGAATCGAAAGGCCGCAGTCGGCAAGAAAGCGGTCCACAACCTCTTCCATCAATCGCAAATACCCAGAATGTTGGAGCCGCTTATTATAGTGGCAATAAAAATATGGGATGCGTCGTTTCCAGACGAAAGTCTTAGGGCCTTCGTGAGCCTCGCAAGTTGTTACTCGATCAGTTGTAAGGCCCAAACACTGTCTTATCGCCAAGCTCGCGCCCGGCGCCAGGACGGGCATCGGACGATCAATCTCGGCAGTCACATGCCCGACCAGTTCCTCAGGTGGTTCACTTCTCGACCCGTCCTGTCTAAACAAGACTTTGAGCCTGCCGGTCAACGCCCTGGTTTTCTTACCGCCGCGCGGCACGAACATCTGAATGGAGAAGGATAGATCAGAGTCTTCAGACTGCGCCTCACTTCGGACCTCAACCTGCACCAAATCGTCGAGATTTATTCCGATCAAAAGCCGCGCATCGGAATGAACGACCTCGAGCCCGAGACCATATGTTTCGTAGAGGAATTGAGGGCCCAGCCCGCGTTCGCGGAAGTATTGGATCACAGCCTCCTCAGCCATATACATGAGGTGCTTGAACCCGATGCCGGTGGCGATGTTGGAACCTTCAAAAGACGGGTATCGTTCGACGACTGCCACATCGTTTCCCTTGAACTCTAATGCGCCGAACATCGGTTGTTCTCCAGTCTTGAGATAAATCTCAGGTTAACGTGTGGCGGCTGATAAGACTAAGATCGACTATGCTCAGCGCCCAGTACTTGAGGCGTTGCGGCGTCAGGCGGTTCGGGCTCTTGAGCCTCTTGCCGGAGTCCAAGATGAGCATGAGGAGCAGCCAGCAGAGGAGGAGAAGACGCCTCCCTTGCGCGTAACGGAAATGACACTTGTACGGGTAGAGGAAATTGTATCCTTTTTCTGGTACGCATGTAAGGCCAAGCATGGCGCGCCCTCTCTGTATCACTGGTCTGTTCGCACTTCCTAGCTTATTCACGAGACGGCTTTTTTTCAGAGCCCAGTCTCTACCCGTCACTTTTGAGTAATCAAGAGTGGGTCAGACTCTCAATGATGAGGCTGGCTACTCCTTCATCCCAACACGCTCCCGATGTAGCAACCGCCTTATGGCGACAATGTTTCAGAAGCCAGAGGCAAGCGGCAACGCACTGGATAACGCCCAGCGCGCCATAAGTCTCGCCGAGCGCGTAGCTCAGGTCCAGATAGACCGGGGGAATTCCGTTCCAGAGAGTGAGCCTACGTTCGGCGGCCTCGGCAGCCGGGTTATATGAGAGGTTCGGAGTGAGCCAGAGGTCAGGTGGAGCGGCGCCTTCATCATCAACTTCATGGATGGTACGCGCCACGTCACCCGAATAGCTATAGGCGTAACGACCCAACCGGGCATAGCCCTTAACATCACGCGCGGAGACCGATCCGGCGCTCTCCAAGACGATGGCCGCGCTGCCCTCGCCAAGGCGAGGCTTACTTTGGAAACCTAGCCAGGTAGTCGCAGCTTCTTCCATCAATCTCTCAACCAGCGGATTCACGGGTTCGACGCCGACTACTAACACACGATCCGCACGCCTTGCGCGTATCGCATTGGCCGCCAGATGCGTTGCGTCAATGCCGGAAGTGGCGCCATTACAAACCATCAGGTTGAGAGCCTTACATCCGAAACGGATGGCGAGGCTGCTAGCGATAACATTGCTGGAGAGATTGGGCATATCCAGCGGGCTTACTGAATCCGCTCCCTCACTGTAAATTGTGTCCAGCACGCGGCACACCGTATCCACATTCCCCAAGTTGGAACTTACGACGACACCGAACGTCTCAGGCGTTATTTGCGTTGCGGCGGAAGTCGGTAATCCGGCATTTGTCAGCGCCGTCTGGGCGGCGCAGAGCGCCAACTTGGTGGCGCGGTCCTTATAACGGAGTCCCTGCCGCCCCAGCTTATCGGCCGGTATAAACTCGGAAGCTTCCACTGGCGCTTTTAAAGCATCCAGTAGATTCGCGGTATCCTGAATTCCGGGGATTTCTAACCCCAAACCCGTGATGATTACCGCCGCGCCGCTCATCTGCTGATCCTCTCCAATATGACGACGGCATTTACCCCACCGAAACCGAAAGCATTTACCTGGACGATTTGCACGGGCACTGCGCGGGCTTCTCCGGCGACAATGTCCAGTCCTATAGCTTCTTCCATCGGCGCGTTGAATCCAGCGGTCGGTGGTATGCGCCCTTGGTTTAGACATTCCAGGGCCGTAGCGACGCCAACCAACCCGGAGGCCCCGGATGTATGACCGATCAGCGACTTCAGCGCCGTTATCGGCACACTCTCCGCCCGTCTTCCAAACACCTCTTTAATGGCTAACGCTTCGACCTTATCGTTCAGCGCAGTCCCGGTGCCATGCGCCAACAGCAGATCAATCTCGTCAGGTATAACGCTCGCCCGCAGGTGCGCGTCCGTCATAGCCCGCGCCATCCCCGCCTGATCAGGCGCGGTCTCATGAAAGGCGTCACAACTCATCCCCACTCCTCGCAGCGAAGCTAAAGGCGCGACACCCCTGGCCGACGCGCTGCGTTCCGATTCTAGGACCACAGCCGCCGCCCCTTCCCCTAACAGGGCTCCCCGTCGGTCTCGGTCGAATGGTTGGACACGCTCAGGACGAAGCATACTGGCGCGGTCGCCCGATCCGAACATACTCTCGGTGATCGAATCACAACCAGCGACAATCACGGCCTCCGCCTCTCCAAGTATCAGCAAGTCATCGGCCAGGCCGAGAGCGAAGCTAGAAGCGGCGCACGCATTAGATAGAGTGATGACCGGACCTGTAATGTTCGCGCTCCTCACGAGCGCGCCGCCAAAATGCAGCTCATTTACCGCTAGAGGCTGGCCATCAGCCCACCAAAGCTCAAGGCTGCGTAACTCCCGGAGACCCGTTCCGATAAGCGCTGTAAGGCGCTGCTCCCGACACTGCTCCAGGCCCGCCTCCTTAATCGCTTGATTGACAACTTCGCAGAGCCAATTGGTTGAGCGCCCTTTGATATCCCGCCGAGTGGCCGGCCGATCAGCGATCTCATAAGCGCGGGTGAGGTTGTAACGACTCTGGTTGAAGGACTGCAAAGGCTTGTTGCCTGTCAGGCCCTGACAGAAGGCTTCAAAGCAAGCCGCACGGGTCTGACCGACACTGGTTATCATGCTCGCCCCAGTAATCACTCCAGCCATTCTCTCTTCTCCCTAATCACCGCACAGCCTACGCCGCCGTGATGAGCGACAGAGGTCATCAGCGCCACCCTGCCACCGCATCCCGGTGAGTTATCAAATGAGGCCAGCAGGGCCGCTAACTGAAAGGCTCCAGCGGCGCTAAAGCACTCGCCAATCAGTCGATCAATCGCGAGCCGGTGA
>Ga0126377_10002660_pt1 | contig 12381 bp, 11 predicted proteins | sample PanSoiMetPlot_22_FD_92647 | JGI IMG/M metagenome (GOLD analysis project Ga0126377, IMG submission 92647) | Tropical forest soil microbial communities from Panama - MetaG Plot_22 | ecosystem: Environmental > Terrestrial > Soil > Tropical forest > Bulk soil | place: Panama | collected 2016-02-17
CCTTTCCGGGTCGAGATTGCCGCTGGCATCGAGCAGCGTGTCCGGCTCTGCGCGCAGGATGCGCGGAATGAAGCGCTCGCGCATCTGCGCGCCGCAGGCATAGCGGCCGGTGGAGTTGAACGCGAAGCCCGTGACCGGCCTGCCATCGCGCATGACGTCGGTGATGACAGCCACCACCGAGGTGGTCATCTCGGTGAAGTCGAAGCTCGAGTTCTTGAGTTCTGATTTGAGTGGAATCGCGGTTTCGCGGATGTCAAGGATACGCATGAATGACTGTCAGTCCACCTGTTGATCCCGCTCGCAAGCATTAACGTTTGGTCATGATACACGATTTGCCGTGGTGTGGCCCCACTGCCGTCATCTTGCAAGGTAGCATGCGCCGCGGGTGGCGATGTGGGAGGGAATCAGCATGCAAAGCTGGTTGCCGCGCGACCTCTGGACCGATGCGCGCCATTATCAGATCGCAGCGCTCTCGACATTGGTGATCTACAATATCGGCTGGCTCGACTTCGGCGCCCGGCCGCTCAACAGCGCGCTGGCCCTCACCAGCTCGATCCTCACTCAGATTGTCTGCTCGCGCCTTTACGGCCTGCCGAACATCGATCTGCGCTCGCCGCTGATCACCGGGCTTTCGCTCAGCCTGCTACTGCGCGCCGATGAACCTTGGCTGCATGCGGTCGCGGGCGTCATCGCGATCGGCTCCAAGTTCGTGCTGCGCATCGACGGCAAGCATATCTGGAATCCGGCCGGCCTAGCCATCGTGGTGTTGCTGTTCAGCTCGAACGACGTCTGGATCTCGCCCGGGCAATGGGGTTCGGCGGTCTGGCTTGTCGCGCTGCTCAGCTTCTTCGCGATACTGGTGTTGCACGCCGCACGTCGCTCCGACATGGCGCTGTTCTTCCTCGGCTGCCATGCGGCACTGCTGTTCGCACGCGCTTATTGGCTGGGCGATCCGATCGCAATCCCGATCCATCAGCTGCAGAGCGGCTCGCTCCTTATCTTCGCATTCTTCATGATTTCCGATCCGCGCACCTCGCCCGACGCGCGGCTCGGCCGTTTCCTGTTCGCCGCCTCAGTCGCGATCCTGGGCCACTATCTCGCGTTTTTCATGCAGATGCGGCCGGCGCTCTACATCGCGCTGATCGCGATCTCCCCGCTCACCCTTCTCATCGACCGCATCCTGCCGGCAGAGCGCTTCGCCTGGAGCCGGCCGGCCAGCCAGGGAGCCTCCCAATGAACGTCTCCTCGCGCCTGAAAAGTACTGTCGCCGTCCTTGCCGTGCTGGCTGCGATCGCGGGACCGGCCGCCGCCTTCTGCGGCTTCTATGTCGCCAAGGCCGATTCCAAATTGTTCAACAAGTCTTCGAAGGTCGTGCTGACGCGTGACGGCAACACCACCGCAATCACCATGGCGAGCGATTATGAAGGCGAGCCGAAGGAATTCGCGGTCGTCATTCCGGTGCCGACCTTCATCGAGCGCAAGCAGATCGGCGTGGTCGACATGAAGACCATCGATCACCTCGATGGCTACACGGCACCGCGGCTGGTTGAATACCACGACGCCGACCCGTGTGCGCCGATACTACTCAGGCCCATGGTGCAGCGCGGTGCTGTTCCAGCCGCGGCTCCCACTCTTCAGGCTGGCCAGCGCGACTACCGGGGCGTGACCGTCGAAGCCAACTACGATGTCGGTGAATACGACGTGTCGATCCTGTCCGCGCAAGAGAGCGACGGCCTGGTCAACTTCCTCAACGACAACGGCTACAAGATTCCGGCCGGCGCCGACGCCGTGCTCGGCAGCTACATCAAGCAGAAAATGCGCTTCTTCATCGCCAAGGTGAATCTCGACCGCATGGCGAAGCTCGGCAACAGCTATCTGCGGCCGCTGCAGGTACGCTATGAGACGCCGAAATTCATGCTGCCGATCAGGCTCGGCACCGTCAACGCGAACGGCCCGCAGGACCTGATCATCTATGCGCTGAGCCGCAACGGCCGGGTCGAGACCGCGAACTATCGCACCGTCAAGCTGCCGTCCGACATCAATGTGCCGCTGTTCGTGAAGGACGACTTTCCGACCTTCTACAAGTCGATGTTCGACCGGGCGGTCGCGCGCGAGAACATGCGCGCCGTGTTCGTCGAATATGCCTGGGACATGGCCTGGTGCGACCCATGCGCGGCCGATCCCTTGAGCAACAAGGAGCTGGTCGAGCTTGGGGCGCGCTGGATAGCCAGCGATGACAACGGGCCATTCCGCTCGGTGCAGGGCGCCAATGCCTATGTGACGCGACTGCACGTGCGCTACGACGCGCAGAGCTTCCCGGAGGATCTCGTGCTGACCGAGACGCGCGACCGTTCGAACTTCCAGGGCCGTTATGTGCTGAACCATCCCTGGAAAGGCGCGATGAGTTGCGAGGCGGGCGCCAAGTATCGCGCCGAGCTGCCCAAGCGCTTCGAACAGGAAGCGCGGAACCTCGTCGATCTCACCGGCTGGCCACTCGCTGATGTGCTCGCCGAGATGGAAGCGAGCGGGCAGCCGACAAGGACGCGGTGAGAGGGTTCAAAGATCGAGGTGCAGGAACTGATTGAACGACGTCACCTCGTAGCCGCCAAACGCTTCGCCGTCGACGAAGCCGTTCTTGCGATAGAGCGCAAGCGCCGGCTCGAATGCATCACCCGAGCCGGTCTCGAGACTGAGGCGCCGATAGCCGCGCTGTTTTGCGACATTGAGGATGTGATTGAGCAGCGCGGCGGCGACGCCCTTGCGCAGGTGCCCCGGATCAGTGCGCATTGATTTGATCTCACCCGTGGCGACATCAAGCTGCTTGAGCGCCGCCATGCCGAGCAGCTTGTCGTCAAGCCATGCGGTGTAGACGCTGATATCAAAGGCCTTGAGACCTGACAGATCGAGCGCGTAGACGCTGCCCGGCGGGGAACTCGCGTGCATGCCGGCAAGGTGCAGGCGCAACAGCGTCAGGAGTTGCGCGTTCTCGAAGTCGCCCGGCACGATGACCATGCAGGCCTCATGGCAGCAGCCGCACAGCTGGGGCCGAGCTTCCGCTTACGCCAGCAGGCCCGCGACCGGCTTCACGGCGCTGCTCTCGGGGAACACCTTGCTGGCGAGCACGCCTTCGTCGACGCGCAGGTGATCGCGCAGCAGCCCTTTGAGCACGGCGCGCAGATCAGTGGTCGCCTTAAGATCGCGCTTCTCGTGCAAGTTTGCTTCCTTAAGGCCCGGCCAGTCGGTCACGACGCGACCGCCCTTGAGCGCGCCGCCAGCCAACAGCGCGACCGTGCCAGTGCCGTGATCGGTGCCGTCGGTGCCGTTGATGCGCGCGGTGCGGCCAAACTCGGTGATGATCGCGACCACGCTCTCGCGCCACGCCTCGCCCATGTTGGTCTCGATCGCCGCGATGGCGCCGTCGAGCGCGCCGAGCAGCGCCGCAAGCCGGCCGTCGAGCGCGCCCTCATTGGCGTGCGTATCCCAGCCATCGAGGGCAAGCGCACCGACGCGCGGGCCGTCCGGCCGCGCCATGAACTTCGCCGCTGTGCCGGCCGCTTCCGCAAAGAAGGCACGCACCTGCGCGGCGGCGGCGGGCCGCGACTGGCCATCCACCCCGCGCGCGATCTCGGCAAGCCCCATGCGTTCCTCCAGGACGCGCGCGAGCGCCGGATCGGCATGGCGATAGAGATCAAGGAGCCGCATCGCGGTATCGTCGCTCGCCGGCGGCAGCCGCGGCGGGGTCCATGACAGCACCGGCGCCGGCCCGCGCACGACCAGCGGCGCGATCGGGCCGACCGCGAACGCATTGCGCGCGTTGGAGCGCACCGGATTGGCACTGCCTGCCGGCTCGAGCGCCGCGAGCGCGCGATTGAGCCAGCCGGTCGAGACCGCACCAGGACGGACAAGGCCGCTCTCGAGCACATCCTGGCCGTCGAAATGCGAGCGCTCGCGATAGGGCGTCGCCGCCGCATGCACGATAGTGGCAGCGCCAGCCTGATAGAGCCGATGCAGGTTCGGCATCGCCGGATTGAGCGCAAACATGGCGTCCAGCACGAGCCCAGGCGTCTTGCCTGCAAGCGTGAGCGCCTTGTCGCCGCGCAGCGCGATCCAATCCGGATCGCCGACCGGCGCAACTGCCGCGAGCCCATCGAGCGCGCCGCGCAGCACGATCACGAGCAGGCGCGGATCGCGGCCTTCGGCGCGCGCAAGCCGCGGCAGATGCGCCCAGGCGAACAGTGTGCCGGAAGCGAGCAGCAGTTGCCGTCGGGTTGGAGCATGCAGGTTGCGGGTCATGACTTGGCTCTTTGGTTCGAGACGCGTCATCTGCGTTGAAATTCGGGCGCCATCAGCAATAGCGCCAGCGCCTGCGTCCGGCTCTCAGCACGTGCCACCGTGCGCCTCGTTTCGGCCGATGCGATCGGCGCGAGCACATCCTCGAACACGGCGTTCGGATCGGCGGCGGCAGCAATGCGCGTCGCCATCTGGTTGGCGACATCGAGCCGCTGCGAGAGCCCGTCGAGCCAGGTCGCGTCATCGTCCGCAAAGCCATTGGGCGCCGGTGGCCGCCACAGCGGCTCGCCAAGCAGGTTCTGCACCTGCATGATCGGACGGACATCCGGGGAGCTGACCCCGGTTGCGCGGAGCGACGCCACGATCCATTCGGTCGGCTTGCGCAGCTTGCTGCGCGGCGTCGCCCAGGATTCGGGTGAAGCGACCAGCGTCTTGGCCATTTCCTTGAGATCGCCCTCGGTCTCGCGGAAGCGCTTGGCCAGCCGTTCGACCAGCGCAAGCGCGGGATCGTCGGCGACGAAATGTTTGGCAAGCTTGTGTGCCACGTGCTGGGCAGTGGCGGGGTGGCGGGCGAGATCAGCGAGCACGCGGCGGCCCTGATCGAAGCCCGCGTCGGCATAGGCCTGGCCAATGACCGTCTGTGTTCCAGGCTCATGCATGCGCGGATCGAACGTGAACTCGCCGCCGCGCAACGGATCCTGCGCCAGCGGAACAACGCTCCAGCCGGTGATGACCTTGGCGAAACTCGTGACATCGTCCTGGGTGTAGACCGTGCGCACCCCGAGCGTATGCAATTCGAGTATCTCGCGCGCAAGATTCTCGTTCAGGCCGCGACCGCGATTCTTGCCAGCCTGCGAGGTCGGACCGACCGAGCGTGCGTTGTCGAGATAGAGCAGCATCGCTGGATGCCTCTCGACCGCGCGCAGCATGTCGACGAAGCGGCCGAGCACGTTGGCGCGGATCGCCTCACGCTCGAACGCGCCCGCGATCGGGCGCACGCCGAACTTGTCGGCCGATACGCAGAAATGATTCGACCAGAACCAGGCGAGCCGCTCCACAAAACCGATCTCGGCATAGAACGCCGTGGCAAGCCGCGCCTTGGCCTCGTCGAGATAGATCTGTTGCGGCGCGATGCCGGACTTGGGGTCGGGTTTAACCGCGTCGCCCACAGGAGCCCCAGTATCCTTGGAGTCTTTGGCCGCGTCTTTCGCGTCTTTCGCTTCTTGGCTTTCCTTCGACGCCGATTTGGCGTTGCGACGCAGCTCGCGTTGTGCCTGCTGGAATGCGAACGCGGCGCGGCTGGCAACGCTGCTGCTCATCAGCTCGTGATTGGGGACGACACCGGCGTTCGGCTGATCGAGCTCGGCCAGCAGTGCGCCGCGCGGGTCGGAAGCAATGGCCGCAATCGAGCCGGTGCGTGGCCCGAGACCAAAACGATTGAGTGCAAGAGCTGCTTCTGCTTTGGAATCAAGAGCCATGCGTTGATTGCCCGCCAGACTCGCCACATCCTTCTACACCATTCAAAGCACTGATGTCGAAAGCGAGGCGGCGAGGCTGCATTAAATTATTGCAACAATGAACGAATTGACAGCAATCGCGGCCGCCGTGGTTACGGTCGCAACTGGTTTGGTTGGGCGGTAGCCGGGGCATCTCCGCAAGCGCCAGCCGTGATTGGACGCGCCACAACCCAAAGCACCAGCGCCAACACCGCAATTCCCCCCAGCACCAGGAACGCAGCCGCATAGCCCAAATGCTCAGCGACCAGACCGCCGACCGTCGCGCTCAGGGACGCGCCGATACCTTGCATGGTCATCGTGGCGCCCAGGCCGGCATTCACATGTCCGGTGCCGGCGAGGATACGGGCAACCAACCCTGGCACGGCGACGCCGAGCATGCCGGCGCCGATACCGTCCAGCAGCTGGACGGGTGCAAGCCCGATGGGACTGGTGATCAGGCATGCGATGAGCCCGCGCACCGGCAACGCGAGGAGCGCAATCAGAAACACCGCCCAATAGCCGCGCTGATCGGCTAGCCGCGCCGCATAAAGCGCGGTCGCGATCATGGTGAGCTGAGCAATGATGATCGTGGCACTGGTGAACACGCTCGGGTCGCCGGCGCCGCGCGCAACCAGCGCCTGGCCGAGCAGGGGAAGCATCGCGGCATTGCCGAGGTGAAACAACAATACCGTGAGGCCGAGCACCAGCAGCGGTCCCGACGTGACCAGTACGGAGAAGCTGGTCCCTTGGTCGCCAGGAGCCGAGCCAAGCCCACGCGCGGCCTTGTGATCGATGTGGTTGGGATCAATGGCAGCAGTTGCCACCAAAGCGCCAACCGCCATCGCGGCCATCACGGCAAAGACCGCACCGAGACCAAACAAATAGCCAAGGAAGCCGGCCAGCAGGGCGGCTGTGACATTGCCGGCGTGGTTGAAAGCTTCATTGCGACCGAGCTGATGCGCGTAGCCCTGCTGTTTGACGAGACCGAGGGTTATCGCCGCGACTGTGGGTGGCATCATCGCAGCTGCAATTGCGTTGGTCGATTGCGCCGCCGACGTCGCAACAAATGAAGGGAAGAAGAGAATAACCGACGACGCTGCGATCACGGCCATCATGGCGGTCACCAGGATGGCGCGTTTCGTAACAAACTTGTCAACAAGCATGCCGGCAGGGGTCACCGCCACCATGCCGGCGAGCCCCCCAATAGTCATGACGAAACCGATCTCGGCTGGCGACCAACTCTGCTTTTGCAGGAAGACACCGAGAAACGGGCCGAGCCCGTCGCGAACATCCGCCATGAAGAAATTCAGCGCGCACAGCGCCAGCAGCGAGCGGTTCATGTTTTTTGGTGCCGACGAAGCGCGCCGAGCGGGGTCCATGGCGCTTGGTTCCGCGCTCAACAACGCCGTCGGTGCTACCAAGTTCCGGCAACCGCCGTCGCAAAGTGGCTCGTCTCACAGTGGCCCGCGAAAAATAAAGAACGCGCCGGCTGCAACCAAAACAAAGCCGATGGCGTAATTCCAGGTGATCGGCTCCTTGAGATAGAGAACGGAGAAGCCGGCAAACACCAGCAGCGTGATGATCTCTTGGATGGTCTTGAGCTGGGCGGTCGTATAGACCGCGCTGCCTAATCTGTTGGCAGGAACCGCCATGCAGTATTCAACGAAGGCAATTCCCCAGCTCGCCATGATCACGCCGATGAGCGGCGTCTCCTTGAAGCGCAGGTGCCCATACCAGGCGAGCGTCATGAACACGTTGGAACCGATCAGCAGCAGGATCGGAAGCAGCGAAGGCGACAGGATCGAGGGCATGTAAGGCACCGTAATTGCTGAGACTTCGGCAGGATGCTCTCACCATATCGCACACTCAGGTGAAGGCGTCTGTGCTGGCGAGCGATCACCGCACTGTTCACGGCCAGCCGGATGTGCCACACCCTGGCCCGGCTTTGGCAGCAGCGCAGGCGACCCGGCTCAGGCTATGGAGCTCTGGGACGCGTAAAAATCGCGTTGACTTGCTTCAGTTCCGCTGGTGTGAGAGGCCCGAAAATTCCCTGTGAACCTTCCGCGCCGCATGGTCGTCTCAATTGTGTCGCAACATAGCTATGAATCCTGTGGCCTGAATCCGGAGAACCGAAGATGCGCATGCTCTCCTCAACCGTTATGGCATTTGCCGCCCTTTTTATCGCGCTGGCGCCGCCAGCGGCGATTGCTCAGCAGCCACAACAGCAGCAGCAGCAGCAGCAACCACAGCTCGCGCCACCCAAGGCTTACAAGCCGGTTCCGGTGAAGCTGCCGCAGCCGGTGAGCGATGCCAGCTTCGGAACCTTTCGTCAGCAACTCGCGCAAATCGCCGAGAAGAAGGACCGCGCCGCGCTCGCACGCTTGCTGGCTCAGAAATTCTTCTGGATCCCCGAAGGCAAGGACATCGCTGAGAAGAACAAATCGCCGATCGACAACCTGTCCAAGGCCATCGGGCTCGAGGGCCAGGACCCGCCCGGCTGGGATCTGCTTGCCGGATTTGCCACCGAGCCGACCGCTGAGCCGATCAACGATCCCGACCACCCCGGCGTGATCTGCGCGCCCGCCGAGCCCACGATCGACGACAAGGCGTTCGAGGAATTGGTGACGTCGACGCAAACCGATCCGGCGGAGTGGGGATACCCGACCAAAGACGGGATCGAGGCGCGAGCACAGGCGCAGGCGAACTCGCCGGTGGTCGAGAAGCTCGGTCTGAATCTGGTGCGCGCCTATCCGGATGAATCGCCGTCCGGCGCAGTGAATGCCGACATGATCCGCATCGTCACGCCGTCGGGCAAGCTGGCCTTCATCCCGACCGATGCCTTGCTGCCGCTGGCGAGCGACCAGGTCTGCTACATCAAAGAAGGAGCGAACTGGAAGATCGCGGGTGTCATCGGCGGCGTGCCACCGGCCCGCTAAACGCGAACTAGCCTATTGCATTCAAAATCGAGGCGGGAGACGGTTGTCTCCCGCCTCTCGCATTTTGTGGGGGCAGCGCCGCGCGCACTCGCGGTGCAGGGGGTAACAGCGCAACGAAGTCTTGGGAGGAAAACACATGCCGCGAATACACTTGGCCGCCGCACTTGCCACCACCGTGGCGGCGCTGCTCACCAACACCGCACAAGCCCAGCAGCCACAACAACCGCCGTTCGCGACCACCAAGGTCGACGGCACGGAGAATGTCTATATCTTCCGTTTCGGTGGCCATCAGTCGATGTTCATCGTCACGCCTGCGGGCGTCATTGCGACCGATCCAATCGGGCTGCGTCGGCCGGCCGCGAAAGCCTATATCGAGGAGATCGAGAAGATCACGAAAGCGCCAATCCGCTACGTGATCTACAGCCATAGCCACTTCGACCACATCGCTGGCGGCAAGCCGTTCAAGGACAAGGGCGCAACCTTCATCGCACACACCAATGCCAGAGCGCGAATCCAGCAGGTCAAGGATCCTGATGTTGTGGTCCCCGACCAGGTAGTGACAGGCGCCAAACGCAACATCACGCTTGGCGGCACCACGCTCGAGCTCAACTACGTCGGCAAGAACCACTCCGACTCGACGCTGGTGATGCGGCTGCCGAAGGAAAAGATCATCTTCACGGTCGACTGGATCCCGCTCAATGGTGTGCAGTTCCGCGGCATGGCCGACAACTATCTGCCCGACATCGAGGACGGGCTGAAGAAAGTGATCGCAATGGACTGGGTGCGGATGATCCCCGGTCATCCCGGCCCCGGCGGCCGGCTTGGCACCAAGGACGATGCCCGCACCGCGCTCTCCTATCTGCAGGATCTCTCGGCGGCGGTGAAGGAAGCGGCCGGCCAGGGCAAGTGCTACGCCGATGCCATGAAAGACATCAAGCTGCCCAAATATGAAAGCTTCGGCAACTACGCGGCCAACCTGCCGATGAATATCGAGCGCTACTGCGACTATTACAACCGCGGGATTTGAACCTGCACAATGGCGCGGAAGTCACTGGCTTCAGTCAGTTGGCTTCCGCGCCGTCAAGCCAATCGGCCTCGTGACCTCAATCAAGTCGCAACAAACAATCATCGAGGGAGGATCTTAACATGAAACGGATCAATATCGCCTTACTGACCGGCGCAGCCTTGTTGGTGGCGGCTGCGGCACATGGTCAAGGCGTTGATTTCTCCAAGGTCGAGATCAAAACGACAGACCTCGGCAACAGGACCTATATGCTGGAGGGCCAGGGCGGCAACATCACCGTTGCGGTGGGTACCGACGGCATCATCATGGTCGACAGTCAGTTCGCGCCGCTCCACGACAAGATCAAAGCGGCCATCACAAAGATCTCGCCGCTGCCGATCAAGTATCTGATCAACACGCACTATCACGGCGATCACGTCGAGGGAAACGAGCTGTTCCAGAAGGAAGGCGCGACCATCGTCGGACACGACAATCTTCGCATCCGGCTCGCCGCCGGCACCACCAATCTCTTCAACGGAAACAAGACTCCGCCTGCGCCGGCGGGGAGGATCCCGACGCTGACCTATCAGGTCGGCGACATGAAAGTCGAAGTGGGTGGCCGCGTCGCTGAGCTCAAGCACGTGATCAATGCCCATACCGACGGCGACACCTGGGTCTATTTCCCGGATGCCAACGTGCTCGCGCTCGGCGACACGTTCTCGCGCGGACGATACCCCAATATCGACTGGAGCAATGGCGGCGGCATCGAAGGAATGGTCCTCGCCAGCGATCGGTATCTCAAAGCGGCCAACGACAACACCAAGATCGTGCCTGGCCATGGTTCGCTCGCCAACAAGGCCGACCTTCAGGATTTCCGCAACATGCTGGCAACGGCGCGCGACCGGGTGAAGAAGCTTTACGACGAAGGGAAGACCGAGCAGCAGGTGCTTGCGATGGATCCATTGGCGGATCTCAATGCGAAGTGGGCGCAGCCGACCGGTCTTGCAAGCGGACCCAGCTTCCTGCGCAACGTGTACAATTCGTTCCGCAATCACAATTGATTGGGAATGCCGAGAGTTTCGCCGGAGGCGAGCGTTTCGCCCCGGCGCTATCGGTGACGCTCGGACCGACGCCCTCGCTATTTGGCCGCGCCGGTCACCTCGCCCTGTGAGAAATATCTCAGATCAGGCGGCTGCTGTCCCTTTCTGGCCGGCATCAACAACCCATCGGCGCCGATCATGTAGTTCTCGGTGCCGATGCGCACATGCTGGTTGTTCTCGGTGCAGACAACCTCGCGCCACCACGGGAACTGCTGCGTCATATCGCGCTGATATTTCCTGGTTACCTTCCAGGGGCGCGTCAATGCGGTGTCGATGGTCGTGATCTCGTCGTAGAGGATGTTCGCATCGGCCTTGTCCTGATAGATCCGCTCCTTCACGACGGTCTTATTGTCGCTGTGCAGCGGCAGGCCGCTAGTGTCATAGGCGCGCGGCCCTTTGAAGCCGCGGGTCTCGACTTCGAGCACATTGAAGCGACCAGTATTGCCCTCATCGACCCATCTGCCGATCGAGTAACCCCGGAACGATGGCTCGATGTCGTCCGGCCAAGGCCGGCCATCGGTGTGAATGCGGCGATGATCGTGGATGTGGTCGATCAGGATGTACGTGGTCTCGGGCGTGACCACGACTTCCATCGACTCGTAAGCGATCATCGCACGCGGCATGCCGGGCGGCAGGCACATGTAGGATGGCTCAGTGCCATGACCGCCGGCGAGTTGATCCTTCACATTGGCCTCGTAGACCGCCTTGTATTCCTCGGTCAGCGGAGCGAGCGTGCCGCGGCCCGGCGGCTTCTCAGGGTCGAACGAGCCGCGTGGGCTCAACGTGTTCCACTGCCCTTTCAGATTGGGATATTTGGAGTCATCGGCCGCGGCGGTGAATGCGGCAAGGAGCGCTCCCGCGAGCGCAGTTGCGGCGATCGAGCTTCGATGCGACATGACTGACCCTCCCATTGATGTGCGATCGACGGTGTGCGTTCGACTTTTTGTGCGGCATTGCTTCCAATACAGAGGCTACTTCTGCGATTGATTGAAATAGCGCAGGTCCGGCGGCGCCTGATTCTTCTTGACCGGCATCAGGTAGCCGTCGCCGCTGACCATGTAGTTGTCCTTGCCGATCCAGACGTGATGATTGTTCTCGGCGCAATGGTTGAAATACCAGACCACATTCTTGCGCTCGCGCTCATATCTCTTGGTCACGGTCCAGGGACGCGTGAGTGCATTGTCGATCGTGGTGATCTCGTCGAGCAGGATCTCCTTGTTCGTCTTGTCGAGCGAGATGCGCTCCTTGACGACGGTTTCACCATCGTCGTGCAGCTCGATGCCGCTTGCCTCGTAGGTACGGGGCCCCTTGAGACCGCGGGTCTCGATTTCGAGCACGTCGAAGCGGCCATCGCCATCCTCGTCGATCCATTTGCCGATGGAATAGCCGGTGAAGGTCGGCTCGATCTCCTTGGGCCAGGTCCGCCCGTCGGTGTAGATCCGGCGCGGATCGGTGTAATCGGTCAGGATGTAGGTCGTGTTCGGCATGATGATGATTTCCATCGGAAAGATGACGCTCATCATGCGCGGCATGCCGGGCGGGATGCATTTGCCGAG
>Ga0126377_10002661_pt1 | contig 12380 bp, 9 predicted proteins | sample PanSoiMetPlot_22_FD_92647 | JGI IMG/M metagenome (GOLD analysis project Ga0126377, IMG submission 92647) | Tropical forest soil microbial communities from Panama - MetaG Plot_22 | ecosystem: Environmental > Terrestrial > Soil > Tropical forest > Bulk soil | place: Panama | collected 2016-02-17
CACCAGGTTGGTCCCGGTCACCCACGACGCCTCGTCGGAGGCGAGGTAGACGAAGGCGTCGGCGAGGTCGGCCGGGCGCCCCAGCCGCCCCAGCGGCGCGCGCTCTCCGATGGCGCGTTCGGCCTGTTCGGCGTCCGGTTGCGCGGCCAGGTAGGCCTCGAGCATCGGCGTGCGCACGAACCCCGGTGAGACGCAGTTGGCGCGGATGCCGTCGCGCGCGCCGTCGAGCGCCAGGCACTTGGTCAGCATGATCGTGCCGGCCTTCGCCGCGGCGTAGCCGGCCTGGCCCTCGGTGCCCCACATCCCCGCGATGGACCCGGTGCTGACGATCGCGCCGCCTCCCGCCGCGATGAAGTGCCGCCAGGCGGCGCGCGACATGAGATAGACGCTCTTGAGGTCGACCGCGAGCACGCGATCCCAGTCGTCCTCGCCGAGGTCGTGGACGGCGCCGGCCATCGGGATGCCGGCGTTGTTGATCAGCCCGTCGAGCCCGCCGAGGGTCTCGGTGGCGGCCGCGATCGCCGCGGCGACCGCCGCACCGTCGGTCACGTCGGCCACCACGCCCGTTTCGGCGCCGAGCTCGCGGGCGATCGTCCCGCCGGTCTCGGGGTCGAGGTCGACGACGACGACGCGCGCGCCCTCGCCGATGCACCGGGAAGCCACCGCGTGCCCGATCCCGCGCGCGGCGCCTGTGATGACCATTCGCTTTCCGGCCAGGCGCCCGTGCCCAGGTGGGCCGATGTCAGACATTCGCGTAACCTACCAGCGCCCTTCTACCCGGCCGAGTCGGTGTTCGGCCCGTCCCACGGGGAGCCAGGTGCCCGACTACGAGATCAACTTCAGCCTCGCCGGACGCGTCGCCGTCGTCACGGGAGCCGCCCAGGGGATCGGCCAGGCCGTGGCGGCGGGCATGGCCCACGCCGGCGCCGACGTCGCCGCCATCGACCTCGACAGCGACCGCCTCGCGGAGACGCGCGGGCTGGTCGAGGCCACGGGCCGGCGCTGCCTGGCGCTCGGTTGCGACATCGGCGATCGCGAGGCCGTCGACGCCGCGTTCGACGAGATCGCCGCGCAGCTGGCCCCGGCCGACGCGCTCGTCAACTGTGCCGGCGTCATCGCCCCGAACGAGCCCGCCGAGGACGCCAAGGAGCGGGACATGGACCTGCTGTGGCGCGTGAACGTGAAGGGCACGTTCTTCTGCGCCCAGGCGGCCGCGCGCCAGATGATCGGACGCGGGCGCGGGCACATCGTGAACCTCGCATCGCAGGCGGCGATCGTTTCGCTGCCCCATCAGTCGGCCTACACGGCCTCGAAGGGGGCGGTCGCGGCGCTGACGCGCAGCCTGGCCATCGACTGGGGCAAGTACGGCATCAACGTCAACGCGATCGCGCCGACCTTCGTCTGGACGCCGATGGCCGCACCGATGCTCGAGATCAAGGAGGTCCGCGACGCGTCGGAGCGCAGGATCCCGCTCGGACGCCTCGGCCAGCCTCAGGACATCGCCGGGGCCGCGATCTTCCTCTGCAGCGACGCGGCCAGCCTGATCACCGGTCACCTGCTCCCTGTCGACGGCGGGTGGACTGCGGGCGAGCCCGAGCTCGCTCTCTGATCGACGGCACCGCGCGCTCGAGCACGACCGCGAGCACCACGCCCCAGAGCATGGGGTTGGCGATCAGCTGCACGACGGGCGAGAGCGAGCTCCCGACGGCGATCCACACCAGGCTCGGCACCAGCGCGGGCGCTACGACGAGCGCCAGCATCCAGATCGGCTCGGTCACCGTGTTGCCGATCGTCTGCAGCAGGATCATGGTCAGCACGACGGCCAGCAGCGCGGCGGAGACGCTGAGCGGCAGGGCGGCCGTGATCTCGACGATCGGGCGGACGAATGCGACGGTGCCGATGAGCAGCGCGGCCAGGACGAGCGGGCGGCGGCGCGGATTTCCGAGCAGCCGCGCGATCCCGATCGAGTCAAGGCGCGAGACCGTCCCGACCACGTTGCCGACCACCGCGCCCCCGGCCTGGGCCGCGCCGTGCATGAGGAACGCGCGGCCGGATGCGTCGCCGCGCGAGACGAGCGCGTGCTCGAGGGCCACCACCTTCCCCGACGCGATCGTGTTGAACGCGGCCAGGGCCCCCGCGACGAGGAACGGGAGCACGACGGCCACGCCGATGTCCGGGCTACCCCACGGGAAGAGCACAGGTGTCTGCAGGCCCCCGCTCGTGTCCACGCTCGGCACCCCGTCGAGGAGCAGGTACATGCCGGTGCCGGCCAGGAGCGCGACCAGCAGGCTGTACGGGCTCCAGCGTGGATGTCCGCGAAGGAGCAGGACGGAGCCCACGACCACGAGCGTGCTCGCCCACGCTGCGCCGTCACCGGGGAGGCCGTCGCTCGCGCCGATCGCACGCTCGTACGTGGCGGGGATGACGGCGAGCGTCACGGTGAGCACGAAGACGTTGGCGACGAGGGGCGTGAAGGCGCGCGCCATCAGGCGGTCGACCCGCAGCACCGCCATCAGCGCGACGCCCGCGCCCGCGGCCAGCAGCCCGCCGGTGATGGCGTCCAGGCCGTGCGAACCGTTGGCGGTCACGACGGTGATCGCGGCGAGGTACGCGCTGGCCGGACCCTCGTACATCGGAAGCCGGAACCCGAGTAGGACCTGGAGTAAAGTCGCGAAGGCGAGGCCAAGCATCGAGCCCACGATGAGCGCGTGCACACGGTCCGGCGTCACGCCCGCAAGCGAGCCCGCGACGAGCCAGAACCCCAATGCCGACGGCACTACCGCGAGGGTCCACAGGCCAGCGGCCACGAGATCCTCACGCAGGTTGGCGCGTCGTCGTCCGGCCCCCGCCGCTTCCACGGGCTCGCACTCGGCAGAGAGCGGCGCTGACCGCACCCCGCGATACGTTAGTGAACGAATGCATGCAACTGCATACCGAGCGCTATAAGATGAGGAGCTGCTGATGAGCCTGCCCGATCTCACCGGCGCCGTTTCGACGTTTTCTCCTGGCGAGGAGGCGTATCTCGCCATCCGCCGATCCATCCTCGAAGGGACGCTGCGTCCCGGACAGCGGATCGTCGAGCAGCAGCTCGCGGAGGCGCTGAGCGTCAGCCGAACGCCGGTGCGCGAGGCGCTCGTCAAGCTCGAGCGCGAGAACCTCGTCGCCAGGATGGGGCGCGGAATGGCCGTGCGCACGTACTCCAGCGACGAGGTGCGCGACATCTACGAGCTGCGTGCGCACCTCGAGAGCTTCGCCGCGCGGATCGCGTGTGAGCGCATCACCGGTGCCGAGCTGGGCGCGCTCGAGGGCGTGCAGGACGACCTCGAGATGGACCGCTCGGACGAGCCGGAGGGCGAGGCCATCCGCAACCTCGCCCAGGCCAATCAGCGCTTCCACGCGGTGGTCGTGCGCGCTGCCCGCAACGCTCCCCTGGAGCGCTGCTTCACCCAGGTCGTCCAGCTGCCTCTGCTCTACAAGGCGTACCTCTGGTACGACGAGGACGAGAAGCGCGCCTCCTCCCAGGACCACCGCGAGTTGCTGACGATGCTCCGCAACCGCGACGGCGAGGCGGCCGAGCCCCATTGGCGCCAGCACCTGCTGCGCGGGCGCGACGCGCTCCTCCAGCACCTCGCGGCGCACGAGGCGGAAGAGGCATGAGATGAGCGCAGCATGAAGGCAGTCCGCTACCACGAGCACGGACCAGCCAGCGTGCTGCGCTACGAGGAGGTCGAGGACCCGGTGCCGGGCGAGGGCGACCTCGTCATCGGCATGCGCGCCTGCGGCGTCAACCACTTCGACATCGACCTGCGCGCGGGCGTGTCGCGCTGGCCGCTGCCGCTGCCGCACCAGCTCGGCGTCGAGTTCGCCGGCGTGGTCGAGTCCGTCGGACCCGGGGTCGAGGGCTTCGCGCCCGGCGACCGCGTATGGGCACGTCACGAGATCGAGTGCGGCCACTGCGCGTACTGCTTCCGCGGGCGCCCGAATCTCTGCCGCAATGCGCAGATGTTCAGCGTCCAGCTGCTCGGCGGCTACGCCGAGCGGGTCGTCGCGCCCGCGCGCGGGACCCATGCCCTCCCCGACTCGCTGAGCTTCGAGCAGGCCGCGGCCGGCCAGGTGGTGTTTGCCACCGCGTACCACATGCTCGTCACCCGCGGGCGCGTGGAGCCGGGGCAGACCGTCGTCGTGCAGGCGGCCGGCAGCGGCATCGGCCACGCCGCCGTGCAGATCGCGGCGATGGCCGGCGCGCGCGTGATCGCCACGGCCGGCGCGCCCGAGAAGCTTGCTCGCGCGCGCCAACTCGGCGCCGATGAGACGATCAACTACCGCGAGGAGAAGCTCGCCGAGCGGATCCTCGAGCTCACCGACGGCGTGGGCGCGGACCTCTACATCGAGCACGTCGGAGGCGACCTGTTCATGGAGAGCCTCCACGGCCTGCGGCCGGGCGGCCGCCTGGTCACCTGCGGGGGCCACGCCGGCGAGACGCCGCCGATCGACATCATCGAGCTGTTCCGCAACGAGTGGGAGGTCCTCGGCTCGCGGATCGGCACGGCCGAGGAGATGGTGCTGGTGATGGACCTGTTGGCGGAGGGGCGCCTCGAGGCGTCCGTCCATGCGGCGATCCCGCTCGCGGAGGCGCCGGAGGCGCACCGGATCCTCGAGCAGCGCGAGCAGACCGGGAAGGTGGTGCTGGTCCCGTGAGCACGCCCGACGACCTTCCGCGCCCGGACGACTACGTCTCGATCTACACCCGCGGCGTCGATCTGCATCCGCGCACGACGTGCCTGGTGATGGTCGACCTCATGTACGCCACGGGCCACCGCGATTACGGCCTCGGCGCGCTGCTGCGCGAGCAGGGCAAGATCGAGGAGGCCGAGTACCGCTTCTCGCGCATCGAGGAGCTCGTCGTGCCCAACACGCTGCGCCTGCTCGCCTGGGCGCGCGAGCACGACGTGCGCCGGGTCTTCCTCACCTACGGCTCGGAGGTCAGCGATTACAGCGACCTGTCGGCGCAGATGCTCGGCGTCTGCCAGGCGACGAGCAACCGCGTCGGCCTGCGCGAGCACGACCTGCTCGACGAGCTCGAGCGCCAGCCGAACGAGCGCGTGGTCAACAAGATCACGCCCAGCGCGTTCAACTCCACGCCGCTGGAGCTGATCCTCCACACCTACGGGTGCGACACGCTGCTGTTCACCGGCGTGTCGACGAACATGTGCGTCGAGGGGACGCTGCGCGACGCCGCCGACCGCGGGTTCGGGTGCGTCCTCGTCGAAGACGCCTGCGGCGCCGACGCGCCCGAGTACCACGACGCGACCTGCGTCGTGACCCAGCGCCTGTACGGCACGGTCATGCGCACGCAAGAGGTGATCGACGGCCTCGAGGGCGCCGGCGTCCCGGACTCGCAACCCATCGCGGCGACGGCCGTCCCCTGACGCAGGTGGCAGGGGCGAACGGCCACAGCTCGGGCGACCCGGGCGCGACGGTTCGGGTGGGCATCGACGTCGGCGGCACCTTCACCGACCTCATGCTCGTCGACGACGCGCGCGCGCGAGTAACAGTGCACAAGGTTCCGACCTCGCCGGCCGACCCGTCCCTGGCCACGATGACGGGCCTGCGGGAGCTGTGCGAGCTCGCGGACGTCGGGATCTCCGCCATCGATCAGCTGCTGCACGGCACCACCGTGGCGACCAACATCGTCCTCGAGCGCAACGGCTCACGCACCGGGATGATCACCACGCGGGGCTTCCGCGACCTCATCTACATCGGCCGCCACCGCCGCCCCAAGACCTTCTCGATCTACCAGGACCTGCCGTGGCGCGAGCCGACGCTCGTCGAGCGCCGGCTGCGGCTCCCGGTCACCGAGCGGATCGTGCCGCCGGGCGAGGTCTACACCGCGCTCGACGAGGACGAGGTCCGCGCCGCCGTGCGCCGCCTGCGCGACGAGGGCGTCGAGGCCGTGTGCGTGTGCTTTTTGTTCTCGTTCCTCAACCCCGCCCACGAGGATCGCGTGAAGGAGATCCTCGAGGAGGAGTTCCCCGAGGCGCATCTGTCGATCTCGCACGAGGTCACGCCGCAGCACCGCGAGTACGAGCGCTTCGCGACCGCCGCGCTGAACGCGTACATCGGCCCCAAGACCAGCAGCTACCTGCGGCGGATGAACGAGTCGCTGCACGAGCTGGCGCCGGACAGCGACTTCCACCTCATGTCCTCCAACGGCGGCACGCTCACCGTCGACGGTGCCGCCGAGCGCCCCACGCAACTGCTGATGTCGGGCCCGGTGGCCGGAATCATCGGCGGGATCGCGGTGGGGCGGTCGGCTGGCTTCGACAGCGTGATCACGCTCGACGTCGGCGGCACCTCGGCGGACATCGGCGTCGCGCCGGGCGGGCAGCTGCGGATGAAGCACCTCTACGACACCAACCTCGGCGGGTACGACGTCATGGTGTCGATGGCCGACCTCGACACGATCGGGGCCGGCGGAGGCTCGATCGCGCGGATCGACGCCGGCGGTCTGCTGCGCGTCGGCCCGCAGAGCGCCGGGGCCGACCCCGGGCCGGTGTGCTACGGCGCCGGCGGCACCGAGCCGACGGCCACCGACGCGCAGGCCGCGCTCGGCCGGCTGCGCCCGCAGGCCCGCCTGGCCGGCCGCCTGGAGCTCGACGTCGCCGCCGCCGAGGAGGCGGTCGGAGCGCTCGGAGCGCAGCTGGGCATGGCGGTCGAGGAGGCCGCGCTCGGGGTGACCCAGATCGTCACCCAGAACATGGTCAACGCGATCAGCATCAACTCCGTGCAGCGGGGGTTCGACCCGCGCGACTTCAGCCTCGTCGCGTTCGGCGGCGGAGGCCCCCTCTACGCCGTCGACATCGCGCGTGAGCTCTCGATCCCGCGCGTCCTCGTACCGCTGCACCCCGGGATCACCTCGGCCATGGGCCTGCTCGCGTCCGACCTCAAGTACGAGACGCAGCGCACGGTGATGCTCGAGGCCGCCAACGCCGACCCGGAGGCGATCGAGGCCGCCTTTCGCGAGCTCGAGGCCGGGGGACGCGAGCGCCTGCAGACCGACGGGATCGGCGAGGGAGCGAGGGTCTTCCAGCGCCTGGCCGACTGCCGCTACGTGGGCCAGGCCTACGAGCTGCTCGTCACCCTGCCGCCCGGACCGGTCGACGCGGACGGCATCGAGCGGCTCGCGGAGGAGTTCGAGGCCGCCCACGAGCGCGAGTTCTTCTATCGCTTCGAGGACACGCCGGTTCAGATCGTCCATCTGCGCTCCTACGCGATCGGCGTCATGCCCGAGCTGCGCGCCGAGCACCTCGAGCAGGGCACTGCCACCGTGCCGGACGACGCCTTCCTGGACCGCCATGCCGTGTTGTTCGCCGACGGCGCCGAGCACGCGCGCCACGACACGCCCTTCTACGACCGCATGAAGTTGCTCGCGGGCAACGTGATCACCGGCCCCGCGGTGATCGAGCAGCTCGACTCCACCACCGTCCTGCCGCCCGGCGTCACCGCCGCGGTGCGAGCCGACGGGACGATCGTCATCGACATCGAGGAGGCGCGATGACCACCGAGACCTCGCGCACGCCGCTGGACCCGGTCACGCTCGGCGTCCTCGGAGGGGCGTTCCAGGCGATCGGCCTGGAGATGGGCCACGCGCTGAAGCGCATGGCATACAGCCCCGCCGCCCAGCAGGTCGAGGATCTCGGCGGCGGCCTCTTCACGCGCGAGGGCCTGGAGATCTGCGAATCGGACACGACGCCGATGCACATCGGCTCGATCCCGGCGTACGTGCGCGGGTTCATGCGCCGCCTGGAGGGCAGGGTCGAGCCCGGCGACATCATCATCCATAACAACCCCTACCACGGCGCGTCGCACTCGCCGGACCTGTGCGTCGCGATCCCGATCTTCGACGAGGGCGAGCTGCTGGCGTGGTCGGCCTCGACCATCCACCTCTCCGACACCGGAGGCGTCTTCCCGGGCATCGCCATCGACGTCCACGACGTCTGGGCCGAGTCGAAGATCTACGACTCGCTCAAGCTCTACGAGCGCGGCGTGCGCAACGAGCAGCTGTGGCAATTCTTCATCGACAACACGCGCACGCCCAGCTACGTCGTCGGCGACACGGAGGCGATGATCGCCGCGGGCCGCCTCGGCGAGCGCCGCTTCCTGGGCCTGATCGAGAAGTACGGCCGCGACACCGTCATGCAGGGGGTCGACGAGTTCCTCGACTACTGCGAGCGGATGATGCGCGCGCAGATCGAGCAGGTCCCGGACGGCACCTGGGAGGCCGACGGCTGGCTCGACGACGACGGGCGCAACCGCGATCAGCCGCTGTACGTGAAGGCCAAGGTCACGGTCGAGGGGTCGGAGATCACGGTCGACCTGTCGGAGTCTTGCGACAACGTCCCGACGGGCTTCAACGTGCCCTTCGGAGGCAGCGTGCTGCCGGGCATCTACACGGTGATCCGGTCCGTGTTCCTCGACGAGGCGACGTTCACCGACTTCATCCCGCAGAACGACGGGATCTTCCGGCCGATCAAGGTCGTCGCGCGCGAGGGCTCCATCTTCAACCCGTCGTTCCCGCGCTCGGCGCTGTCGCGCGTGTGCCCGATCATGCGCGTGTCGGACTGCGCGATCATCGCGCTCGCCGACGTGGTCCCCGACCGCGTGTGCGCCGGGTGCTCGGCGGTCGGCGTCGGCGTGTACACCGGCTACATCCCCGAGCTCGAGGAGTACTGGGTCCACGTCGAGATCAACGAGGGCGCCTACGGCGGGCGCCACGGGAAGGACGGCCTCGACGCGGTCGACGTGCTGACGGTCAACTCGCGCAACACGCCGATCGAGGAGACCGACTGGCTCTTCCCGCTGCACACGGTCCGCTACGAGCTGCGCGACGACGTCGAGCCCGCGCCCGGCCGCTGGCGCGGGGGCATGGGGATCGTCCGCGAGAACCGGTTCGTCAAGGGCGGCGCGTTCACCTCGGAGACCGACCGCGCCTACGACCCGCCGGCGGGCCTGTTCGGCGGCGGGAAGGGCACCACGCTGCGGCTGACCCGCATCGACCCGGACGGCGCCGAGCACGCGCTGCACTCCAAGCACACGAACTTCACGATGGAGCCGGGGTCGGCGCTGCGCTGGCAGCAGTCGTGCGGTGGGGGCTACGGCGACCCGCTGGAGCGCGACCCGCAGGCGGTCCTGCGCGACTGGCTCGACGAGCTCATCTCGGCCGAGGGAGCTCGCAACGACTACGGCGTCGTCATCGCCGAGGGCGACGGCAGCGTCGATCACGAGGCGACCGCCGCACTGCGCGAGGAGCGCCGAGCACCAGGAGCCGGCACATGAGGATCAAGTACATCGTCCCGTTCCCGTTCGACGAGGTCGGGCTCGCCAACCGCGCCGCGCAGCTCGGCCCCGAGCTGCGCACGCCAGGCGTCGAGTACGAGTTCATCCCGGTCAAGAACTCCTGCTACAACGCCGACAGTGCCTACGAGCTGCTGATCCTCGACGCCTACATCGCCGAGGCCGGCTTGCGCAGCGAGGAGGAGGGCTACGACGCGGTGGTGATGGACACCGTCTCGGACTCCGGCCTCGCCGCGCTGCGCTCGCGCTTGACGATCCCGGTCCTCGGCCCCGGGCAGGTCCAACAGCACATCGCGGCGATCCTCGGGCGGCGCTTCTCGATCCTCACGATGTGGCGGCGCTGGTTCAGCATGTACGAGAAGCTCATGGCGGACTACGGGACGCGCCACTACTGCGCCTCGATCCGCTCGATCGACGTCCGGCCCGACCAGGAGCAGCTGCTCGCCGGCAAGGAGGAGTTCGTCTTCGAGGCGCTCGAACGCGAGGGCAGGGCGGCCATCGACGAGGACGGCGCCGACGTGATCCTCATCGGCTCGACCACGATGCACCAGTCCGTCGACCACCTGCGCCGCACGCTCGGGGTGCCGGTGATCAACCCGGGCCCGCTGGCCATCAAGCTCGCCGAGCTGTTCGTGACGCTCGGGCTCTCGCACTCCAAGCAGGCCTTCATGGCGCCCGAGATCGTGCAGGACGAGAAGCTGCACTCCCTTCTTGCCGCGGAGGCGGCGTCCTAGCGCGCGCTCAAGCGCCGCGCGCCGATTGGCTCGGAACACCCGTCCGTGCCGGGCTCGCGCTCGCGGTGCTCGCGATGGCGACGAGCACGTTCGCCACGCTGGGCCTCGGGGCGATCGCGCCCTACCTGCGCTCGGCCTTCGACCTGTCGACCTTCGAGGTCGGCATCCTCCCCGCGCTTGTGTTCCTCGGCTCGTTCGTGGTGTCGATCCCGGCGGGGCGCCTCACCGATCGCATCGGCGCGGGCCGCGCCCTGGTCATCTCCCAGCTCGGCGTCGCGCTGAGCATCTCGATCGCGGCCGTCGCGCCGAGCCGTTTCGCCTTCCTGGCCGCCGTCGGCGTGGCCGGCCTGGGTTACGGCGCGGTCAACCCGGCGACGAACGTGCTCTCGACCTCGCTGGTGCCGCGCGACCACCGGGCGCTGTTCCTGAGCGTCAAGCAGACCGGGGTCACCCTCGGCGGCCTGCTCGGCGGCCTCATCCTGCCCGGACTGGCCGACGCCGTCGGCTGGCGCGCGTGCCTGATGCTGCCGATCGGGCTGCTGCTCGCCAGCGCCGGCGGGGGGGTGTGGGTGGCCAGGCGCGAGGCGGCGGGCTGGTTCACGGCCGCGCCTTCAGCGGCCGCCGCCATGGAGCGGCGGGTGAGGATCTCGGTACCGGGCGGCTTTCCCACCGGCTTGTTCGGCTTCGTGATGTCGGGTGTGCAGCTCAGCGTCGCCGGCTACCTGACGGTCTACCTGGTCGACACCGATGACTTCTCGCGCCCCGCCGCGGGCTTCGCGCTGGGCGCGGCGTTCTTCGCGGCATGCGCAGGGCGCATCGCGTGGGGCTACGCCTCGGACCGCTGGTTCACGTCGCACGCGCGCACGCTCGTCGTTGTCGCGACCGGGAGCTTCGCCGCCCTGACGGCGATCGCGGCGGGCGCGCAGGGCGCTGCGCTGTGGATCGCGGTGCTGCTGGTCGGCTTCTGCTCGTTCGGGTGGAACGGCGTCTACATGGCGCTCATCACCGACCGCGCGGCGGGCCGCGGCCTCGGGCACGCCACGGGGCGCGGGCTGATGTTCCTCTACGGCGGCGTCGTCCTGGTGCCGCCGACGCTGGGCGCGATCAAGGACGGCGTCGGATCGTGGACGGCGGCGTGGGTCGCCGCCAGCTTGGCCGTTCTCGTTGCGCTGTCGACGCTCGCCCTCGGCCCCCGGACGGTGGTCGAGGTCGACGGCTCGACCGAGTCGCGGGTGGACGCGTCGGCGGGCGCCGCTGTCTGACCGCGTTCAGCCGGCCGCGATCGGCGGGCGCTCGCGGTGGAAGGTCGTGACCGTCTGGAAGCCGACGGCCGCGCGCAGTGCCAGCCCGTCGCGCCAGGGAGCCGCCGCCAGCTGAGTGCCGGTCGGGAGCCCGCGCTCGTCGAAGCCTGACGGGATCGATACCGCGGGCAGCCAGGCGAGGCTCCACGGGTAGCAGAAGCGAGTGAGGCGGGCGGTGGTCGAGATCGTCTCGACCTCGTCGATGCGCGGGGCGGGATCCGGTGTGGTCGGGGTGAGGATGAGGTCGACCTCGTGGAAGACCTCGAGCATCCGCGCGTGCCACCGCCGCATGCTGTCGAGGCTCGCGGCCACGTCCGGGCCCGAGGCCAGGTGGCCGAGCTCCAGACGGCGGCGCACGTCATCGCCGAAGCGGCTCGGGTCCTGCTCGAGGCGGTCGCGGTGCAGCGCGAGCGCTTCCGCGCGGATGAGCGTGCTGCAGTCCTCCATCGCCTGCTCGGCGTCGGCGACGTCGATCTCGCGCAGCTGCGCCCCGAGGCCGGCGAGCACCTCTGCGGCGGCGCGCGTGTTGCGCTCGACGCCGGCGTCGATGCCCTCGAAGAAGAAGCGCTCGGCGATGCCGATACGCACGCCGTCGAGGCGCACGTCCTCCTCGAGCGCCATGGCCGCGGTCGCCGGCGGCTCGATCGCGTAGGGGTCGTGGACGTCGTAGCCGCGGATGACCGCGGCGACGCGGGCGACGTCCGCGGCGCTGCGCGCCAGCGGCCCGACGGTGTCCAGCGACGGGCTGATCGGCAGCACGCCGCGGTTGCTGATCGAGCCGAAGCTCGGCCGCAGCCCGGTGACGCCGTTGAGGGCGCCGGGGATGCGGACCGAGCCGCCGGTGTCGGTGCCCAGCGCTGCCAGACAAAGATCGGCGGCGACGGCCGCGCCCGACCCGCCACTCGAGCCGCCCGGCACGCGGTCGAGGTCCCAGGGGTTGCGGCACGCGCCGAAGTGCGGGTTGACCGTCGTCGCGCCGTAGGCGAGCTCG
>Ga0126377_10002662_pt1 | contig 12379 bp, 9 predicted proteins | sample PanSoiMetPlot_22_FD_92647 | JGI IMG/M metagenome (GOLD analysis project Ga0126377, IMG submission 92647) | Tropical forest soil microbial communities from Panama - MetaG Plot_22 | ecosystem: Environmental > Terrestrial > Soil > Tropical forest > Bulk soil | place: Panama | collected 2016-02-17
CCGGTGACTGTGTCGATCCGTGCACTCTGCGCGTCGAGTACCTCCTGGCGGAGTTCCGGGAGCGCGTACGTGTTGATCGCCGTGTTGTGACCGTTCCCGGACGGGTACGTCAGCGCCCGCACGTCGGTGATGTGGCCGCCGGAGATCGACACCTGCACCTGCACCGGCCCCCAGCGGGTCCGCGCGACGCTGCCGTTGACGACGACCGCCCGCACGTCCTGGTTGTGCGGCTGGCCGACCACGCCGGGCGCTTGCGCGTGCGGGGCCGTTGTCGCGCCGCTCGTGCTGCTCCGGTACGCAAACAGCAGCACAAGGATGACCGCGGTCGCCACGAGCCACATCACGATCCGGCCCGCTGACCCTCGTGGTGCCGTCCCGCCCGCGTACCCGCTCACCATCCGAACCTTTCGACGTGGATCTGATTGTCGGGGACTTTGGCGTCGTACAGGGTGGCGACCACCGACTCCATCCAGCGCTCCGGACCGCACACGTACACGTCACTGCGGGTCAGGTCGGGCACCATTGCGGTGAGCGAGGCCAGCCGGTCGGGGTGGCCCTCGGGCAGCCACGAGTCGCGCGGTCCGCGTGAGCCGGGCAGGAAGATCACATTCACCCCACGGGTACCCGCGATCGATTCGATCTCGCGTAGGAAGGCGAAGTCCTCGATGCGCCGGGCCCGGTAGATCAGGGTGGCTTCGCCGGGCCGGTAGTGCTCGGCCTCCAGCAGCGCGCGGATGGGCGTGATGCCGATGCCGCACGCGATCAGCGTGATCCGCGCGCAGCGGCGTACGTCGCCGGTGAATCGGCCGTACGGGCCTTCGAACAGCACTCGAGTGCCGGGGAGCAAGCCGGCCACCGCGCCGGTGCCGTCGCCGAGGTCCTTGACTGTGATCCGCAGCAGGTCCGGCCGGGGCGCCGCAGACAACGAGAACGGGTTCGCCCGCGTCCAACCGCGGCGGCCCCGGAACCGCCAAACGAAGAACTGGCCGGCGTGTGCACTGAGCCGGTCGAGGTGGCGGCCACGCAGGTACACCGAATTTATGCCGGGTATCTCGACGACCACGGCCTCGACCCGTATGTCGTGGCGGGCGCTGCGCCACAGTGGCAGCCCGATCCGGTACAGCAGGGTGCTGCCGGCGGCGATGACATACAGCGTCCACCAGAACGCCTGGGCCGCGGGCCGTGCGAAGTCGGCGCCAGTCCAGAACTCGTGCGGCAGCGACAGGCCGATGCCCAGGTAGGCGTAGAGGTGCAGGAGGTGCCACGACTCGTAGCGCAGCTTCGCACGTGCCCTCTTCACCGAGGTGACCGTAACCATGACCAGCAGTGCCGTTCCGGCGGTGGCGAGCAGCATCCCTGGGTACGCGGTGACGAGCCGCCATGCCTCGCGCAGCAGCGGCGAACGTTCGATGGCGGCGTACCCGAGGGTGACCGCGGCAATGTGCGACACCAGGAGGGCGAAGGAGCTGAAGCCGACCAGGCGGTGCCAGCGGGCCAGCAGATCCTGGCCGTATTGGCGCTCGATCCAGGGGATTCGGGCGAGCATGATCACCTGGATGAGCAGGAGATCTGCGGCGACCAGGCCGGTGAAGCGCCCGATCGACGTGACCCACGCACCGGGCCCTCCCCCCAGCGCGTTCAGACCGCCATCGCGTAACCAGAACAGGCCGACCGCGGCTAGCGTGCCCAACGCGACCCAGACCGGAAGGTGCCAGCGGAGGCGCGCGCCCGGCGTAGCAGCGTGTTGCGCCTGCCACCGGGTCGGCTGGGTGGTGGTGGTCACCGGAAGACTCTAAACGCTATGGCGGCGTCCTTTACAGTGGGCGTTCGTGCGCACCGGGGTTCAATCCAATCAACGGTCAGGACGAAGCCGACTTATCGGGAGCGCCGTCCGGCCACGCCGCGATGCAGACGCGGTTGCCGGCGCGGTCGGCGAGGATCCAGCTGGCCGGTGCGTTCGACTCCTCGACGATGCGCCCACCCGCCGCCAACGCCGCCGCCAGGCGGTGCTCGGCCTGCTCGCGCGCCACCGAGACATCGACGTGCATCGCGTGTAGCAAGGGTTTGGCGGGATCGAGGTCCTGCATCCAGACCGTCGATCCGTGCCCGAGCGGGTCGACGGTGTTGTCGTCGCTCATGACTGAGTAGCCGAGAACGGCGCGCCAGAAGCCGACGTCGATGGCGTCCGGCTTGGCCGCGATGGCGAGCTGCACCTCCTGCACCCGCGTCCGGTCAGCCACGGCACCGTGTTCCCGGGCCACCGCAGACACCGCGCGGGCGAGTTCCACATGCCGTTCCTCGAGCCACCAGAGGTCGCGGGTCAACCGTACGGTGAGCTGGCCGTCGGCGATCGTCATCAGCGCACCGGAGCCGGCGAGCCCGGGAACTTGAGCCAACGCTTCGGCAAGCCGGGCCGCCTCCAGCGCCGACGGGACGCGGAACACCGCCGTCGCTCCGCCGTGCAGCACGACCCAGTCCGAACCTTCTTGTGCTGCGAGGAAGTCGCGCCATCCTTGCTCGCTCATGTCCGCCTCCGCTTGGGCAAGCTGCCGGTGCACCGTGACGCACCGCTCAACCGTGAACGTACCCACGGATACCGACACCGCGGCGGCGCCAAACGCGCGGTGGCCGCCGCACGATGTGCGGCGGCCACCCCTTACGCGTTCCCGTGACGGCACCATCCAACGAAGCCGTTACGGCACCATCCAACTCAGGACGGCGGTCGACTGCAGATAAACGAGGACGCACATGCCCAGCAGGAACACGATGCTCCACAGCACGACCTTGCGGAACAGGTCGCCCTCCTTGCCGGTGATGCCCACCGCGCTCGCGGCGATCGCGAGGTTCTGCGGCGAGATCATCTTGCCCAGCACGCCCCCGGACGAGTTCGATCCCGCCATCAGCACCGGATTCAGGCCAGCCTGATGTGCCGCGCTGACTTGTAGCGCGCCGAACAACGAATTCGAGGACGTGTCCGATCCCGTGACGGCGACGCCTAGCCAGCCGAGGATCGGCGAGAGGAAGGCAAACGCCTTGCCGGCGTTCGCAAGCCAGTTGCCGAGCGTCGCGGTCTCGCCGCTCGCGTTCATCACGAAGGCGAGCGCAAGCACCGCCATCACCGTCACGATGGCCCACTTCAGTTGGTTGAGCGTCTGACCGTAGAGCTTGATCGCACGCCACGGTGTCACCCGCAACACGATCATCGTGAGTATGCCGGCGATGAGCATCAGCGTGCCGGCGGCGGTGAGCCAGTTGAACTTGAACAACGGCAACGTCGACACCTTGCCGGCCGCGTTCTCGATGTGCAGACCCGGCCAAGACCAGGTCCGGGTCGTCGTGTTGAGCCGGTGAATGATCGGCGGAAGCTGGACGACGCAGAAGATCGCCACGATGATCACGTACGGCGCGTACGCCAACGCGATCTGACCCGGCGAGTCCCGCTTCTCGACGCGGTTCTTGAACCCCTCGTCGGGTACGTCGACGCTGCCGCCGGCGATGGTGGGGACCGGTTCCGGAACGACGGCCGGCACCCCGCTGGTGCCTGGCTGCCACACGCGCAGCAGTGCGACGACCGCCGCCGCCGCGAACAGCGACGCGACGATGTCGGATAGCTGCACCGAGATGAAGTTGGACGTGACGTACTGCGCCAGGCCGAACGCCGCACCACACACGATGGCCGCCGGCCATGTCTGGCGCATACCGCGACGCCCGTCGACAAGAGCGACCAGTACGAGCGGGACGAACAGGGCCAGGATCGGCGTCTGCCGTCCCACCATCGAGCCGACGGTGTTGACATCGAGGCCACTGACGGTCGACAGCGTGACGATCGGGGTGGCCAGCGCCCCGAATGCCACGGGTGCGGTGTTCGCGACGAGCGCCAGCACGGCCGCGCGCATCGGTGTGAAGCCGAGCGCAATCAACATGACCGCGGTGATCGCCACCGGCGTGCCGAAACCGGCCAACGCTTCCATCAGCGCGCCGAAGCAGAACGCGATGATGATGGCCTGGATCCGCTTGTCGTCACTCACTCCGCCGAACGATCGACGCAGCACATCGAAATGTCCGGTGTAGACGGTCATGTTGTAGATCCAGATCGCGTTGATGACGATCCACAAGATCGGGAAGAACCCGCTGACCGCACCGAGCGACGCGGCCAGGAATCCCTGGCTGGCCGGCATCGGATAGACGGCGATTGCCACGACTAGCGCGGCGGCCAGCGCGACGAGCGACGAGATCCATGCCGTTATGCGCAGCACACCGAGCATGAAAACCAGGAGGAGGAGGGGGATCGCCGCGACCAGCGCGCTCCAGGCCAAGGAGTGGCCGACCGGGTCGAGCACCTGCCGATACATCGCATCACCTCTTCAGACGTGAGTCGCGGTACGAAAGGATGAACATCAATGATTCTCGAATCATCTCTGTGAGGCAACGGGCCGGCGGTAATTGATGAAGATTTCGGCGTCCAACCGGCCGCGACGGTGGTTCCGGCTCGCCGAGCGTCCACACGCACCGCGGTCCGCAGGGAAGAACGGCACCTGTCGCGTCGAACGAGCGCCGATGGATCCCGCCGTCCGGACCATGCGAGGCTGTCGGCGCTGGTCAGACCCGAAGGTTCCTCGCGCAATGCCGCTCGCTTGACATACAACTGGATGAAAGTCACCATCATCCGGCCACTCAGTTTCTTCACACCTGTGTCGAGATCGGGTGGCGATGTCGTCACGCCGGATGTCTAAGAAGTTGACGCCGTCTATTCGGGCATGTCGACCTGGCATCGAAGCGATCCCCCCGTCACGGGTACGGGGGGTTCGGCCATATATGAGTTTGTCTGGTTTAGGGGTGTGTTCGTCTGTGACGCAGGTAGCCATCATTGGAGCCGGGCCATACGGTCTGTCCATCGCCGCGCATCTGCGCTCACGTGGCGTCGCGTACCGCATCTTCGGAACGCCGGTTGACACGTGGCGGCGCCATATGCCGGCCGGGATGACATTGAAGTCGGACGGTTTCGCCTCGAGCCTTTCTGACCCGGACGGCAAGGGAACGCTCGGCAACTACTGCACCGACCAAGGCATTGCCTATCACCACACCGATCTCGCGGTGAGCCTCGAGGTGTTCAACGCGTACGCCTTGGACTTCCAGCAGCGGTTCGTGCCCGATCTGGAGGACCGCCAGGTCGTCTCGGTGGAGCGCTCCGGTGGCCGCTTCACGATCTCGTTGGACGATGGCGAGACGCTGGACGCCGAATTCGTCGTCGGCGCCGTCGGCATCACCCACTTCGGTTTCGTACCGGCGGAGCTGGCGCACCTGCGGGCCGAACTGGTCTCGCACAGCTCCGCCCACCACGACCTGTCGCGGTTCGCCGGCCGGGAGGTCACCGTCGTCGGTGGCGGCTCGTCCGCGGTGGACGTCGCCGCGTTGCTTGCCGAGGCGGGCGCGACGACGTCGCTCATCGCGCGACGGAGCACGCTGCGATTCTTCTCCGAGCCCAAGCCCGGCCCGCGCAGCCGATGGCAGCGGATCCGTCATCCCTCATCGGGCCTAGGTCCCGGGTGGCGCTCGTGGCTGTGCCAGAACGTGCCGAATCTCTTCCGCTTCCTGCCTGGCAACACGCGGCTGACGATCATCCGGCGGCATCTCGGACCGAAGTCGGCGTGGGTGATGAAGGCGCGACTCGAGGCCGGCGTCTCGGTGTCCCTCGGCGAGACCGTCGAGCGTGCCGTCGAGGATGACGGCCGCGTGCGGCTGCACCTGGTCGCCGCGGACGGCACCCGACGCGAGGTGCTGACCGACCACGTCATCGCGGCGACCGGCTACTGGCCCGACGTCCAGCGGTTGTGGTTCCTCAGCGAAGGCCTTCGCGGTGCGATCCGTACGCACGCGCGGATGCCGGTCGTGTCGGGCAGCTTCGAGAGCTCCGTGCCGGGTCTGTATTTCGTCGGCCCGCCGGCGGTGAACAGCTTCGGACCGCTCATGCGGTTCATGGTCGGTGCGGAGTATGTCGCGCCGCTCGTTGCCCGGCGGCTCGCCCGCCGAGCCCGGCGCACCGAACCCGTGCGCAGCATGGCACCCGCATGACCGCCCCGACCGCGGCCAACGATGCGGGCGCTGCGGTCGCGCCGTCGACCACGTTCGAGGCAAACGGGGTACGGGTAGAGCGGCTGCGCGCCGGTCGGGCAGGTGGAAACCTGTTCCTCGTACCAGGACTCGAAGGAGATCCGACCGAGCTGACCGCCGTCGTTTCTGCTTTCGTCGGTCCGCAGGAGGTCTACGCGGTCGCACCGCTCGCCGAAGACGCCGAACGTCAGCCGGTGGTGGGCGTCGAACGCATGGCAGAGCTGATCGTCTGCGCGATTCGACGCGTACAGCCAGCCGGCCCGTACCGCCTAGGTGGGTACTCGTTCGGTGGCCTGATCGCGCTCGAGACCGCACAGCAGCTGCGCGCCGCTGGCGAGGCCGTGGATGCGCTGTTCCTCATCGAGGCCGTCTTCGACGAGCGCTTCTGGCCGCGCGGAACATGGCTGCGTGCGCTTGCGCGGCGCACCGGGCGGCAGCTCGCACGGATCGGTCACATGCCGATGGCACAGGCGGCCGCCGAACTCCGGCTGCGCAGCGGTCGGCTCCGGCGTCGTGTGATGCGCCGCGCGACCGATGATCCAGAACGTCTGAGTATGGGGCCGGACGACGCGAACACCATGAGCGGTCTCGCGTATTCGTCGATCGCCGGCTACCGCCCGCGCTTCTACGACGGCACCATCACGCTGATTGCGTCATCGATCGACCGCCACTTCGGATGCGACACCGTGAAGCTCTGGGCCGGGTACGCCGACCACCTCGACGTGGCTCGCGTCGACGGCGACCACCTGACCGTCATGCACGACAACGCCTCCGCCGCCGTGGTCGCGAACGTGATCGATCACCGCCTCGCACGCAGCCGTGCCACGTGGGCTGGATTGCGCCCGATGCCAGGATTCGAGCGGCCGATGCTGCTCAGCACGATGCGATGGTTCTCCGCTGCGCGACTCGCCCATGCGTTGACGGAGGCCGGCTTCACGGTGAGCGCCTGCCGTCCCCGGTCGCACCCGCTGGAAGTGGTCGAGGGCATCGTGAGCGACCACCGACTGAGTCGGTTGCGCCGGTCGCGGTCCGTCGTCGTCGCCATTCGTCGCGCCGCACCGGACATTGTGCTTCCCGATGACGAGCGAGCGCTGGCCCTGTTGAGGCGAATCCATGCGCGGACCCGGCGAACCGAGCCGGCGATCGCGGCCGTGATCGCGCATTCGGTCGGAGCAGTCGACCACTGGCCGTCCATCACGTCGCGGAGCGGGTTGGCCATGCAAGCGCGCGCACTCGACGTTGCCGCGCCGGAGACCGCGGTGATCTCGGACTCCGTTGCGCTGGAGCAGTGGGTCGCTCGGCACGGCATGCCGGTCGTTCTCAAGACCGATGGCAGTTGGGGTGGACGCGGCGTTGCGGTGGTACGCGACGGATCGCGACTGCGCGAGGCATGGCGTAACACGTCGAATCCGCCACGTCTGACACGTGGCGTCAAGCGCATGGTGTTCAACCTCGAAGCCGGCGCGCTGGCCGCGTGGTTGCGGCGCGCCCGACCCGTGGTGAACGCGCAGCAGTACGTCGGCGGGCGGGAAGCGATCGCGACGGTCGCGTGCCTCCACGGCGAGGTGCAGGCGTTGGTGTGCCTCGAGGTGGTCCAAGCGACCGAGGCACGCGGTCCGGCCGCGGTCGTCCGGATCGTCGACCATCCGGCGATGGCAGAGGCGGCCCGACGACTCGTGCGCAGGTTCGGGCTGACCGGTTTCTGCGGCTTCGACTTCATCATCACCGACTCCGGCGAGGCTCGACTGCTCGAAATGAACCCGCGCGTGACGCCGACGTGTCACCTGCTTGTCGAAGGCGACTATCAGCGCACTCGGACGATCGCATTGTTCCCGGCCGAACTGGTCCGCAACGGTCAGCCATTGGCCGCTGTTTCGAGCGTTCTCGACGTGCCGGTCCGAGCACCCCAGCTGATTCAACGCGGCGAGTGGATGGCGGCACGCCAACACCGGCCGGCGGCCCGGATGATGCGGCGCGTGACGCGGCGATGGGCGACGCCGACCTACTGATCCGGGTCGAGTGTGCCGACCCTGAGCGAATTCTGCGACAACGGATTGGCAGAACGCACAGCCCCGCTACTATTCCGGCCGGGGGGCTCCCGGATCAGTGCGCGGGTGGTTGTGCTGTCCATTCGCCACACGCGGCCACGAGCGGGAGGTGAGCGTGACCACGAACCCTGGCACCGTGCCGAAGCCTGGCGCCGCGGCGAAGCCTGGCACCCCGTCGAAGGCCGCCGCCGTGCCGAGGCCGGCGATATTGTCGCGGTCGCGGGTCCGCATGGTCGCCGTCTTGGCGGTGTCGCTGCTTCTCGCCTTCGTCGCGGTGACCGCGCGGGTGTTCGTGTGGCCGGATCTCGGTGCGCTGCCGACGCGTGCGAGCGCGATCGTCGAACTCGGCGGACAGAACGACGACGGTCGGGACAGTGTTGCGCTGCAGCTCGCTAAGGCGCACCGAGCGGCGTACCTCGTCCAGTCGACGACCGTTACCGACACGACGAACTGCCTACCGGCGGTGCCCGGCGTGACGGTGTTGTGCTTCCACGCCAATCCCGCGACCACTCGAGGCGAGGCGGAGTGGATCGGTCAGACCGCCAGCCGGTTGGGATGGACATCGGTCATCCTCGTCACGACGCCGGATCAGGCGTGGCGCGCGCGGTTGCGGGTGTCGCGGTGCTTTCCCGGTCCCGTCTTCGTGGCCACCGCACCACTTCCTACGCTGGCGTGGTTCACCCAGATCCCGTACCAGTGGGCCGCGTCCATCAAGGCGTTGACCGTACAGCGAGGATGCTAGACGGGCCCCGTCCGCGTGGGGCTCGGTCCGCAACGGGCCGGCGGTGCGCTGCCCAGTCAGGTCGCCCGCACTAGGCTGAGCGAGGCGGTGGCCCGTATCGACGCCGCCCCATCCGTCTCCCTCGGAAAGGATGCTCGCGTGGACGTCAAGAGGACCATGATGCGCGCGGCCAACGTGATGCCGATCAGGCTCTACCGCATGTCGAACGGCCGGGTGATGGGCAAGGTCGGTGGTCTCACCACGTTGCTGTTGACCGTCGCCGGCCGCAACTCCGGCATCGACCGTACGACGCTGGTGTCCTACTTCGAGGACGGCGGCCGCTACGTGGTCACCGGCTCGGCCGGCGGCAGCCCGCAGGAGCCGCAGTGGTTCCGCAACCTCCGGCGTGCCGATCGGGCGGCGGTCCAGATCGGGTCGAAGCGCACCGAGGTCGGTGTCACGATCGCCGACGCGAGCGAGCACGCGGTGCTCTGGGAACGGCTCGTGGCGCGGGCACCGGGATTTGCGAAGTACCAAGCAAAGGTGGAGCGCCAGATCCCAATGGCAGTGCTGACGCCGCGGACGTAGCACAGCCCGCCGGTCCGCCGACCGGTTATGCGTACGAATTCTTGGCCAGCAACGCCCGCACGGTGGCCGTACCGGCGACGGCGGTTTCGTCGTCGGGCGCCTGCGGAATCAGGTTGAACTCGGTGCATCCCGCCTCGACGTACGGCGCTATGAACTCGGCGACGTCCTCGGCCGTGCCGTACGGGCAGTAGCGCTCGAAGCGCTCGAAGGGCAGCCCGTAGAAGCGTTGCATCGCGGGTGCGAGGCAGTCGCGGGCGGACGGCTTCGAGTCGGCGAACCCGCACCAGACCTGCATGGCGTGTCGGGTAGGCGGGTCGGCGCGTCCGATCGCCGCAGCCTCCGCGGCGGCCATGTCGATCGCTTCCGCGTACCGCCGTGGCGAGTTCCAGATGCCGAGCCAGCCGTCGCCCAACCGCCCGGCGCGCCGGATCGCGGCGTCCGACCGACCACCCACGATGATCGGCGTCGGTCGAGCCGGTCGCGGCGCGATGGTCGCCTGCTGAATGTCGAAGAATTCGCCATGAAAGTCGCTAGAGCCGGTGGCGACGAGTTCGCGCACGATCGCCAGGCATTCGTTCATCCGCCGCCCGCGGCTCGCCGGATCAACTCCGCACATCGCGACCTCGCGGCGGTCTTCGCCGCCGACACCGACGCCGAATACGAGCCGACCCGGCGCGAGCCGCTCGACGTCGGCGACCTGTCGTGCCACGAGCACCGGGTGGCGCAAGGGCAGCAAGTAGATGCCGACGTGCACGGGTAGCGCCGGATGGAGCATGGTCAGTGCCGTCGCTTGTACCAGGCCGTCGAACCCGGTGCCGGCAAAGCTCACATGGTCGCCGCAACACACATGGTCGAGGCCGGCGTCGGCAAGGCTCGTCAGGTATGTCGACGCGGCGGCCGGCCCACGGTCGAGCAGGTCGAACGGCGGGAACATCCCCACGCGCGGTGCGCTGTCCACAGCGCCTCCCTCGGTGACGTGGCCGCGATCGACGGCCCATCTCCCGATAATGACCATTCCAGCGATCGCTCGGCAGCGGGGTAAATACCGCATCTTCGGCGTTCCGCCGCGCGACAAGTCGTCGCCTGTCGGATCTCCGACATTGACGGTGGTCAACGCGCATCGGTCAATACGCTGACCGGACTCCGCCCCCGGCACGCCAGGAGGTCCGCATGGATCGGCCGTTACGCGACACGCGCTCGGCGCGCATCGCCATCGCGATCGGCCTCGTTGGCTGCCTAGCGGCGGCGGGCTGCGGTTCGAAGACCGCGAATGGTGCCGGTCACGTGGGTGCCATCGCCGTCTCGGCTCCCGCACAGATCACGTCCGGCCCGGCGGCAAGCCCCGGTGGTGCCGGCCCGACCGGCGGTGCCGGCAGCGCGACTGGCGGCGCGACGAGCGGCGCTCCGACGTCCGGCCAGAATGGTGCGCCGCGCGTGACCCTGGTCGTCGACGCCATCAAGCCGGCAGTGGTCGCCACCGACAAGTGCCCTTACCTGTACACGCTTCGGGCAACGGTCTCGGTGGACAAGGGTCCGATTGACCTGAAATACGCCGTGAGCCGGGTCAACACGGGCGCCGTAGCACAGCCGATACATTTCGGCGGCACCGGACCGCAGTCGAAGGTCCTGACGTTCACGCTTGATGACATCGGATACGACGAGGACTTGGGCCGGGCGGTGCTGATCCTGGACAAGAGCGGCAAGGAGATCCTCCGGCGCGCCACGACGTTCCACTTGACGTGTGGCGCCAGGCCAGCCGACATCGCCCCGCTCGACCCGCCGAAGAGTTGCCCGTACAACACCGCCTTCACGGCCACGCTGACGGCTGCGGTGCCGGAGCACGCGACGTACGAGTGGCACCTCGGCGACGGAACGGTAGTCAAGGGCGAGATGGACGTGTTCGGAAGCAACGTCGCGACGTCGATCGCGATCCCCGACGTGCACGTCACGCCTGGGCTGACCGGCACGTACCACCTCACGCTGAAGGTCACGAGCCCGGGTGGCGGCACGGTGACCGGCAGCGTGCAATGCCCGACCGGGGCGAATAAGTAGGATCGGGACCCGGCTATCGTCCTCGCGTGAGTCGCGGTCTGCCCGTCGTCCAGTTCGAAGAGCGCCCCGGCATTCTCGACCTGAGCTGGGGTCACCCGTCGCCGTCGCTGCTTCCGGTCGAGGCATGGTCGGTGGCCGCCCAAACGGCGCTGAGTCGTCACCGCGCCGACGCGCTGTCCTACGGCGCCGACCCGGGTCCCGGTCCGCTCCGCGAGTGGATCGCAGCGCGCTTGAGCGACATCGACAGCGGCGGCTCGACACCGGATGGCATCTTCGTGACCGGCGGCGCCTCACATGCGCTGGCGCTGGTCTGTACCGTGCTGGCCGAACCCGGCGATGTCGTGCTCGTCGACTCGCCGACCTACCACTTGGCGCTTCCGATCCTGCGCGATCACGGCGTCGACCTGGTTGGCGTACCGGCGGACGGCGATGGCGTGGATGTGACGGCCACCGAAACGATGGTGTCCCGGCTGCGCGGCACCGGGCGACGGGTACGCCTGCTCTATATCGTTCCGACGTTCGGCAACCCGACCGGTGGTTGCCTTCCGGAGCAGCGTCGTGTCGCGCTTGTCGACCTTGCCATGCGCGCCGGACTCACCATTGTGGAGGACGACACGTACCGGGAGATGGTTTACGACGGCGTCGCGCCGCCGTCCTTGTGGCGCCTCGCGAACGGGTCGGCCGACAGCGAGGCACCGTCCGAAGTGGACGCCGTCGTACGACTCGGCTCGTTCGCGAAGACCGTCGCGCCGGGCGTACGGCTCGGCTGGATCCAAGCCTCGGCGGCGTTCGTGACGCGGGTTGCGCGGATCGGGTACGTCCACAGTGGCGGTGGCGTGAACCACGCCGCGGCGCTGAC
>Ga0126377_10002663_pt1 | contig 12378 bp, 14 predicted proteins | sample PanSoiMetPlot_22_FD_92647 | JGI IMG/M metagenome (GOLD analysis project Ga0126377, IMG submission 92647) | Tropical forest soil microbial communities from Panama - MetaG Plot_22 | ecosystem: Environmental > Terrestrial > Soil > Tropical forest > Bulk soil | place: Panama | collected 2016-02-17
AACGGCGAGCGGTTGCGAGACGCCGCCGCGGGACGCCACTCCTCGCTCCATCTGCGGGATCGCCTCCGGAGACGCCCCTCATGAGCGAGGATGCGAATCTATACCCTCGGACGCATTGAGTAGCCAATAGTGTAGTTATTTGTAGGCGATACTCATTTTGTCTCAGGCACTTACCTTGACCTGTAGCCGGTCATCCCTGCGGGAATCCCAGGAGCGACGGACCTCTCCTCCGTTCATTCCCGCGAAAGCGGGAATCCAGGGGCCCCAGACTCTGACCCTGGGTCCCCGCTTTCGCGGGGACGAACGGAAAGCGCCTCGCGGGGACGAGCGGATTGAGGCGCTGATGCAATTTCACCGAAACCCGCTCTAATACGTCGCCCTCGAGGCATTGCGAGCATGGCGTAATTTCGTTTAGCTAGCCGCAATGCTTCTCGCCGCGTGGGGCGCGCGCATGGATGTGGATCTGCTGCCGGCGGAAGGTGACACGGGCGAACTTCACGGCTCGAGCATCGTCGCCGCGCTCAAGGCGAGCGGGATCGAGTTCATCCTCTCGGTGCCCGACATCGTCACGAGCGGTGGACTGTTGCGGCCGATCGCGCGCGATCCGTCCTTCAAGCTCATCCGCGTGTGCAAGGAGGACGAGTGCATCGGCATCGCGTCGGGCCTTTCCTATTGCGACAAGCGCGCGCTCACGCTCATCCAGCACACGGGCTTTCTCGATTCCATCAACGCCATCCGCGGCGTCGCGGTCGAGTTTCGCCAGCCGATCTGCATGATGATCGGGCTCCTGCAACACGACCCCGCAACAACGCCGCGCAATTCGCCGCGCTACGGCGTGCGCATCATCGAGCCGATCCTCGAGGCCATGCGCATCCCGCACCACCTGATCAACGAAGAAAAAGATGTCGCGAAAATTGCCCCGGCGATCGAGGATGCCTACGCGGCGTCGCATCCGCTCGCGCTGCTGATCGGGCGCAGGCCCTCGGCCGCGCTTCGGTCGGTGGAAACGGACACATCGGCAAACTCCGTTCATTCCCGCGAAAGCGGGAATCCAGCGGCCACAGACTCGGACCCTGGGTCCCCGCTTTCGCGGGGACGAACGGAAAGCGACTCGCGGGGACGAACGGAAAACCCCTCGCGGGGACGAACGGGAAACAGCATCACATGATGAAGCGCGACCAATGCTTTCGCGCGCTGGCGCGGCACGTGAGCGACGAGGTCGTGGTCGCGACCTATTCGTCCGCCGTCGATTGGCTCGCGCTCGGCGAGCGCGCGCTCAACTATTTCTCCGTGGGCGCGATGGGGCTTGATTCCTCGCACGCGCTGGGGCTGGCGCTCGGGGAGCCGCAGCGGCGCGTCATCTGCCTGCAGGGCGACGGCAGCCTCCTCATGAATCTCGGCTCGCTCGTGACCATCGCCGCGGCGGCGCCGAAAAATTTTGTGCATTTCGTCGTGCAGAACGGCACCTACGAGGCGAACGGCTCGCATCCGATCCCCAACACGCAGGTCGATTTTGCCGCGATGGCGCGCGGGGCCGGCTACGCGCACGTGCACGAATTTTCGCAGCTTGCCAATTTCGAGCAGCAGGCCGGCCACGTGCTCAAGCAGGAGGGGCCGGTGTTCGCGACGCTGCACGTGGAGCGCTCGCAGCCGCTGACCTACGACTACGCCAACCTCTACGACCCCGCGCGCCGCGCCACGCTGAAAGCCGCGCTGCGCGCAGGGTAACGGCCAACGAACGGGCGACGAACTCGGTGCGCTCCCCTCCCCCTTGTGGGGAGGGGTTGGGGGGCGGGGGTCGTTGTTGTGGCGCGAGGCGCGTGCCTCATAACGACCCCCACCCCGGCGCTTCGCGACCGACCCTCCCCACAAGGGGGAGGGTAACGACCGAGTTCGCGGCTTGCGCTGATCCTGCCCTCGCCGGCGAGGCACCAACCTATCCGCCGTCATTGCCGGGCTTGACACCGCAAGTCGGGTTTACCGGACTTGCGGCACCTAATAATGCGCAACTCGGGCGGGCCCGAGTTGCGGTGCAATCCATCCCATCTTCGAAAAAACTTTTTGCGAAGAAGATGGATGCGCGGGCATCAGCGCGTTCACGCGCGTCTTCGACGCGCTTCTGCCCGCGCATGACGAGCAGCGCAAACTCCGTTCATTCCCGCGAAATTTGTCCCCGCGAAAGCGGGGAGCGGGAATCCAGAGCGACTTGCTCCGAAATTGCGGCCCTGGGTCCCCGCTTTCGCGGGGACGAACGGACATAATGTAACGTGCGCTAATTCACGATCTAACGCGTGCTAACCCGCGGCGGCGGTGGCGGGCTCGGGGGCAACGAGGCGATAGCCGACGCCGAGCTCGGTCAAGAGGATGCGCGGCTGGGTCGGGTCGGTCTCGATCTTTTGCCGCAGCTTGCGCACGAAGATGCGCAGGTAATGCGTGTCGTGCAGGTGCGGCGAGCCCCACACTTCCTTGAGCAGGAACTGGTGCGTGACGACGTTGCCGGCGTGCTGGGCCAGAAGCTGCAGCAGCCGGTATTCCTTCGGCGTGAGCATCACGCGCGCGCCGTTGATGGTGACGATGCGCGCAGCAAGATCGATGGCGAGCGGCCCGACCTTGACCACCCGCTCGCCGGAAGAAGCGCGCACGTGGCGGCGCATGGCGGCGTGCGCGCGCGCCAAAAGCTCCGCCATGCCGAACGGCTTGACCACGTAATCGTCGGCGCCGCTCTCGAGCAGCCGCACTTTTTCCGCCTCGTTCGAGCGCACCGAGAGCACGATCAGCGGAACGCTCGACCAGGCGCGCAGCCGCTCGAGCACTTCTGAGCCGTCCATGTCCGGCAAGCCGAGGTCGAGGATGACGAGATCGGGCGGCTTGATCGTCGCCCAGCGCAGCGCGTCGGCGCCGGTCTCGGCGTCCTGCACGGAGAACCCGTCGAGCTCGAGCCCGGCCCGCAAAAAGCGGCGAATCTGCACTTCGTCGTCGACAACGAGCACAACGGGATTTTCTTCACTCATCGGGACCGACCTCGGGTTGATTGGCGGGGGTGGCAAAGGGCAAGTGGATCGACACCGTGGTTCCAAGACCTGCGCCGGCGCTTGCCGCCTCGAGCTTGCCGCCGTTGGCGCTGACGAAGGCCTTTGCGATCCAAAGGCCAAGCCCGGAGCCCGACGTCGCCGCCGCGTGGCGCGCGCCGCGGAAAAATCGCTCGCCGATCTGCGCGTTCTCCTGCGCGGTGAGCCCGAGCCCGCGATCGCGCACGGACAGCACCAAGTCATGGCCGTTGCGCTTGGCCGCGACCGTGATCGGCGAGCCGGGGGGCGAATATTTCGCGGCGTTGTCGACGACTTGCCCGAACGCCTGCTCGACCAGCACGGGATCGACGTAGATGAACGGCAGGTTGGTCTCCATGTCGAGGGAGACGTGGTGGGCGGAAAGCCGCCGGCGGCGCCGCTCGAGCGCCGCATTGACGATATCTTGCGGCTCGATCCACTCCTGCCGCGGCCTGATCTGCTCGCGGCTGATGCGGGTCGCATCGAGCAGGTTTTGGATCTCGTTGTTGAGGCGGTCGGCCTCGTCGCGCACGACGCCGGCGAGCGAAGCGAGCCGCTCGTCCTTGGCGATCGCATCGGATTTGCTCAGCACGGTGGCGGCGCCGAGGATGGAGGCGAGCGGCGTGCGCAATTCATGGCTGACCGAGCCGATCAGCGCCTCGCGCAAGAGCTCGGTCTCGGAGCGCATCTTCGCCTCGTTGAGCGCGCGCGCGACGTCGAGGCGCTCGAGCGTCGCGGCGGCATCCGAGAGCACGTCGTCGACGCGCTCGCGCACCTCCTCGATCGCATCGGGCGGGACGCTGCCGAGATCGATGGCGATGACGCCGAAGTCGGCGTTCTTTTGCGACACGCGGCGGATGAGCCAGATGTCGCCGGCGCCGTCGTCCACGGTGGTCGCGAGCGTGCGGCCCGCTTGCACGTCGGCAATCGCGCCATGCAGGCGCTGCGAGAATGCGGCCTGCTCGGGCTTGGCCTGGCCATCGGCGGCGGCGCCGAACAGCACCACCTTGCGCTGCACGAGGCTCGCCAAGTGCTCCTCGATGGCGCGATAGATGTCGGCGGCGGACGAGGCCGCTGCGAGGCGGCGCGAGAAGGCGTAGAGGTTGCCCACTTCCTTCTCGCGCTTCTTGGCGAGCTCGGTTTGCTGCTTCATGGAGTTGGCGAGGTGGCTCGTCACCACGGCCACCACCATGAACAACAGAAGATTGAGGATCTCGTTCGGCCGCGAGAGATAGAAGCTGTAGTAGGGCGAGAAGAAAAAATATCCCGACCAGAGCACGCCGGCGACGGCCGCGACCAACGCCGGAATGAGCCCGAGATGCCAGCCGGCGAGCAGCACCGGCAGGAGATAGAGGACCGAGCCGCGGCGCACCTCGAGCGATTGGGTCAAGGCGTAGACCACGACGGTGGTGACGGCCACCATCCCCAGCGCAATGACGCTGCCGCGCAACTCGCGCCGAAGCCGCTCCATGCCAGCCAAGGCTCGTCCTCCTGCGCCGGCGACGGCGCGTCGGGGATGATGCGGTAAAGATAATACTACCGGGCGCGGCGGTCAGCCCTGCCCCACGCGGGTGGTTAAGCGAGCAGCCATGCGGGCGGAGGAGGCTGCGCGGGAGCGGCAGGCCTAAAGCGACTCGCGTCTCGCGCGGATGCGCTTCACGCGCGCGAATGGCGCAATGCGCTGCGCTCATTGCGCCCTATGCCGAGGGCGGTGCCGCATCGTCCCCTCCCCGCTTGCAGCCGAACTCGGGTTTACCCGAGTTCGGCCACTTATTAGCTGGCCGAAGTCGGATACGACTTCGGCTGGAGGGACAGGGAGGGGGCATGCACGAAAGATTCGTGCCTGCTCGCCCCCTCCCCAACCATCCCCCGCAAGCGGGGGAGGGAGCAGACCGAGTTCGCGGCTCGCGCTGATGCGTTGCATGCGTACGAATGGCGCAATGCGCTGCGCTTATTGCGCCCTACGTGCCAGCGCGTCCGGCGCTCAAGCTAGAGCAGGCTCGCGGCCGCGATCACGATCCCTGTCACGAAGGCGGTGAGGCAGGAGAACAACAGCAGGTCATGCAGGATCACGGCCATAGGAAATCTCCCTATGCAGCCCTGGGAGCGCGCACGAATATCTTGGCCGGAGGGTGGCGACGATTGTTTGCTCAGTGCAAAGTGGGGACAACCGGCTGCGGGCGGCGAATTATCTGGGGGTAGTCACCTGAAACGGGCAGGGCGGAGCCCCCTTGCGAGGGGGCAATTTCCCGCGATGGCGGCAATGAACAAAAGTTTGGCGCAGGGCAACAAGTCCTACACGCACGGCAAAGCGACTAAGGAGCGGCTGCGTGAATCAACGGGTATCGGCAGAAGAACCGACGCGCCGTGATACTCACCGGCAAAAACGGGAGTAACTAAATGCCACCGACAATCGAAGCCCAGACCGCAGATCGCGCCATCGCCTCCCTGCGCAAGGCGATCGAGGAGCTAGCGGCGGGGCGACCGCAAAGTGCACTGGTCATGGTTTCCAATGCCCAAGGTCGGGCCTCCGCGTTGCGCGGCATATCCGAATTTTCCAACGTCGTGCTGGCGGGGGCGAAGGTCATTTCCGGCGAGGCGCTGCTGTGCGCCAACTTGGGCTTTGGCCTCAAGCTCGTGTCGCAAGCCGAGAACGTCCGGCATACGCTGCTGTTCGATACCGGGCCGGAAGGAGCGATCTTCATCCGCAACTGCGCCAATCTCGGAATTCGCTTGGGCGAGGTCGAATGCATTGCGGTGAGCCATGGACACTGAGATCACATGGCGGCGCTTCCGCACGCGGTCGAGGCGATCATGAAAGACGGCGGCCGCGTCGCCGTGCATGTCAATCCCGGAATGTTCAACGAACGCGCCATCCGGCTCAAGAGCGGCATGGTCATCCCGGTCGCCAACGTTCCGCGCCCCGCTGACCTCGAGCAGCGCGGCGCGCAGGTCGTCAATGATCCGGATGCCCGGCTGCTGGTCGATGGCCACTTCTACTTGAGCGGCGAGATATCGCGCGCGACATCGTTCGAGAAAGGTCGCGTCGACCATCTGGCACGAACGTCTCCGAGCGGGCCCTGGGAGCCCGATCCGCCGCTCATGGACGAACGCATGCTGATAGCACACGTGCGCAATCTGGGACTGATCGTCTTCAGCGCGTGCTCGCATGCCGGCATCGTCAACGTGTGCCTGCATGCCCGAAAACTCTTTCCCGACGTTCCGATCTACTGCGTGATGGGCGGGCCGCACCTCGGTGGCGTCATGGAAAGGATCATTCCGGATACCGTCGACGGGCTGCGGCCGTTTCGTATCCCGCACATCATCACCGGCCACTGCACCGGTTGGCGCGCGCTGCACGCGCTTGCCGATGCCTTTGGCGACGCCGTGAGCCAGTCCGCCGTCGGCACAAAGTACACCTTCGACGCCGGGCATCGGTTGCCGCAAGAGGCGAGCAACTAGAGCAGTTTCACCGTGGCTGGGGGGATCGAGTTATCTGGGGAAATTGCCCGCGTCCGCCACGCGGAACGGTTTGAGGTCAGGCATCGAGAAATTTGTTGGCGGGGGGCGCTCGCCGCCTCAGGCGGCGTAAAACAGCTTCGGCGGCGGGCTGCCATTCCCAAGCCTCCGGACGCGTAGCCGAACCTTCCTGCGTTCGCCTTCGCTGTGCAGATGCTGCCCTGTCACCTTGTATGCGGCTTCGTCGGCATCCGTGGCCACGACAAACCGAGCGTCTTGCTGCTCCCAGCGGCCATGGCGGCAAAGCTCGACCTCGTATATGTCCATGATAGCACGATGCTTCTGTTCTACACGTTGTTTCTGTCGCAATGTGATGTGAACTCGTTCACAGAACCTAAACACAATCGACCTTTTTGTGATTCCCATCACATCTGCGTAAGCGGCCGTCGCGAGGCATGCGCGCAGCAATCGGCTGTTCCGCTGATCGGGCTCCTCGGAGCGACAACGCCACACGGGCCAGCGCAGCTTCGTTTCTCAATTTGCGAAATCCCTATTTTATTTCAGGCGACGCCGCCCCGACCGGCATGGGCGGACGCGGGATTTCGCTGGTACGCGGCGGCGGGTCGATGCCGACGACCGGCCGCGGCTGGATGTCGACAGGGGCGACCGGACTGGACTGGACGACCGGCGGCGACTGAACATCGAGGGGATGCGGAGCGGCCTCGATACCGGGAGCGCGGGGAGGAACTGCGACTGGCGGGGGCGGCCCGACATCCGCCTGGCGCGGCGGCACGTCGGCCCGACGCGGCTGCGTGTCGACCGGCGCAGAACGAGTGTCGGCGAGCCCCGGTTCGATCAGCGCGTCATTTGGTGTCGGCCGATTGGCGTCGACATTGGCGAGTGCGGCCCGAGCCAGGGCTTCCACCGATGTCTGGCCGCGAGGCTCCTTCTCGGCCACGCTCGTATCGGTCTTTGTGTGCTTGCGCGGGGGCAATGCTTTCGCGTCCTTCGCGGCTTTACGCGCGGGCTGCGCGACAGTCGCATCGGTGTCTTGCTGGGGCGCAGCGCTCTGCTTGTTGACGGCACCGGCCGCAGCAGGCGGGATCGGTTTAGCGCGCAGACCCTCGGCCCCCTCGCTGGCGGTCGGACTGACCTGAACAGCGGTCGCCGGCGCAGAAGTTGGCGTGGGAGAGGATGATAGGAGTCCCCCGAGATGCGCTAGCGCATAGGCACTAAGCGCAGTAGCGAGGCCGGCGGCGCTGGCCTCGGCGAACTTCACGAGGAAGCGCGAAAAGCAGGAATTCTCACCCGACATGGAGATCCCCATCCGAACGAACCGTGCGGAATTCCAACGGCCGCCTCAGGGCGAATTCAGGGCGCGAGCAGCGAGAAAAAGTGACGATACTACGGAAAAAGTTCAGCCCGTCGGTGGAGGTGGTTTGCTCATGGTCGTCTCCCGCACTGAGTGGTATTTTCGCTGTCGAAGGGGGCCTGGGATGAGGGGGAAAGGTCTCTCGATAGTTCCGTAACCCCTCACCCCAAACGGGGAGAGGGAGCGCACCGAAATCGTTGTGCATCTTCGAGAGAGTCATTGTGAGAACTGCTCTAATCGGTCCGCCTAGCCTCGACCGAGCGAATTGCGCATTAGCCCATCCGTGAGCGAATGGTCATCCGACGCGCGCTTGCCCGTGACCGTGATCACCGGCTTCCTCGGCAGCGGCAAGACGACCCTGGTGAAGCACATCCTCACCAACCAACAGGGCTTGCGCACCGCCGTCATCGTCAACGAGCTCAGCGAGATCGGCGTCGACAGCGAGCTGATCGTCTCCGCCGCCGACAACATGGTGGAATTGGAAAACGGCTGCATCTGCTGTTCGATCAACAACGCTTTTCTCGATGCGATCTTTCGCATTCTCAACGGTGACCGCAGGGTCCATTACCTGATCGTCGAGACGAGCGGCGTCTCCGATCCGCTGCCGGTGGTGCTGACCTTCCTGCGCTCGGAATTGCGCGATCGCCTGCGCGTCGATTCGATCATCACGGTTGCCGATGCCGCCAACTTCTGCCTCGAGGCGTTCGAGAGCAAGGCCGCCCGCAACCAGCTCTGTCATGGCGATGTCGTTCTGCTCAACAAGTGCGACCTCGCCGGCGCCGGCCAACTGCACGCGGTCGAGCACGCGGTCCGCACGCTCCAGCCGCAAGCGCGCATCGTGCGGACCACGCAGTGCCGGGTCGCGCTCCCTCTCGTGCTCAGTGTCGGACTGTTCCAGTCCGATCGGTTTTTCGCCGATCCGCGACCGGCGCAGGCATGCGAGCAGGAGCTCGATTCAAATCACGAGGGCGTCCATATCGGCCACCACCATGCCGCCGACCATCTGGCGGCGGATGGTTTCGAGGCGCTTTCGTTTCAAAGCGAGCGGCTCTTTACCGTGCAGAGATTTCAGGATTTCCTCGAGCGGCTTCCGGACAACGTGTATCGCGGCAAGGGCCTGCTTTGGATCGCCGAAAGTGACAAGCGCTACGTTTTCCATCTCGTGGCCAAGCGATTCTCCTTGGATGAGGATGCGCGCGAAGGCCAAACAAGCAGCAAGCTCGTGCTGATCGGTCGCGGTCTCGATCGCGCGCAATTACGATCTCGGCTCGAAGCCTGCCTGACGCCGACTCGAGCGCCCTTGTTTAGCGGTCTCGCGTTGGATACATAGCCGCGGAGCGGATGTTTTACGCTGCGCCGATGGAGAGGTGGCTGAGTGGTTGAAAGCACCGCACTCGAAATTCGGTTACGGCCGTCTCCCCGAGTCACAGCCCGTTCCATGTCATGTTGTTTTGTTAGCGAAATTTCTTACGCACGAGCCGTCGTGTGCCACCTCGTCCCGCGCTCTGCTACCTAGTTGGGTAGCAAAATGGTAGCAGCTCCAGTCGAATGGATTGGGGCGGCCCCCTCCCATCCATCGCTCCTTCATCGGAAGCTGCTCTATGAGAATCCCGCCCAGGCATGGGTTCGGGGCGTCTGAGCGGGGTTCCAGAATCCCTCGGGGGACTTCGGGTTGGGGGTAGGGAATCACGACGCGCCGGCTCAGTAGGACGCAGCCTGACGTTGGGCCGCTCAGACTTGAACGGCACTGGGAATAAATGGCGCTACGGACGAGTCCCCTCATTGACGGAATTGCCTTCGGCGGGGGTTTGCCATGGCTATCACGTCCTACTTAGACGACTTCGATGTCCATCCCGAAACCAAGCAGGTTCTGGACCTCGCTGTTGAAATGACCCGCACGGCCCTTGGCCTTGCAGACAATCTTGCGAACGGAATCATCGCCAAGCGCATCATCGAACTTGCCAGGGCCGGCGAGCGGCATCCCGATGTGCTGTGCGAAGGCGCATTGAAGACTTTACGCGAGCATTTGTTCGGAGACTAACCAGGGGGTCATCCAAGCACGCCGGCTCCGCCGCTTTTAGAGGCTGTATTCGCCGTCATTCGCGCGACCCAAGGGCGCGTCATGGTGATCGCGGCAGCGGCCTCTCGTGGGGTCGGAAACAGTCCCAGGCAGTGATCGTCGGCCGCATAAGCCTCGAAGCCGCCCCTCCGCATGCGTGCTACGATCACGCCGAGGCGGTTTCGTTCCTCGTAAACAACCGCAAACGGCTCTGATGCAACGGGCATGGCGGGCGCCTCCCGCGATAGCCCTAGGTGATGGGGCTTGCCGCTTGTTCGACAGCGGAAGTCGGCAGCGAAACTGACGCCTCGGATTGGTATTCATCAATACCGGCACAGGCACAAGGGCCGGGTTCCTTGTCGCCGGCACTCAAAACGTCGGTAGGGTGCTGAGATCACCCGCACCCTCGGATCGGCGCTAACAATCAAGCTGACCAGCGCGCAGGGTGCCCGCTAAGGGGCGGGAGGCGGGGGTGGCGGCTTCGGTGGCCTCGGGGGCGGCGGTTTCGGTGGTCTTCAAATCTTTGGCGTGCTGAGGCGAAGGGCATTTCGCCCTACATCGAGGTGCCTGCAAGAGGTGCCCGAGGAGCTCAAGGCGCGCACCGACGCGCGCGGCGAGGCTTCGCTGCGCGGCCACCTCAAGGCCGAAGGGGACGAGCAGACCGGCTCGCAGTCCTATATCCCGCCGGATCCGAAGGACGACAAGCCGCTGCACACCGCGCTCGATCTCATCCGCGGCATCCAAAAGAACTCGGCCTACCCGCCGAACCCCAAGACGGCGGTCCCGAACTAGGGTCGCGCTATCGCCCACGGGACACAGCCCCCGCCCAAGGCTGTGCGACGCGACTCTCGACCGGCTCGGAACTGTCCTAACGTGGCGGCGGGGTTACCCATCATCGATTGCAGAACTCGCTGATGATGCGTCTCGAACACACGAAGACTCAAAGCGGGTTCTGCCGATGAGCGTGATGAACTCGCGGCGGCAATTCGAGCGGACACCTAGGCGGCACGCTCGCCGAGTTTCTTCCGGTAACAATCGCGTGGTAAGTCGCTCTTGGTTGCAGTGCAGGATCGAAACAATTTGCTCTCGCCAGCTGATGGCTCCAACCTGTCCAAAGTGATTCGCTAGTGGTGTTAAGCGTAGATTCCGGGAAACCTACGCTGAGCCACCATGATAGCCGCCGACCTGCGTCCGATGTCTTCGGCTCCTCTTGATGGAACGCCAGTCCGATTGTTTGTCTTTGCCGGCTCCGTCATCGCCTCCTTTTGGAGCGAGGAACGCTGCCGGGATTCGTTTGGGGCAGGCGACTATCGTGCGGGCTGGTACTTACTCGACGACGACGTAATTGAGCTTGATGAGCCGATGGGATGGGAGCCACTAACGCACGCCTGCGCCCGGTTTGAAAATGAGACTGTGTCTCTGATGCCGGAGCCAGTCTTGCCCTGACACACATGGCGGCCAAGAATCCAACCCGCGAGCCTGACCCGGCGCCGTTCAAGATCCATCTAATGACGAGAGCAGGGCGCGTTATGCGCGCCCGCAGCGGGCCCCTGCGAGCTTTTTCCACCGCGATTTTCGCGACCATCCCGATCTCACCGCAAGTGACATCGCGTGGTGTAGAACTGAGCGTCAATCAGGCGCAGGCCATTCTCGGGCACTGGCGCCGAGTTAACCGGCGGGTCTACAGACGTGCTTACCGACGCGGCTACTACGGCTACTATGGTGCTCCCGGCTACTACAGGGGCTACGGCTATGGGCTGCGGTACGGGTGGTAGTTGAGCTGGCGCCAGAAATAACCGCTATTCGATCACCTCGTCGGCGGTGGCGAGCAGCGTCGGCGGCACGATGTACTAGACCGGACACCACACCCGCTGGTCCGGGTGCCCGCCGCGCGCCCATTTCAAAGTCACTTTATATTCGGGCATTGGTGCGCAAGCGGCCGCGCGAGCACACAGCGCCGAGGTTATCGCAGCACCTCCGTGCGCTCCAAAATGATCCCGACGTTAAAGAAATAGTTAATGTTTAGGCCGGAGGCTCCGCGGGAGTGAAGTCAATACTGGGCAGGCGCTGGAATGAATCCGCGAGAGCTCGGGATTATCTGTGCCTTGCTTGCCGCCATGCCGAACCTGGTTGGCTGTGAGAGTTCGCGGAGTCAGGACTATCAATTCGAGAAACAGGTCAAGCGAGCGCAGGAATGTCGTCAGTTGCAGGACAAACTCGTCGGCGGTCAGCCCCTGACACCTGAGCGCGGTGAAGAGATAGCCAAGACCATGAGTCGAAGCGGGTGTACCGCTCGATTCCATGACCAGTGATGCTGGTTTTCCCCACCCGCGCGGTGAACGCCCGAAGAAAGCGTGAGCGGGATATGGCAATTGATTGAGAAAAGCTCGATCCGAAGGATTCAGGGAAGTACTTCAACTACGATGGTCGCGAACCATGGT